>Ga0209536_100009311_pt1 | contig 14609 bp, 15 predicted proteins | sample DeeMarSeWOR28_12_FD_187461 | JGI IMG/M metagenome (GOLD analysis project Ga0209536, IMG submission 187461) | Marine sediment microbial communities from White Oak River estuary, North Carolina - WOR-2-8_12 (SPAdes) (version 2) | ecosystem: Environmental > Aquatic > Marine > Intertidal zone >...
TGAAGATGATATGGTTGAGGCAGCACAGAAGGCTGGTATTAAACTCAGAACAGTCTACCAGGAAGATACAAGATATTCTAAACAGTTAGAGAGTTATAACACCACGCTCAGACAAGCAGCTGGGCTAGATCGGCAGTTCGGTTTGACATACAATGTTATTCCAGTATCGCCTGACGAAATCCAGAAGAAGCTGCCGGAAGGCTTACAAATAGTAGCTTATTATCTATCAGATGATGCACTTTATGTTTGGGTGATTGACCACAATAGCATTGAAGCTGTAAAGAAAGACGTCTCTCGTCAGAAAATATTGGATTTAGTCAAATCTTTCCGCAACTCTGTATTTACTAAGATAGAGAAAAGAGGTCTCACTGTAACAGCGAAACCCACAGAAAGTTTATCTTATGCGCATCGAGAACTATACGAGATGTTATTTTCCCCAGTCGAGAAATATCTGGTTAGCAATAAAGTGATCATTATTCCTTATGGTATTCTAAATTACCTCCCCTTCCAGGCTCTTCATGATGGAAATCAGTACTTAGTAGAAAAATATTCAATTAGCTATAGTCCCAGTCTATCTGTCCTTGAGTTTCTTAAGAAGGAGGGCAGAAAGGATAGTCTCAGAATACTTGCCTTTGGGAATCCTGACCTGAACGATATGACTCTTGACTTGCCTGCTGCAGAGAAAGAAGTTGAGATGATTAAAGAGGTTTTTCCTTCGACAAGGATCCTGAAGAGAAAAGAGGCTAGTGAGGCCTCTGCAAAGAGCTTGGCTCAAGAATACAATATCATTCATTTTGCAAGTCATGGTGAATACATTGCTGAAGCGCCTCTCGCCTCCAGTATTCGACTATCATCAGGAAATGGGGAAGATGGTAGGCTAGAGGCTGGGGAAATATTTGACATGGATATCAATGCTGATCTTGTGGTGACCAGTGCATGTCAAACAGCAATCGGCCACATAGGCAAGGGTGATGAAGTTGTTGGATTGACAAGAGCTTTTATTTATGCGGGGGCAAAGTCGGTGTTGGGAAGCCTTTGGAACATCAGTGATGAGGCTACAGCCTCACTTATGATGGAGTTTTACGGAAATATCCGGAACTTGGATGAGTCAGAAGCTCTGAGACAAGCTCAATTGAATATGATAAATTCGAAGGAGTACAACAGCCCGTTTTTCTGGGCACCTTTCTACATTACAGGTGGCTTCTAGTTTCCCCATAGCGTTATAATGTAAACTCTCCTACCATTCCACTGGGACTTCATATAACATACTTTAATCTAAACTTCTGTCTTTGGAGACCAAGCCACTATATCTAGGATCAGGTTGAATTATTAATTCCCCAAATCCCGGTAGCGGAGCTTCGGCTCCTCTTTTTTTGGCTTCACATTGAAGTAATGAACACTAAGTGCTCACGACTATTAAAGTGATGGGGAAGCATGGGGTTTCCCTCACAACGAAACTGTTCACTTTCGTCGCCCTCCATCAATACACTGCCGGTGGAAGGCTTTTATTCCACCCCGCCATGCTGCTTCGGCTGAGGAGATGATCCGACGGACCTGTAATCATTTTAGTTGCCCGTTCTTGTACTAACTGTTAAGGAGAATCAACTTCTCCTTTTGCTGCAACGAGAATCCATGAATAAAGAAAAGCGCCAATACGTCAGAGTTCAGGTTGGGTACCCTGTTCTGGTGAAGAGCTCTCGAGGACTATTGCTGGGGCAAATAACAGATATTAGTCCTGGTGGGGCTTTTATCTGTTGTCAGGAGACATCGGAGCCCGGGGAAATCCTTAAGATGACAATCAGGGTCTCTCCTGTGAGTCCACCTTTGAAAGCGAGAGGGAAGGTGATCCGGTCACACATTTACTGTCTTGATGACGAGACCATGTGTCATGGAATGGGTGTTCGATTTACCAAGATCTCTGCTGATGACAGAAGAGTCATCTCATCTCTGATCTCTGGCTACCTCAAGTCACAAATCGCCAGTCCGCAATCCACAATCCCTTAATCTCTCAATCCCTAAATTCCTGAATTACCCAATACCGCAATCCGCAATTTTCTATGAAATAAAAAGAAAATAAAAGAAAAGATCAGGTATGCGCCAATAATCACAATGTAGATAACAAATTTAACGTAAGAATATCTCTCAGTTTATGACATCTCAGAAAAATCTACATTTATTTCCAGATGTTGCAAAGATCAAGTCAAAATTTCTTTGTGCTCCCCTTGAGTTAGACCGTGTGCATAACTCGGGAGCATGAAAACCGTTTTTCAGGTCTAATCGCGTTTGACTGATTCTGCAACGGTTGATAGACGCTACTCAAGGGCATAAATTTCAACAAGCAGATTTTTGTTTCAGCGACAGGAAGGGAGTCCCCAGGGTGACAATCTGTGATCTTTGTGAGCAGGAGAAGGCAAAAGCATATTCGTGTATGAAGAGAATTGAAGGACAAATTCCCTTCGGAGACGAAACACAGCTTAGTCTGTTGCCCCACAAATGCCCGGAGTGCCTGGTCGGTACAGGTGGGTTTCATCACCTTGGTTGTGGTGTGGAACAATGCTCCAAGTGTCATGGGCAGCTCTTGTTCTGCCTGTGCGAGGGTGGAGAAGAATACCGTACTTTGACCGCCCATGTGTGGTGGACCCGATTACGCCGAACAGTGCCGGAGTCAGTTGTCACGGAAAGCTAGGATCTAGTATTCGCTTACCAAGGTTTATGAAGTCCGCTGTTAGCCAGCTTTACGTTTTGGCTGCTAATTTATCGAAAAGCAGGAGGCTGATGAGGTAAGGAGTTACAAAAGATGATGCTTACTTGCGTGGCGTGCCGGAAGACCTTTACCAGAGAAGATCCTGTGACGATTCATCTTAGCGATGATGGAATGTATTTCTTCTGCACCAGAGAGTGTAAGGATGATTGGCTATATCCTAAGGAGGAGGCCATAGATTCTGAAATTATCGTCGGTCGCTAAAAGGAGTGGTCTTGTTATTAACAAAGAATGGCGGAGCTTCGGCTCCGCTTTTTTTGTTTCAAAAAGCAAAGAATACAGGAGCCAGTAGCCAGTAGTAAACGGTAAAGGGTAAAGGGTAAACGGTGAATAGCTATCTAGCATCCAATCCCACAATTCCGTACTTCCTAACTTCCTAAATTCCTTAATCCCTTAATTCCTCAATCCCCTAATCTCACATCCCAAATCCGCAATCCCCAATCTACAATCCTTCAGGTGTTACCTTCTTTGGTTAAAAATGGAATTTATTTTCCACTTTTCTCGGGCGGTTTTTTTGGGGTGACTATAGTTAAGTCGCGGTAAAATATATAAAATTAATTGCACATATGAATTGGCACGATTATTTCAGTATACCCCTTCAATCATATTCATATAGCGTCGGAGGATGACAAATGGATAATCGCCATTTTGCTAGAGCCAAGATTAAATGGCCGGTCTCGATCAGTACTGACGACCGCTCTACAGATGGAGTAACCCTAAACCTGAGTCCAAATGGAGCTTACATCGGCTGCGCCAAGCCACTTCGACTCAACGAAGTCTTCGATATGACCATTGACGTCCCAAATTCGGACTCTTCTATAGAAGCCCAAGTTGAAGTGGTCTTCTCCAATATCCATGGGCCTGATGACGCTATTTCGCCTCGCGGCATGGGCGTTCGGTTCCTGAAGATTTCTAGCCAAGACCGACAGATCATAGCCAAAGAAATCCTCCAACATCTGCAATCGGGCAAAGTGAAGTTAGATTCGAGGAAGCTGCAGCTATTGGAAACCTTAATCATTGATCCCAATGGAAATGGAAATGGCGGCGGGGTGCATAAGCAGGCAGGCTAGAGTGAATGCTTCCCTGTCTAGCCTTTTGGTTTTATCTGATTGAATTAACCCGTCCTATTTTACAGAACATGCGGAGCTTTGGCTCCGCCTTTTTTTATGGCATTGGGTTTGCATGGTTAACAAAGTGAGATGAGCATGTTGCTCATCCGGCTGAATAGTGCCTTAAAAAATAAGACAGAGTAAGGGTTTATTTATGTTGGCTCCTTTAGTTCTTGGTGTCTCTATTTGCCTTACGATCGTTTTCCTGACTGCCGCTGTCGTATACCGCAGGAGGATCGAACGATTACAGGATCAGCTCTATAAAACAAGGTTTAATCTTGTCTTGTGCCGAGGTTCTCGCCCCCAACCCAAGGCTGAAAATAATATCGCACTTTTCTTTGATGAGACAAAAAATCAATTCAGACCTCTTCCTACCGCCACAGAAGACACCGATTAAACTCGTTCGAATCTGATAAGAGTGGTCCTTCCCCATTCCAAAATCTAAAATCAGCAATCTCCCTCGAGGGTAGATCGGTTTTTCTACTCTTAATAAATGGCACCATGTTTGCATGAACACTAAATTGAGGAGCATTTGGCTCCGTTTACGATCAACCCTCCTTCATACCCCATCGGCGCTGGGCCGATGGGGCTTTTTTTTGCCTCCCGTTCTCTCTGCAAAATGGCATTTCTCCCGGGTTTAAGGAAATAACCTCCGTTTTGCTCAGGTTCCACTTGGCCTAAAAGCAAAATAAACTTTTGCCGTTTCACCAAATTTGGCTATTTACCAAAAGATGTCAGAGGTAAAGTAAAATCTATAAGGTCTTGTATTTAATAAAGGTTTTTGCTTTTTATCCACTTTGGTATCTTTAGTGCTTTTAGGAGAGGCCACAGACGGCTTGAACAGCTCGTGTAAGTCCACTACTTGTTGAGCACACACAGGGGGAGGCAATGAAAAGAAAACTGCTTGGCATATTCTTGGTGATTTCAATGCTATTTGCCACGGCTGCCGGGTTATGTGCGGTTGTCATCAAGAGTGAGAGACAGCAAAACAATAGAAGGCTTACTATCAACAAGTACCCTTGCATAGTGCTGAAGGTGGACAATAGCGGCTGCCAAAGCGAGATAGAAATGCGTACACGTGTAGCAGTGGCAGCAAGGTGAGCAAATTGTTCCTGGGGCTAGCATTCCGCCAGATTCCCATCGTCATAGGAACCGGGAGTAAACGGTAAAGGGTGAACGGTAAAAGGTGAATAGTGAACGGTGAACGGTAAATCGTACTCGAGCATTCAATATATCAAATCCCTCAATCCCTTAATCCCTCAATCTACAATCTTAAATCCCTTACGGCTGGTTGTTCTGTTCGCTGTTCGGCAAGACTTTTTTTCTGGACGTAATCAAAGACGGTAAAAGACAGGAACTGTTTGTCTTTTTCAGAGATTATTATGAAGCGAAGGGCTGTGCCCTCAAAGACAGCATCATCGCAACCTTGGACCTGCGTTCTAACCACCTCTGCTGTAATATCCAGGGAAGCCCTTATTGGAGGTTTGATACTCAGATTGACGATTTCGTTCATGGAGAATTGCTTAGGGATACAGATCAGCGCACCGCTCGCACTGATATTCACCGTCTGACCTGGTATAATCCCTTGATCCGTATGTATATCCACAGACCACTTTATCTCTGCTCTCTGCTCCATGCGCCTCTTCTTTTCCTTTCGGTCGTGGTACTCATCTTTGGCAAGCAGTAGCAGGACAAAGACAAAGAAAGCAACGATAAGGATCCAGCCTGTAGCCGCCATCTCTCAATCCAGGACCCAAGCCGTACTTGGGCTGTAACAGAGTGGGTCTATCTGTTCATCTCCAGTATTTTGTAAGACAAAAATCTCCGGTACCGGTCCTTCGAAAGAATGTACCTAGAGCGCGTTTCCCTAAGTTTCTTGGTGCACAATCCATACCAACACATCAGGATTGGAGATTGCAGATTAAGGAATTAAGGGATTGGGGGATTGAGGGATTGGATGCTAGACATCTATTCACCGTTTACCGCTGACTACTGGATCTTTAGATTGCAGATTGCGGATTGTTAGTAATTTACTATCCTGATTCGCCACCTTAATTGAAAGGGGAGGATGGAGAGGAAGTGAATCGAGGTGGGTAAATAGTCAGTTGGGTAGCTGAGCTAGGAGCAAGCTACACCGGAGTGCACTGATGGTCTCGCCAGTTGTTAGTTGCTTAGAGGCGATCTAAGATTACCCTGTCAAGAAACTGTCGGTCACTTTTCTTAATCTGACCGAATTGAACACCCATACCGCGGGGCGTAGCAGTGTAATCAGGGCCATGAGCATTTATCCAGACTACCTCCGAATCAACCGTAAGGCGACGGTCTGAATGGGGGACACTAATGATCATCGTGAAGACCTCGTCAAGCCCTAACGGATCCAGGCAACGGATAAAAGCACCATCGAGACTGATATCGTGTGTTTCGGTGTTTATTACCCCCTGTGTGGTTTCTATGGTAACAGGCCACCTGGCTCTGGCTCTTGGGCACCGGCGTCTCTCCTGGGGAATAACCATGACTGGAATCCTTCTTCATCCAGCGGGCGCGGGTAGAAGACTTCTGATCGTGGGAGAGTTTTTTCTTTTTACTTGATAAACGTCAGGTCAAGAACCTTTTGGGGCAGGTTCCCCTCTCTCCGTATATCCACTCTATATGAAAGGCTACCAGTGGAAAAGTGCGCCCTGCGTTTACGCCAGATTACACAACCGCGGGTAAACTATCAAGAGAAAAGCTGGCAAGCAGTGCGCAGCCGCCATCATCATGACTTCGGCGAGACAAGTCGGCGCACCAAGGAAAGAGAGGGCAGATGATTTCGGCTTGCGGATTTGAGAAAGCAGAGGGCATAGGGCAGGAGCCAGTAGTCAGCGGTAAACGGTAAAGGGTGAAGGGTAAACGGTGAATGGTGAAGGGAAGTGATACCCTTTTTCATATCTGCAATCCGCAATCCGCAATCCAAAATCCCTTAATCCCCAAGCTAAAATCTAAAATCTACAATCTGCAATTCACAACCCTGCCAAGCCCTCACTGAAAGCCAGGGCATTAGCACCAAGGTCGGGAAGATAGTAGCCACCTTCCAGGACCGCAAAAAATCTGCCCCGACTCAAGTGTCTAGCACCTTCCCTAATAATGGCACCGATTGCCCTGTAGTCTTCAGTGTGTAAGACGCCGCCCCAGTCACGTATGTAGGTGTCGAATCCAGCTGAGACTGCCAGTAAATCAACATTAGCGGATTCTTCCAGCACTTGCTGCAGGGAATCTATATAGGCTGTTCTTGTCTTAGACCTGACGTTCAGCACCCGAACCGCAATATTGTCCATGAAAATCTTTTCAGTCCCGTCCCCATGATGGAGGTCCAGGTCCAGAACCAGCACACTGGTAATGGTGCCACTTTCCAGCAATCTTGTGATAGCCACGGAAATGTTGTTGAAAAAACAAAAGCCCCAGTAGTGATCAGGGCCGGCATGATGTCCCGGCGGACGAACCAGAGCAAAAGCCGGTACCCCCTGCATTGCTTCATTGGAAGCCCTGATGGCCCCTCCGACCGCCAGGAGAGCGGTCTGATAAGTATCGCGGCCCTCATTCTCTACTCGATTCACCATTGCTGGCGCGTGGACTCTGAGGATATCCCTCCGTTCGGCAGGTTCAGGCTCGACCACGGGGAAATGCTCTCGAAGCTTCGAGTGAATAACTTTGACTCGAGCCGGACACTCAACTGTGGAGGTGTAGTAAGAGGTGAGAAATTGTTCGTGATAGACTAGCAAGAGTGGTGGCATCATCAGGCTCGTCAACACAGTTTTTTATTGACAGTGGTGCCGAATGGGGCTAAGCTCGGCGGACTTTGGCTCGCCCGGATCCGCAAGCTATTTGTGTTTTTCTGGAAGTAAGTGTGTAAAAGATTTACTCACACTCGACCCGAGTGAGCTCTTCGCGAGGTGGCCAGGAAAATGATAGTACCCCGTCAAGCAGATTGCTCTCGACTGGGGGAGAAGCCCAATGTTTTCATTTTACACTGTGGGCTGGACCGTAAGCGAGTTGAGAGAGCCTGCGAAAAATTGGATCTACCTGTCAGTATGGTTCAGTTTCGCAGGGAGGAGGTTTTTGCCTACTATCTCCGGCTTGATCGGCCCAGGCCCGATCTCATCATCATCCGTAGTCACTTTCGCACACTAGTAAACTCCCTGAATCAGCAGAAAGGTATTCCAACTATAGTGGTTTCGGCCCACGGAAAACCCACAGCCTGCCTCGACCCTTTCATCCAAGCCGACCAAGGCTATGAAGGAAATAAGATCTATGAACAACTGGCCCTGGCCATGTTCCAGGAGTTGAATGAACTCGGCGATGGGGCATAGAGCATGGAGCATAAAAAACGACGCGGAGATGGGGCGAAACGGAGACGCGGAGACAGTTCAGCAGGCAGGAGGCAGCTTGCAGCCAAATGACCAATGACTAATGACCAATGATTTGCTCCATGCTTCTCCGTAATTCCCCAAATCCGCAATCCGCAATCCGCAATCCCAAATCCCTCAATTCCTTAATTCCTCAATTTTCCAAGCCGCAATCTTTTCGGTTCTATGGCGACCTCTTGTAAAAAGCCATGCTGGCGAAAGTGACAAAAGAACCTTCACCATCCACCTCGGTGTGGTCATAGCGTAAGAGTTCTCCTTCGACACTTCCCTCTAAGGCTTTAAGCATCACAAAGAGAGGGGGCAGGCCGCAAATGCGGCGGCTATTGCGCTGGCGCACCAGGATGCTGGCAAAAGATTCAGCGTCAGCAGTTGCCATAATTTCCAGCAATTGATGGTCGGCATCCCTGTTTTCGCGAATGGTTCCGGCATGGGGGCGAAATTGATCGCCATAGCGAGGTCCTATATGGGCCAGGTCTACGCTGGACAGCAAACACACTGGTTCTTGATAAGAGTCCAGAGTTTCTTTGAGCGACTCGGCCAGTTCGCCGATGGCGTCGACCCGCTTTTCAATCTCTTCAACTCCGAAGGAACAGAGGATGGGTACAATGCGAACATTCGGCAACAGCAGCTTAAGAAAAAGGGTTTGGAACTCAATAGTGTGTTCACGCCGGTGGGCAAACTCGTCTGCAAATAGATCCAAGTTGCAACGGCTGGCCAACCCGTCAATGAAGTCGTTATCAGCAGATAGCAACCCTAACGGTGTTTCAAAATCTTTGCGACTCAGGGCAAAGTGGTGGGGCAGGGGTTCGTGGCCGGTACCGAGGATAACGCAAGTGCTAATTGGACTGGCCTCAAGCAGGGCTTTGTATGCATAGGCGAAGCACGGTCCACCAGAGCGCAGGTCAATGTGAGGAGCCATGAGGCCAACAATCTCTCTTGCCGGATCAGCTGGCTCAGGCTCACCAGGGCCACCGTTTTCAGGGGCAAAGAATGCGTACAACTGGCTGCGAAGTTTTATAGGATCGGCATCATAGCTGATCCCTGCGTGGAAGGGGTGACGAGAAGGGTTGCTGCGAAATTCGTTGACCAACTGTTGCATTCGGCCGCGACTGCTTTCATTTTCCAAGAAGAGGTGTGTGTCCAAGTGCTTGACGAGGTCATCCACCTTTTCTCGAAAAAGGATGTCGCCGAACCGACGCATATAAGCGGCCTGTATATCCACTAACGAATTGGAGCCATCCATAAGGCTGATGATGAAGTAGGCTTGAGGAGACAGCACCAAAGTTTCTGTGGTTAATCCCTCCAAGTCCCGGAGAGCAATGTAGAGCTCTTTGCCACGTCGAATGGGAATTGCCTCCAGACGACTACGTAATTTAGGCAGTTCTGCTTTCATAGATTTAGGAGTGCCCGTTGTTATGGCTAGTTCGTGTTGTATTCACTTTGCCAGATTCAGCCCGTAATATTATGTTGGCTTGCTTTGTGCAGGCAGATCAAGCCGCAGGCTCATTGCGGCAGCATCGTGGTAGCATTGAATCGATGGCGCTCGATCTACTTACCGGCCATTACGGCGGAGTCGGTTTGAAAAATTTGCACGACAACATAGCGGGCTGGCGAACTTGGCAGTTTAACCATCCACAGAAGTTTAGGGTTGTACCTGGATGGTTAGAGCTGTCCGCAGCGGCCAGTGAAAAGCGTACAATGTCCATAAGCAAAGACGAGCCTCAAGTATAGTGAAAAGGATAAGTTGGAGCAATCTTTTTCTAGAAAGTGAAAGTGTTTGACTGTCCAAATAAAATGTGTTATTTCAACATTATAAAGTACTTAGACCAGGTTACTTTGTGATGTTCTCCAGGTGTCACGAACTATCCAAGCCAGGGGCAAACCGATCCGGCTTTCTTCATTCAGGCCTATTTGAACGGTTAAACCTGAGCTGGTGCAGGAATTTTTCCTGAGCCTTGGAAAAGGGTAGGGTTGTCGAAAGGCGCCACAGAACAAATCATGCGGAAATCTGGGTGATAAAGAATAGCCATTAGAGAGGAGCTGACTCAGCCGTCTGAATGTCAAACTCGGTCATGCGATATCATTTCAACCTTAGACTAATCATTCTCACCCTATCCTTGTTGTTTTGGGGTTGCAGCATTTCTGGACAGCACGTGCAAGAATCGGAACCACCGGCTGTTGAAATCTACCTCAGCTCCCGAAGTTCGGCATACTATCATTTTCTGAGATCACGGCAATACCTCTATCAGAACAACGTAAATGAAGCTCTGGCTGAGCTTGAAATGGCTGCGGCTGCAGACCCGGAGGCTCCTTATCTTTTTGTGGAGTTAGCCTCTTTCTACTTGCGCCAGGGTCAAAAAGAAAAGGCGCTCGGGGCGGCAGAAAGGGCCAGGACGTTGGATCCAACTTCAAGCGAAGCGAGAATGGTGCTGGCGGGGCTTTACAGCAGCCTCAATCAACCGGGGAATGCCATTGCCGAGTATAAGGCGGTTCTGGAGCTGGATCCCAAAAATCAGAAGGCTCTTCTCTGGCTGGCATCTCTCTATGCTGCCCAGGGCAGATACCCAGAAGCTCGCGAGGTTTTACAAGAGCTTGTGACTCTTGATCCGAGTAACCCGGTGGCGATCTACTATATCGCTCGAATGGAACTGGAACTGAAAAGATACGAAGAAGCCGAGAGGTACTACCAAAAAGCTCTGGAAATCCGACCAGAACTCGAGATGGCCCTTATGGACCTTGCCTATCTCTATGAAGTGCAGGATCGTTATGGTGAGGCGGAAACGCTCTACAAGAAAATCCTAGAGTTAGATCCAGAAAATAGACAGGCCCGATCACGACTCGGTGATCTCTACTTGCGACAAAACAACTATCGTGGAGCTCTGGCGGAATTTCAAATGATAAGGGATCCGAAAGAGACGGTCCTGGAGATGCAGAGCAAGATAGGTCTCATTCATCTGGAACTTGAAGAATATGAACAGGCCATAGAGGTTTTTGTTACGCTTCTTGCAGCCCAGCCGGACAACTCTCAAATCCGATACTACCTGGGAATTGCCTACGAAGAGATGGGTGACTATGATCGAGCTTTAGCAGAATTCAATGCGATTCCTGAAGAAGATCCCTACGCAACTAAATCCAAAATCCACATTGCTTTCATCCAAGAGAAACAAGGAGACGTGGAGGGTGCCATTGCCACCTTGCGTCAGTTCATTGAAGAACATCCCAACGAAGAAGATGGCTATCTTTACCTGGGTAACATGTATGAAACAATCAAGCGCTATCCAGAGGCAGAAGATGTCCTGAGGCAGGGACTCGAGATCGTCCCGGGCAGCCAGCGTCTCCATTTCCGTCTTGGAGTGGTCCTGGATAAACTGGGCGAGCGCCAGGGCAGCGTTAACCAGATGGAGAAAGTGATTGCGCTGGATCCCAAAGATGCGACTGCACTCAATTACCTGGGCTACACGCTTGCTGAAATGGGTATACGCTTAGAAGAAGCGGAAGAGTTAATCAAGCGCGCCTTGGAACTGAAGCCGGAGGATGGATACATCACCGACAGTCTGGGCTGGGTCTACTTTAAGATGGGGCGCCATAATGATGCGCTTGAGTGGATTCAGAAAGCGCTGGAGAGATTGCCTGAAGATCCGCAAATCACAGAACATCTTGGGGACACTTACATGGCTCTTGGCAGATGGCGCGAGGCGCAAGAAGCTTATGAACGAGCTTTGCAGCTCGGTCACGAAAACCCGAATAAGTTGGAACCAAAGCTCGAGGAAAGCAGGCAGAAAGCGAAAGACAATGGCGTGCAGTGAGCCTCGGGCCTGGTGAGTTACCGGACAGGAGGGTCATGGAGTTTGAGCTTTGTCGCTACGGGACAGAGGGAGTCACGTTCGAATCATTACAACGTTGGTGGCTGGTACTGTTCTCTTGTCTCTTCTTTTTTCTTGTAGGCTGCGCTAGGGAAATACCAACCTACGAACCGGCAGACCTGCCGGTTTCTTTAGTCTTAGAACAACTGGAACAAAGACGTAGCCATTTCTCGAGTCTCCGTGCTGTGGGTGCCCTCAGAGTCAAGGAAGGTAAACAGCGCTGGTCGGGAAGGGCCTTTTTGCTTACTCGAATTCCCCATTCTTTACGACTGGAAATAGTGGGTTTCCTCGGTGAACCGCTGCTTTATGTGGCGAGCGATGGTGTACAATTCTTGGCCTGGGAACCCGGTCGTAACCGTGCCTACCATGGGTTGGCTTCAGACAGCACTTTGGCTTCTCTCATTAACTTTCCGCTGACGGATGGGGAGGCGCTGCTGTTAATGGCGGGCATTGTACCCGCTTGGGACTTTAGGGAGGCAAAGCTCTTCAAGTTGCGGGACAGCGAGAACCTCATGCTTCAACTGGAGGACAACCCAGCCTTACAGACACTTCGGGTTTGGCTGGAAGGAGATGGACTAACTGTAACCAGGATTGAACGAGTGCTGGGGGGCGAGCACGATCTAGCGGCAACATTCACAGACTTTGTTGACATTGAGGGGTTTCTTTACCCGAAGAGCATTGCGGTGGATGGTGAAAAATTTCATCTCAGCCTACAATACAAAGAATTTGCGGTTAATGAACCTCTAAACCAAGATGCTTTCCACCTCGCACTGCCGGAGGGAGTTGAAGTCCTTCCCTGGTAATCCATCCGAATTCAGGAAACTTGGTCCTTCAGGCCAGGTCAAGGTCCAAGGGTTTTCCAGCCGAAGAGGGTTTTGCCGCAAGGCGTAAGGCTCAGGGAAAAAATATTCAAGCTTCATTTTGCCCGATGCCTTGTACCCTGTATCCTGTACCTTAAACAGTTTCTTAGGGCAGTCCAAAAGCAAGTCTTCTGCGTCTGGATACTTTACTTTTTCGAAATCCTGCATCATAAATGGTTTTATCATGGAAAGTTTTGCCGCCGACCGCATGCTGGGGAAACTGGCAAAGTGGTTGAGAGTCCTCGGCTATGATGTTATCTATCTGCGGCAGTCCGGGAATGCAGAGATTCTCAGCCGGCTTCAGGAGGGCAGGGTTCTGCTAACCAGGGACAGCAGAGCAGGCTCGTGGCACAAGCATGGTAAGGTGTTCGTGATCAGCGCCAATGACCCCAAAGAGCAGCTCCGTGAGGTGGTCCAGGGGTTGAGCCTGTCCCGGATGGACGAAGCTTTCTTTAGTCGCTGTCTAGTATGTAATCGTCTTCTCAGCACGGTTAGCAGAGAAGATGCCCGAGAGCATGTACCCGAGTACATCTGGCAGACTCATCAACAATTTCGTCGATGTGAAGACTGTGGCAAGGTATATTGGTCCGGGACTCATTCAGAAAAAATGCGGCAGCGTTTGGAAACAATACTAGCAGACTATAAGTAATATCAATAATTCTGGATTCTCGATTCTAGTTGGTGAGTATCGGTGTCATATGGGATGGTGTTTTTGATCTGATGATCTAATCTTCTTATCGAGCATCCAGCATCGAATAGGCAACATTGGGTCTAAGGGAGGTGAAATATGGCTCTTGGAACAGGTTTGCTGCGCAAAACATGGATGTGGCTCTATTCCTGGCTACGGATTTTCCTTTATTGGATCGGCAAGGTTGTTGGCAGTGCTACGGTCCGCTTTCGTCGCCGTCTAATCAGGGGTAAACAACAAAAGACCGTTGCAAGACTCGGCCAGCAAATCTACGAGCTTCACCAACAGGGTCAGACAGGTTGGTCTGAAGAACCTCGGGTGCAGGAGATCCTCCAGGAGTTAAAGAGCGGCGGCAGCAAAATTGGGGAGTTGGAGTCTCGGATGCAAGATCGGCAGAATCGTTACCGGGACCGGGTCAAGCGGCTCAGGGCGGCACCATCTCCCCAGCCAGCGCAAGATGAGACTGAGCTTGAAAGTGCGGCAGAGAAAGTGAAGGACGCGGAGACGGGGTGACACGGAGACAGGGGAATTTTTGATTGCGGATTGCGGATTGCGGATTTGATAACGCATAGAGCATAGAGTAAAAAACAACTGGTTGTCTGATCTCCGATCTCTGACCTCTGAGCTCGACCTCTACCTCTAACAACAAATGACAGCGCAGCGAAACTGGGGACCCGCTTGCGGGGTCTGAGCGGAGCGCAGCGAGCGCGAATAAATGACCCACATCGCCGTGTCCCCGTCTCGCCCCGTCTCCGCGTCGGTTCTTTGGTGCCAAGTGCTTAGTGCCTAGTTCTAACTGTCTGCTGCAAGCTGCCCGCTGTTACCTGTCTACTCGCGGCCGCACTCACTCGGATCTCCCTGAATCTTTTCCAGAGCATGCTCCAGTGCCGGGAGCAATACCTCAAGATTCTCTTGCGCACCTTTT
>Ga0209536_100009313_pt1 | contig 14608 bp, 13 predicted proteins | sample DeeMarSeWOR28_12_FD_187461 | JGI IMG/M metagenome (GOLD analysis project Ga0209536, IMG submission 187461) | Marine sediment microbial communities from White Oak River estuary, North Carolina - WOR-2-8_12 (SPAdes) (version 2) | ecosystem: Environmental > Aquatic > Marine > Intertidal zone >...
CTGCGGTATGTTAGGCGCGACAAGATCAAGGACCTGTGGCCGCTGATGGCGGCGACCGAGGCTATGGATGACGACATCCGCAAGTACGAAGAGATCGGCACTCATCCCGCCGCGAATTACCTGGCGATAGCCGAGGCTCTGACATTCCACCAGGGCATCGGCGGCAAGCGCAAAGAAGCGCGCATGGTATACCTGCGGGATTATTGGGCGAAGCGGTTACTCGAGCATGAACGGGTGCGACTGCACACCAGCCTCAAGCCCGGTTACGCCTGTGGTCTGGCCAACGTGCAGATCGAAGGTATCGAACCGGGCGCGCTCACCGCCTGGCTTTGGCGCGAGCACAAGATTATCGTCACACCGATCGGTCACGAAGATTGCACGGGGCTCCGAATCACACCCAGCGTCTATACGACGACGCAGGAACTCGACCGTTTCATCAGTGCGATGGAATACGCTATTCGGAATGATCTTCCAACCTGAACTAGAAAGGACGTATTGCCAATGAATCGCAGCGTCTTGACACTCTGGGCTTTGCTGGCGTGCACAGCGCTGGTGCCGGCCAAGGCTATCGGACAAGTCGTGTCCCCTCCCGGGTTCGGTTTGGGGATCACGGCTGGAGCCATTACTGTCAGCCCGGAGGAGGACCAACGTGAGTGGGGAGCCAGTTTCGCCGGTAGCGCCCGCTATACGTGGCCGTCGGGCCTGCAACTCGTGGGCGGTGTGAGCTACGGCTTTCTGGACGCCAAAGAGGTCGCAGGCTTCACGGTGGACGGTAAGAGGAACGTCCTCGGCGTCTTCCTCGACCCCCGATTGATACTCAACGTCAATGCCCGAACCGTCGCACCGTACATCGGCGCGCACATCGCCTTCTTGAGTCACTCGCTGGATACGGAGTTGGCCGGCAACGATCTGAAGCTCAGTGGAACCGGCTGGGACTTCGCCGGCATGATCGGTGTCCTGATGCGCCTTTCCGATCAATTGGCGTTCGATGTCTTCGGGACATTCGGCCTCGCTCCCTTCGGCGAGGCAGACCTGGAGGTCGGCGGAGAGGAGTTCAAGGTGGACGGTACAACGACGTTCTCCGCCAGTCTCGCCGTCGGCCTGGTGTACTCGTTTGGCAGCTGAGAGACCGGAGCGGATCGTGGGCAACGCAAAGGGTCCCGGGACAGGCCAAGGCGAGGCGCGTGGGCCTTCACTGGACTTCATCCGGGCCAAGGTCGCTCAGGACCTCGAGACGGGTAGGTATGGCGGCCGCGTTGTCACACGATTTCCGCCCGAACCGAACGGCTACCTGCATATCGGGCACGCCAAGTCGTGCTGTCTGAACTTCGGCATAGCGCTGGAGAATCCTGGCGGTGTTTGCCACCTGCGCTTCGATGACACCAACCCCGAGACCGAGGACGTCAAGTACGTCGAGTCGACCAAGCAGGATGTGCGCTGGCTCGGTTTCGAGTTTGAGGGCAAGGTCTTTCATGCCTCGGATTACTTCGAACAGCTCTACGACCATGCCGTGACGTTGATCAGAAGGGGAAAGGCGTACGTCGATAGTCTGAGTGAGGAGGAGATTCGAGAGCATAGGGGCACGGTGCTCCGCCCCGGCAAGGAGAGTCCCTACCGCGAGCGGTCAGTCGAAGAGAACCTGGACCTCTTCGAGCGCATGCGAGCCGGCGAATTCAAGGACGGCGAGCACGTGCTGCGGGCCAAGATCGACATGGCCGCGCCCAATATGCTGATGCGCGACCCCCTGCTCTACCGCATTCGTCACGCTTCACACTACCGGCGCGGGGACGAGTGGTGCATCTACCCGCTCTACGACTTCACGCACTGCCTGTCCGACGCCATCGAGGACATCACCCACTCGCTCTGCACGTTGGAGTTCGAGAACAACCGCGCGATATACGACTGGGTGCTCGACAACGTCGGGATCGACCATCCGCGAACGGAGCAAACCGAGTTCGCCAGACTCAACCTCGACTACACCGTGCTGAGCAAACGCAAGTTAATCCGCCTGGTGGAGGGCGGCTTTGTCGAGGGCTGGGACGACCCGCGCATGCCGACCTTCGCAGGATTGAGGCGACGCGGCGTTACACCGGATGCGATACGATCATTCTGCGACATGATCGGTGTCGACAAGGTCAACAGCCGCGTCGACATAGCGAAGCTGGAATACGCCATCCGCAACGATCTCAACCAAAAGGCCCCGCGCGTTCTCTGTGTACTCCGGCCCTTAAGAGTGGTGATCACGGACTATCCCGAAGGCCGAACCGAGTGGATCGATGCCGCGTATTGGCCGCGTGATGTCGACAAAGAGGGTACTCGTAAGCTTCCCTTCTCTCGCGAACTCTACATCGAGGCGGATGACTTCATGGAGGATCCGCCAAAGAAATTCTTCCGTTTGGCACCGGGTCGTGAAGTCCGACTCCGCCACGGCTACATCATCAAGTGCGAGGAAGTCGTGAAGGACCCGGACACGGGCGAAGTCGTCGAACTGCGTTGCACCCACGATCCCGACACGCTCTCGGCCCCTCCGTCCGATGGACGCAAAGTGAAGGGAGTCATCCACTGGGTGTCGGCGGCGCACGCGCTGCCGGCCGAGGTGCGTCTGTACGACCGTCTGTTCTCGAGCCCCGATCCGGACGATGCGCCGCAGGGGCAGGATTTCACATCCAGCTTGAACCCGGACTCCTTAAAGGTTATACCACAAGCACTTATAGAGCCGTGCGTTGCTGACTATCCGCCGGGGTCCCACTTCCAATTCGAGCGCCTGGGATACTTCTTCGCCGACCCCGCGGACTCGAAGCCCGGGGCGCTCGTCTTCAACCGTACCGTGACGCTGCGGGATACCTGGGCGAAGATCGCGTCGAGAGCACCGTAGCCCGGGAGTCGATTTGAGGGAAGCTACGCCTCCAGAGCTCCGACGGTCCATCGGAACGGTGAAGGCGACGGCGATGGTGGTGGGAACCATCATCGGTGCGTCCATCTTCGTGCAGCCTTCGCTGATCACCGGTCAAGTCACCTCGAAGTCGGCGGTCTTCCTGGTCTGGGCAACGAGCGGGTTGCTGACGTTGTTCGGTGCGCTCGTGACGGCCGAACTGGCCTCGGCTTACCCCAGAACCGGCGGTGTCTACGTATTCCTGAAAGAGGAATTTGGGACCGCGCTCGGATTTCTCTGGGGCTGGGCGATGTTCTGGACCATGCACTCGGGGATCGTCGCCGCCATCGCCGTCGTCTTCGCGCGCTTTGTGGGGCACTTCGTGCCGTTGAGCGACGCAGGGATCCGAGTCGTGGCTATCGGCGGTATCTTGGCGCTCTCCTGGATCAACTACTTGGGTGTCAGACAAGGCAGTATCGTCCAGACAGCCTTCACCTTCCTGAAGGTCTTCGCGATCCTCGTGATCATCGTCGTCGGCTTCTCATTAGCGTCGGGCTCGGGAGCGGCAACCGAGATCCCGGTTGCCCACGCGGCACCTGACGTGCGACTGCAGGACTTCGCCCTCGCGCTCGTCGCCGGGCTTTTCGCGTTTGGCGGCTGGCACATGGTGACCTACGCGGCGGGTGAGACTTTGCGGCCCGAGAAGACGATCCCGCGAGCGCTCCTGCTGGGAACGGTATGCGTCACGGTGTCGTACATGGCGCTCAATGCAGTCTACTTTCGCGTCTTGCCGCTCGACGTAGTGGTTTCTTCGACGCGGGTCGCCGCCGACGCGGCCGACGCCGTCATGGGTGCGGGAGGTGCAGCGGCCGTATCCGGACTGGTGATCCTTTCGACATTCGGCGCCTTGAGCGGAATCGTCCTCGCCGGCCCGCGAGTTTACTACTCCATGGCGCGTGACGGTCTGCTGTTCGGTTGGGTGGGTGAGATCCACGCCCGGTACCGTACCCCCCACCGGGCCATCGTACTACAGGCCGTGTGGTCGTCGTTCCTGGTATCGAACGGGACGTACCGGGCCTTGTTCACACGTGTGGTCTACACGGAGTGGATTTTCTTTGGACTGATGGCGGTTGGGCTCATCGTGTTACGCAGGCGTCCCGACTATTTGCCGACCTACCGGGTTTGGGGCTATCCGTTCGTCCCTGCTATCTTCGCGATCGCGTCGGCAATCATCGTTTTGAACCAGATCGTTTCCGACCCGAAAGAGAGCGCGACCGGACTCCTTCTCGTAGCGGTCGGTCTCCCGGTCTACTACATCTGGAACGCAAAGCACAGACAGCCAGGAGTGACATCAAGTTGAAGATTATCGACTTCCACAACCACTACTATCCGCCCGAGTACATCGAGGCGCTTCGATCGGCCGACAGCAGCGTCTCCGTGACCGTCGATTCGCAGGGCAATCCGGTCCTTCACTCGCCGGGCGACTCGAACATCGCTGTCCGAGGTCATCGCGACATCAAGTTTCGACAGAGCGTGCTTGACGAGGCAGGCGTAGACATGCAGGTGCTGACCTTTACGTCGCCGGGCGTGCAAGTGCACCCGCCCGAGCGCTCCGTCGCCTACGCCCGCAGTGTCAATGACGCGCTGGCAACGATCGTGCGGGAACGCGGCTCGCGTTTCGCCGCGCTCGCTACACTGCCGCTCAACGAACCGGCCGCCTCTGTCGCCGAATTGGAGCGGGCGATGACAGATCTGGGCCTGAGAGGTGCGATGCTGTTCAGCAACGTCAACGGTGTGGCGCTGAGTGATCAGCGGTTCTGGCCGCTCTACGAGAGGGCCGAGGAGTTGGGCGCCGTGCTCTACATACACCCAACGCATCCGGTGGGTGTCGAGGCGATGACCGAGTACTGGCTGATGCCGCTGGTCGGGTTCACCTTCGATACGACCCTGGCGGCGGCCGGGTTAGTGTTCGGAGGCGTGGTCGAGCGATTCCCGGGCCTCACCTGGGTCCTAGCACACTTGGGCGGCGCGATCCCCTACCTGGCCGAACGACTGGACCGGGGCTACCGTGCCTTCGAAGAGTGCCGGGCCAATATCACGCGGCCGCCCAGCGAGTATTTGAAGAAGTTCTACTATGACACGGTGAATTTCGACGTAAACGCCCTGCGCTTCGCCATCAACTTCGCCGGCGCCGACCACCTGCTGGCCGGCAGCGACTACCCGCACCAGATCGGCAGCCTGCCGCTCATGGTCGGGAGCATATCGACGCTCGACGTGCCGGACGAAGACAAGGCACGGATCTTTGGTGGGAATGCGGCGCAACTTCTGGGCCTGTGAGTCGACGTTCGACAGCCGAGTACCGGCGCGGACATCGGCTGTTGTCTTCCCAATCAGCCGTCGCTTGAGCCAATTGGCTGCACGGCGGGCAGGTAATCCTTGAACGCCTCCCCATAGATATCCCAGACCGTGACGAACAAGGCGGCGACGATGGGGCCGATGATGATCCCGACGGCCCCGAACAGCACCAGACCACCCAGTGTGCCCAGCAAGATCAACAGATCGGGCATCTTGGTATCCTTCCCGACCAGCCTCGGCCGCAGAAGATTGTCCACCGTCCCGACCACGGCGGCGCACCAGATCAAGAGAAGGATGGCCGCAGTGAAGCGGCCGACGGCCATCAAGTAGATGACGGCGGGGACCCAAACGAGAGCCGTCCCGACGCCCGGTATGATGGAGAGCACGGCCATAATGGTTCCCCAGAAGGCGGCGCCCTTGAGTCCTGCAGCGGCGAAGGCTAGGCCGGCGAGACCACCCTGAATGATTCCGATCACCAGAGTCCCCTTGATCGTGGCACGAGCCACCGACGTGAAGCGATCCACCATTCTTACTTCCTGCTCGGTCGTCATCGGCATCAGATAGAGAATCTTGTTGAGCAGTGTGTTGCCGTCGATGAGGAAGAAGAACATCGCATAGAGCATCACAAACATATGGAAGAAGAAAATGGCGGTTCCCTTCGTTCCGGCCGCGATGGTGTTCACCAGGAAAGTACCCACGTTGCCGGCGAACTCCGCCAATTTGACCGCTATCTGGTCATGGTAGGGCGCCAGTGTCTGCACGATCGGTATCTCGACTAATCGCCGCTCCAACTCGGAGGGCTGGGCGATCTGGCGCTCGACCCACGGGGCCACGCCTTGTGCGACCTCCACCGCTTGAGCGGCCACGATCCCAAAGAAGGCAGTCACCGGTACGATGATCACCATCAGAACTACCAGAATCGATACGATCGAAGCCAGTACCTTGTGACCCCTGAACCACCGCGTCAACCGACTGTAGAGCGGGTAGGTCATTCCGGCGAAGATCCCGGCTAGTAAGACCGACAAGAAGAGACCGCGGATCATTTGGAGGAACACGGCCGAAATTGCCAACGCCAAAAACAGGATGAACATCCTTCGGAATCTCTCGGGTTCCATCGTCGATTGCGCCATCGTTAGCACTCCATGAAATCGGCTAGTTGCCAAATGCTTCCGCAAGATTGGATACGTTCTCACTCATTACGCTCAAGAAGTCACCTTCCTCGGGCGCGTTACCGCACGGATCGAACACGACCGAGCGCACACCCAGCTCGCCCAGTGTGCTCGAGGTCTCCGGCAGCGGTTCGCCTTCCCACAGCATCCACGCCGCCGGATGCTGAGCCAGAATCTTCTGAAGATCCCACCAGGCGTTCTCCGGGGGATTCTCGCCCGGCTCGAAGTGAACGCTCTTGAGATCCAGGTCGTAGCGGCGAGCCAAGTACTGGTAGACGGGATGCGAGCCCAGCAGCGGCTTCCCGGCCATACCCGCGAATACCGCGGCTAACCGCTGGTCGAGCGCCTGCAAATCGTCCGCAAGCGCATCGAAACCCTCCTGGAATACGTCCTCACCCTCCGGGTACGCGGCGATGAAGGCCTGCAGAATCGCCTCAGCCTGCTCCGCGGCGAGAGTCGGGTCCAGCCACGTCGTGAAGGCGAACTCACCGTGGCTGTGGTCACCCTCCGGCCCATGACTGTGAGTCACCGCGCTCTCGACGAAGATGTGGCGGTCGGCGAACGACGCCGACGTATTCACGAGCTTCGATGGCGGTAGCGTCGTCCGCTCAATCCACCCCGCATAACTCGCCCCGTTGAGCAGGGTCAAATCAGCCCCCTGATACGCGGAGACCAGGTCGGGATCGGGGGACCAGTAAGCCGGGTCGACGTCCGCCGGTGCCGGAAACTCGACCTGCACGAGCTCACCGCCGATCCGCTGGGCGAAAAACTGTAGCGGATAGTTCACCACGTACACCGACAGCGCACGATCGCCATCGTCCTGGAGCGACCGAACTGCGCCTTGCTGTCGCGGCTCACCGCAACCCGCCAGAGACGTGACTGCGCAAAGAGCTATCAGGCCACCTTTGGGGATCCGCTCAAACATGGTCACCTCACTTTTCCACAGCCTACTGAACCGACTCTACATTCTGATGAAGGCGCGAATGGCCGCCGATCCGAACTGGCCGGTGAGAAACGTCAGCCCGCCGGCGAGTATCACGCCCGCTAGCAGTACAGCGATGATCTCAGAGGTCATGACCGACGCCACGCTCAAGCGCGAGCCGCCGATCTTGAACAAGGTTTCGATCTCGCGTCGGCGCAGTCGTAAAGAGAGCATGAAAACGAGGGCCGCTGTCGCCAGCGTTGCCATACCGACGATGACCGCGCCGGCCGTAATGAAGCTCTGCACGGACAAGATCGTTCCCAGCAACTCGTTCATCACGTTCACGGGCCTGACGATCTGAGCGGGTTCGTCCTCGCCTTGATAGCGACCCTGAAGGAGCGCGGATGATTTCTGGTCCGGCGGTAACGCGATGACCGCAGTGACGGGATTCTGCGAGATGTCGCCGTGGAAATGGAAGCTTTCGATGTTGTCCTCGGTGATCTCGTTGTACTGCACAACGGCGGCGCTACCCACAACGTTGGTCGAATCACGCGTCAGTACGACCGAGGCGGCTTCCGGCCGACTCAAGTCCTGGTGTCCGTGTCCTAAACCCTCGATGATCCACGTCGTCCGCACATCCACGAAAATCGCGTCATCGTCCGCCGTGTCCGAGAAACCCAAGACGCCGGCCACCCGCATCTTCAGTGGATATACGCCCGCCAGGTCGAACACACTCTCCGGCGACGAGATCACGAAGTCGCCCGGCCCCACATCGAGGGCTTCGGCTACCCGCGAACCCACCACGCACTCTCCCAGCATGCCCAGCTGCCGACCGTCCACGATATCCAGACCCCGATACTCGAAGTACTCGTAGCCGGTACCCACGATCGGATGCCCCTGAGCGTTGAACCGCACATACATCGGAATCGCGATGGCCAGGTCGGCATCAGTCACCCGCGTGACCTGCTCATAACGCATGATCTCCGGGTAATCCGATCGGAAGTACAGCGTGTTGAGCACCAGTTCTAGCGGGCTGCCCTTGGCGCCGACGATGAGCGGCGTGGCAGCAGCCCGAGCGGTGAGCTGCTGCGAGCTCTGATCCACCAATACGCGAAGCCCGATGGGCAAGTAGATGATGAGGGTGATCGACACCAGCAGAATCAGCGTCTTGACTCGATGATAGGACAGATATCGCCAGGCGAGGTACAACGTCTGCCTCATTGCGGCGTACCTCCACCCTGCCTGCCCGCTCCTTCGCCGATCACGGCGAATTCCTTGATGTCGATGACGGTATCGAACCGGGCCAGCAGGTCATGGTCGTGCGTCACCGTGATCAGCGTTGCGTCGTTCTCTCTGGCGTAGTCCAGGATGATGTCCAACACGAGTCCCTTGTTGGCAGGATCCAGATTACCGGTCGGTTCATCGGTTAGCAGCAATACGGGCTCGGGAAGGACGGCGCGACACACGGCCACGCGTTGTCTTTCACCCTGCGAGAGCTTCCCCGGGTGTCGGCCCAACTTGTCCCCGATGCCCATCTTTTCCGCGAGCGAAATCGCGCGTTCGCGAACCCTGGAATCCAGTCTCAGGGCCGGGTTGATCCGGTAGGGCAGCATGATGTTGTCGAGCACGGTGAGATACTCGAGAAGCTCGAACTCCTGGAAGACCAAGCCGATGGTCTTGATGCGAAAACTGCGGCGCCGCTCGTCGGACAGCGATGTGACGTCGGTATCGTGGGTGACGATGCGGCCCTTCTGGGGGGTCGTGATGCCCGCGATCAAGTTGAGCAGTGTCGTCTTGCCGGAGCCGCTCGGCCCGATGCACGCCGTAGCCGTGCGGGCCTCGACCTGGAGTTCGGGAACACGGAGCCGGAACTCGCCTTCCCCATAACGAAACTCGAGATCCTCGATTCGGATCAATAAGCTAACAGTGGCGTGCTCGCGGTAGGCGGCGCGCGACCCTCCGTACTATCCAGGGAATGTGAACGAAAGACCCGTGTTGAAGATACTAGCGAAGCCGTTCGCCAATCTGCCATCGGGTATCCACAGTGGCGTCCAGTTCAGGTTCAGGAACCCTGCACCCGATATCCTGAGGAGCAACACCGAGCGGTGTACCCAGAATGAAATCCGAAGTAGTCGATCGCGTGTATACCGGCGCCGCTGTCTCGAGCGACCCAAACTGAACACCAGCTCCCGCGCCGAGGTACCCGATGACGCGCTGAGACCCGAACATGTAGCGAGCCGTGAGAAGAATGGGAATGCCGTTGAAGCTGTAGAGCTGGCCACCCGAAGCCTGGCCATCCACGCTGAAGTACGAGAAGTTGGCGCCGAGAGACCAGTGGTTGTTCTTGAGCACTTTCCCGAAAGTGAGGCCCAGCCCCCACCCGTTGAAATTGTCCCCGAAACCCTCCAAGCTCGCCGTCAAATAGTTGGCGTTCGCGATGAAGACGTTCGAACCGGGAGCAAATCGAGCGCGCAACGCGCTCGGCACGAGCAAGCACACTGCCAATAGCACCATCGCAGACCGCTTCATCGAGTCCCCCTGAGAACCTCCATCCAAGTGGCGAGTGATATCCCGTCGCTTACTTGATCTTGAAGGCGTAGCGGAGCAGCAGCTCCAGCGTCTGCGTCTTCACATCCGCGGTCTCGAACGCACTCGACAAACCGTAAGTGTAGCGAACGTCGAAAGACAGGTATCCCGAATTGCGCCCGGAGGGCCAATAGAGGATACCCAATCCGAATGGCCAGGCCACGTCAGTGCTCTTCGCTTCGCCCGGATTCTGGGTGTCACTGCATGCCGTAGAGGGTCCGCCAGAAGACTCGAGATCGCAGGATAACTGAAACCCTATTGAAATCCCCGAATAGAAGTTGACACTCCAATTATACGACAACGGCACGTTAACCTTGAGCAGCACCGGCAGCTGGAGATACGCCATGTCGAGATCTATCGTCTCCAACCCATCGGTCCCCACGGCCCCCGCTCCCTTTTGCACGTACGTGGCGTCCACTTCGAGGGCAAAGTTGCTCTTGAAATACGTCTCGAACGTCGCTCCTCCAGAAAAACCCCACGTATACTTTCGGTTCTCCTCAGCGTAGTCGCCCCTTAACGACGAGTATGAACCACCGGCCATCAAGCCGATGAACACGTCTCCGCCTTGTTGGGCTTGAGCGGGGCTGGCGGCAAGGGTGGTCACCAGAAGCGTCAGCGCTGCGATCCACCTGCGACTCATGTCTCTCTCCCGTTTGGGTTGGGCAACAGAATAAGCCTCATCCCGCACCCGTTCAAGAGTCGCGCGGCGACGCGTGTTCCCAGCGACCCCGGGCTAAGGCACGGGCCCGGGCCACACATCTCGGAGTGGCCCGGGCCCGCGGTGAGGGGTAAACGGTCCGGCGGATCGGGTGCTGCGCCTTACCGCACCGCGATCACTCGAACACCTCGTTGATACCGACGATCCGGATATTCTCTTCCTTCACGGGGATCGGGAAGCTCGCGATCAGCTCGTCCTCCGCCCAAACCTCCGGTGGCTTCTCGCCGGCATAGGTGATGGGTGTAGGCGCGCCGCTGAGCAGCATCTCCTTCAACCCCTCAGCGTCCCGGACGATGAACACCAAATACATGTTGTCGTATTGAAGCTCTCGCTGGATCGCCTGGTTCACACCTTCCAGCTGGAGCGCAGCCAAGCCGGGCCTGATCGATGCCAGGAAGCCATCTCCGCCGACGCCGTAGAACTCATCGTCGACCGCGTAAGCCAGGCGCCGGCTGATCGTCGAGCCCCAGTTGATCGTGTAATTGCGGAGGAACTGCCGCGTGGCATCGAGCGCGACCTCCGTCATTCCGTTGTCTACGAGCGACTTCAGCTCACGCAGGGCGGCCCGCGTCGCGAACAGGGCCCGGTCGTTCAGATTGCCCAGCTCCGTCTGCGAGATGGGGCGGATCCAGATCTCGAACAGCTGGCTACGACGAGCGACGTTCACACGGGGTTGCTGAGTCGCATAACCGCGGGGGAACGCCTCGATGTAGCTATAGTCCCCGTAGTTCATCCCCCGTTCCTCGCGGATCACCTGGTAGAGGTGGCTGAACGAGTTTCGGTGCTCACCGAACCACGAGTTCATAGCCATCATGCCGAAGTAATGTGAATCGCTGCGCGACAGGGCGATAGGGAATCCGATGGAGATAGGTGATGCATCGGTCGGCTTATCAACGATCAACACCTGAATGCCATCGGGCTGCTTCGGCTCCGGCTGCGGCACCGCTGTCACCTCACCCTCGGGCAACGTGTCGAAGTCATCTCGCACTCGCTTGACGAAGCCAGCAGGATACCCACCACCGAGGCCCACGATGATGTTGTTCTTCACATAGAACTCGGCGTAGAACTCCTTCACGTCATCCAGCGTTATCGACTCGACTGAGCTGACATACCCCTCTTCCGGATGCTCGTACGGGGTGCCGGCGTACGCCAGGCTGAAGAGGATTTCCTTGGACAGCTCTTCGTCGCGGCCGTAGCGTCGGGTCCGCTCGAGATAGTTCATCGTCTGGGCCTTTACGCGCTCGAAGTCCTCCTCTTTGAACGCGGGAGAAAGCAGGTGGTTGCGGAACAGCTCGTAGTAGCTCTCGAGGTTGTCTTTGTAGATGCGGCCGGTGAAGGTCGTCATCTCTTTGTCGACCTCATACCCATAGCCCGCCGCCATGGGATACAGTTTCTGCAAGATCTCGTTATACGAGTCCTGGGTAGTCGAGCCATCGGACAGCAAAGCTGCGGTCAACGCTGCCAGTCCTTCCTTCCCCTCAGGGTCGTTCTGCGAACCGACCTGTACCCAGATGTTGAAGGCGATGAACGGGGATTCGGGCTCGTTGACTGCGATCGTGCCCTCGGGGACCGTCTCACATGCCCCCAGCAGGACGAGGATCGCCGTTAGCGGTGCTAGCTTTTTCATCGTCCCCCCTCCGCCTGGACCATCAGTACGGTGGTCTTGCCATTCTCGACGAGATAGCGACGTGCAGCTTCACGCACGTCCTCGCGGGTCACTTCATCGAGCGTCTGGTAGTACTCATTGCCGGCCTCGATGCCTCCGGTGTTGATGATGTAGGTCGCCATGGCGAAGGCCACGTTCTGCGCCGTCTCGAGCCGCATGAGAAACGCGTACTTCATGTTGCTCTTGGTGGCCTCAAAGAGCGTCTCGTCCACGAGCTCGTCGCGGAAATGCTCGACGGTGGCGAGGATCTCTTGCTCGACGTATTCCACATCGTTCGCGTTTCGTACTGTGGCGCTCACGCTGAGAAGTGCAGGATCGCGCGCCAGGCCAAAACCGGCGCCCAACGACTGCACGTTCCGCTCGTCGATCACAAGTTTCTGATATATGTCCGAGTTGGAGCCGAAGGCCACGCGTCCCAGCACCTGCGTGGCCACGGTGATCTTGTCCGAGGCACTCCAGGCCGGGCCCATGTAGTTGACGACGAGGGTCGGCAGAGTCCGCCCCGGGTATTCGACTGACCCACGGCGCGGCGCGGTGTGCGTGGGCTCCGGGGTGATCTGCGGTGGCACGTAGCCCGGTTGCCAGTCCGAGTAGTACTGGCGGATCAACTGCTCGGCCTCGTCCAAATCGAAGTCACCCGCCAGCACGAGCACGACGTTCTCCGGACGGTAGTAGCGCTGGTAGAAGGATATACTGTAGTCGTAGCCCTCGGGCATCGCCCGCACGTCGCGCTCGAAGCCGATCGTGGTGTGCCGATACGTATGCTCATCGTAGGCCGTCTCGCGTACCTTCTCGTTCAAGAACCTGAACGGCGACATCGCGCCCTGCTGGTATTCCCCCAACACTGCGCCGGCTTCGGTGCGGAACGCGGCCTCCGAATAGTCGAGGTTCATGAAGCGATCCGACTCCAGGTCGATGATCTGCTCCAGGTACTCATTGGATGCGACCAGGTAGTACATAGTCCGGTCGTTACTGGTGTTCGCGTTCCGTGCAGCTCCCATCACCGAAGTAATCCCATCATAGTCCGGGTACTTCTCGGTGCCGCGGAACATCATGTGCTCGAAGAAATGGGCGAAGCCGCTCCTGCCTTCCTCCCACTCGTCGCGGCTGCCGGTACGCACGATGGACACGTAGGCAATCTGATCGGGAGCGCCGGCCTGTATCAGATACGCCTTGAAGCCGTTGTCCAGCTCGACCAGCCGGAAATCGAAGGGAAAGATCCCGGCCGGCTGCTGCGCGGCCGCGGGCCCGGCGAGCAACAGGGCCAGCGCCACTTTCGTCAATACTCTCATCGGCAAACCCCTCCGTTGCGGTAAGGAGATGACTAGAGAAGCCGACATTCCGTGATGATGCGGCTGTCGCTGGGGATCGCAATGGAGCTGTTGAGGAAGGCTAGAATCTATCGCGGCAGCACGGCGTGCGCACTAGCAGGGTCGTGTCCCGAGGAAACCGGCCTGGGCGGTGTGGCAGCACCGCCCAGGCCAACCCGTCTACTACCTGTACCAGAAGAACCGAAGCATGAACTGCCAGGTGCGGCTCTTCATGTCGGTAACCTTGAGCATGTCCGTCAGCCCTACGTCGTACCGTGCATCCAGGATAAGCGCCAGGTTCTTGTCGGGGATCTTGTACCCGATGGCGCCACCCAGCGGAATGCTGAAGGTGGAGAATTCGGAAGCGGCCACGTTCGAACCCACCTGCGAGCAGTTGATCTCGCCCTGCGGCGTCATGGTCTTGCAGCTGGACTCGATGTTGATCGAGCCACCACCATACAGCACGCCCTCGACGTTGGTGCTCAGGCTGAAAGTGCCCACAAGGAGAGCGGGAAACTGGAAGTAGCCCATCTTGAGATCGAACGTGTCTGCAGCGCTTGAAACGATGTTATTCGCGCCCTGCTGCACATACATCGCCTCGAGCATGAGACCGAAGTTGGGGCTGAACATGTATGCGCCGAAGGCACCAGCCTCGAACCCCCACTTGCCTTCGGACGACTGGACAAATTCGCCGCTGACGTTGCTGTAGACGGCACCACCCGAGACGCCAGCCCGCCAGCCCTGTCCGAGGGCCGGATCGGCCGAAACCAGTATCAAGAGTAGCACAATTCCGGACCATGCTGTCCTTTTCATCCTCTCTCCTCCTTTTGCCTCTCGGCTTCGCATGAGCGCCCGCTCACCTTGCCCACCGGCACCCCAGTGCCTGTGGGCGGAAGCGCAAGTCTCTTCGGCACAACCCAATGTGGCGGCACCTCGCCCTCGGTGCGCCCTCCAGTCGCGCTAGGCGGAACTCCCGCTCCGGCGCGAAAGCAATGCTTCACGCAGCATCG
>Ga0209536_100009314_pt1 | contig 14608 bp, 12 predicted proteins | sample DeeMarSeWOR28_12_FD_187461 | JGI IMG/M metagenome (GOLD analysis project Ga0209536, IMG submission 187461) | Marine sediment microbial communities from White Oak River estuary, North Carolina - WOR-2-8_12 (SPAdes) (version 2) | ecosystem: Environmental > Aquatic > Marine > Intertidal zone >...
GGATTATGGCTCAAGCCGACAAGCTGACACAGCGCGGCGATCTGCTGTTCTTCAAGGTCCGCCCAGCGACCTCGGCGCAAAGATTTCGGCAAATTTATAGGGCCAAACCGCGCACGTGTCAAGCGGCTGACTTGAATCCCTTGCGACTCCCATAACCGGCGCACTTCCCGGTTGCGGCCTTCTTTGACCACCACTTTGTACCAGTGGTTGGCGCCTTCGCCTCCCATATCGGCTATGGATTCAAACCGGGCCATACCGTCTTCCAGTTCGACGCCTTGCAGTAGACGCTCCAGCATCGCCTGGTCCACTTGCCCCAACACCCGTACCAAATATTCCCTATCCAAACCATAGGAAGGATGCATCAGACGGTTGGCCAACTCACCATCGGTGGTGACCAGCAGCAAGCCGGTGGTGGTGATATCCAGGCGGCCCACCAAGATCCAGCGGCCACCGCGCAGCCGGGGCAAATCGTCGAATACGGTGGGACGGCCTTCGGGATCCGAACGAGTACACACCGTGCCTACGTCTTTGTGATACATCAGGACACGGCGCGATCCCGCCTGCATTCGTTGCGCGGAAATTCGCTTACCATCCAACTCGACGACATCACTGTCGCTAATCCTGTCACCCAGTTTGGCCGTTTGTTGATTGACGCGAATCCGGCCCTCTTCTATCCATTGCTCTATTTGTCGACGGGAACCGAAGCCCGCGCGCGCCAGAACCTTTTGGATTTTTTCACTCATTGAAAACGGTAGCGGTAAAAAACGCCTAACAATTAGGTGTTAGGCTCAGCTGCTGAAAAGCGCTCTGAATGGTGCTCTTGTTCATCTTCATCGTCAATTTCGCTGTCATCGCGCACCGGTTCCACATGCTCCGCAGCTCGTAACCCGTATTTCGCCGTAGAAAAACCCGCATCATCGGTACTATCGGTTTCGGTTTCCGCATGCATATCGTCGGCTTCTGCATAGGCACTCTCAGTGTATTCCGTTTCCAAAGTTTCAACTTCGGCAGAGACCACATCATGCTCATCGCTGCTTTGTAACGATTCAAGCTCTGGTGCTTCAGCCAATGGCACCGATTCAGACACTTTATCATCGATTTGGCTATCGTTTGCGATCTCCATAGCGACGATTTCGGCAGTTTGTGTGAGCTCTTCTACCTCAGTTTCTTGTTCATCATCACTAATAGCAACAACGACCGCCGATTCCGATAAAGCCGCTACGTCAGTGGCTTCCGCAGTATTTACTTCCCGCTGTGCGACTACAACTTCCACACTGTCGTCGACGCCATCACCGTGGTCGACATCACCATCGGGCAGTAACCGTTCCACATCTTCATCCTCGATTAATTCCTGCGCTGCGGCCTCTGTTTGCTCTGCACCGAATTCCTGGCTTTGCTTGTCGATTTCTGCGCTGATTTTATCCAAGTCGCGAATTTCCATTAACGAGGGCAGTTCGTCCAGCGATTTCAAGTTGAAATAATCTAAAAATGCTTTGGTGGTGGCGTATAATGCTGGCTTTCCGGGCACATCTTTATGGCCGACCACGCGAACCCAATCACGCTCTTGCAGGGTTTTCATAATATGCGTACTGACGCTGACACCGCGAATATCTTCAATTTCAGCACGCGTAATGGGTTGGCGATACGCCACCAACACCAAGGTTTCTAACAACGCGCGGGAGTAGCGCGGTGGTTTTTCCTCCCACAGTTTGGCAACCCATTGTGCATAGTCTTTACGCGCCTGGTAGCGAAAACCGCTGCCCACTTCCACAAGCTCAATGCCTTGACCTTCACAGGCTTGCTGTAATTGTTGCAACGCTTCGCGAATGTCTTGCCGGCTGACTTGTTCCTCTTCCGTAAACAAACTCATTAGGCGGTCAACACTAAGAGGTTGTCCGAACGCTAACAACGCTGCTTCAACAATATTAGTGAGTTTTTCTATTTCTATTGACATTTTTCCGCCGCTTTAATGTGTATTGGCCCGTAGGGTTCGGTTTGCACGATTTCGATTAACAATTCTTTCAATAATTCAAGGATCGCCAGAAAAGTAACCACTACGCCCCGCCTGCCTTCTTCATAAGTGAACAATTTGTTAAAAGAAACAAAATCGGAACTATTCTTCACCACTTCTAATACGTTGGACATTCTCTCGCGCACCGATAGTGGTTCGAGCTGAATTTGGTGATGCGAATACATTTCCGCACGTTTAAGCACATCTCGAAACGCCAACAATAATTCCCGCATCGCCACTTCCGGCTGAGGTTTTTCGGCTTTAAAGTCCGGAGGATTGACCACCACTTGAAAAACGTCGCGGTATAAGCGGGGTATTTCGTTTAAATCTTCGGCCGCTTTTTTAAACCGTTCGTATTCTTGCAAGCGGCGTATCAGTTCCGCACGAGGATCCTCTTCCTCCGCTTCTTCCACCGGCCTGGGCAACAACATTCGGGATTTGATTTCCGCCAGCATCGCCGCCATCACTAAGTAGTCCGCCGCCAATTCCAGCCGCAAGTCCTTCATCATCTCGACATATTCCATATATTGGCGGGTGATTTCCGCGATGGGAATATCTAGGATATCCAGGTTTTGCCGTTTAATCAGGTATAACAACAAATCCAGCGGACCTTCGAAGGCTTCGAGAAACACCTCCAGGGCATCGGGCGGAATGTATAAGTCTTGCGGTAATTCAGTAAACGCAGCGCCTCTGACGATCGCCAAAGGAATCACATTATCCGGCAATGCCGCTGGTTCATTGTTATCGACGTTGGTTTCCTCTGGCGCGCTGTCGGAAGGCGTCTCAGTGGTGATCTCTGTATTGGGGTCGTTTGCCATTAGTATCTGTTGGTGTAACTCAAATTGTAGTAGTAACTGTTTACACGTTTAACCTTGTACTTGTTTAACGTTTACTTGTTTAACCATAGTCCAAGCCCATGGCTTCACGCACTTCTTCCAAAGTGTCTTCGGCGACTTCCCGTGCCGCCTCAGCACCTTCGTTCAATATGTTCTGCACTAATTTGGGATCGTTGAGATAATCCTGAGCTCGCTCCTTTATTGGTGCCATTTCTTTTAACACGGCATCGATCACCGGCTGTTTGCAATCCACGCACCCTATGCCGGCCGTGCGGCAACCGTTTTGCACCCACTGCATAGTGTCTTCACTGGAATAGACCTGATGAAACGCCCATACCGGACATTTTTCCGGCTCACCCGGATCGTCGCGACGGACTCTGGCCGGATCGGTGGGCATGGTGCGTAACTTTTGTTCGACTTCCTTGGGATCCTCACGTAACGCGATGGTGTTGTTATAGGATTTCGACATTTTCTGTCCATCCAAGCCAGGCATCTTCGATGCTTTGGTCAATATTGCCTGTGGTTCGGGGAGAATAATTTTACCCCCACCTTCCACATACCCAAACAAACGTTCACGATCACCCAATGTGATATTTTGCTGAGTTTTTAACAATTCGCGCGCCGTTTCAAGTGCCTCATGATCACCTTGCTCTTGATATTTCCTTCTTAACTCTTTGTATAATTTCGCATTCTTCTTACCCATTTTTTTAATGGCCGCTTCGGCTTTCTCCTCGAAATCCGGCTCCCGGCCGTATAAATGGTTAAAACGGCGGGCGATTTCCCGAGTTAATTCCACATGCGCCACCTGATCCTCCCCCACCGGTACCTGGCCGGCTTTGTAGACCAAAATATCGGCGCTTTGCAACAAGGGATAGCCTAAAAATCCGTACGTGGCGAGGTCTTTCTCTTTCAATTTCTCTTGTTGGTCTTTGTAAGTCGGTACCCGCTCCAACCAGCTCAAGGGGGTCACCATGGACAATAACAGGTGCAATTCCGCGTGTTCCGGCACATGAGATTGAATGAATATCTTCGCCGCACCTGGATCCACCCCGCAGGCCAGCCAGTCGATGACATTATCCATAACGCTGGGCGCAATCACCGAAGATTCATCATAATGGGTGGTTAACGCATGCCAGTCGGCGACGAAGAAGAAACATTCAAATTCGTGTTGCAAACGTATCCAGTTTTTTAATACTCCATGATAGTGCCCCAGATGCAATTGCCCGGTGGGCCGCATCCCGGATAAGACCCGCTGATATTGTGTGGGTACTGAACTCAAAATATCCTCCCTTTATCTGTATCCAAACAAGATTTGCATGACAAATTGAAGAATTTGTCCGAAATCGAATATCGAACTCACCGCGTTTAAAAAAGCCATAATTACCGGAAATAGAATGTAGCCGAGCACGCCGCTGAATAACATGAACATCAATATGATCAATCCATAAGGCTCGATTTTACTGTATTTGTAGGACAGAGGACCGGGTAATATACCCGCCAATACCCGCCCACCGTCCAAAGGCAGCAACGGGAACAAATTTAATATCATCAACAGCGAGTTGAAAATCACGCCAGCCCCACTCATTAAAATGAGCGGCTGTGCCAACCAGTAATTGCTGGGGCTCAATAATAAACTGAGTTTTAATAATATCGCCCACAATAAAATCATAACTAAATTCGCCGTTGGGCCCGCGACAGCAACCAAAGCCATATCCCGCTTGGGATGGCGAAGATTCTCCCAGGTGACCGGCACCGGCTTGGCCCAGCCAAAAATAAATCCGCCTAACCACAATGTTAACAAAGGCAATAACACCGTGCCGATAGGATCAATATGCTTGAGTGGATTTAAAGTTAAACGCCCCAGCATCATCGCCGTGGGATCGCCCAGTTTTTTAGCCACCCAGCCATGGGCGACTTCATGAACTGTGATAGCGAATAAAATCGGCAAGGCAAACACGGCGATTTTTTGAATAATATTCAAATATGGCACGAGTGTTTCCGCGTCTCTGACAGCAAGTTCATTTGAGCAAAAAGTCTACATTGCCCAGTCCGTTACGAACAACTTCGGGTTCATCGGATACCAAATCGATGACGGTCGTGGGCTCGATACCACAATACCCACCATCGATGACCAAATCCACGCTGTGTTCCAACAGATGGCGTATGTCGTAGGGGTCCGTCAACGGTATATCATCGCCCGGCATAATCAATGTGGTGCTCATGATGGGCTCTCCCAATGCTTCTAATAGATGTTGAGCAATAACATTATTCGGGACACGCAATCCAATGGTTTTACGTTTAGGATGTTGTAATCGTCGTGGCACTTCACGGGTGGCAAGCAGTAGAAAGGTATAAGGCCCTGGCGTTAGATTTTTGATCAAGCGGTAAGCCACATTCCCCACCTTGGCATACACCGATAATTCCGACAAATCCCGGCACACCAGTGTGAAGTGGTGTTTATCATCCAATTTGCGTATGGCACGAATGCGCTCCATGGCCTGTTTATCGCCTATGTGGCACCCCAACGCATAACCGGAATCGGTGGGATAGACGATCACGCCACCGTCGCGAATGATTTCCACCGAACGCTGTATCAGCCTGGCCTGGGGATTATCAGGATGGATTTGTAAAAACTGGCTCATGGGATAAGTCGCATTGTTAGAGGTGATGGGTTGGCAGCACGGAAATTAAAAATCCCAATGCGACCAAATCGGTGTGCAACTCTCCGGGAGGGGTGGAATTTTTCCCAACTCCACCCAGGCATGCTCCGGGCCGTGGTAATCAGAACCACACGTCGCCAGCAACGCAAAATTTTTCGCCTGCACCGCCATAGCGCGGCATTCATCTAAAGTATGGCTACTGGAAACCACCTCCAAACCTTCCCCGCCGCATTCTTTGAATTCACCCAGCAATTGCCGCAAGCGGCTGGCGGTGAGATTGTAGCGAACAGGATGGGCGATGACGGCCGTGCCGCCGGCGCTTCGAATCCAGCTCACGGCCGACTCCAAATCCGCCCATTGACCGGGAACATGCCCAGGTTTGTTGCGCACTAAAAATTTTTTGAACACAGCGCGCAAATCCTTGGCATGTCCCTGTTCCACCAAAAAATGCGCAAAGTGGGTTCGGCTGATCAAAGAACCGGAAGCGTACCTTTTAGCACCTTCCAGTGCGCCGTCGATGCCGGCTTTGGCCAAACGGCGGGAGATTTCTTCACCGCGCCAATCACGGAATTCCCTAAGTTTGCTGAGTCCTCGTTGCAGCGCGGTGTCATGCGATCGAATACCCAGTCCCAGGACATGCACAGTCACACCATTCCAGGTGACGGATACTTCGACCCCTGGCACCAGTTTCACGCCACAATCCTCCGCCGCCTGTTTCGCTTCGGTCAGGCCATTGGTGCTGTCGTGATCGGTCAACGCTAACACGTCGATGTGCATGGATTTGGCTCTCTGGACCAATTCTCGGGGACTCAATGAACCATCAGATGCCGTAGAGTGGCTGTGTAAATCGTATTTCAAATTCATAGGTGCGTAATCATACCGGAACTGTGGGCAAGTTTCTCTTGCCACCACCGGAAAATTTGTAAATGGGGGTAAAAAAATACGGTTTGTGATACAGTTAGCCCCGTTTTTTCAGGGCCGTACCGGCAGACGCTAACTACTTAAAATTAACACCATGAAATTTTTTATTGATTTTTTACCTCTGTTGTTGTTTTTCACGGCGTACAAGCTGTATGACATTTACGTGGCCACGGCCGTAGCGATTGTCGCCTCTTTTGTGCAAACCGGATATTTCTGGGCCAAACACCGACGCTTCGAGACTACCCACCTCATCACACTAGGTTTGCTGGTGGTGTTCGGCGGGGCGACGCTGATCCTTCACAATGAGGAGTTTATCAAGTGGAAATTCTCCATCGTCAATTGGCTGCTGGGTTTGGTGTTTTTGTTCACCCAACTGTTTGGTAACAAACCCTTGCTACAACGCATGTTGGAATCTCAAGTGTCACTACCCGATTTCGCCTGGCGCCGTATGAACATGAGTTGGATCGTTTATTTTATGTTGTTGGGATTTGCCAACCTTTATGTTATGCACCACTTCGATACCGATACCTGGGTGGACTTCAAGTTCTTTGGCAATCTGGCCATGACCAGTCTGTTAGTTATCGGACAAGGTATTTATATGTACCGTCATTTAAAACAAACCCCGGTACGTGCACACAATAACGGCGATTAAATCGACAGCGGAGCTGATATGTTATACGCCATCATTAGCGAAGATAACGACAACAGTTTGGAAAAGCGTCTATCAGTGCGCCCCGCTCATTTGGAGCGCTTACAACAATTGCAAAGTCAAGGGCGATTGGTCGTAGCCGGCCCACATCCGGCCATTGACAGCGAAGATCCCGGCAGCGCAGGATTTACCGGCAGTTTGATCGTGGCCGAATTCGAGTCATTGGAGTTGGCTCAACAATGGGCCGCGGCCGATCCGTATGTTGAAGCCGGCGTTTATAATCAAGTCACCGTCAAACCTTTTAAAAAAGTCTTTCCACAACAAAAATGAAAAAACTTATCTCAGGAAGATCACAATGAAACCAGATAATCATCTATTCTTACATGCCACCGCGTTACTCTTGGGGATTGCGCTATTCATCGGTTCGAAAACAGTCAGCGCTGAAACAGCGCAACAAACTCCGGTTTCCAAAGTATTAGCCGAAGTTGATGGCCGACAAATCACCGAAGATACTTTGCAACGCTATATGAAATTCCGCGGCTTACCCAAAGACGCCAATGTCGAACAACAACGGAAGATGATGATTGAAGAGCTCATTAATCGAGAGCTTTTATACATTGATGCCATTGAAAAAGGGGTGGATAAACTGCCGGAAGTCCAAGCCGATTTGGAAAATCAAAAAACCAATGTCATCGCCGGCGCGATGTTAAAACAAGCCACCGACTCTATCCGCCTCAACGATGAAGAGCTTAAACAGGCGTATGACGATTACCTGAAAACTATGCCGGCCACAGAAGAATACAAAGCCAGGCACATTCTGCTGGAGGACGAAGCCAACGCCAAGGCCGTGATCGAGGATTTAAACAAAGGGGCGGACTTTGCCAAACTAGCACAAGAAAAATCCACCGGCCCTAGTGGTCCCCAGGGTGGAGATTTAGGTTGGTTTCAATCCAGCCAAATGGTCGAACCGTTCGCCGAAGCGGTCAAGCAGTTGAAAAACGGTGAATACAGTCGAACACCGGTGCAAACCGAATTCGGCTGGCACGTGGTATTGCGGGAAGACTCCCGCAAACTGGATCCGCCCTCTTTTGAATCACTGAAAGAGCAATTCCGTATGCGACTGATGAACAAAAACGTCGAAGGTTATATTGGTTCGTTACGCAGTAAGGCGAAGATTACGCGTTATTAATTTTTCGTATCCCCCATCTGTAATGCCCTCGACTACGATTGGTGTTTGAATGGATTTTTTATATTATTGACCTAACGCACCATGCACCCTTCTTCCATTGTGATAGACTTTAAATCACGATGGATATGGACTCCCAACAGTGGCATAACATTACTGCAAATGAAGCAGCTGACGATTTAGACATTGATCTCGCGCGCGGCCTCGATGCAGACGATGTTACCCAGCGCCTTATAACATATGGGGATAATGTATTACCTAAAACACCCCGTCGTTCCCTGCTTCGAATTTTCTTTTCCCAGTTTCAAAGCCCACTTATCTATATATTGTTCGCAGCCGCCATTTTTGCATTCGCCTTGGATGAACAAGGCGATGCCGTGGTCATTCTAGTCGTGGTGTTTGTCAACGCCATTATCGGAGCATTTCAGGAGGGGCGTGCGCAAAAATCCATGGAAGCGTTGCACAAGCTCTCAGAACTGGAAGTACAGGTATTGCGCGACGGCGAAACAGAAAAAATCATAGCAAGCAAATTGGTGCCTGGCGATATTTTATTACTGGCTGCCGGTGATGCGGTGGGCGCAGATGCGCGAATCATAGAAATTTCTTCGCTGGAAGCTTCCGAAGCAGCGCTTACCGGTGAATCACTCCCAGTCAGCAAACAAAGCGATGTGCTCCCCTCGGAAACCTTGCTGGCTGACCGAGTCAACATGCTATATTCCGGCACCCACATCACCGCAGGTCGTGGCAAAGCAATAGTAGTGGCCACCGGCATACATACCGAAATGGGTAAAATCGCACAACTGACTGAAGCAGCCGAATCTCCAAAAACGCCCCTGGAATTACGCATTGCACAATTCGGTCGTTACCTGGTAGCGGGCGCGGCGGCACTATTTATTGCTGTAATGTCTTTTGGACTGATGCGGAACATTCCAGTGGTTGAGATTTTTATGGTCGCTATTAGCCAAATGGTATCCATGGTCCCGGAAGGACTGCCTGTGGCTATGACCATAGCGCTCGCCGTGGGCATGCGCCGTATGGCCGAACGCGGTGCCATTGTGCGCAGGCTTGCTGCAGTTGAAACGCTCGGTTCTACCAGCGTCATTTGCGCCGACAAAACCGGTACCTTGACGCGTAACGAAATGACTGTAACTGCAGTTTGGTTAGCTGATGGACAGGAGTTTGAAGTGCGCGGCGCAGGTTACTCCCCGGAAGGTGCAATAGTTAAAGATCAAAGTGAAATTGAACTTTCAGACCATCCCGCGTTACGGGAATTACTTGAAGCCTCCACGTTGTGTAACGATGCGCGGCTTGTCCCGCCGGATAACAATGATCCGCGTTGGCGCGTAGCAGGTGACCCCACCGAAGCAGCACTATTAACGCTGGCCGCCAAAGCAGGCATTGATACAACGAAATTAATCAATGACTTTCCCCGGCTCAGTGAAATTCCCTTCGACTCTGGGATTAAAATGATGGCGACTGAACACGACCGTCACGAACAAGGGAAACGCATATACATCAAAGGCGCGCCGGAAATGATTTTGGAATTGTGCAACACATGGCGCAGTTCCAATAACTCAACACCTCTTGATGAATCCAAGCGCCAGCACATCTCAGACACCGCAGAAGCCTTCGCGAAACGTGCACTGCGGATTCTTGCGCTTGCAGAAATAGAGGATGGAACTATAGATGTTGAAACAGGATTTGGCCCGCTACAAGGGCGAGCCACGTTCCTCGGTTTAGTGGGACAAATGGATCCACCGCGAGATGAAGTAAAAGTCGCGGTCGCTGAATGCAAGAGTGCCGGCATTCGACCGGTCATGGTAACCGGCGACCACAAGGCAACTGGCTTGGCGATTGCCCGGGAACTTGGAATAGCTGCGGAACACGACCGGGCGGTAGATGGTCATGAACTCGAGCTTATGCCGGAACAAGACTTGCGCGCCGATCTGTTTCACATCGCCGTGTTTGCGCGAGTCCATCCCGCGCAGAAGTTACGCATCGTAGAAGCCTTTCAATCCAGAAACAACGTCGTTGCCATGACCGGCGACGGTGTCAATGATGCGCCCGCGTTGGCTCGCGCCGACGTGGGTGTAGCCATGGGAATTACCGGTACAGAAGTCGCTAAAAGCGCATCTGAAATCGTGGTTACCGACGATAATTTTTCCACCATAGTAAAAGCCGTTGAAGAAGGCCGGCTGGTTTACCGCAATATTAAAAAAGTCATTCTTTACCTATTCGCCACATCTATGGCGGAAATTACCGTATTACTTGGCGCGCTATTAATGGGCTACCCCCTGCCATTAGCGGCGGTACAAATCTTATGGATCAACATTGTCACTGAAGGAACAGTCACCATTAATCTTATAATGGAACCTCCAGAAGGCAATGAAATGCAGCGCAAACCCGTTTCCCTAGGGGAACCTTTGTTGAGCAAAGGATTGCTCAAGCGCGCTGCGTTAATGACTCCTACCATGGCATTATCCACGTTAGGTTATTATATCTGGCGATTGTCTGAGGGAATTCCCTACGAACAAGTACAAACCGAAACCTTTACCGTACTCGCCGCTTGTCAATGGTTTAATGTTCTGAATTGCCGTTCGGAAACCACTTCATCATTAAACTTCGGGCTATTTAAAAATAAATGGCTACTAGGTGGTTTGACTATTGGCATTTTCTTGCAAGGTATGGTGGTTTATTGGCCGCCTATGAACAATTTATTTCACACTGTGCCTATCCCCGCAAATCAAATCCTCTGGATCGCTGCCACTGCAAGTACCGTATTGTGGTTAGAAGAGTTGCGCAAGTTTATCGCGCGCCGGCGTACACAATAAAATATGCGTTGCAACTTAATGTAACGCTAAGTAAGAATACAACACAATGTATATCATGCAGATTTTTTCTACTTTAATGGCCGTAAATAAACATTATGTAGGTATTCAGCAGATATACACAGAATAAAATAATGCTCGCCCACCCCACCATTTTTAACACCCGCGTGCGTGGATGATAAAACAAGCCCGCAATGGCAACACCGGTCATCATGATCGCCGATAAGGCCGATACCGCATGGGTGGGTGACACCGCTTTTAACAATGAACCTTGGGTATAAAAAATATCATCTATGCCGATGATGAGGATATTGAATAAGTTACTGCCGAACAAATTACCTATGGCCATGTCTATGGCCCCCACTCGCAGCGCCGCCACGGTGACGACTATTTCCGGCAACGAAGTTGCGAAAGCAATGAACAAAGTTCCCACAAAACTCTCATACCAATCCATATGCTCCGCGATCTGCTTACCGATAAACGGTAAAAATGAACCTGCCACCACCACAAACCCAGCAGCAATGAAATAGCGGATAATCGCTTGGCGTTTGCTCAAGTTAGGATATTGATCTTCTTCCGCCACGGTAAATTTTTCGATTTGGGCGCTTTCATAGCGGTAAACCGTCCGCATCATGATTAAATAAAAAAACATGATAAACGGGCTGTAAAGACCCACATGGCCTATCTCAAAATTCCCACCTTGGGTAGAGAGTAAAATATTGAAGCCAGTAAATCCGATTAACATGATGCCGAATGCGGCGGATAAGATATGTCCTTGACTGGCTCGTGAATATACCGACTCCTTGCGATGCAAAAAATCCAAAATGACAATAATTGACAAATTGAAAACACAACTGCCCATAATGTCACCCACCGCAATATCCGGGGCGTTAGCGACGGTGACCGACGTGATACCGGTGACCAGCTCCGGTAAAGAAGTGACCGTCGCTAATAATATGACACCGATCCAAGTGCCACCCAGTCCGGTTTTATCAGCAATCGCATCGCCATAACGGGATAGTTTGAGTCCAGCAACGGTAATAACAGCCACACATAAAACAAACTCAAACCAAATCATATGCCTAATCGCCTGTTATTATTACTAGAACAAATCTCAACACTACTATGCTGCTCAATTATAATCCCTTTTTTCCGCTGCGTGTCGGGCTTTTGCATTATTACTTGACAACATCACCTGCCAGTACACCAATGATTGTTGCTAACAATCACTTGGATTCAGTCTTGTTCATGGCTGTGAACATCGTCGCGAATTGCTTATTTTCTACACTAACGCGTGGAACATAATGTGCTTCGTATTAGCTTCCGTTTTAACACTGCATATTCCAACTCAACAAAAATGAATGGAGATTCCCATGCGAAAACGATTATTAAAAGCCAGTTGTGTGTTATTGCCGCTGTTATGCGCCAGCGCCGCAGAGGCTGAGCTAGCCACTTATGAACTATCCGCAACCATATACGAGGTATACGATCCCGATAATGTCTTGCAAGGCAGCGTTGTTGCCGGGCAAACCGTTTCCGGCACTTATAGTTTCGAATTAACCGCTTTCGACGAAGATCCGTCACCGGAATACGCCCGCTACAACCAATTCAACGCCCCGGGTTTCGAATTGGTCATTAACAATCAAACCATTCGTTCCGACAATTCCGTGCCGGGCCATATGCACGAAATTCATGTCGGTGATTCCATGTCAGATCATTTTCACATCATGAGCTGGGGCAATACGTCTTTGGGCAATGGCGCCACGGTCAGTGATATCGCCTTGGATTTGTACGATCCCAATGGGACAGCCCTCAACGGTACCGGTTTATCCACCAACGCGCCTAACATCAATGCATTTACCTATAAAGATCTGGCGATCGTGGGCAGCGATTCCGCTTACCGCTATTTTAATATTATTGCCAAAATCGACAGCATGAGCGGCACCTCGGCGGGCAATACTAATCCGGACATCGTCACGTTTACTGTGAATGCGATTGTCAAAGACGTATACGATCCTGCCGGTGTGTTCAACGGTTCAGTCGGCATCGGTGACAACATTGATGGAAACTACACCTTTAATGTGACCACCCCCGACGAGGAGCCTATGCTGGAAATCGGCCGATACATTCATCGTCCAGGCAGTGGCCAATACGGCTTCGACCTTAGCATGGGTGCTTACAGCTTCAAAACGGATACCAACAGGATGGAGTTCGTTTTGGATTTATATAATGGCACTCCTTCGCCGGATCACTATGGCGCGTTTAGTTACGGCAGCAATCACCCACTGCCCAATGGCGCAACGGTGGAAGATATCGGCTTACATCTCTATGATGAGTCTGGCGCAATGTTGGCATCAACCCAGTTAAGCGATACACCGCCTCCACTCCCCGGCTCCAACTATAACTACAATGAAATCTATATTTGGGGTATGCATCCCAACGGCATGGACATGTACAGCATAGTGGCACAAGTCCAGCAAATCAGCGTCGCTGACAGCGAGCAACCCAGCTTAGTGGCGTTGTCTCCCGCCAGCGGTATCTTTGATAGAGCCCAACGTTTCGATTTGGCCATTATCTTTCACGCCAACCTCCCGCCACTCATGGACCACAGGGTCACTATAAATGGCTATGACGAAACGCCCAGTTTATTCAATTGCTTTCCAGGCACACCCAATAGTCAGAACCGTTTCACTCTGGTATGCCCTGATTACTCCCATCGCATCGGGCCCCTGCTGCTCCCCGGCAAAAATTTATTGGATTTTCAATTTACCCTGGAAGACGGCACCGTTGTGAATGAATCTGTGGAATGGGAAATGTTGGATTTTTAATTGCTTAACACACTCTGCTCTGTATCCCGGCTGTTGCCGGGATACATAAGCTTTATCCTCCTTGAGCATTCCCTTGTCCGCCCCATAAAAAAGAATACTCAACCGATAGACTCAGTAGCACCCGCTGGTTGGCCACCAGACGTGTTGGCAATTAAACACAATGCCAATCGAATAACGATAAACCCTATTTTTTGACATATAAATATTTTATTGAGCGTTTTAAACTCTATTCTCGCCAACCGCCGCATAGCAATGACCGTAGGATTGATGTATATTAGCAGATCCTAATTTTTAGGATAGCAACACCCTAATCGTTCTTTTCAGGCCTTAGTCTGCTGCGAATCAAATCGATCGAAACCATCAAAGGGGATAAAGTGAGCTCAACAGATTCCGCCAAAATAAAAACCCGTTTAATCGCCCTTACCCTTTTCATTATGATTGGCGCTGCCGTCGCAAACGTCGTACCCACTACGGAGATTGCGTGGGTAACGTCGATATTGTTGCTGACGATCTATTTATTTGCGTTTGAAATCGTATCCGTGGATGTGGCAGCGGTCAGTATTATGGTGTTATTGGGATTGTCGACGCTCATTGGCCCGCTGCTCGGACTGGAGCAACCCCTGGTTTCAACACAACACTTGTTCGATGGCTTTTCCAGTAATGCCGTGATCTCGATTATTGCCGTGATG
>Ga0209536_100009315_pt1 | contig 14606 bp, 13 predicted proteins | sample DeeMarSeWOR28_12_FD_187461 | JGI IMG/M metagenome (GOLD analysis project Ga0209536, IMG submission 187461) | Marine sediment microbial communities from White Oak River estuary, North Carolina - WOR-2-8_12 (SPAdes) (version 2) | ecosystem: Environmental > Aquatic > Marine > Intertidal zone >...
TAAACAAAGCATTTAAATCGGTATATCGATACTGTTCATGTTTCCTGTCGGGCAATCCCAAAATTGAAAATTGCTCCAGGGCCGACCTTCTGATATGTTTCATAAAGTCCGGAGCGTCCCCATTTTGAGTCTTTTCAAGATGCTCAAAAAATTGAATATAATGTTCCCGTATTGAACTATTATTTTTCATTATTTTTTTCGCCATCTAAACCAATTCCTTTTTGACCCATTCGTAGCCCTTTTGTTCCAATTCCAGAGCCAGTTCTTTTCCGCTTGACTTTACAATTTTTCCGTCATATAATACATGAACTGTATCGGGAATGATGTATTCCAGCAACCGCTGGTAATGGGTAATAACAATGGTTGAATTCTCACTTGTTTTGAGTCTGTTAACGCCATTGGCAACAATTTTCAAGGCATCTATATCGAGTCCTGAGTCGGTTTCATCCAGAATCGATAAAACCGGTTCCAACATGGCCATTTGAAAAATTTCATTTTTCTTCTTTTCACCTCCCGAAAAACCTTCATTAACAGACCGATTGGTGAGGGCCGAATCAATTTCCACCAAATCTTTTTTCTCCCGCATCAATTTCAGAAAATCTCCGGCGGCTATAGGTTCCTGTTCTCTCGATTTACGAATTTCGTTCAACGCTGTTTTCAGGAAGTTCACCATGCTCACCCCCGGTATTTCGATGGGATACTGGAATCCAAGAAAGATCCCTGCCCGGGCTCTGTCTTCAGGCGACCAATCCAATATGTCTTCTCCCCGGTATAGTACTTTCCCTTTGGTCACATGAACCAGATCCCTGCCTGCAAGCACTGCCGCAAGAGTGCTTTTTCCCGATCCATTGGGTCCCATTATGGCATGTATTTCACCCTTTCCAACTTCCAGGTTGATGCCTTTCAGGATCTCTTTTCCGTCGATTTCGGCACACAGATTTATTATTTTCAACATGATGTCTTCCTTTTAATTAACCAACACTACCTTCCAGACTGATCTGCAATAATTTCTGGGCTTCAACTGCAAATTCCATTGGCAGTTTATTCAATACTTCTTTGGCGTAGCCATTAACAATTAAACCGATGGCATCCTCTGTTTCAATACCACGCTGATTGCAATAAAAAATTTGATCTTCACCGATTTTTGAGGTGGTGGCTTCATGTTCTACAATGGCTGTAGAATTATCGACTTCAATATATGGGAAGGTATGTGCCCCGCATTGATCCCCCAGCAACAGGGAATCACACTGTGAAAAATTCCGGGCCTTTTCTGCCTTTTTGAGTACTTTAACCAATCCCCTGTAGCTATTATTACTTCGACCAGCCGAAATACCTTTTGAAACGACGATACTTCTGGTATTTTTGCCGATATGGGTCATTTTAGTACCGGTATCGGCCTGTTGATGATTGTTGGTTACGGCCACCGAATAGAATTCTCCAACCGAGTGGTCTCCCAGTAGAATGCAGCTTGGATACTTCCATGTAATGGCCGAACCGGTCTCCACCTGGGTCCAGGATATTTTTGAATGCGCCCCTCTGCAAATGCCACGTTTGGTGACAAAATTATATACGCCACCCAAACCATTCCGGTCGCCCGGATACCAGTTTTGTACTGTGGAGTATTTGACCTCGGCGTGATCCATGGCCACGATCTCAACAATGGCTGCATGCAGCTGGTTCTCATCACGCATGGGAGCAGTGCAGCCCTCCAGGTAACTGACATATGAATTGTCTTCAGCCACAATCAATGTACGCTCAAACTGACCCGTGTTAGCGGCATTGATTCTGAAGTACGTGGAAAGTTCCATAGGACAGCGTACTCCTTTCGGAATATAACAGAATGACCCATCGCTGAACACGGCCGAATTTAAAGCTGCAAAATAGTTATCGGTGTAAGGTACCACCGAGCCCATATATCTCCTGATCAGATCGGGATGATCCGATACCGCCTCACTGAAAGAACAAAAAATGATGCCCAGTTCAGCCAGGGTTTCTTTAAAGGTGGTTTTTACAGAAACGCTATCCAGCACCGCATCCACTGCCACGCCGGTCAGCCGTTTTTGTTCATCGAGAGGGATCCCAAGTTTATTGAACGTTTCCAAAAGCTCCGGATCCACCTCGTCCAGGCTTTTTAAGTCCGTCTTTCGCTTTGGAGCGGAATAATAAATAATGTCCTGATAATCTATCTCGGGAATTCGTAAATGGGCCCATTGTGGCATTTTCATGGTTTTCCAATGCCGGAATGCTTTCAATCGAAAATCAAGAAGAAATTCCGGTTCATTCTTTTTGGACGAAATCAATCGAACGACATCTTCATTTAAACCTTTTGGTATGGATTCGGTTTCAATATCTGAGTAAAATCCGAATTTGTATTCTCCCTGTGTAACTTCGTTTAATATTTTATCTTGATCTTTTTCCATACTTTTGTCCTAAACACCTCTCATACCTCAAATTAATGAATTATTAGTATTTAATCTAAATAAGGACAAAGATACGAATTTTTTCATAACATGATCATGAATTGGGAGGGTTTCGCACGTATCAAAACAGGATTTTCATGACCACAAAACAACAGAAAAGAACCGACATTTCCACCCTGGGTGAGTTTGGCCTGATAGAGCGACTGACCGCGGATTTGAAAACCTTGCGCAGTACCACCATGTATGGTGTGGGTGACGATGCAGCGGTTTTAGACCCAGGCGGCCAGATGATTTTGATATCGACCGACTTGTTGCTGGAGGGTATACATTTCAGCCTCGTATACACACCTCTTAAACATCTTGGTTATAAATCGGTGGTCGTCAACCTGAGTGATATTTATGCCATGAATGCCGAACCCACACAAGTAACGGTGTCCATTGGGGTGTCCTCCAGGTTCTGTCTGGAGGACCTGGAGGAATTTTATAACGGTATTAAATTGGCCTGCCAATCTTATAATGTGGACCTTGTGGGAGGTGATACCTCCAGTTCACTGACCGGTCTGAATATCAGTGTGACGGTAATTGGAACCGCCCTGAAAGAAGATTTGGTATTTCGCAAAGGGGCGTCTGAACATGACTTGATATGTGTCAGCGGTGATCTTGGTGGGGCGTATATGGGATTGCAATTGCTGGAGCGGGAGCGGAAACTATTTGAAGAAGAAATGGCTGCCCAAAAATCACTGGAAGGACATGAATTCATCATAGCCCGCCAGCTTAAACCTGAAGCACGAGGGGATATTATCAAATTATTTAAAGAACATGATATCAAACCCACGGCCATGATCGATCTTTCTGATGGTTTATCTTCTGACCTGCTTCACATAACCCGGGCTTGTGGATTGGGGTGCCATATTTATGCCGACAAGATACCCATTGCAGATGCCACCAGACAAATGGCTGAGGAATTCAAGATCGAACCCTTGATTGCTGCCTTGAATGGAGGTGAAGATTATGAACTTCTATTCACCATTGCTCCCGATGATTATGAAAAGGTACAGGCCATTCAGGATGTCCGTATTATTGGTCATATGACCCATACCAGCAATGGCAATAAACTCATGGCTCAGGATGGCACTGCTGTAAACCTCCAGGCTCAGGGATGGAAACATATGGAATAAAGCCCTTTCATTCTGAGGTTAATATCCGATACATGCCTTCGGCTGCCCGAATTGACGCCCCTGGTCCTTCCAGTTTATCTTCCAGAGCACCATACAATTTTTTTTGCCGCTCTCTATGATCATCATCCGTCAATAACTTATTCAGGGACCGCGTACATTTTTCAGGGGTCAGATGTTGCTGTATCAATTCTTCAACAACCGGTTGATCCATGATCAGGTTAACAGTAGAAATATACCTGATATGTACTAAACTTTTAACGATATAGTATGACAATGTACCGGCTCTGTAACACACAACCTGCGGGACCTTAAATAATGCTGTCTCGAGTGTGGCCGTGCCACTGGTAACCAGCGCAGCTTGTGCAAAATATAATAAAGGATACGTCTGATCATATAAGACCGTCAATTTATCCTGATGCAGGTATTGCTCGTAAAAACCAGGATCCTGTGAACTGGTACCGGCAATTATGAACTGATGATTATGAAAATTCCGGGAGGCTTCCAGCATTACGGGCAGCATGGCACTCACTTCCTGTTTCCGGCTGCCAGGCAGCAATGCGATAATGGGTTTGTCGGTTAAATTATGGTGTCGGATAAACTCAGCCCGTGTTAGAGAAAATTCCCTTTTAAAATCATGAATGGCGTCCAGAAGTGGATGTCCTACATAGTCCACATCGACATCAAACTGGGCATAAAAAGACGGCTCAAAAGGTAAAATTGTATACATCCGGTCGATGTACTTTTTAATTTTAAATACCCTGGATTTTCTCCATGCCCAGACCTGGGGTGAAATATAATAGAATATCTTGAAGCCTTTGTTATATACTCTTTTAGCCACTGTTAAATTAAAACCAGAATAATCAATGAGTATCAGGGCGTCCGGCTGATACTTAAGGATATCTTCCTCCGCGAATTGAAAGTTTTTACGAATGGTGTTGAAATTCCGGATGACCGGGATCAGGCCCATAAAAGCGTGGTGCCTGTAATGCCTGACGAGGTCACCGCCAGCAAATTGCATTTTATCGCCACCCCAAACCCTGAACCTGGCTTGAGGATCTATATTTTTTAAGGCTTTGATTAAATTTGAACCGTGGAGGTCACCTGAAGCTTCACCGGCAATGATATAGTATTTCACACAATGTGATTTTCAACAAATTTAATTTAATTTTTGCTATAGTTCTGACAGATATCTTAATTTTAATGACCTTAAATGAGAACCTTGAAGAAAGGATGGTTACTGTGTTTTTTTCTGATTCTGCCCGGTCATTTACCTGCACAATATGACCAGGAAGCCTTTTTATCAAAGACGGTGATCCGAGAGGAAGACCACAGGAGTTTATATCTGAGTCTTGACAATCAGAATCTATTCTGGAACAATGAATTTTTTAATTCCATTGAATATGGGTACACCCTTTTTGGGACATTATTGAATACCTCCCTTCAATATTTCCCGCTTTCGAATCTGGCTGTTGAGGGGGGAGTTCATTTGTTGAATTATTATGGCAGCAGCCATTTCGACCGCATTATGCCCCTCTTTAGAATACACTATCAACCCATACCGCAATTGAATATTATCATGGGACAGCTATACGGTGGATTAAACCATGGATTTATTGAACCCCTTTTCAAATTTGACAGGTTTATGGAGGTCCCACCCGAAACTGGTCTTCAACTCAGGTATCGTTCTGAATATTGGAATTCGGATTTCTATATCGACTGGACACAGCTTTTAGTGCCTGGAATTGTTGGTGCAAACGAAGCCTTTACCCTGGGGTGGACCAACGAAATCAAGATCCTTGATCCGGACCGTACGTTTAACCTGAACCTCCCTTTACAGGGGCTTATAACCCATGTTGGCGGACCCAGAGACACCCTGAATAAACCTGTGGAAAGCCTTTTTAATGCGACTTTCGGAGCCCATGCCCTCTGGAAGTTCAATGGGTTCTTACAGGAACTGGGATCCATGGTGTATATGGCGCTGTATACAGATTTGTCTGCTCAAAAAACGCAGAAATTTAACGAGGGATATGGCTTCTATCCAAATATTTATGGAAAAACACGTTGGTTTAACATATACCTGGGATACTGGAGAGGACACCAGTTTATTTCGCCACTTGGAAATCCGGTTTTTTCTTCTGTTTCAAATAAATATGAAGACATGGCATTCGCTGAACGCGAACTGGTCATATTCAAACTGTATTTTAACCATTGTATTTCAGATGGCTTATACATTGGTGCCCGCTTTGAAAATTTCCTGGATGTGAGGGGGACCCTGCCTGATGGAAAAAAAACAGAGTTTAATTATTCCTACGGAGTTTATATTACCTTTAACCGAGATTTTTTCCTGACCGAAATTAATAGATACAAATGAGTTTAAAAGTTGGTATCGTTGGTGTCGGCCATTTTGGTAAGCACCATGTCCGCTGCCATCAGCTTGGCAAATTCGACCTGGTTGGGTTTTACGACATTAACCAGGAAACATCCAAGGCTGTGGAACAAGAATTTCAGGTTCGTTCATTTCCATCGTATGATGCATTGATTGAAGCATGCGACGTGATCGATGTCGTGGTGCCCACCTCCGATCACTACGACGTATCTGCTCAAGCCATACGGTCAGGGAAACATGTTTTTATTGAAAAGCCTGTCACCTCCACCATCCGTGAAGCAGCCCATTTGAAAAAACTGGCCACCCAGCACCAGGTAAAGATCCAGGTAGGGCACATCGAGCGATTCAATCCGGCTTTCAGAGCCGTTCAGGAATTCATCCATGAGCCCAAGTTTATTGAGCTGCATCGTCTGGGACCCTTTCATCCCAGGAATAAAGATGTTCCGGTGGTTCTGGACCTTCTTATTCACGATATTGATATTGTATTGAACCTGGTGAAATCCAATGTTGAACTCATCCGGTCAAGCGGTGTTCCGGTGATCAGCCATTCTCCCGACATAACCAATGCCAGGGTGGAATTTGAAAATAAATGTGTGGCCAATATGACATCCAGCCGGATCAGTTTGAAAAAAATGCGAAAATTGCGTTTATTTCAGCCCGGGGCCTACATCACCATTGATTTCTTAAATAAAAAATCTGATATCGTAAGCATCCATGAGGTGCTGGACGATCCAACCGATCCTTTTGCACTGATCATGGATCTCGGAGAAGGAAAACCGAAAAAACAGATCCGTTTTGAGAAACCCGAGGTGGCGGATAAGAATGCAATGGTTGAAGAATTAAACAGCTTTCATGATGCCATTGTCAATGATACCATCCCGGAAGTGTCTATTGAAGATGGCTATAATGCCCTTAAACTCGCCATGGAGATCATGGACTTCATGAATCGATAATATCAATCCGGAATACTCTACACTGATGCGCTGCAGGGTGTTTACGAAGGGCGCTTGATAAAGCCTCGTGAAGAACTCCTGAAAAAACGCAGGATTTCATCCCTTTCACCCGATTGAGGAATTTCGTTCTCAATTTTATCAAGAGCCTGTGAGATATTCAGGTTATGTTGATAAATAAATCGGTACATTTCCTGAATGCTACTGATGGATTCAGGAGAAAATTGCCGTCGCCTGAGGCCCACGGAATTGATACCCACATAAGATAGCGGTTCCCTGTCGGCTTTGACAAATGGTGGTACATCCACACGGACTTTTGATCCCCCTCCAATAATACAATGCATCCCAATGCGCACAAACTGGTGCACCACAGTGGCACCGGAAACGATGGCAAAATCACCCACCTCCACTTCACCGGCAAAACCTGTATAGTTCACAATGACACAATTGTTCCCAACGATACAATCGTGAGCAATATGAACATAGGCCATCAGAAGCGTATTATTGCCAATAATGGTTTTGTTCTTTGCTTTGGTCCCCCGGTTAATAGTCACACATTCACGAATGGTGACATTGTCACCAATTTCAGTGGTACTATCCTCTCCGGCAAATTTCAGATCCTGAGGAATTGCAGAAACCACAGCACCCGGGAAAATCTTACAATTTTTACCCATTCTGGCTCCACTCATAACAGAGGCATTGGGGCCTATCCATGAACCATCGCCAATGATGGTATTTTTATCGACCATGGAGAACGGTTCAATGGTCACATTCTTGCCTATTTGTGCATCCGGATGAACAACGGCCAGTTTATGGATCATGGTATCGCTATTTATTCTTAACTATCTGGGCCATCAATTCCCCTTCCATGACCAATTTTGTACCGATAAAAGCCTGGGCAAACATGGTGACGATACCACGTTTAACGGGGGCAGTCATTTCCATTTTATATACCAGTGTGTCACCGGGGACCACTTTGTGTTTAAACTTAACTTTATCAATTTTTAAAAAATAGGTGCTGTATTTCTCTGGTTCATCAACCATGCTCAATACCAGAACACCACCCACCTGGGCCATCGCTTCAACCTGCAGAACACCAGGCATGACAGGCTCATCAGGGAAATGTCCCTGGAAATAGTTTTCGTTGTAAGTTACGTTCTTAATGCCCACAATAGAACGCTCATCAAGGTAAATGATCCGATCCACCAGTAGAAATGGATAGCGGTGAGGCAGGATATTCTTTATATCTGCAACTTCCATAATGGCCGGTTTGCTTGGATCATAAATCGGGATCTGCGTCTTGGATGTGGCTTTCTGGATCTCTTGCCGGATCTTTTTAGCCAATTCCGTATTGGCATGATGCCCGGGACGATTGGCTACGATTTTTCCTATTATAGGTTTTCCAACCAGTGCAAGGTCACCCATGATATCCAGGAGTTTATGCCGGGCTGGTTCATTGGGGAAATGTAGATCGATATTATTTAAGACCCCCTCAGAATTGACTTTTATATGCGGTTTATTGAAAAGATCGGCAATACGATCAACCTCCGATTGATCCACTTTACGATCCATGATCACAATGGCATTATCCAGGTCTCCGCCTTTAATCAATCCTTGTTTTGCAAGGGTTTCAAGCTCGTGAAAGAAAACAAATGTCCGGCACATGGAAATGTCTGTTTCAAAATCAGACAAATGATCCATGATGGCATACTGGTTACCCAGCACCTTGGAATTGTAATCGATCAAAACATTGATACTCAGATGATCATCGGGATAGATCATGATGTCAACCCCATTTTCTTCATCTGAGAAAGTAATTTTCTCAGTCACCCTGTAATACTCTCTGGGAGCATCTAATTCCTGGATACCGGCACTTTTTATGGCCTCCACGAATTTTTTTGAGCTTCCACCCATGATGGGGGCTTCCGGACCCTTAATTTCAATCAGGGCATTATCGATCTGCAGGCCATTAAAAGCCGCCAGAACATGTTCAATGGTCGCCACACGCACGCCATTTTCTTCCAGGGTGGTCCCTCTTGACGTGTCAACAACATTTTCAGCACGAGCATGAATGACCGGGTGATCAGGCAGATCCACGCGCACAAATGTATACCCATGATCCTTGGGAGCCGGTTTAAATGTAATCTCCACATCGACACCCGAGTGTAAACCCTTCCCTTTCAATGTGACTGGCGCGCTTATAGTTTTTTGTTTATCAGCCATTTCTGTAATTGTGATTCCGGTTTAAAAAACGGGCGCAAGATACTAAAATTACGATAATCTAAAACCAATTGGTATGAAATTATGGTTGAAATGAATGAGCTTAAACGGGTCATTCATATGATTTAGGTATCTGAATCTGCTTTTTTTCGGATGATTCTTTCAATGGATTCAAGGCGAGAAACAATGCTCGGGAGTTTTCGGAAATATACGTATGAACGATTATAATCCTTCGCTCCGTATGCCGGAGCCCCCATAACAACAAGACCTTCATCCTTGATACCGGAGGCAATTCCTGATTGTGCAGCCGCCTTTACATGGTCGGCAATTTTTATATGTCCGACTATTCCGACCTGACCACCAAACATGCAGTTTTTACCAATCTTCGTGGAACCTGCAATGCCTGTTTGGGCTGCCATTACAGTATTTTCTCCAACCTCAACATTATGGGCTATTTGTATCAGGTTGTCCAGTTTTGCACCTTTTTTAATGAGTGTGGAACCCATGGTTGCCCGGTCGATGGTCGTATTGGCACCAACTTCAACATGATCTGATAAGATCACATTTCCTATTTGTGGGATTTTACTAAAATCATTTTCCGTGTTCGGTGCAAATCCGAAACCATCACTTCCAATAACCGCTCCGGAATGGATCACACAATGTGAACCAATCTTACATTCATGGTAGATCTTTGCCCCAGGGTAAATGATGGTATGATCACCAATTTCAACATGGTCGCCAATGTATACCTGTGGATAAATCTTCACATGGTCTCCCAGTTTGCAATTCTCCCCTATGTACGCAAATGCACCAACATAAATAGCGTCACCATAGGTCGTCGAATCTTCGATGAAAGATTGGCCATGCACGCCTGTTTTTTGTGGTTTCATCGATTCCCGGAGTTGGAGCAGTTTCGCTAAAGCCTGGTAGGGATCATCCACTTTAATGAGCGTGGAATGAATTCTTTGCTGGGGTTCAAAATCCCGATTCACGATAAGAACTGACGCTTTCGTAGTATATACAAATTCCTGGTACTTTGGATTGGCAAGGAAAGTAAGCGTTCCTTCAGAAGCCTCTTCAATTTTAGCCACATCATGAATCTTAATGTCCGGATTACCGATGATTTCTCCGTTTACATATTCTGCAATGGTTTGAGCTGAAAATTCCATATTCGTTTATTTTATTTCATTGAATGCCCTGCAAGTATATCATTTATTAAATTCTTTCGGATAGCACAGGCAATATTTTTTTACGGTTTGGGATAACATGGTTGGATTGAGCAGGTCCGAAGCCTCACTGACATCCTGAATATGTCCATCTTTACTCAGGATGTGAATATTCTGGTCATCCGGGTCATATGCATGGTTGCTCACCTCCTTAACAAAAACAAAATACGGTGTCAGAGAAACCGGAATACCATATTCTGCTGCAACACGCTTTCTTAAATCCTCTACCCGGTTGTCATCGAAGGGATGTTTTTGCAGCTCCGCACGGAATAATTTCCGGTCAACCAACCTGCAACAAAGTCTTGAAAGCACCGGATCGTTATTATACCGCCACTCTTTTGCAGCCGTTATAATGTCATTGTCATCGAGCGATGTAAATTGCCGTATGAGTTCTGACCGCGACACGACTGGTTGGTCATTGAATACCGATTTGGCATCAATTTTTTGTGTGAGAAAAAACTGAAGGGCCGGCGTTCCAGGTAAGACCATCCCATTCATGGCCAACTCTTTTGCCCGTTTCAGTATCTTGAGGAGCAAAAGCTCCGCAGACAAAACCGCTTTATGCAAATATACCTGCCAGTACATCAGACGCCTGGCAATTAAGAATTTTTCAATCGAATAAATGCCCTTTTCTTCGACAACGAGTTGGTCTTGATGAACATGAATCATTTTGATAATTCGCTCTGAACCAATGGTTCCTTCCGTTACACCAGTAAAAAAGCTATCCCTCCTGAGATAATCCAGGCGGTCCATATCCAGTTGGCTGGATATCAGTTGATACAAAAATTTTTTGTGATATTGATTTCGAAACAGCCGGATGGTCAGGTCCAGTGCGTTGGTAAACTGGTGATTCAATTCATCCATAATGATACCGGACAGATCTTCATGATGAATGCCTTCAATCAAGGTTTCCTCCAAAGCATGAGAAAAAGGCCCATGACCAATATCATGAAGTAAGATGGCCAAGACCAGGGCCTGGGCCTCATTCTCCGTAATATCCACGCCCTTAAGGCGCAGAACATCGATGGCCGATACCATGAGATGCATGGCGCCCAGGCCATGCTGAAACCTGGTATGTTGGGCTCCAGGGTAGACCAGATGGGTTAACCCAAGTTGACGAATCCTTCGAAGCCTCTGAAAATATTGATGTTCTATTACATCGTATACCAGTTGATCCGGAATCCGAATAAACCCATGTACCGGATCATTGATTATTTTTCGGGTTGTTTTCATTCCAATGGAACAAAGTTACTGAATGTTCATAATTAACGTGGTATTTCCCTATTAATTTGGTGTTATATCGTACATTGAAATCGAATCATTTGGTATCTGTTTGTGACGTCTTTTATAGCTGCAGTAAACGATCTGTAAAATTATTGGACCCCTCAAATATGTAAAACAAAATATATTTGTTAAATACAGCTATTAATACTATCTTTGCGCCCTGAAAGAGAGATGGTAGGGGACTGTGTCCCCTATTTTGTTATCCATGTATTATGATCGAAGAAAATAAATTAAGGTCATTGTTGAAGGATCCCGGTCTGGATGTTGATTTTTTTCTGGTCGACCTGCAGGTATTAACCGATAACAAGGTGAGGATATATGTTGACAACATGAAGGGGATCACGATAGACGAATGCGTCCGTATTTCAAGGTTCCTTGAGGCCAGGCTGGATGAGGCGGGATATGTGTTTGAACTGGAAGTGTCTTCTCCCGGTTTGGACATGCCTTTTAAAGTGCCCGAACAATTTGAGAAAAGTATAGGTAAGACGGTACAGGTCAACATGGATGATGGAAAAAAGAAGACCGGCAGACTGCTTTCATTTAATGGAGACACCATTGAAATGGAAGTGGTGGTGCGTGAAAAAATAAAGGGGAAAAAGAAAAAGCAGGAACGCTTCGCAACGGAAAAGATCGGTTTGAATAATATCATGAACATAAAACGTATTATTTCATTTTAATACTGAGAAATAGCATAAAATGGAACAGTTAAATTTAATTGACACTTTTGCAGAATTTAAGGAGTTAAAAAACATCGATCGCACCACCATGATGAGTGTGCTGGAAGATGTTTTTAAGAGCATGCTTCTTAAAAAATTCGGCACGGATGAAAATTTCGATATCATCATTAATATCGATAAGGGAGATTTTGAGATTTGGAGAAACCGGGAGGTGGTTGAAGACGACCAGGTTGAAGATCCAAACCTTCAGATTCCACTGTCAGAAGCTAAAAAAATTGATGATGATTATGAGGTGGGAGAAGACGTTACCGATGAAGTGAAACTTCTTGATTTTGGTCGCAGGGCCATCCTGGCACTTCGCCAGAATCTGACCTCCCGGATCCTGGATCTCGAAAAAAACAATGTCTACTCAAAATATAAGGATCGCATTGGAGACATTGTTACAGGCGAGGTGTATCAGGTGTGGAAGCGTGAGATATTGGTGCTCGATGACGAGGGAAACGAACTCATTTTACCTAAAAATGAACAGATTCCTTCCGACTATTTCCACAAAGGTGACGTCATCAGGGCCGTTATCGTGCAGGTGGAAATGCGCAACAATAACCCCATGATCATTTTGTCCAGAACGTCTCCGGTTTTCCTGGAGCGCTTGTTTGAGCTTGAGGTTCCTGAAATATTCGACGGACTCATTACCATTAAGAAAATTGTCAGGGTGCCAGGTGAACGTGCCAAGGTGGCAGTGGAATCATATGATGAACGAATTGATCCCGTTGGAGCCTGCGTGGGAATGAAGGGGTCCCGTATTCATGGTATTGTAAGAGAGCTGAAAAATGAGAATATTGATGTTATCAACTTTACGAATAACATCCAACTCTACATCCAAAGAGCGTTAAGTCCTGCCAAAATCACCTCCATTAAGCTCAACCAGGAAGAAAACAAAGCCGATGTGTTCCTGAAACCAAATGAGGTGTCACTGGCCATCGGGAAAGGTGGTCTTAACATCAAGCTGGCCAGTCAGTTAACTGGATTTGAGATCGATGTGTATCGTGATTCTGAAGAGGAAGATGATGAAGATGTGACATTGGATGAATTTGCCGATGAAATTGAAGGCTGGATTCTTGATGAGTTAAAAGCCATAGGTTGTGATACGGCTAAAAGTGTCCTGGAATTAACCGTGGAAGACCTGGTAAAACGTACCGACCTGGAAGAGGAAACCATCCAGGAAGTCGTGAAAATTTTAAGATCAGAATTTGAATAATTGAATACAATCCTATTAACTTCGCACCTGATGTAATGAATAGGTTTGTTTATTTTTCCAGATAGTGAGGAAAATATAAATGGATAAAAAAGCAACTCGGTTAAGTAAGGCGGCTCGGGAGTTTAATGTTGGAATTTCGACAATTGTTGAATTTCTTAAAAAGAAAGGAATTCAAATGGATACGAATCCCAATACCAAAATTGATCCCGACGTATATGATATGCTTGCTAATGAATATAGTACAGATCTATCTATTAAGAAGAAATCTGAAGAATTGAGCTTGAAAATTTCAAGAGAGCAAAAAGAGGGCGTATCTGCGGGTGAAGATAAGACAAGTAAGGATATTCAAACCGATGTTAAAGAAGAAGAAGTATTTATTAAAGATGTCAGCAGCACTGCACCTTCAGAAGAGGTACCTGAAGTGATCCCGGCTGACGAGACCGATAAAAAGACGGATACACCCACCCCCCCAAAGGAAAAAGAGAAAGAGGAGAAAAAACAGGCCGAGAAGGATGTGGATGTCAAAGTCATCGGAAAAATTGACCTGGAAACCATTTCTAAAAAAACCCGGCCGAAGGCAAAGGAAACCCCGGTCGATAAGAAAGAAGAAACCAAGGTAAAAGAAAAAGAGGCGGACGTCCTGAAAGAAGAACCGAAACCGGAACCGGAACCTGAAATATCCGCGAAAGAAAAAATCAAAGAGGAAATTTTCAAGTCAGAAGTAACCAAACTCAGCGGGCCTACCGTCGTTGGTAAAATTGACCTGCCTGTAAAGGAAGCCAAAAAGCGCCCTGTCGCCTCATCCCGGGATGACGATACCAGGAAAAAGAAACGGAAACGCATTCGCAAGGAAATGGAGGACCAGGAGAATGGCACCTTCAAAACGGCACAAAAACAAAAAGAAGCAAAAAAGCCAGGACGTAAGAAACGTATCCAGAAACCGGAGGTCAGTGAGGAAGAAGTTCAGCAACAAATCAAAGAAACTCTGGCTCAGTTAAGTTTTCGTG
>Ga0209536_100009316_pt1 | contig 14606 bp, 13 predicted proteins | sample DeeMarSeWOR28_12_FD_187461 | JGI IMG/M metagenome (GOLD analysis project Ga0209536, IMG submission 187461) | Marine sediment microbial communities from White Oak River estuary, North Carolina - WOR-2-8_12 (SPAdes) (version 2) | ecosystem: Environmental > Aquatic > Marine > Intertidal zone >...
CCTGGAACTCTTCCGGCAGTCCCTCGACGGCTCTGGCTACCAGCTCTTCAAATCTTTCCGTATCCATACTTAATCATCATCCAGCCGTGATAGGTCAAATCTCATACCATCTCGCGCTGAGATTACTTTGATGCCCGTTTCTTGGGACATTCTCTCCGCTATCTCCCGCGGTCTGGCCCGCCACATAGACATCCCGAAATGGGTCAGGATCGTGGTCCGGGGTTTAACGTCCTTGATGATCTTCTTGACGTCCTCGATGCAGAGGTGGTCAAAGGGACAGGGCTCCGGTCTCAGGACATTAACGATCAGCACATCCCCTTTATATTCCCTTGGAAGCTCAGGAAAGAACTTCGTGTCCGCGACATAGGAGACCGTATGCTTTTTACCCTTGAATATCAACCCGTAGGTTTCCACCCCGTGGACATGCTTTACCGGTGCCTGGATATTGATGTTCCCTATCTTATACCTGCCCTTTCCCTTGAGGATCTCGATCTTCTTGACATAGGGGCGGACGTACTTATAGATGACGGGATCGTCGCCCGACACAGAATCGGCGGGGACAAGGACGACCCCTTTCCGGTTCTTGCCGCCGATGGTCATGGCTTCCATCATCACGTTGATGTCCGCGGCGTGGTCCAGGTGCTTGTGGGAGAGCACGATGCCATCGAGCAGGGTCGGGTCAAGCCTGGGCCGCGAGGAAACGCAGCGCACCAGCGATCCCGGCCCGGGGTCGACCAGGATATTGGTATCGTCCAGGGACAACCAGATCCCGCCCGAGGCCCGGAGCTGCTTGGCAACGACCACCCTCGCACCCGCCGTACCCAGGAATTTAATGTAATTCATCCGAGGTCCTTGATCACCCTGGCTTCGGCCAGAGCCGAAACAAAAAGCAGCGGGACACAAACCTTAAGATACGTCACAACTCTGGGAACGGCCAAATCCAATGCGAGTTTAATGAATTCCCCACAATTAATTGTGGGGAACTGTAATAATATTTCCGGCGCCATCTGCAAACCCATGGCAAGCGCGTAACAAAAAGCAAAAAGCTCCAACAGCGGGACAAGCACAGCCAGGAAGACCTGAAAAGGACCGACGCTGACCACTTCGCGGGGGCGGTAGATGTTCACTCCCTTTACTTCTTCCGGCAGCGGATGGAGGATAATGATCCCGATGTTGGTGCCGGTCAGAAAAGCGATCAGGACCGGGAACACCACCAGCAGGCCGGAGAGCATGTATAACAAGATGGCGATCGAATTAAAAAGGAAGATGAACAGGAATATCAAGATGAATGGCCGGTCCGGTGCGGCAAAACGCATGATATTCTTCAGGAACCAGACCGGGAAGGCCTTGAACGCTTCGAGCCTGAACTTCTCCACAAAGTAGGAAAAGCCAAATCCCAGGACAAATAAGAATAATACCAGCAGCCCTAATGCATACATTGTGCAGACTTATATAAACGCGCCAGGCAGGACTTGAACCCGCAGCCTATTGCTCCGGAGGCAATCGCTCTATCCAATTGAGCTACTGGCGCATCTCTATCCAGTTGCTTGTCCGCCGAAGTCCGCCACAGGCGGACGTAGGCGGAAGCTACAGGCCCTTACCTAGATTCTATCACGATTACGGCCTTTTTGCCCGAGGCGATGGCGGCTTTGCTGCCGGGCCAGTCGTGGATGGCGTTGTAAGCAACTTGATATTGATACCGGTAATTCCTCCCCCTCTTGGTCCCGCAGTCATTGGTGATAAACTCATTACTTCGGTCGTCATAGCCCTTGAAAAGAAGGTTGTGATACACGGGGCCGGGCGGCGTGTAATAGGGATTTCCCAGCAGCCTGCCGGCCATGGGCGCGATGATCACGTTGCCTTTGGCAAGTTCTTCTTTGATATCCTGGATCGTGATGTCATGGCGGACCTCGATTTTATCATATTTGTAATAGTCTTTTACCAGTTTAACGATCTGCTCGGCGTTCAGGTCGTAATGCCCGCCGTATTTTTTGATCTGGAAATCGACCATGTCCAATATCTCCTGATTTCCGGATGCCCGGGTCAGCGGCTCCCCTTTCACATACCTGACCGCCATGATGATACAGGCTTCCTCACAAGCATCCTGCCAGGGCTGCTTCCAGACCGCGTACGGCGCCTGGCACAGGAAGGGGACAGGGAGATAGGCCTTTATGGGCAGCGCCAGCGCCAACCCGGTCATCAATATGAAGGCCAGGAATGAGAATCTCATTTCCCTCAATTCTAGCATTAGAACATGCAAGTTTTACACCCTGAAGCTCGATAAAATAGGTAGAGGTAGACAACAAATGGCATTCGCGTCTGCAGGCTCATTTTTCAGGGGAGATGTTCCGCTCCACTTTTACCAGGTAAAGCAATCCGGTGAAACCACCGAAAATATTGCCGCGAAGTTCAATGTCGACGTGCAAAAGGTCCTGCAGGACAACCCCGGCATCCAATCCTACACCGATGGGCATATCCCGGTCGGCGAGATGATCGTCCTCAACCTGAAGGTCTGAGCCCCACCCAATCATCCCTATAATTTAGCGTTATAGGGGCTTTTTTTGCCTCTTTGATATTCAATTTTGCCTGAAATCCCGCCAAAAACCATCCGATAAATAGGCAGGAGAACCATCAATGCCTGTGGGAAAGACCAAAACCTTTGATCTCGCCCTTAGAACCTGGCCCTGCCAGAGAAAGGCTGTCCAAGCCCTCTCCCGCCACCGCGTGTCTGTTCCTGCCGCCATCCCCCTCCCCCTCCATGAAGTGCTGTTCCTGACCCAGATCAACGGCCCTCTTCAAAACAAGGCCCGGGTAGCGCTGGAACAGACCCTCTCGGGAAAATTCCCCCTCAGCGTGGGGTCCAAGAACGTTCTTCTGGACCTGGCCAAACACCGCGACCGGGAAACCATGGTCAACCTGCCGGTCAACAGGAAAGAGCTGCAAGCCGAACTGGAGGGACTCTTCAAGAATGGCGAACTTCTCTATGAAGGAAGGAAAGTATTCCATGACCTGCTGGTCATAACCGAGCACTCTCCCGACCGCATCAAGCTCGAGCTCAACCCTCATTTCAGCGCCTATCATGAACCGGAATTTTACAGCACCGCGCCCAACCTGCGCCGCAATATCCGCACTCTCACCTATGGCATCCCGCACGAAGCGGTAAAGGACATCGTGGAGGGTGACCTGGAAACGGTCATGAACATCCTTTCCAAAAACCATCCTGAGGAAGTAAGAGCAAAAATCGCGGCCGGAGGATTCGACAGTATCCTGCTGCAACAGGAAGCAAAATGCCTGCGAAAGATACTGCGCTTGCTGGCCAGCGCCATCATCAAGATGGAAAGGGTCTTCAGCTCGGACAAGCTGGGAGACATATATCCTTTCCTGCCGCCGTCCGCCACCAAAGAGATCGCACCCCATTTTAATGAACCCGACAGCATCCGCTACCTTTTGAGGCCCTGCATGCATGTGGATAAAGTAAAGGGTATCCTTTCGGAAAAACGGGAGGAAGTTCTGGAGGTCCTCAAGACCGCCCGCGGCGACATCCAGCAGATCATGGGCATGCCCCTGGAAGACATCCACAACAGCAAGATCGCTTCTGCGGACAGATCCAAGCTCCGCGACGCGCTCGGCTTCGCCAACCGGAACAACCTTCTGGGCGTCCTGCCGCCAAGCTACGCGGAGCATGTCGCCAGGTATGTGTCCGAGGCCCAGCGCAGCAGGATCCTCCAGGACATCAGCAAGAGCAACCTGGTCGAGACCGTCAAGGTCCCCCTGCTGCACATCCTGGCGGAAAAAGAACACATCCTCATCTCGATGTTCTCCTTTACCAGCACGGTGCTGGCCGCCGCGGTCCTGGCCAGCATGCGGCGCGGGGCCAGGATCAGGGTCCTGCTCGACCGCCGGGAAGCCGGGCACAGCAGCTCCCAGTACCCGAACCTGGTCAGAATGCACGAGCAATTCGCCCAAGAGGACAAAGAGCCGGCGATCCGCCTTTACTCCGGCGGCACCCAACACGAGAAGAATATTATCTTTGGCAGCGGGGTTGCCATAACCGGCTCGCTCAACTGGACGGACAGGGGCTTTACCTCGAACCTGGAAAGCTTTACCGTGATCCGGGACCGCAACACTGTCAGGGCGCTGAAAAAGGAGTTTGACGAGACATTTGGCGCGTCCGGGATGTTCGTCCCCTTTCCCGAGGAGATCCTTGCCCAGCACTGGATAAACCGCGCCGGCCTGGTCGGCATAAGGTTCACGGAAAGGACCCCTTCTCCTCCGGAAGTGGCCGACACCCTCAACTTCTTCGCACGCTGGAAAGCGGGAGACTTCAGGAAGATCAAGAACATCCTGGACATCGCCGCGGGCAAGAAGTTCGAAATAGTGGCTGACCTTTCCCGCAGCTTTTCGCCCTTCATGAGCGAGATCAAGGACCCGGTCATCGCGAGCTTTCTGACCAGGTTCCTGGAAGAGGTGCCGCTGCAATTTTCCTTTGCCGCCGCCTCCTCCACCGGCAGGACGCATCCCGGCACCACCACCGGCCTCTCGGGCCTGATCGAGCACGAATACATCGCCGCGGAGACCGCCGTCATGCTCTGCGAGGCGCTGGGAAGAAAGGACCTCATTGACCAGGCGCTCTTCTCCATCATCATCCACGACGCCTTTAAGAACGCCTGGGAAACGCCCGACGGAAGCATCGAATGGGGAAGATATAATCCAGCCCACGGCCACCTGGCCGCGCGCAAGATGAAAGAGCTCTTTGAGGCCCTGGACCGCAGCGAAAAAAAACTGCTGGCCCCCCTGGTCTTTGACGCGGAAATAGCCGCGGCCGAGCACATGAGCATCTTTAACCGGCCGGAGACCACCCCGCTCACTGCCGAGGACCCGACCCTCAAGTTCATCGTGGTCCTGGCGGACATGCTCTCGTCAAGAAAATACCTCCACGTCAAACACCGCGCGATCCTGCCCATGGAAATGGACGAGGTCCTTCACCTTTATCTGAACAATTCATTCAGCATCGAGGGCGAAGCCCTGGAATACCTGTCAAAGGACAAGGAGCTCTTTGCTTTTATCAGGGAAGCCACCTTAAATGTTGGACGCAGGATCGCATCCTATGCCGACCTTCCTCTCCGCAGCAAGAAACTGCTGCGCGTGGCGGAATCCCTGTGCGATCTTTTCCCCGAGATAAAGGAAGTGCGGCTGGGAAGGCGCAAAGAGCTGACCAAGGAGGAAACGGCCAGAGCGGAAAGGCGCAACGAGGTTCTGGCCGCCGCCCTGCTCTACGGAACCATGAGATACACGCAGAGCGTGGCAGACCCTGGCAGCAAGATTGTCTTTGAAAAAGGCCTGCAAAACCTGCTCGCTGCCTATCCAGACCCGGCATCCAAACAGAACCGGATCCTTCAACTCATGCTCGAGGTGGATAAGAAACTGACCACCCCTCACCAGGCTGATCTCAAGCCAAAAGATGATCCCGCCCTCTGGGTCATTTGCATGGCTAATTGCATGATGACCGCCCCGGGCACCAAGATCATCACCGTGGATGAGGTAGATCACTACCTGAGCAAGGCGGAAGAGCCCAGGACCATCTGGACAAAGAAAAGGTTCGCCCCTGCGGCCGAAGAGAACCTGCTGGCCGGCATACGCTCCCTGGCCCTGACCGAACACGCTGACAAGTTCCTCCCCATCCTGGAAAGAGCGCTGCTGGAAAAGCTCAATATCCGCCGCAAAGACCCGCTCCAGAGCATTCATCCGGCCGTCCTGCTGGCGCTGGTCGACAAGTTCGACTGTATATCCGCCGGCCATATCTACGAACACCTTTATCGCCCGCTCTCCTCAGGGCAGAGAAAAAGCCTGGTCGAAGAGATCCGGGAGGCCTCGGTCTCGGAAAAGGCACGGGAAGAGCTTGTTCAGAGGATCCAGGACCTGGAAGCTCCGGAGAACCCCACCTCGGTCTTCCGGATCATGGCGCAGACCGCGCTCGCCAACGGCGTTAAGACCATCACCCAGCTGAGGGAAGAGACCCTGGCCGCAGCCGAAGACATCGGCCCCATCGCTGAATACGGCTATTTCAAGGAGATGGACAAGGCGGTCGACCATGTCTTTGAACGCATCGGCACCAACGAAAAGGTCCTGATCTACGGCGATTATGACGTGGACGGCCAGACCGGCACCGCCATCCTCACCAAGACCCTGCGATGGATCCGGGCCAAAATGCTTTCCCGGACCATGGACAGCAAGGAAGCCCGGGGGATTGCGGAAGAGACCATCGCCTATTATATACCCCACCGCCTCAACGAAGGCTACGGATTGAACACTGAGGCCATGGAAAGGATCCATCGCCGCGGCTTCAAGACCATCATTACCACGGACTGCGGCATCAAGGACAAGGAACTGGTGGCTCAAGCCAAAGCCCTGGGTATTGATGTCATCATCACCGACCACCATGAACCGGAGAAGAAGGACCTCCCCAGGGACGCGGTCGCGGTGCTCAATCCAAAACTCGACCTTGCCCCGGATCATCCGGCCTATAATCTGCCGGGCGCAGCGGTCGCCTACAAGCTCGCCCGAGCCCTGGCGGAAAAAGCGGGCATCAACATCAAAAACCACTTTCTGGATTCGGTGGCCGCCGCCGCGGTCGCCGACATCGTGCCCATGACCGGAGAGGTCCGGGCCATTGTCAGGAAAGGCCTGCAGATCCTCAATTCGCCCAAGAAAAACTCCGGCCTTTCCGCGGTCATAAAAGCCCAGCATATCGAGCGGGTGGACGAGGAAGCACTGGCGTTCTTCGTCGCCCCCCTGCTCAACGGCGCGGGGCGCTTTGGGGCGGCCTACGAAGGCCTGGATCTTCTCATGGCGTACACTGAAAAGCAGGCCCGCGCGAGCCTCTCCAAGATGTTCTCCTATCTTGAGGACCGCCGCGAGATCGAGCAGGCGATCTTTGAGGACGCTGAAAAACAGCTGAAGTTCGATCCCGAAAATGACGCGGGCATCGCGGTCGCCGGAGAATGGCACAAAGGCATCATCGGCATTGTTGCCTCAAAGCTCGTTTCCAGGTACGGCGTGCCTTCGGTGACCATCGGGACGACCTCTCCCTCGCCCTTCCTGGAAGAGGAACCGGCCTACGGCTCCATGCGCAGCATCAGGGGGGTGAGCGCCATCAATATCCTGCGGCGCTGCGCCCGGGAATACAAGAAGGAGACCGGCGCAGAGCTCTTCCGCAGCTTCGGCGGACACGCGGGCGCGGCCGGGTTCAAGCTGGATAAAGAGAGGATCGCTGACTTCCAGAGGATCTATGCCGGGGTGACCCGGGCAGTGGTCAAGAGCCGGCGGGAGCGCATGGTGGTGGCAGGGACCCTGCTTGAGGGCCAGATAAGCCTGCCTGAGGTAAAGTTCTTCAAGGACCTTCTTTCTCCTTTTGGCTCAGCCTTTGAGGAACCGCGCTTCCTGGTGCCGGCAAAAATAAAAAAATGGCAGGTCTTTGGCCGGGACCATCAGCATATACGCGGCACCCTGGAAAAAGGCACGGAATTCGTCATTTTCTTTGGTAACCAGCCCTGGATAAAGAGGGTCCTGATGAAAAAGCAGGCCCGTTTCGTGGTGAAGCTCAACATCAACGTCTACAAAGGCCGCGAGACCGTCAACCTGATCGTGGAAGACGTCAAGAGCTTTCCAAAGAGATCAAAGCGGTCCTGACCGTATTGGCGTGAATGGTCACCGTGTCCTCCACTCTGGGCGCATACCCTCCCCCGTATACAGTCACCAGGGGGACCTTGTTCCTTTTCGCCTCCCCGATCACTATCTCATCACGCTTCTTCAGCCCCTCAATCGTTAATTCAAGAAAGCCAAGCTGGTCCGCCGCATAGGGATCCGCTCCCGCCACGTAAATGATAAGATCAGGCTTGAATTTTTCAATCATCTTTGAGCTTTGACTTTTGAGTTTTGAGTTATATTCTTCGTCTCCCACCCCGGGATCCAGGCCTATATCCAGGTCGCTCTTCTCCTTTGGATAAGGATAGATATCCTCCTCGTGGATCGAGAAAGTGAAAACGTTGGGGTCATCCCGGAAGATGGCCGCGGTCCCGTTGCCCTGATGCAGGTCACAGTCAATGACCATGGCTTTCATGATGTCCTTGTCCTTCAGGCAGCGGCGGATGCTGACCGCGATATCGTTGACAATACAGAACCCCTCCCCATGGTCAGGATAGGCGTGATGGAACCCGCCGCCGATGTGGACCCCAACCCCGGTCTTGAGCGCCTCTTTGCAGGCAAGGATCGTGCCGTTGGCAGTGGTCCACATCACCTCCCTGAAGCCTTTCTGGTAAGGGAGCTCCATCTTATATAGCTCTTCAACCGAAAATTCGCCGGTCTTGAGCTTTTCCACATATCGAGGGGTATGCACCAGCAGGAGGTCCTCGTCGCCGGCCATGCCTGGATCAACAAAGTCGGACTCCTCGGCAAAGCCTTCCTTGATCAACCGGTCATGGACCAGCCGATATTTGGAGGTGGGGAAAACATGGGGCCCGATATCGATCTCGTATTTGGGTGAATAGAACAATTTCATTTTGAATCTAATTATACCACTTCGTCCATGACGCTGAAATTATTCGTCTTTTGTGCCGATATAATTGAGGAGCATAATAATATGGCAGTCAACCTGAAACGGATCTTTCCCAATGTGCACTCCCGCCCCAAACAGGCGATAATCGCCCGCACGGCAGAAGTAAAAAGAATCTTGAGCGGGCCGCCTTTATGGATGGTCGGCAATAAAAGGAAGATCATAGGAGGCGTCTCATTTCCCCGAAACTCCACCGGCATCCCCTTTGAATTCACCCGGGACTATTACCGGAAGGGACCGCATGACTTCAGAAAAGAAACCCGAATGAGCTCAGAAGTCCACTTAATGAACTTGTTCGCTCTCCCCCTGGAAGAGAGCGGGGTGAGGCCCTTTCAATTATTTTGCAAAACCAAAGAGCGGGTTGATATAAAACAGGCCTGGGAATACTTAATGCTTGATCTCTGGAGCCATCTTCTCAGATATTACAGCCAGGTGTCGCAGATCACCTTAAAAGCCCCCCAATCCTTTAAGCTTGAAGGCTCTTCGCTTTATATGGCATATCATATGGGGACGATCGGAGACCATCTCCATAAAGATTTCAAACCCACCCTTGAAATCCCCCTGCGCTTTGGCGAAGCGACCCTTTATCAGGCCTTGGCCCTGCATCTGGGAGCAATGGCCCACATAAAAGAATCAGAAGAAATATCCCACGGAGATTACCGGCTCAGGCACTTTATTTTTGACCCGGGGGGGCTGGTGGAAAATCTATTCTATTATGTAATGGCGATCAATTCCAACCGGCATACGCCGACCCTGGTCAACAATTTCATCACCTGCCCGGCCTTAATCGCGATAGATATGGAAGGTAGTTTGCGGGAACCAAATACCCGCGTCCAGGAAGAAAACGATAAGATGTTCATGCGGGCACGCGCTTATGCCGCCGGCCACAATCTTAGACCCCGCCATTTTGAAAGATTCTACCGCGATGGCTATGACCGGATCGAACCCCAGGGGGTGATCCAGCAGCTAGTTGATCAGCAGTACCAAAGATACGGGGTTTCGGTAGATAACTTGTTCTAATCTGCAACCCTATTGGCCAATTTCCCGATTCCCTCTATCTCCACTTCCACTATATCCCCTACTTTCATCGGACCAACTCCTGGCGGAGTACCGGTCAGGATCACGTCATCTGCCTCCAAAGTCATGACCTGGGAGATAAAAGAGACCACATGATCGACCTTGAAGATCATATTCGAAGTGTTCGATGATTGTTTGACTTCACCGTTCAGCAAAAGTTTGATATCCAGCTTGTCAGAATCGATATCCTTTACAATTTTCGGTCCCACCGGACAGAAGGTATCAAAGGACTTGGCGCGCGTCCACTGGCCGTCCATCCTCTGCAGGTCGCGGGCGGTCACATCATTGCCGCAGGCAAAGCCCTTTACATGCTTTAAAGCATCTTCTTTTTTCACATTCTTGATCTTATCCTTGATAACTATCGCCAGCTCCGCTTCATAATGCAGCTCTTTGGTCTGCGCAGGATAGATGATGGGATCGTTATTGAAGGTCAGGGCGCTGGGCGGCTTCATGAACAGAATCGGATATTCTGGGATAGGCATGTTAAGTTCTTTAGCATGGTCCCGGTAATTCAATCCCACACAAATGATCTTCGATGGTTTAATTCTCATTTCTGACACCTGGGGCAGAAATAGGTCCCGCGCTGCCCCATCACGATCCGCTTGACGGGGGTCTTACACTTGAAGCAGGGCTCCCCTTTTCTGCCGTACACCTTTAATCTTAACTGAAATCCGCCCTTTTTGCCATGGGCGTCCAGAAACCAGCTGTCCGAAGTCCCACGGTATCCCAGCGCCTCGGCTAAAACCTGCTTGATATGATGATACAGCTTCCTGATCTCAACATCCTTCAGCTTGTTCGCCGGCTTTTTGGGGCTGATCCCCGCGCGGAAAAGCGATTCGATCGCATAAATATTGCCGATCCCAGCGATTAGCTTCTGGTCCAGGAGCAGGGTCTTGATCGCCGATCTGTGCCCCTTGAGCATTTCCTTTAACGCCCGCGGGGTGAATTCGTGGCCTAGGGGCTCAGGCCCCAGTTTCAGGTCAGGATATCCCTCAAAATAGCGGATCTTGCCAAAAAGCCGGGCGTCCGAATAATAAAGCACGCGTCCGCCGGAAAAATGGAAGATGACCTTGACGTAATCGTCCGGCGCAAAAAGCAGCCGGCCCGTCATCCCCAGGTGAACGGTAAAATAGTTGCCGGAGGCAAGCTTGAAGAGCAGGTATTTTGCCCTTCGCTCAACGTCAACGATCTTTTGCCCCGCCAGGTTCTTCTTGAGCCTTGCCGGCTTGATACCCTTGATATTGCGGGGATCGATGATCTCAAGCTTTTGTATGGTCCTGCCCCTGACAAAGGGAAGGATATCCTGCCTTACGGTCTCTACTTCCGGAAGTTCGGGCATGGATAAAATATAGCATCTAATCGTGATATAATTCAACTTAATGAAAAAGACTGCCTTTACTGCCATCGCCGCCCTGGCCGCAGCCGCTGCCCTGGCAGGCGCTCTGTTCTTTGCCGGCTGCGAATCCACCCTGGAACTGCCCACGACCACAACTTCCTCCACCTCCACCACCTCCACCACAAGCTCATCCACCTCGACCTCCAGCTCCTCGACCCTTACCAGCACGACGACCTCGACCACCTCCACCACTTATGGCGGGACAACCCAGGGTGACTACTATGTTTCAACCACCGGGCTGGATACAAATTCGGGAACATCCATTGGGGCTCCCTTCCGCACCATCACCAAGGCCCTGAGTGTGGTCCAGGCCGGAGAGACCGTCCTCATCCGGGGCGGAGAATACAATGAAAGCCCCAATTTCAATGTTTCCGGCACCAACGGTAACTGGATCACTTTTGAGGTGTATGGAACGGAAACCGCGACCATTGACGGCACCAGTGTTGGAACTTGGGGGCCGGGCATCGCCAGTGGGGTCCAATACCTGCATTTGAAAGGCCTGCATATCACGGATTTCGGCCAGAACGGCCTGACCTGCTGGGGTACCAACCAATACCTGAAATTCACGGAACTCATGATCTACAATTGCGGCTCCATGGGCGCTTCCGGCTTTGCCCTGACCGAAGCGGGCGGAAGCGGCCTGGTGACCGATGTTGAGCTTAACGGCTGTACCATCCGCAACAACTTCATCGGCATGAAGGCCATGGATAACACCATCCGGCGCCTCGTCATCCGGGACACGACCTTTGCCTATAACACCGGAGATCCCGCCTCGGACGGCATCGGCTTTGAAGGCGACAACAACTATATCACCCTGGAGGGGTGTGTTTCGGAATACAACGCCGGCGACGGCTTTGATTTCAAAGGGGACTATATAACCATCCGGCGCAGCATCTCCCGCCACAACGAGAGGGACGGGATCAAGCTCTGGGGCACGAACAGCATCCTGGAGAACTGCCTTTCCCACCACAACGGCCTGCTGGGGGTGGTGGTCGACCACGACGCCAGCGTTGAGGCCTACAATAACACCGTGGCCTATAACGCCACCGCCGGCACCAATTACGCCATGTTCGTGGCCTATATCAGTGACCCCGGCGGCCCCTCCTCTATTGTCCTGCGCAACAACATCTTTGTGCATACCGACGGGACCATCCTCCACCTGGGCAGCATTGAAACCATTGTGGAGGATCATAACCTTTACTATACCGCGGCCAGCGGGTCCAACGCCATTGACGCGGCCTACCTGGGACAGGCTTTTACCGAAGGCCAGATAACTAACGGGACCTGGACGGCCCAGAGCGGCCAGGGATCGGGCAGCAAGGCCGGGAACCCGTTGTTCGTAAATACCAGCAATGATTTTCATCTGCAGTCCGGGAGCCCCGCCCGCGATACCGGATCATCCGCCAGCGCACCAGTGGTCGACCTGGAAGGCACAACTCGCCCCATCAATGTGATAGATATGGGCTGCTACGAACAATAAGAGGAAGGGAGGACCAGAAATGCCAATCGTCAGGATAGGGATGTGGGCCGGAAGGGATGATTCCACCAAGGAAAAACTTATTCAAAACGTGACCCGGACCGTGTGCGATACCGTCAAGTGCCCGCCCGAAGCCGTGATCGTGGTCATCGACGATGTTCCGAAGGAAAATTGGGGCCAGGGCGGGAAACCGGCGACCAAGTGGTGATCAGACCACGTCCCTGAAGATCTCCATCACGATATCAAAGAGGGCCAGCACCAGCGGGCCGATGATGATCCCCGGCAGGCCAATGAGGTTGATGCCGCCCAGGACGCCGAGCAGGATGACCAGCGGATGGATGCGGGAGCGGTCCCCGATGATCTTGGGCTTCAGGATATTATCAATGGTGCTCATGACGACCAGGCCGTAGACCAGCAGAACGAACCCCTTCCAGGCGGTGCCGACCATGTATCCCTTGATGATAAGATAAATGGCGACCGGCGCCCAGACCAGGCCCGCGCCCAGCACCGGGATGATGGAAATGATGGCGGTCAGGAAAGCCCAGAGAACAGGATTGGGAACACCCAGGAACGCGTAGGCCGCCCAGGCCAGGATGCCGTGCATAAATCCCACCACGATCTGCCCCAGGATCATCCCCCGGCTCAGGTCATCAAAACGGGCGAATATCTGCGTGTACCTGCCCTGGGGCAGAGGAAAGACATCCTGAAGGAAACCGTAGATGTTCTTGCCTCCCTTCAGGAAGAAATAGATCGAGAAGATGGCGATAAAGATATTGAGCACCACGTTCGGTATGACCTGCACGACCCCCTGCAGCCAGCCGATGATCTGCGCGCCAAAACTGGCGATCTGCTGCTTGTATTGCGAAACATCCCCCACATAGGGCGAAAGGCCCGGGGGGATATCGAAACGGAAATCCGGCGCGGTCACCCTTTTCTGGAAGAACAGGTAGCCGCTGCGCATCTCGCTGGCCAGCAAACCGGTGAGCGGGATCATGGGGATGATGACGATCAAGACGATCAGAAAAACGGTGATCAGCGCCGCCACCGTCTCCTTGGGAAGGAACCGGGGCACGTATTTCATCAAGTGCTTATAGAGCGGATAGAAAAGATAGGCCAGGACCGCCGCCGAGATGATGGCGATCAAAAACGGCCGCACGATCAGGAAGGTCAGGGCCAGCACCACGACCACCGCGATGATGGTCATGGTACGGCGGTAAGCCAGTAATCTTTCGCTTTCAGCAGGCATGACTGCTTTATTATACTGCCCTCCCCCCTATCCTGCAAGCCTTGCCCGACCATGAGGCTCTGGTGTATAATCAGACAAATCCAAGTGAGGTGCTTTATGAAAAAATTGCTGTTGGCCGCCTGCGCCCTGTCCCTCTTGATCGTTCCTTCTTTCGCGGGGAACCTGGATGTATCCGGCCGGGCCGGCGTCTACAACGCTCCCGGGGGGACCACCTCCATGATGTACGGCCTCGGCGCCACCTATGGTATTACCCCCAACCTTTCGGTGCGGGGAATGGTCGAGACCACCAGCTATACATCCGGAGGGAATAACGTGACCTACATGCCGGTCTCGCTTGACCTCATCTACAGCCAGCCCCTTCCCGGAGGGATCAGCCCTTACCTGGGAGCGGGGGTCAGCTACAACAGCACCTCCACCAATGGAACGAGCACCCAGACCGCGGGCGGGCAGGCTGAGGTCGGGGTGAGCTATAACCTGGGCGGTTTCTCGGCCGGGGTGGAATTGAGATATATGGTGGCTGACTTTAACAACATGTCCCAGGGAGCGTCGACCTACAACGCCTACGCCACCGGAGCGTTCTCGCAAAGCTTTAATATCTGATCTTTCAGGCCCCGAGAGGGAAGGTGTGCAAAAGCTGATAGGATTCCAGGTAGGCCAGCCCTTCTCTTATCAATGAAAGCTGGCGAACCCGGATCGATCCCAGGTCCGATGCCCTGAGCCGGTCTATTTCCTTCACAAATCCTGCGGGCTGACTGAGCGGCCCGACAAATCGGGCAAGCGTGCAATGCACAATGTTCGG
>Ga0209536_100009317_pt1 | contig 14605 bp, 8 predicted proteins | sample DeeMarSeWOR28_12_FD_187461 | JGI IMG/M metagenome (GOLD analysis project Ga0209536, IMG submission 187461) | Marine sediment microbial communities from White Oak River estuary, North Carolina - WOR-2-8_12 (SPAdes) (version 2) | ecosystem: Environmental > Aquatic > Marine > Intertidal zone >...
CCAAGGACAACCCTGGACTTTCTCGGACACACCCGGCCATATTGGCACGGATCCGCAGTATCGGCAGTGAGTCACCGCAGTGTAGTGTTGTGGAGCGATGTCGCGGACAGCGCAGCTTACTTTTACCGCGGCAGCAGGCTGATACAATTCCAGCAAGCCTTGCCGGCTTACCAGGCGCTGCCCACCGTCAGGTAAATCGAGGTTTCTTCAGGACCGCGGGCGACGTCCATCCCGACCTGCATGCCCAGTTTGCGCGCGATACGGTATCGGAACCCCACACCGCCGGCGGCGACATCCTCGCGACTGGACTGGAAAATGTCGACAGACGACGCTGTCGCGGCACCGGCGAAAAACGCGATCGTCCAGCGCGGCGTGAATCCCCACAGGAACTCGGCCTCTGCGGTCACCACGGTCTCGCCCTGGTACCGCATGGCCGGTATGCCGCGCAGGTTGACGAAAGGATAAGCGAAGAACGGCACGCCTCCATCGACCGCCTCACCGTCGAGGCGCAGGCCGAGACTGGAAAACTCGCCGATCGGGGTGTAGTGATGCAGTGACGCACCGAAGTGATCGTAGTCGAAGTCGCTACCCCATGATTTGTCGTAATTGCGGTATTCGAGCCTTCCGTTCAATCCCTGCGTCGGCGTAAATACGGTGTCACGGCCGTCGTATTCGACAAAAAAGCCGAGGCCGCCCTGCTCGAACTCGGAAAGCGGTCCGGGCAAGCCACTGCCGTTGCCATCGCCCAGGTCAAACGTATTCTTCGCGTTTATGTAGAGATAGTTGCCCCCGAGCCACCAGTTCGACTCCTTGAGTCGAAACTGCATTTGCTGATAGAGAAACTGGCCGTCGACATTGAAGCGTATTCCCTCCTCCGACGCATTCTCAGTTCCGACGTCCGGATAGAACTTCAATTTCACATCAACGCCGGCGATAGCTCCCAGGTAACGCACATGATCCTGTTTCCAGACGCCCGAATGTGCGCCGCCGTACAACGACGTACCGTTCTCCGTAGCAGCCGCGAAAGCGACGCTGATACTTGGTGGCCCACTGTGCTGATGGCGTTCCGGGTCAACGTCCTTCGGCGGATGGAAGTAGGCGACGGCCGCCCCGCCGCCGAAGCCCACCGCCGGTTCCGTGATGATGATAGGCACCGGGAAAAATCCCCTCGCACTGGCGAGGTAGTTGCTGACATCGATCTTGCCGTCCTCAGCGTCGATCATGTTTTCCTGAAACCACTCGGAAAACCCATCCCGCCAGCCGCCTTCGCCGACGGAAGGTTGCAGCAGAAAGACAAGGCAAAGCGCCGATGTGCGCATAAGTTTCATAGGATTCAGTCCCAACCATAGAGATTGCCGGGGAAACGACCTATCGGGGCTATTACCTACCGAGCGATCTGAGACGACCGGAGATTGCGTCCCGCAGTTCGTACCCCATACGGTTACCGGGATGCGCTTCGACCATTCGCCTGGCAAGCTCGAGCGCCTCCTCGAGGCGGTCGCGCCGCGCCAGGAAATCGATCAGCGCGTACAGGTAGTCGACACTCTCCGGCTCGAGGCTCAGCGCATAGCGCAGTGCCGCTTCAGCGTCCTCGTCCCTGCCCAACTGGGCGAGCAGCAGGCCGCGATTGTAATGAACCCTCGGACGACCCGGGAGGCCGCGAGCGGCCTGGTCCAGGTATGTCATCGCCTCATCACGCTGTCCGGATGCCACCAGCAAGAGCGAAAGGGAATAGGCAGCGTCATATTGTTCGGGGTAATCCCTGACAACGTCGCGCAGCAGCAACTCCGCCTCCCGGTCCTCTCCCTGGCGGCTGAGCATTACGGCCAGGTTTATCTTGGCGGGGAAAAACAGGCCATCGACCGCGATGGCCTGCCGATAGTACTTTTCTGCAGTCTCCGTATCGCCCTTTGCGTCGTAGAGATTGCCCAGGTTCAATCCTGAAGACGCGAAATCGAGCATCGAGCGCATCGCGGCAACGTAGGACTCGAGTTCCCGCTCACGCGCCGCTGTTTGCTCGGCCGTCAGGAACTCTTCCGATACCCCGGCGAGTCGCGTCGCCGCCCGCATACGCACGGCGCGAACCGGATCGAACAGGAGCGGCCCAAGCAGCTCGATTAGTACCTCCGGATTCTCCGCAACCACCGCCTCGACGGCCGTGTGGCGCAACAACGCTTCCTCATCGACCAGCGCGCGCTGTATTACGGGCAAGTTTCGCTCCGGCGGGTACGCCGTCAGCGCGCGCAGTGCCGTGGCGCGCACGATCGCTGCATTCAACGGGTCCTGCAGCAACGCGATCAGGTCATCCTGCGCTTCAGGATCCCCATCGCGAGCCGCAGCGAGCACGGAGCCATAATGCGGCTTGCGCGCCTCGCCATACCATTTCGTGTAGGCGTCCACGTTCCACTGGAGCGTCTGGTCGTCGTGGCAGCCGCTCTGGCTGCACGAGTTGGGCACGCCCAGCGACTGGCTGAGATCTGGCCTCGGTACGCGCAAACTGTGATCCGCGCGGTAATCGATCACCATGTACGGCTGCTCGGGCATGTGGCACTTGACGCACAGCGCTCCGTCGCTCGGCTCGCCTTCGACAAGCTTCTTGTGGAAGTGATGTGCGCTGGTATCGTAGGTACTGGCCTGGTGGCACTGCGCGCAAAGCGCGTTGCCTTCCCGGTGCAACGCCAGGCTGTGCGGGTCGTGGCAGTCGCCGCACTTCACGCCGTTCAGGTACATCTTGCTCTGCACGAATGAGCCCCAGACGTAGACCTCCTCGAGGATCTGCCCGTCCGGGTGATAAAGGCCCGCGTCCAGCAGCGAAGGGACATGGTACTGCAACAGGTCGCTCTGGCTGTGATCGTAATCAGGAAGCTCGCTGCGCCGCGAGTGACAGGGCGCACACATGTCGACGTACTGCCGGCTGTCCAGCTCGCTGCTGTTGACCTCGAGTCCATAGTTGTCGATCGGCTGCCTGCCCATCGGATCCACGTCCGCCCAGGCGACGTGGCGCGAGCCGGGTCCGTGACAGGCCTCGCAGCTTACGTCGATCTCTGACCAGGTGGTATCGAAGGTACCGGTCTCCGCATCGAAGTTCTTCTCGAGGTTGGTCGAATGGCACTCGGCACACATGCCGTTCCAGTTCTGGCCGTTGCGCGTCCAGTGAAGCCAGTCGTCCGGCGCGATTACCGTATCCGGATTGAGCGTGAACCAGCGCCCACGTTCCGTGTCCCAGGCGATGGGCAAAGCCTGTAAGCGTCCGCCGGGAAACGGCACGAGGTATTGCTGCAGCGGCTCGATGCCAAACGTGTACTTGATTTCGAATTCCGCCATCTCGCCGCCGGCACCTTCCGTATGCACGAAAAATCCACTGTCCTTGCGGTAAAACCGCGATGTGATACCAGCATGCGTGAATTGCGCGTCGTCGAAATCGCCGAGCACCGTCTCATCGGTGGCCAGGTCCATCGCATTGTCGTGATCCGAGCCCAGCCACTTCTCGTAGGCATCCGTATGACATTCGATGCACTCGCTGCGGCCGACAAAGGTCGATTGTGACGGCAGTGCCAACGCCGTCAGATCGTCGCGCTGCAGTTCGCGCACGACGTACGCTGGGATCGCGAGCACAATCACGACCAGCGCGACGACGCCTGCGGCCCTCCAGCCGTGTAACCCGTCCCGATTCACCCGTCCGCACCTGCGCCGGCCACTTGCTCAGGCTCGAATGAGGAACGGCGTATTCGCCGCGACGTATCCACGCGCACGACGCCACCCTGGATTTCGACCGCGAACAGGTCCAGTGGACGGGGCGCCGGCGAATTCAGGACCGCGCCACGGATGTCGAACGCGGAGGCATGACACGGGCAGGCAAAACGCTGTTCGTCCGGCCGCCACGGTACGCTGCAGCCAAGATGGGTACAGCGGCGGTGCAGTGCCAGGAAGCCGCCTTCGGGGAGGCGCGCCAGATAAAACTCGGCCTCGGGAAACGGTGTCACGCTACCGGGCGCGAATCTGCCTACCGGGCCGGCCTCCAGGACGCCGCCGTCGTCCGACGAAACCACTCGGCGGCGGGAACCCAGCGTGCTCACAGTGATCCACGCGACTTCCAGCCCCGCAAGAACGCCGAGTCCCGCCAACAGGCGGGACAGGAAGCTGCGGCGGTCCTGATCTAGGTCTGCCATGGCCACACCAATGCCATGCCCTCTCCGCGGAACCAGACACCGGTAAGCGTCAGCACGACGAAGCAAGCGACAAGCAATACGAACAGTGCCTGCACGGATTCATTGCGTGAGGCGGCAAAGCGATTCCGCGAATACCAATAGAACGCGGCCAGGCCCAAAACAGTAAGGAACGTCGGCACCACGCCTTGACTGATAACGGGCGCCGTACCCGGCAACCAGCCGGATGTTCCGATGACATACTCGTCGGCAAGGATCAGCAACGGCGTGGCAATAAGGCCGACGATCGCTGACACGACCGCCAGCCGTTTGCCGTTCGGCGTAAGAAACCAGTCGCCGGCGACGGCGTGCCTGTAATGGAGGAACGGGACAGACACCAGCGCAGTGATGAACAAGAGTGGAATCACAACGATGGCGAATACCGGGTGGAAATGCAGCAACAGTTCCTGCAGCCCGAGAAAATACCAGGGTGCTTTAGCCGGATTTGGGCTCACGCCCGGGTTCGCCGGTTCCCCGAGCGGCGCGCCGAATACAGTAGCCAGCAGGACGACCAGTGCTATGACGATGAGGGCCACAACGACTTCCCTGACTAGCAGATCGGGCATGAACGGGACGCGCTCCTCGTTCCCCGGATGACCGTCGCGGGCCGCTGGCAACACGACTCCGCCGGCGAGTCTCACGCGCCAGATGTGCCAGGTCATGAGCAGGATCAATGCGATCGGCACGACCGTCGAGTGCGTCGTGTAAAACACGACCGCCGTCGCCGGGCCTATTTCCTGGCCGCCCAGAATCATGTACTTCAGATTCTCGCCAACGACCGGCACATACGCCAGCATCTCGGTGCTGACGGTGATTGCCCAGTAAGAAAGCTGGTCCCAGGGTAACAGGTAGCCGGTGAAGGCGGACAACAGGACCGAAAACAGCAGACCGAGGCCGATCAGCCAGTTTGATCGCCGCGGCCCATGATACGCACCCGTCAGAAAAACGCGCAGCAAGTGCAGGCCGGCAATGATCACGAGCAGATTGGCACTCCAGTAATGCATGCCGCGTATGAGGAACCCGAAGAGCAGGTCTTCCTGCAACACGAGAATGGACCGGTAAGCACGCTCGGGCGCCGGATCGTAAACGAAGCCCATTAGCAGACCCGACGCCATCAGCAGGAGGATGAGCACCATTGCCATGCCGCCCAGGCCGAAGGTGTGCGTAAATCGGATCGCTCTCAGGGGAACGCGCGCGGGTCGCAAATGTAACAACAAGGAGTTAGCGAGGAATCGATTGCGCTGCGGCGTTCCGGGCGTTGTTGTTGTGCCGGAGTCCATGCGAGAGGATTCTGTCAGTCCTTCGCCGCAAAGAAAAGACGAGCGCGTTGCGCATAAGCACGCATGGATACGTGAAATCACTTACCGATCGTTCGTTACCTTCGAGCCGGACGGTGTTTAAATGTGGGCTAAGTTCATGCTGTTCTGGCGGATTCACTGGTGAAGACGGCCATTAAGAAGCCGATCGTCATCCTGGCAGTCGCGTTGATCATTGTTCTCGCTGTGCTGCTGCTGGGCATGGTCCCGATCAACGTGGGCTTCATGAAGGGACCCATTTCCGCCGCCGCGCGCGCAACCACCGGCCTGGAACTGGCGATCGGCGGTCCTCTGACGCTGCGACTCGGTGCGAACCCGAGTATTTCCACGGGAGACATCGAATACGGTGAAGTTCCCGGCGAGCCGCTGCTCGAGATCGAATCGCTCTACGGCCGTGTGGCACTATCCGCACTCCTGGCCGGCCGAATTCATATTCGGGAATTTCGTGCGCAAGGTGTAGGCGTCAACTATTGCGCGAAGCTGCCACAACTGGCTGATGGTGCCGAAGACGACGAGCCGCCACCCCGTATAGCCATTGACCGCTTCGAGCTTTACGAAACATTCTTTAATTGTGGCAAGGCCGCACAACCCGGTTCGATTGAATTGGCTTTTTCCGAAATTTCGGGCGCAGCACCGGATGAGGACGACGTGCGGGTGCGCGCAGACGGCACAATTGCCGACACGCCTGTCTTACTCGCTGCGACCGCGGGCGCGCTCAACGACCTCATATCCCGCGCAGACCAATACCCTCTCGATATCCAGGTCGACTCGGAGGAGGCAAGCGCTACAGTAGCAGCGCGCCTTGAAAAGACCGGGACGATCATTGCCGACATCCGGGCCGAAGTAACCGACCTGCGATCAACGCTCGGATCTTTCGACGTCGTTGCTCCCGATCTTGGCGCGCTTCGATTGGAAGCGCAGCTTGGAGGCGATCCGGTCGTCGCCGAACTCGACATCAGCGCAGGTGAATTGGGGGACAGTCGTTTTGTCCTCGATGCAATGCTGGACCGCTCCGGCGCCCGCCCGCACGTCAGAGTGGCCATGGTGTTTGAGGTGCTCGATGTCGCGCCGTTTCTTGCTAGCGCAGCCATAGACGAGACGCCTGATGAAGATGCCGGCATGCTCGATGCCGATTTACGATCCGTTATTGGCGCACTCGATGTTGTCAATGCCGAATTCGAGCTCGAGGCGAATCGTATTGCAGGGCTTCCCATGGACGTCGAGGCGCTGGAGATGTCGGGAAACCTGTCCGCCGGCAATCTGGAACTTCGATCCGTTGCTGCCGATGCACTCGGCGGTCGGCTGAGCGGTTCGGGCCGATTTGACGGCGGTGCGGACTGTCCTGCACTGGCGCTCTCGGCCGAGGCCGCCGACATCGACCTTGCGACACTCGGTTCACACGTGCTACCCGGCACGCGTATCGACGGCCGCGCATCATCGATCAATCTCGAAGCGGCGAGTTGCGGTCATACTATCCATGAGCACCGGGATTCGTTGCAGGCTCGGCTCGGTCTCGTGGATGTTCATGTATCTCATGACGGCAGGCTGATTCCGCTTGTGACAAGAAGGTCACGGCTACTGGTTGCGCCCGGCAAGCGGATTCGCGCAGAGCTCGATGCCGAACTGGAGGGCGTACCGATACTGGCAACACTCCTCACCGGCACGCCCGAGGAATTCTGGAACGAAGAATCCTGGCCGGTCGAGCTGACAATCGACGGCGAAGGTGGCTCCCTGCGACTGCGCGGAACAGCCGCCGCCGCATCCGATAAACCGTATTTCGACGGATCGCTCGAACTCGACGCCCCGAAAATCGGGGCCTTGCACGACTGGATCGGTGCTGCACCGGAAGCGAGCATGCCCCTGCACGGCACATCGCGGCTGCGGTTCGACCGGTCGACCTTCGCCGCCAACAAGATCGCAGTGTCGCTGGGCGAATCGAACCTGGGCGGCCGACTTGCGTGGCACTACGGGCAGGAGCCGGACCTGCTGGATATCGTGCTGAGGTCCAGTCGTTTCGACGTCGCGGAACTGGCCGCGGCGTTTCCGCCGGACGGCGACCCCGCCAGGTCACCACCAAATGATCAGGGCTCGGCGGCGGGCAGCCCGCGATTTGAGTTCACACTACCTCGTGCCGACATCGATATCGCCCTTGATGCGGTGCATGCGAACCAGCTCGATCTGCAGGACATCAGGATCGGCGGCCGACTGCGCGAGGGCCTGATTGAGGATGCACGTGTCAGTCTGCTCGTCGAAAACGACCTCCTCCTGCGTGGAGGACTCGACGTGAATCTACGTCGCCTGCCTGCCACAGCGTCGCTGAAGGCCGCGGCGGACAACCCCGATTTCGGTAAGCTGCTGCGCAGGATGGGGATGGAGACGAATCTCAGCATGCGGGCCGACGGGATAGCGCTGGACGTAAGTACGCAAGGACGTGAACCGCGGGAGCTGGTGACGAATCTGCAGATGGAGGCGAAGCTCAGCGGCTTCAAATGGCTGATCCCGAAAAGCTTCGATTATGAAGGCCAACAGTCCGCGGATGCCTTCGATTTCGCCCTGCACGAACTGCACCTGGCCATGATGCCGGATGAACCTGCGATCTGGTCTTCGAACGGACATTTTGACGGCGTACTGGTGGAACTGTGGATGCAGACGCCGTCGCTGACCGATATGCTCGACATCGACAGCTCTCTGCCGCTGACGCTGGCGCTCGCGGCCGGTAACAATGTTGCAATGCTCGATGCAAACATCGACCTTACAGCGAGCGAAGAGTTACGAGGACGAATACGGATTTCGGGCGCGGTGGTCGACAGCGAGGATCGTGAACTGGCCACCCTGGTCGCGCCGCTCCCGGACTACGAGCTCAGCAGCACTGTCGCATTAAGCGGGGAGCGCCTCACAATGCCGGATCTGCTTATGCGGTTGGGCAGCAGTTCAGCCGACGGCAGCATTACGGTCCTTGCAGGCGCGCGAACCAATTCGAACGTAACGCTTAGCGCTCAACGTCTGCAAACCGATGACCTGCTCTACTGGTCCCGGGAATTTCGCGAAGCAATGTCGCCAGGCGGTGCACCAGGTGACGAACCGGTTGAGGAGAGTGCCGACCCGGCCCCCACCGGCGACCCGCAAGAGAGACGCGGCGTGTTGTTGATGACCAGGGACCTGATTCAGTCGTTCAAGGAAGATAATGATCTCACCATGACAGTCATCGTCGACGACCTGTATGCCGGGGAAAGTCCGCTGGGGCATGCCGAACTGCATCTCTACGTGGACGAAAACGATTTCCGCCTGCAGCCGCTCGAGTTCGTGCTGCCGGGCGGAGGTGTTAGCGCCAATTACGCAGCAAGCGTAGCTGACGGCCGCCTCGACGCCGGGCTGAAAGTCAGTGCGGATGCGCTCAGCTATGGCGGCCTGCTGCGGCTGCTGGACCACGAGTCGGAAGCGCGAGGCTTGCTGTACCTCGACACGGAGATCCGCGCGAATACCGCGATGATGCCCGGCAAAGCGCCGCTCGAATTGCTGCTCGATAATGCCAACGGTCACATCGACTTCGCGGCCTGGCCGCAGAACATAGAAGCCGGGGTCCTGGACATCTGGACGGCTAACCTCGTCCTGGCCCTGTTGCCCGTGCCAAAAGGGGGTGAGTCCGCCCGCCTGAATTGTCTCGCTACACGTTTCAAAATCGACGAAGGAGTCATGACGTCGCAGACCAGTCTGCTCGACTCCACCGACACGATCATCCGCGGTCGCGGCACCATCGACCTGGGCGAAGAAACACTCGACCTGTTGGTCTGGCCGCAAGCGAAGCGAGAGAAGTTCCTGAGTGCATCGACACCGGTAACGGTGATCGGGACGTTCGACGACTTCAGGATCGGCGTCGAGCCGGCCGGCTTCATCGGCACTCTCATCAGGTGGTATACATCCCTGATCTACGTGCCGTTTAAATGGCTAACGGGAGAGCGCTTTCCGGAGGACGGGACGTCGACCTGCTTCGATGCCATGGACTGGGATCTGACGCCGGAGTTACAGGAGTACTTCCTCCGGCGGGACTTCAGCATGCCCCCCAATGTTGAGTAGGCATCCGTACGGGAGGTCCCACTTTCTCGATCCAACGGTTAGAATCACAGTCCTTCTCAGGTGCGCTTTATGACGCGCCGAGCACCCTTGGTCGACGATTTGGTCTGAATGTTGCCTAGACGAGCACTGCTTTCCTCCTGTCTCCTGGCTGCCGGTTTGGCATTCGCCGGGCAGGAAGTCACTGAGATTCCCATCTCGGACTGGCCGACGGGCGCAGCCGCGCTGGGTGCCGCATCTATTGCTGCACAGAACCCGTACTACACGACCGACGACGGCGACGAGTGGAAATCCGACCTGATTCCGCTGGTCCTGTACAACGGCAAGTACATCTTTTTCCGCGGCACCGCTGCCGGTATCCATGTCCTGAACAGGGATGCTATCGAGCTCAATCTCCTGGCGCGCGCCCGCCTCCACCAGCTCGACCCGGGAGAGAGCGAGGTGCTCGAGGGTCTCGAGCCGCGCGAGCATTCACTGGACGGCGGCGCAGAGATCAGGCTGCGGGGAGACTGGGGCGAACTGCAGTCTGCCTGGCTTACCGACACGTTGGCCAGACACCGGGGCGAAAGCGCCGAGGTATCGTATCGATACAGGCTCGATTACGGACGCCTCTCGATTACGCCTTTCGTCAGCTGGGAATGGTACGACGACGACCTCACCAATTATTACTACGGTGTAGGCAGCGACGAAGCGCGGCCCGGGCGCCCGGAATACACGCCCGGGAGTTCCAACTGGTTTTCCTTTGGATTGAATACGTCCTATGCGCTGAGCGATCGCACGATGTTCTTCGCCAATATGAGCCTCGGCGACGTCGATCCGGCGGTAAAGAACAGCCCGATTGTGGACGCGAGCAACAGGGCTGCGTTTTACGTCGGCGGCGCCTATGTTTTCGGTAATTCACTCGAGCCGGCAGTCGATTACGCGCCGGAACGCGCATCGGAATGGTCGTGGCGTGTCAATTTCGGTTACGCAGCCGAGGACAATGTTGTCGGCGGAATCGAGCAGGGCGTACTGATCAGGAGTACGCATGCGAACACGCGGATCGGCGGCGTTACCCTGGGCAAACTGATTGCGGCGGGGCCGCGTGCCGACATCACGGGGCGCCTGGCGATACACCGGCATTTCGAGGGCAACGACGGCAATGGCCGGCACAACAGCTACGCGATGTACATCATGGCCATGTCCCGTGGCCTGGAGGCCTGGAGCAACGAGCCGTGGTTCCGCTGGGGATTCGGCTTCGGCCTTTCGTATGCCTCGAAGATACCGATTACCGAGCAGCGCGAGCAGCAAAAAGAAGGCAAGAATACCTCTCACCTGCTCAGCTACATGGAGATGCAGCTCGATGTGCCGCTGCGACGGTTCATCAAGGCGCAGCCCGTTCGCAACTGCTTCGCAGGTGTTACGGTCGTACATCGCTCCGGCATTTTCGGCCGGTCCAATTTCCTCGGCGATGTGTCAGGGGGTTCCGACTGGATAACGCTGCATCTCGAGTGCGCGAGGCTCTAGGGTGCGCGACACGACAGGGACGCTCAGGCTGATTGCGGGGGTCACCCTGGTAGCGCAACTATGCGCCTGTGCATCGGTGGAGACCCTGACTGACGATTACGAGACACCGTCGCCGCTGCCGCGTTCCTACCTGGAGCAGTTCTGCTACGAGCCGGCTCCAGTAGAGAACGAGATGGTCTTCATCAAGGAGAAGAGGTCCTACCGGGTGTTCGAGGGCAGCATTAACGCCGGCCTTGATGCTGCGGACGACGATTTCCGCATTACCTTCGAATTCTACGAACCCACCGACGACTCGCCGTCTCCTGTCGTCCTGCTGATGCCGATCCTGAACGGGCAGAAGCACCTGATGCGGCCGTTTGCGACAAAGTTCGCGAACAACGGTTATGCGGCCGTCATCATCGATACGGTGCAGCGCAGGACCCTCCTCGACGACCTGGGCGATCCGGAGCCGGCCATCCGCCTCACCATCCAGCGCCATCGCCGGGTTATCGACTGGGTGGAAACCCGGCCGGACCTGGATGCCTCGAGGATCGCTGTTTTCGGCGCCAGCCTGGGCGGCTTCAACGCGCTTTACCTGGCCGCGATGGACCCTCGCGTGAGAGCGGTGTCGCCCGCACTCGTTGGCGGCAGCCTGCCTTACGTGCTGGTGACATCGGACGAACGGCGGATCGTCGAGGCGACCGAAGCGGCCAAGGCCCGGCTATCGATGGACGACGAGCAGCTGATCGACTACCTCACCGAAAAGATCGAAACCGACACCCTGGCTGTTGCGCCACACGTAAACGCCGACCGGGTATTGATGGTGCTGACGAAGTACGACACGACGGTTCCCTACGACAGCCAGCTGAGATTGCGCGATGCCATGGGCAGCCCGGAGGCCATCACGTTGCCTACCAGTCACAACATGGCCGCCGCCTACCTCTTCTACCTGCGGTCAAAAATACTGAAATTCTTCGACCGCAAGCTGTCCGAAGATAGTGAGCACGGGACAGCCGTCATCCCGGACGACGTCTGTGGAGACGCCTCGGGCTAAAGGACTTATCCCAGCGCCTGGTCCAGGTCGGCGATCAGGTCGTCGAGCGCTTCGATACCGACGGACAGGCGGATCAGCTGGTCCGAGATGCCGAGCTTGGCGCGTTCCTCCTCCGGAACCGACGCGTGGGTCATGATCGCCGGGTGGTCGACCAGGCTCTCGACACCGCCGAGGCTTTCGGCGAGTGAGAACACCTGGCAGCGCTCCAGGAAGCGGCGCGCGTCGGCCAGCCCCCCTTTAATAAAGAATGTCACGATGCCGCCGAAGCCCGGCATCTGCTTCTTCGCCAGCTCGTGCTGAGGATGTGACGCCAGGCCCGGATACAGCACGCTCTCGACGCGCGGGTCATGTTCGAGCCATTTTGCAATCGCCATGGCGTTCTTGCAGTGGCGCTCCATGCGCACGTCGAGCGTCTTGAGGCCGCGCAGCGCGAGGAAACTGTCGAACGGTCCCGCGACCGCGCCAATCGAGTTTTGCAGGTAGGCAAGCTGCTCCGCGATGCCGGCGTCCGCCGTCGCGAGAATGCCGCCGACCATGTCGGAATGGCCGTTGAGGAACTTGGTCGCCGAGTGCATGACGATATCGCAGCACATGTCGAGCGGCCGCTGCAGGTAGGGCGTCGCGAACGTGTTGTCGCAGACGACGAGGGTTTCCCTGTCGCTTACGATGCCGGTGACGGCCTTGAGGTCGACAAGCTTGAGCAGCGGATTACTCGGGGTCTCGATCCAGATCATGCGGGTGTTGTCACGCAGCGCGTCGGCCACCAGGCTCGCATCGCTCATGTCGACATAGCTGAACTCCAGCCCGGCACTGCGCGCGCGCACGCCCGAAAAAAGGCGCCGCGTGCCGCCGTAGAGATCGTCCATGGCGACGATGTGGCTGCCGCTATCGATGAGTTCGAGCACGGTGCCGATCGCGGCCATGCCCGAGGCGAATGCGAAGCCGTGGGTGCCCGACTCGAGGTCGGCGATGCAGCGTTCGTAGGCCATGCGCGTCGGGTTCTGCGTACGCGAGTACTCGTATCCCTTGTGTACGCCGGGGCTTTCCTGCACGTAAGTGGACGTGGCGTAGATCGGCGGCATGATGGCGCCGGTCGTCGGGTCCGGACTCTGGCCCGCGTGGATGGCGCGCGTCGCGAACCCGCGTTTCTTATCATCGTTGCTCATAGTAAATGGTCTCAGATCTGCCGGCGCATGTAGTTCAGGACGTCGGAACGGGTGATCAGGCCGAGGAACTCGTCACCGTCCATGATGGCCGCGTACGGCTGCACGTGCAGCATCGCGACAAGGTTGTTGACGCTGGTCGTCTTGTCGAGCTTGATGAAGGCGGATTCCATCGCTTCGGCAACCGGTGCATTCATCAGGTCCGGCTTACCGAAGACATGCTGGATGATGGCGTCCTCGGTAATGACACCGACGAGCCTGCCCTCGTCCATGACCGGCAGCTGCGAAAACCCGGCGTTGCGAAGCCGGTTGTGCGCGGTGGTGACGACGTCCGTCGGCCCGACCGTGATCGTCGCTTGCGCACTGTGCGGTCGGCCAATCAGGTCGCGCAGGTCGCCGTGCTGTTCGCGCGTGATGAAGCCCTGGTCCTCCATCCAGAAATCGTTGAACAGCTTGGAGAGATACTTGTTGCCGGTATCGCAGGCGAAGCTCACGACCGTTTTCGGCTCCGTCTGTTCGCGGCAGTACTTGAGCGCCGCGGCGAGCAAGGTGCCCGAAGAAGAGCCTGCGAGCACGCCTTCCTTTTTCAGGAGTTCGCGTGCGGCGGCAAACGACTCCGCGTCGCTGATCGAGTACGCCTTCGTGACCTGGGAGAAATCCGCGATCACCGGAATGAAGTCTTCGCCGATGCCTTCGACGAGCCAGCTGCCGCCCTCGCCGAGCTCACCCTTGTTGATGTAGTCGGCCAGTATCGAGCCAACCGGATCGGCGAGTACCAGTTCGACCTTCGGCGCGTGCTCGGCAAAGTACTTGCCGAGACCCGACACCGTCCCGCTCGAACCCACGCCGAGCACGATCGCGTCGACCTCGCCGTTGGTTTGCTCGAGGATCTCCGGCGCCGTCGTCTGTTCGTGCGCCAGCGAATTGTCAGGGTTGCCGAACTGGTTGATGAAGTAAGCGCCCTGTTCCTCGGCGATGCGCTGACCGAGGTCCTGGTAGTACTCCGGATGCCCCTTGCCGACGTCGGAGCGCGTGAGTATTACCTCAGCCCCCATCGCGCGCAGGTTGAATATCTTTTCCTGGCTCATCTTGTCGGGCAGCACGAGAATGAGCTTGTAGCCTTTCTGCGCAGCAACCAGCGCAAGGCCGATGCCCGTGTTGCCTGCCGTCGCCTCGACCAGCGTGTCGCCCGGTGAAATGTCGCCGCGCTTTTCGGCTTCCTCGATCATCGCAATTCCAATGCGGTCCTTGATCGAGCCACCGGGATTCGCGAGTTCGAGCTTGAGCAGCAGGCGGCAGGGTCCGGTGTCG
>Ga0209536_100009318_pt1 | contig 14605 bp, 9 predicted proteins | sample DeeMarSeWOR28_12_FD_187461 | JGI IMG/M metagenome (GOLD analysis project Ga0209536, IMG submission 187461) | Marine sediment microbial communities from White Oak River estuary, North Carolina - WOR-2-8_12 (SPAdes) (version 2) | ecosystem: Environmental > Aquatic > Marine > Intertidal zone >...
CGTAAATCGCGCGGCCGCCGGGTCGCCGTGAAGCAATTCATCATGAACGCGAACGTCGTCGTCGGCGTCGGCAACATCTATGCGAGCGAATCGCTGTTCCTCGCCGGCATCAATCCAAGACGTGCAGCGGGGCGCATCGCCCTGCCGCGATACGAATCGCTCGCAGAGTCGATCCGTGAAGTCCTGCAGCGGGCGATCCGCGCCGGCGGCACGACGCTCAGGGATTATTACGGAGGATTCGGCGAAGCCGGCTGGTTCCAGCAGGAACTCGACGTCTACGGACGCGCCGACGAGCCCTGTCACCGCTGCGACCGTCCGGTGACGTCCATCGTGCAGGGACAGCGCGCGACCTACTATTGCAGGAACTGCCAGACCTAGTGAAGCTGAACCGGCGCCGAGGCGATCCTGATATAGTACTGGTCGGTCAATTTATCCGTGTCATGCACAGATGTTGAAGACAGATTCGGGTCGTTTCCTGCCGCTCCTGGCTGGCATGTTCCTGGTTGCCTGCGGCGGGTCTGGTGGTGGCGGCGGTGATAGCACCGTCATGCCCCCGCAGCCGCCACCAGAACCCCCGGCAGCGCCGGCTGAATCGGCCGCTCGTGCCTGGAACGAGCAGGTATTGAATGCGATTCGTAACGACTTCGCGCGCCCCACCGTGCATGCGCGCAATCTCTGGCACACGGCAGCCGCGATGTACGACGCCTGGGCGGCCTACTCTGCAACGTCGACGCCGTATCTGCTCGGCCGGGACGTCGGTGGCTTCACGTGCGGCCTGGACTCCTTCGGAGTCCCGAACGATATAGCCGGCGCGCGTGCCCAGGCGATCAGTCATGCTGCCTACCGGATCATGCAACAACGCTTCGCGTCGTCGCCGGGCGCATTGGACATCATGGCGTCAATCGATGCCCAGATGCAGGAGTTCGGCTACAACTCGGGCGACACGTCACTCAACTATCAAGGCGGATCCGCAGCGGCTCTCGGCAATTACATCGCGGATTGCTACCTTCGCTTCGGATTGCAGGATGGCGCGAACGAAGCCAGCGATTATGCCAATACCGTATACGCGCCGGTCAATCCGTCCATTTCCCCGGAAGACCCGGGTAATCCGGACATCGTCGACCTCGATCGCTGGCAACCGATCACGCTGTCCGAGTTCATCGACCAGTCGGGTAATGTCATCGCCGATCAGCCGGAGTTCCTGAGCCCCGAGTGGGGTCGCGTAGTCGCGTTTGCGCTCACCGAAGCAGACCGGACGACGTACCAGCGCGATGGATTCGATTACCAGGTGTACCACGATCCCGGTCCGCCGCCGGGCTACTCCGGTGCGTCTGCGGACGATTACAAGTGGGGCTTCTCGATGGTTGCGGTGTGGTCCGCACACCTTACTCCGGATGACGGCATCCTGATCGATATCTCGCCGGCGAGCATTGGCAATAATCCGGCACTGCCAACGGCATTCCCGGACTACGAACAGTTCTACGATTACCTGAACGGCGGTGACTCGAGCCAGGGTCACGCTATCAACCCCGCAACCGGCGCGCCCTACTCACCCCAGATCGTGCCTCGCGGCGACTACGCGCGCGTGCTGGCCGAGTTCTGGGCCGACGGCCCGGATTCGGAGACCCCGCCGGGGCACTGGTTCGTCATCCTCAACGAGGTGGCCGATCACCCGGATCTCGTCAAGAGCTTCGGCGGCTCGGGCACCGAGCTCGACGAAAACGAGTGGTATATCAAGGCGTATTTCGCGCTCGGCGGTGCGATGCACGATTCGGCGATCGCGGCCTGGGGAATCAAGGGCTGGTACGACTACATTCGCCCGCTATCGGCAATCCGCGCGATGGCGGATCGCGGCCAGAGCTCCGATCCGCTGGCTGCTTCCTACGACCCGGACGGCATCCCGCTCGAGCCCGGTTACATCGAGCTCGTTGAGGCCGGCGATCCGCTCGCGGGCGCAGCCGGCGAGCACATCGGCAAGATCAAGGTCTACGCGTGGCGGGGCCCGGACGCTATTCTTAATCCGCTGGCCGACACGGCCGGCGTCGACTGGATCCTGGCGGAAAACTGGTGGCCCTATCAGCGACCGTCCTTCGTGACACCGCCATTCGCCGGCTATGTCTCCGGTCATTCGACCTATTCTCGCGCAGCGGCCGAGGTGCTGACCGCGATTACCGGCGATCCATTCTTCCCGGGCGGCATGAGCAGCTTCGAAATCCCGGCCAACGAATTCCTGGTCTTCGAGAATGGCCCTAGCGTGGATATGACGTTGCAGTGGGCGACGTATCGGGACGCGTCGGACCAGACCAGCCTGTCACGGATCTGGGGCGGCATTCACCCGCCGGCCGACGATATACCCGGGCGCATCATCGGCGAGCAGATCGGGCTGGATGCTTTCGCCCTGGCCGCCAGGTATATCGACGGCACGCTCTGACGCATGACGGATTTTACGCTCAACGAGCTGCGGAGCCCGGATATTCGATTGGTCGGCAACGAGCGAACACCTGTGATCATCATTGACCGGCCGCTCATTGACGCTGCGCCGTTGATCCAGGCTGCAACGCATCATCCCGGATTCCACCTGGATCGCCGGTTAGCCTACCCGGGAATACGTGCCCAGTTGCCTGACGACTATGTCGAGACCCTGCTGCCAGCGTTGATACCTTTGCTCTGCGAGGTCTACGAGATTCCGGAAGAATACGAATCCAAGCTGATTCACCAGGTGTTCTCGCTGATCACTACGCAACCGGAGGACCTGAGCGTATTGCAGCGCGTCCCCCACTTCGACGCCCTGAATGCTCAATACTTCGCGACCGTACATTATCTGAGCCCTGGTGCTCACGCCGGAACGGGAATCTTCAGGCATCGGCCTACGGGCTTTGAACGAATTTCGGAGGCCCGCTATAAGGCATACGTAGAGGCCGCGGAATCGCACATGAAGGCACATGGTCTGCCTGCGGCACAGTACATCACCTCATCCACGGACCACTATGAGCTCATTGACGAAATCGAGTACGCGGCGAATCGCATGGTGATCTATCCTGGCAACCTCCTGCATTCGGGCCTCATTAGCCCGGAAAGGGATATCAACCCGGACCCCTCGAGAGGCCGATTGACGGCGAATCTCTTTATCGATTTTGTCGAGTAGCCATTTAGAAGATATTAACGGCAAATCCCAGTCGGGCACACGGACCACAGCTATGCATAGCATCAACGAGGTGAACAAGTCAGAGATCGAGTCGTTTCAAGGCGACATTGCTGCTACAGAAGCGCCGGCTGTTATCCGGTCGCTGGTCGAGGAGTGGCCCGCTGTAACGCGGGGTAAAGAATCCGCTGCGGATATCTGTCGTTATATCGAAGGTCTTGATGACGACAAACTGGTTTACACGATAGCCGCGCCACCACAGGCAGGCAGTCGATTCTTCTACAGCGATGACTTGCGGAGTATGAATTTCAAGCGCGGCCAGATTCCGTTGCGACAGGTTCTTGCGCAGCTCCTGGCCCAGCTGGACTCGGCGGAAGCGCACTCCATAGCCGTTCAGTCACTCCCGGTCAGGGAGATTCTTCCGGCATTCGAGAGTCAGAACCCCGTGCCATTGCTGGATCCATCCATAGAACCGACGATGTGGATAGGCAACCAGGGCAAGGTCGCGCCCCACTACGATGTCCACAGGAATCTCGCGTGCGTGGTTGCCGGAAGACGCCGCTTCACGCTGTTTCCGCCGAACCAGATCGGGAATCTTTATCCCGGACCGATGCTCGGCGCACCGGGCGGCGTGCCGGTTAGCCTCGTCAATGTGTGGGACCCGGAACTCGAAAAATATCCGCGCTATTCCAATGCACTGGAGGTCGCGCAGCAAGCCGAACTGGAACCCGGCGACGCGATCTACATCCCGAGCCTCTGGTGGCACGCGGTCGAGTCACTCGAAACCGTCAACGTACTCGTCAACTACTGGTGGGGCGGAATCACCGAGCACGGCGTATCGCCGAACGACAGCCTGCTGCACGGGATGCTCACAATCGCGGGGCTCGACGACGCACAACGGCAGGCGTGGAAAGACTTCTTCGATTACTACGTGTTCCGGTTGAACGAGAACCCCGAGGACCACCTGCCGGAGGGACTGCATGACATCGTTACGTCGATGAGCTCCGAACAGGTCGAAAACGTCAGGCAGTTCCTGGCACAGAAGCTGGTGCAGTCCGGGTAGGCTAATCCGAAGACCAGGTATCCGGGTAAGTGACCACAAGTCGCTGATTTACCGAGATATTATTCCTGCTCGTTTCGGTCCCGTCGGGCCAGGTAACCCGCACCGAGTCCGCCTGAATCGCATCATTCATCCCGAAGTGCTGTTCCGCCGGGTTCTGAGAGACGAAGTTGTTGCCGTTGTGAATCTCCCGCAACTGCGTCATGTTACCGGCTGTTACGTAGACTCTCGCGCCGATAGCACGCGTGTTCGGCGCATTACTGCGCAATTCGATGCTCAGGGAATTGAGCTGGTTGCCTCCGTCATTCCGATAAAGCCGGGCCGTATCTTCGCTGTTGGCAATGAGTATATCGATGTCACCATCCTTATCCCCATCGAAGCAAATCACGCCGCGGCCCATCTTCCTGTCGACCAGGCCAAGCGGTTCCGCGTATTCAGTGAAACTGCCGTCGCCATTATTGATAAACAGGCGTGAGGGATCCGCCAGGTATGCATTCGTTGCAGGCTCATCCATACCATTCACGTGGAAGATATCGAGATAGCCATCGTTGTTGAAATCAGCAGCACAACTGGCCCAACCCCAGTAACCCTTGCGTACGCCTGCTGAATCGGTCTGATCGGAAAACACGCCGTTACCTTCGTTACGGTAGAACCTGTTTCCTTCCAGGTCGAAGCCCGCGTTGTCCTCCGGGGTAGGTCTGTTTTCGGGGGCATCACCCAGCGAGATCGCAGTGACGAACCAGTCGAGGTCACCATCATTATCGAAGTCGGCGACACTGGAGCCCATGCCGTTCTTGTCGGTGATCACGTTCCTGTCGGTCGCGTAACCGAAGGTATACAGACCGCCACCCATGTCACCCTGATTCAGCAAGACCTGGCTGGTGCCGGCATCGGCCGCAATCAGCAGATCCAGATCATCGTCATTGTCGATATCGGCGAACGTCGGCGCGAACGTGTAATCGAAGTCCGCTTCGATCACGATCCCGGTAACCAGCGATTCATCACTAACATCGGAAAACGTACCGTCCCCGTTATTCCGCCACAGATGCTGGGTCGTACCTTGCGGAAGCTCGTCAGGGGTGAATGTCCAGTGAGCGATGAACAGGTCCAGGTCCGAATCCTGATCGTAATCACCGAATGCCAGACCGACGCTGTTCTCCCTTGTAATGTCTCCGAGGCCGGCACTAACCGTCACTTCATCGAATGTGCCATCGCCGAGGTTATTGAATACCCGGAAGGGCGTGTCCTCGACACTGCCCACCAGCAGGTCCTGGTCGCCATCCCCGTCATAGTCGACGAACGCGGGACCGGAAGCCTTGTCGCGAAAAGCGCCGGTTACGCCTGCGCTCTCCGTCACGTCGACGAACGCATAGCTGCCGTCCTGGCTGCGATTCTCGTAGAGAGCATTGAATCCCGTGTCACCCTGCGCAAGATAGATATCCAGCCAGCCATCCCCGTTGTAGTCACCAACAGCGACACCGCCGACGACGCGACTTGCCGTCGTCCTTCGTTCGAAACCGTGCAGGAAATCCAGGCCGGCAGCATCCGTCACGTCTACGAAACTGACATGCGATACCGGCGCACTCGGGGATTCCGGTTCACTTGGTGTGTCGTCCGGCGCTGGTTGATCCGGAAGAGGAGGCGAGCTCGTGGGCGGTTCGGTACCGCCACCCCCGCAGGCCGTGATGGTCGCCAGCAAGAGGACAATCGTCAGCACAATGCCCGGAGTCCGGGCACCTGGTACATCGGCTACAGACACGATCAGGCCACTTTTGCCTTGCAGTAGTGATCGATGAAGGCCTGGTGCTCTGGCAACTTGCTTACCAGCTGCGTGACGGATGCTTCTGCACCGTTAAGGAACTTGCGCAGTTCATCGTCGGTCATCATGTCGACGATCGGATGATACTGCTCCGGCATCAGTCCCTGGCCCAGCATGACCTGTATCCACGAGTTCTCGCCAAACAGTTCGTTGGGTACCCTGAATACACGGCCCGTCTGCTTGAACAGCTCAATACGATGCTTCAGCGAATCCGGGATATTCATGTTTCTGCAGTATTGCCAGAATCGCGTATCGTCCCGATTGGTGACATGATAGTGCAGAACAATAAAATCACGTACGTTCTGAAACTCGAAATCCATCTGCGAGTTGAACTCGTTGATCTCTGGCTCACGAATTCCGGCATAGGGGAACATCTGGATGAGTTTGGTCACCGAGCGTTGAATCAGGTGAATACTGGTTGACTCCAGCGGTTCGATAAAACCACACGAAAGCCCCATCGCCACACAGTTCTTGCTCCAGTGTTTCCGCCGCTGACCGGTGCGGAACTTTATGACTCTGGGCTCGGTGATCGTATCCCCTTCGACATTATCCAGTATCGTCTGCGTTGCTTCGTCGTCGGAGAGGTAACGGCTGCAAAAAACGAGACCGTTGCCGACTCGTGACTGAAGCGGAATTCGCCACTGCCAACCGGCGTCTCGGGCGATCGCCCGGGTGTAGGGTATGGGTGGCCCCACGGATTCGGTCTGCACAGCAACCGCACTATCACACGGCAGCCAGTGCGACCAGTCGTCATATCCTGCATGCAGGGTCTGCTCAATCAACAAACCGCGGAATCCCGTGCAATCGATAAACAGGTCGCCCTCCAGGATTTCGCCAGAGGCCAGTTTTACGTGTTCGATATACCCGGTCTGATCATTGGTGGCTACCTCGGTGATCGTGCCCTCGACTCGTTCGGCCCCGTTGTCCTCGGCGATCTTCCTCAGGAAGCCGGCATAGAGCCCGGCATCGATGTGGTACGCATAGTTGAGCGCCAGGTTCGGCAACACGGCAAACTTGTTGCGCGTGGCGGCTACCAGTTCCGGGCAATATTGGCCGAATTCCTTGCTGATGCCTTCCTTAATACCTTTCAGCCAGAAATGCTGGAAGCCGGCTGCCCAGCAGTCTTTGCCGGTATAGCCGAATGAGTGAATATAGTCCTCATTGACGTTGCGCCAGTTTTCGAAAGAAATGCCGAGTTTGAAAGTACCGTGAACGGCGGAAACGAATTCTTCTTCCTTGATTTCCAGTAACTGGTGCAGAATCAGCAACGACGGGATCGTCGCTTCGCCGACGCCCACCGTCGGAATATCGTCGGACTCGATCAACTTGATGTCGAGATTCTTACCGATCAACTTTGCCAGCGACGCCGCGGCCATCCAGCCCGCGGTTCCGCCACCTGCAATCACCACCTTTTGTATCGTATTCATCGCACTTTCCATATTTTTTGCCGTCGCCGATCCTGGCTCCTCGCCTGGTGCCGATCAGCGATTCAGGAGATTAAGCAGCTCGGCACGCAAGCGCCTCGCTGCATTTTCATCGATTGGGCCCAATATTCCACGACTTTGCTCCGGAATGTGCGCTGTCGCTTCTTCACTGGGTTCGAATACATAGTAGTCAAATATGTTACGCCACGCGCGTCTTTGCTCGGGGCGTAGGCCGCGCAACGCCAACAGGGCGTGCTTCATTACGTTAAGCGGCGTCCCCATGTATTGGGGTGTAGAGCGCCACCAGTAATTAACGAGAATATTGAGCCCGTCCAGACCTTCTACGTCATGCCACCACATGCTCGGCAAGAACAGCGCGTCACCCGGCTCGAGCGTTATTTCGCAAGCATGCTTCATCGCTTCGCGAAACCTGGGATACTTTTCGAAATCAGGGTCATGGAGGTCGACCAGGCTGATCGCCTGGCCGGCCGGGGTATTGTCCCACGGGCCTACATACAGGTTGTCGAGCTGGTCGGGAGGGAAAAGCGTGAAACGGCGGCGTCCTGTAACGCAGCACGCGATGTTGTCGGGAAAGTCGAAATGAGCGGAGACACGCGTCTGGTTGCCGATCCAGACGCTGACGAGGGGCTCAAGGCTGCCCAGTTCGATGTCATTCTCCGCTCGAAAACCGGGAAACCAGATATCCAGCAAGGTCGACCCGATATAGGAGGTCGGCGGCTCCGGGTCGTCGACATGCGTGAACAGCCGATCGAAAAACTCGTCGAGCGTAACCGTGGCCACCTCGAAATTAAAGCCGCTGACGTCATCGTTGTAACCGACTCGCCCCTTGATTGCCGGCGGCGCGTAAGACGCTGTGAGAGCTCTGCCAGAGTAAAACCGGCGGAGGTAGTCAGCCGCAGCTTGCGGAGACTGCCTGCCTGCTTTCACGATCGGCCAATCCGCAACCAGTCCTCTGAGGACAACAGGCTCGATTGCCGACAACACACTGTCGTCCAGACTGTCCGGACGGCAGCCGCCGAGTTCCTTTGCGACGCCAGGCTTCGTCACCAATGCATCCCCGGACGTTTGATCAGTTCGACCTTCATGATGGGCTAGGCGACTTCCAGTCTCTCGTTCCTCTTGTCGATCAAAGTCCTGAACGATGACAATGACGCGAGAATCATGTAGACGGGCAGCAAAAACCCCAGTTTTTGAAGCTTGCCAAGCGCCTCACCATCCAGTTGATCGAGTCGTTCTTCATTGATCGTATACAGGCCGAGCAGCTGACGCTTCGAACCGTCGTTAAGTCCGATTTCCATGGACACTGATTCGATGAGGTCGAATTCGAGCAGCGCCTCAATAAACGCGTCGTTCATCTGATGCCCGACCTGGATTTCCTCGAGGACTTCGGTCATCGCGGTAAGGAATTCCGACGTTCCGCCATGAGGAAGGAACACGGTCTCACCCTCGGACTCGCTCACCCGCGGACTGTCCATGTCTATCGACACGACCGGGCGCTTTCCCTCGGGCGCCTCGGAATCCTCCTGATAGCCGATCAGGAATGGATGGCGCTGAATCATGAGAGGTACATAGTTTGCGTCCCATCCGTTTTCGGTCAGGAACAGATTCTCGCCCTCCTCGAAGCCGAGCAGGGCCAGCGGGAAGAATTTGCCGGTGTTGGCGTCTTTCTGGAAAAAGATCGGGTAGCACGACTGGATCCTGCGAAACTCAGTCGGGAAGGTCATGACGCAATGCACATTGTCGCCATAACGGGCGGCTCTGTCCGTGATGACCTTTACGTTCTTGTGGTCGACGTTATTCAGCAATTCATAGTTGGGCATGTCGGCTCCGCTTGGCTGAAGTGCTAGATTTTTTGAAACCCGACTTCATGTACTTTCCCTATCAGCTCCCGGTTCGTCGGCAAGGCTTTGAGCAGCTGTGCCGTGCGCCTGTTGTTGTCAGTGAACAAATCTTCTGCCACGGCCCGATTGGCCGTGAATGATCGTCGATCGACGTCAGGCGCCCGGGTCTCGAAATCCATTCCGTAAAGAACGTACTGGTAACTCGCGGCAGAAAACAGTTCGTCAAACTGTGGCAAATCATCGCGCCAGGGGCTCTGGTACCGCCACAAGTCCAGCGACTCCTGCAGGTCGGCCGGAATGGTCTTCGGGTCGCGGTTTTCGCGCCAGTACTCCGTATCGCTGCGCCTGCTCAATACGTAATGCAGCTTCAGAAATTCGACGATCCGATGCCAATGATACCGAAACTTCTCGTTGAAACGCCTGGCGACGATATCCATCACCGCCCGATTCGCCGGCAGTTGCTCGGCCAGCATCTTTGCAGACAACTCGATCATTACCAGCGCGGACGCCTCGAGGGGCTCGACGAAGCCTCCGGAGAGGCCAATGGCGACGCAGTTCCTGTGCCACAGCTCCTTACGATACCCCGGGCTGAACTTTATCTGGCGCGGAGTACAAGACTCCGCGAACGCTGCGTCCGATATACCGGAGAGGTATGTGCGCAGATCCGCTTCCGCCTGCTCGTCGTCGGTGTGGTCGCTCGAATACGCGTAACCGACGCCACGACGTGAAGGCAGCCCGATGTCCCAGATCCAGCCGGCACCCTGAGCGGTCGACAGCGTTGTCGATGCAATCGGCTCGTCAGGCTCGCTGCGTGGCACCTGCACAGCCAGCGCACGGTCATTGAACAGGAATTCTCTGCGGCTTTGGTAGGGGATTTCGAAGTGCTTGCCGATCAGCAGTGCGGCGAACCCGGTGCAGTCGACGAACAGGTCGCCCTCAAGAGTCTCGCCGGACTGCGTCGTCAGTGACTGGATGTCGCCTGACTCTGTCGAGTTGATCGCGACGACATTGTCCAGGATATGTGTGACTCCCAGCTTTTCCGTGCAGTGCGCCGCAAGAAACCCTGAGAACTTGCCGGCGTCCAGGTGGTAACCGTAATTCAGAACGCTTGCAAATTCGGGCGTTACGATCTGCTTCGGGGCGAGCGCCAGGTCGCTGGCTTTCCCTTGCGGGCTGACCGCATCGGCGAATGAGACCTGTTTCCGATGCGGCCACCAGTACTGCCCGAGGGTAAGCTCGTTGAAACCCTGCGGAGGCGTGAACGGATGATAGTAGTACTCGTCGTGTCCTTCCTGCCAGGCGCAAAACCGGGTGCCCTGCTTGAAACTTGCATCGCACTCGCGAATGAAGTCGGTCTCGGAGACACCGATCTTTTCGAGGCTCAGTCGCATCGTTGGCCAGGTACCCTCACCAACGCCGATTGGCCCTACGTCAGGCGATTCGATGAGCACGACGCGGAAGGCCGAGTCCGGTCGCGCGCAATACTCGGCCGCGAGCAGGCCGGCGGTCAGCCAACCCGCCGTTCCGCCGCCGACGATTACTACTGTATTGACCGGCTTGGACATCCTAATCACGCCATTTAGCGATTTACCAGGGGTCTAGAATAGCAGCGGCCGCCACAGCAGTCGCTGTGGCGGCCTTGGCCTGCTGACAGGGTTTTAGCGAGCGGGTTGGAGCTAGAACTTAGCCCTGAACCCGAGGGCATACCTGGCCCCTACCTGGGTAGCATTCAGCAGATCCAGATCACTCCTGCCGTGCTCACGCAGTGTCTCATCCGTGATGTTTATCGCTTCCAGGAAGACCTGGTAATTCTCCAGGAAGGTGTAGCTCGCGTTCAGGTCCCACTGTGCGTACTCCTCGATGTAACGAGGCTGTGCGCCGAACGAATCATGACCGATGCCGGTCAGGAACTCATCACGCCAGTTGTACGCAAGGCGGACTTCGAAGCCGTACTTGTCGTAGAACGCGATGAAGTTGGCGGAGTCGCTGAGTCCGGGGAGAGCAAACTGCTCATCCACGCTCAGGTTGTCGAAAGTCACGTCACCGTCAACGATCGTGGCGTTCGCAACGAAGCCGAATCCGGTTTCACCAAACGTGTGCTGCCACGCGATCTCCCAGCCATCGATTGTCGCATCCTGGGAGTTCGAGGGGATCGTGTACTCGAAGTCGACGGGCGCGTTGTCCGGTCCGCCGTAGATTATCTGGCCAGCTACATCGACCAGGGGGTCGTTGGGGAAATTGGCAAAGATATAGGTTCGGATCTCGTTGTCGGTCACCGCGCCGTTTGCCCTGGCTATATCAGCCAGGCCACCCTGCGACGGGTTGGTGAGAACCTCGAGGCCCTCGCCGGGGAACAGGTCAGCGGCTGTGCCGGTCAGGAACTGGCTTCCGATGAAGTTCTTCACGTCCTTGTGGAAATAGCCGACGGCAGCATAACTACCCTCTTTGTAGTACCACTCGAACGAGAAATCGAGGTTGTCGGACTCCAGCGGCTCCAGCGCAGGATCACCGGAATTCGCGAAGCACCCGAAGGCGCGGCATTCGCCAACAGTCAGGCCGCCCTGAATGTCATTGTAATTGGGCCGACCAATGGTCTTGCTGTACGAGGCCCTGAACAGGACGTCTTCGATAAACTCGATGTTGAAATCGACGTTGGGCAGCAGGTGATCGTAACTGCCGTTCAACTCGGTAAAGCCCTGGTTCACGGTACCGTCCGGATTCAACACAGTGACCGCGTTGAACTCGTTGTCCGTGATCCATGAGACGCGCTCATATACCGGAACGAGCGCCTGCGAAGACACATCCGTCTCCTCGTAGCGCAGGCCGACATCGAGGTTAATCGGCATGTTGCCCCAGAGAAGATCCATCTCGACCTGCACGTAGGCGGCCAGCTGCTCCTCCTGGGTGCGCTTGTCCGAACTGTAATTGCTGTTGGGACAGAAACCATCGCCACAGTCGCCGGGAATCGTGCTGGGATTGCTGACCACGACACCCTGCGCGGCAAGTTCGCGCGCCCGCTGAATCAGTGCCCGCGTGTCCCACGTAAATAGCTGCACCCAGCGACGCTCGTCGCCGCCTCCGCCGATTTCGTCGTACCAACCGGCCATCGAGGCCGGCGTCAACAGGTCCGATATGTCGCCCGGCGCACCTACGCCGCCCCAGGTATCGCGCTGGGTCGTCGATGAAGCAAAGCGATTGTCGACGTCGGTCGCCTGCACGCCGAAGTTGATGCTTGCGATATCGCTCAGATCGAACACGCCTGCAATCTTCGCCTGTGTCAGGTCCATGTCGTTGAGGTCGTTGGTAAATACGCTACCACCGATAAGCATGTCGTCCGGGCCGATCGCGCCACCGCTCTGGTGATCAATCTGCAGGATAGGCAGATCGTTGCCGTAGTAGCCGCTCGCGCGGGCACGACCGTCGGGATCGGTAATTGCCAGCGACATCGAGCTGCCGAGATCGCTGTTGGGTTCCGCCTTGGAATTCGAGTCATGATAGTCGACTTCCAGCGTCAGCCTGTCGGTAGCGTCCCACACAACATTGAAGCCCACCGAGCTCAGGGTATTCTTGACCGAATCAATTCCCGAGCCCATCGGCAGGTCTGCGCCGCCCGCGCCATAGAATTCGGTGTATTCGATCGGGCCAGCCACGGGACCATCGGTCCACTCCGACTGTACGCCGGCATTCTGGCTGGTGAGGAACCAGGCCGAGATATCCTGGAACGTCCGGTCGAGTTCGTGCTGGGCATGCGTATAGTCCAGCGTGGCCCGCACGGAATCGGTCGGCTGCCACTGCAGGGTCAACTGGCCGTTGGTACGTGTGCGGCTGAACTCTTCACGCCGGTATTGCAGCTGCTGGTTGAACGAGTAAAGTTCGTCGGGAGATGTCGTCCGGTTGACCTGGTTGGCGTCGTTCGGCACGCCGCCCCATATCGCGGGTCCGGAGGCACCGCTCCAATCGCAGCACTGGGCGTCACCCTGCAGAGGCAACCACCCGCGCCCATTCGCATTCTCGACCCCCGTATCCCGCTGCTGATAGATCGCGGTGAGTGCGACGCCAAACGTACCATCGGCGAAGGTGTCGCTGTAGATACCGGAAAGTTCCGGCGTCCAGGAATCACCCGTTTCGGTCGAAGTATCGTTAACGGCCTTGACGCCGAACGTCAGGACCCGGTCGCGAATTTCGAGCGGCTTTGTCGTCTTGATGTTGATCGTGGAGCCGATGCCGCCCGTGGGCAACGCGGCGTTGCTGGTCTTGTAGACCTCGACGGCAGACACTGCCTCCGCGGCCAGGTCCGCAAAGTCGAACGAGCGATTCTGCTGGTTGCCGGCGCCTCCGCCATGCGTCGGCATCTGGCGGCCGTTCAACGTGACCAGGTTGTACTGGGGACCAAAGCCGCGAACCGTTACCTTCTGTCCCTCGCCGCGCGCGCGGTCGATTGATACGCCGGTAATGCGCTGCAGGGATTCGGCGAGGTTCGTGTCCGGGAACTTGCCGATGTCCTCGGCGGTAATCGCCTCGACGACGCCCCGGGAATTACGCTTGATGTCGGCGGACTGCATGAGACTGCCGCGAATACCGGTGACGACAATCTCCTCGAAGACTTCGTCGTCCTGCGCCACGGCCGGCATTGCCATCGTAGCGCCCAATGCGAGTGCAACACCCTCAGCCAAAGGTGTCCTCTGAAATCTTGACTTTTGCATGTAACTCCCCTGCCGTTCGCAGCTAGCGGTTTGCGCATTTCCGGCGCACAGGCGGCGCCGAGCAAATTTAGTGATCTTGTCGTCGCCATGCTTTCCCCTCTGAAAGAACACATGACAACGCTGTCGCTTTATCTTTATAATTCAAGCTGACAGCGCTGTCAACAGCAAATATTATAACCACACAGCCTGTACCTTCAGCAGGTTAATCCGCTGAATTAAATAGAAAAAGTGCTATGGTTCGGGGTAAAGACAACAGTTTTTTTGAAACGGATTCAGCCGTACCTGCCGGTATCCGCGGGGCCTGGAAGGGTCGAATCTCGGGCTGCCTGCTCGGCAAACCTGTCGAGGTCCTCTCGTTCGAACAGGGCCGCGACGGTCTCGTGTCCTATCTTCATGAAGCCGGTGCTTTTCCGCTTCGCGACTACGTGCCGTTGATCGAAGGCACGCTCGTGGAGCGGCTCGGCAGGCGCTGTTGCCTCGGCCACATTCAACGCGCCGAGCCCGACGATGACATCAACTACACGGTGCTGGCACTGCTGATGCTGGAAGACAAGGGCACGGAATTGCGGACCGAGGACGTGGCGAGGGGCTGGCT
>Ga0209536_100009319_pt1 | contig 14605 bp, 9 predicted proteins | sample DeeMarSeWOR28_12_FD_187461 | JGI IMG/M metagenome (GOLD analysis project Ga0209536, IMG submission 187461) | Marine sediment microbial communities from White Oak River estuary, North Carolina - WOR-2-8_12 (SPAdes) (version 2) | ecosystem: Environmental > Aquatic > Marine > Intertidal zone >...
AGTCTTTTTCAGATACTGTGATTTCAACACTAGAAAATTATGTAAAAAATTTTCCATCTATTAACAATTTATCTCCTTTTTATCAAGAATTAATCGATATTAAGATTAGTGTTGATAAGCTAAAGAAGGCATTAGGTGCTATTGATTGGGCAAGAAAGACAAGTCAGATGATATATACAAAACAATCAAGATCACTGAAAAAATCAGGCAACATAGATTTCTTGATTAAAAAGCAACAAGAAATATATGGTAGAATCTCAAGTGTTGTAAGACAAATCAATAAAGAACTTGAAGTTCTTATCGATGCACAAAAAATTTTAAGGAAATTTCCAGATATTCAAGATGTCCCAACAATAGTAATTGCAGGATATCCTAATGTTGGAAAATCTTCTCTTTTAAGATGCCTTTCTTCTGCTAAACCACAAATTGCACAATATCCATTTACTACAAAGGAGATATTCGTAGGTCATATAAATAAAAAGGAAAAATATGTAACTACAAAAATTCAAATAATCGATACACCTGGTCTTTTAGATAGACCAATTACTATGAAAAATGATATAGAAAAGCAAGCTATAGCAGCCCTAACCCATCTTGCAGATATAATCATTTTTTTAATAGATCCAACGGAAACATGCGGATATAGTTTAGATGATCAATTGCATCTTCTAGACCAATTAAAGAACATGTTTGTAGATTCTTCATTTATAATAATTGAAAACAAATCGGATGTCAATAAGTCTGATACTAAAAATCTAAAGATATCTTGTGAAACTAAAGAAGGAATAGACAGTCTAATTCAAAAAATTTTATCATATTTTTAAATTACTTATTGCTTTTTCTTATTAAGTTTTATTGTTATAATTCTTGTAAATATTAAAAGAAATATAAATAGGGCAACAAGCAGAATTATCTGGGTTGATTGAATTATTGTTAGACTTACCTTTCCAGGGATTGATTCAACATAGTTTCCTGCATAATCCCAGACCTTTACCTTAAACTCATAGTAACCACTTCCATCTTCTGCCGTAAACTGCCATTCACCAAAGGATTTAGATGCATTAAAACTTTCACCATATTGCTTCCAATCGCTCCATTCGTCATCATCCGGTGAATACCTATATTCAAGAGTAAAGTAGTCAATGTCCTCGTCAGATGGGAAGTAAGCAGTAATCGTGTAGGTGTCCTTCCATCCACCGCCTTCCAGATCGCTAAGATCTAATTCAATCTTTGAACCGGGAGGTATTGTGTCTTTTATCATTGCCAATGCTTCTGGGTCTGAAGGTGTCAGATACTGATTTCCTGCCATGTCTGTTACTCTGAAGTAAATATAGTAAAATTGATCATTTTCCATGTAGTTCCAGTCAGATTTATTTAAGGTCCACTCTCCGGTGTAAGACCTATTATTTATTTCTTCATCATTTAGTTTTATCCAGTCCCCTCTGAAATTTAGTCTATATTCTACATCCCTTAGTAAAAGATCATCATAAAAATCAACAGAAAACTCTGGTATTTTTGCGAAATGATATATTTCATCAATATCTGGTTTTCCAGGTTCAAGTTTATCGTATATGAAGCTGTATTCTACTTCCTCAGGGAAATCTTCTGTGTTTCCTGCTCTATCTGTTGCGATTGTACATATTTCAACAATACTACTGATTTCATTATCAAATTCCCATTCAAATGGTGATTCGGACAATCCATATTGTGTGTAATTTTCTTCACCTTTTAATCTGTATTGTAGTGATATCGTTTTTATCCCGCTTTTGTTTTCACCTAAATCTGTTCCATTTGCTTTGATATAAAAGGGTTCGTTGTAATCTGAAAGTATGTCTGTCTCAACAAAAGAGTTTGGTGCAACAGTGTCAAGTCTGAAATCATCTGTTAGTTCAAATGTTGCTTTATTTCCTGAAAGGTCCTTTATTGAGATTTCAATTCTTTTTATATTTTTTTCAGGTTCAATTTTTCTAATATCTGCAGTTACTGTTTCATTTGCTTTTGAGCCATTTATTCCAGTACATGATGCATCATACCATTTTGACTTTTCATCATCTTTATATATAAGGCGATATCTTGCTGTTGTAACATCTAAACCCGGGTATGAATCATAAACCTTAATTGTACATTTTGGTTTATTTGAATTAATCCATCCACCAGGATCTGGTGAAAATGTGGATTCGTTAAAAATTGGTTTTTTCGTCTCATCCTTAAATGTAACCTTCCAGTTATAAAGAATTGGAGTATCATTTGTTGTATTTAGAGTTGCTAAAAGATAAATAATTCCTGAATTAATTTTGTCTGAGTCGGAAATATCGTTATTTGATCCATTCAAATTAGTCATTAATGGGTAACCATCACTATCAAGAATACTGAATCTGACACGACTATCTGAAGAATTATAGTATGTAGCATTAAATAAATTCCACCACTTACCTTTCTGAACATGAATCGGTTTTGAAACTATAGTGCCAATTGGATTACTTTGATACTTACCAAGACATACTATATGACCGAAATTTAACGAGCCTATTGGTACAAGCTCAGTTGCACTAGTTATTACTACTCCATCTGTTACGATTGGAGATGAATAATAATAAAGAAGTAAGGGGAATTTTATTCCTTCGAAATTGATACTATATGAAATTTTTAATTTTCCGGTATTTGCATCAATTGCAGATACATTTCCATCTTGTGTACATACATAAACAGTATTTCCTACCACAGCAGGTGAGGAACAATAATATGAAGATAACAATCCTCCCGTGCCTTTCTTTAGATTATATGACCATTTCATCTTACCATTTTCTACATCTAAGGCAAGTAAAGTACCATTTGGAGCCATTATAAAGGCGGTATTACCAGATATGGCAGGTGTTGATGCAGGTTCTGAGGTTGCTATTAAGTTTTGAAAATCTAGACCTTTTAATAGGGTCGTTCTTAAAAATACTGAATCATTTCCTAATGTCTTGTTCCATAGCATTTCACCTGTGTTTGCTCTAATTGCATAAACTTTATCTTCACCAGAAAATGAAAAAACATTTTGTTCTCTACTTAAGACAATTACAATTTTTCCTCTTTCACTATCAGCGATTACTGGGGAAGATCTACCAATCATTCCAACGCTTACATTCCAGATTAAATCACCATTATCTTCACTGAATGCAAACAAGCTCGGACCTTGAGAATTTTCACAACCAACAAAAATCTTTCCATCACTTACTGCTGGTGTAGAAAAACTACCTGCTGGAAGAGAAATAGGTGTACCCCAGATTGATTCACCTTTTACATTTAAAGCATATAAATAATTGTTCAAACCAAGGGCATTATTAAGAATTGAATTTAAATAGGAGTACATATAATATAATTGAGGTATCTTTGCAAATCTTCCACTCCAGGATGTTATATAAATCCTATCCTCAATGATTGTAGGAGCAGATGAAAAACAAATTGTATTTTCTAAAGGCAATCCAGGAGATGGTTTACTCCAATTATAATTTAAAGTTTCATTTAAACAAAATATTTTGTTTGATTTACTTTCAGGTTCACTTGTACCAAAAACTATAATATCTTTGCCTAATCCGTTTACACCAATTGCTACTGAAGATTCTACATAATATCTATTCTCACTTGCAGCTATTGGACTCTGCGTTTTACCTTTTTCAATATCAAGAGTAAAGGCAGATATTCTTTTGTCATTTGAACCAATATAGATTTTTCCATTTTTCATTACAGGACTGCGGAACCAACCGCCAAAATCTTTATCTATACTTGTTGTCCAGTAGGTTGATGATTGTGTAGTATCTGGATCTGGGCCAATATACATTCTTGAATTAGAAGGAGTTTTCCCAAAAATTGGCCATTCGCTATAGAATCTGCTAAGAGAATAATTCTTATCTCCCCGTTTTACACCCATGGATTGTAAAACTCTATAACTATAGGTAAAGTTATCATAGAATCCATCAATTGTTCTCCATAATACGCCCCAACTGTATAATCTTGGAGTGAATTGAGGATTTTCTGAAAATAGTTGAGCCTTCATTTTAATTTTTACATAATCAGTACCAATTGAAGATAAATCTATAGGAGATGTTGAAAAACCATCTGTATTCCCCTCAAGTGAATTTATCAAATTGTTATTTTGATCTAAAACCTGTATTTTTATATATGAATTATCAGTTGGTTCAGAACCTTCCCAAAAAATATTTTCCCAACCTTCGAATTTTACTGGAGAAGGACTAATTGTATCAGAGATAACATAACCTTCTGAGTTGTAACCCTCTTTTATATCTAATTTTACTTCAACATAATCTGACTTTAGCTTAGATCTATGTATTTCCCCTGTTCCATTTGTAGGAGTGCCAACAATAAGGATGTCAATTTCTCCTTCTTCACCTACATATTTGTTACCTTTTATTTTTTCGCTAATACCACCTTTTGGATATTCTACAGTATCATCATAAGCTATGCTATGAATGTAGCTCCATCTGGGTAGTAAATCACCATAACTCCAGATATACATTGTAATTTTTTCTAAATTATCAGTTTCTTGATAATCTCCAGATTGCCAGAATACTGATATTTTATCAATTAAATCAACCTCTTCACTAATTTTAAATCTGAATAAATTCATTGGATAAGATGTGTAATTTAAATTTCTCCACCAGAGAGAATGTGCTGAAATGTTTTTATCATCATTTTCATAGTCTATCCCCTCTAAAGCTTCAATCTCATAACCAGGTATCATATCTGGCCTTATGAATCTTGATAGAAGTTGTAAAAAGGATCCTTCACCGGGAGTGATTAATGTATCTTCGATTTTCCATGCTTCTATTTTTTTTGGTTTATTAAGATGATTGTAGATTATGCTAATCGGCTCTGATACAAGTATCAATGACTCTCCATCTAAGGTACAATTTTCCATTATAACAGAATCAGTATCTCCAAATTCATCAATTGCTACCCCATCATCATAATCTATATCGAATTTAGCATATACATTTGAAGGAAATACCAAACAGATTGAAATAAATACTAGAATAATTACTGTAAAAGTTTTTTTACAGTCATAATCCAATTTCATATTAAGACTCCATTAATATGTATTATTTAATAATTTTTAAATTATACGGGATTTATAGATTTATATACTTTCCGGTTTATATATTTATCCTAATTTAATAATTAATTGAATATCCATAACATTTGTTCCAGTAGGTCCTGTAATTAGATAATCTCCTAGATTTTTAAAGAACTCATATGAATTATTATCTTCTAAATAGAGGTAAGGATCAAGTTTATTCTCTGTTGCCCTATTAAGGCTATACGAATCTGCTATAGCACCAGCGGCTTCAGAGGATCCATCTATTCCATCTGTTGCAAAAGATGAAAACACTAACCTTCTATTAGAAATTTTGTTTATACTACTTAGAACCATTTCTTGATTTCTTCCTCCTTTTCCTATTCCTTTTATTTTAACTGTGGTTTCTCCTCCAGATATAAATATTATCTTTTTTGCAAATGTATGAAAGTTTAACGCTTTTTCTGTTAAGTATTTTCCTTTTTCTTTTGCATCACCTTCTAAACAGGTTGTAAGAAGCATTGTCTTATAACCAAGTTCTTCAGCTTTTTCTTCAGCTGCATTGCATGCAATATCATTATTTGCAATAATAAAATTATATACACTTCTGAAATATTTTTCACCCTTTTTTGGAGTTTCAGGAACTTTTCCTGTGATTCCCTCGTTTATGATTTGAATAATTGATAAAGGAACTTTTGACCATAGATTATATTTGATTAGAATTTCTTTTGCATCTAAAAAAGTCGTTGAATCTGGATAGGTGGGTCCTGATGCAATAAATTCAATTGGGTCTCTTATTATATCAGAGATGATTAGTGATACAACCGTGCATTTAGCAATTTTTGCAAGTTGTCCTCCTTTAACATAAGAAAGATGCTTTCTAATTGTGTTTATTTCCTTTATGTCAGCACCTGATTTTAAGAGAAGGTCTGTTGTATGTTGAATATCATTAATACTTGCTCTGGGTTTACAAAATAATGCTGAACCACCACCTGAAATTAAAACAATTAAAAGATCGTTTTTTCTACACTTTTTAACAATTTCAAGTAATTTTTCGGTTGCATCAATATTTTTTTTATTTGGAATTGGATGAGAACCAATAAATGATGTAAAACTGTTACTAGATTTCATTTTTAGTTCATTTGTGATTATTGCACCCTTTTTTATTGGTAGTAAATCGCAAACTGCCTGTGCCATACCAGTACTTGCTTTTCCAAAACCAATAAAATAGATATTATCATAGTCAGAAACATCAAAACTTTTTTTACTAAATGTTATTTTTTTGTTATTTATTATTGCTTTAACAGCAAAATAAGAATCAACTGAGTTTACTGCTGCAGATAAAATCTCAAGTATGTCTTTTCGAATTTCTTGTAATTCTTCTGTTTTTCCATTTTTTATTATTTGATTTTTGTTTTTAAATAACATAACAAAACAAATTTTTTTACTTTCCAAATTGTAGTTGCTTCATAAGATTTTTTCTCATCTTTCGATTCCCAGAAAAGCCCTTCATCATCTTTTTTGTCATATTATAATATTTGAGTAACTCTTTAACATCCCTATTTTCAACACCTGATCCTCTTGCAATTCGCTTTATTCTAGAAGCCCTTACAATTGTTGGATCATTCATTTCCTCATCTGTCATTGAATCCATGATTATTCTGAATTTTTGAAGTTTGTTTTCTGTACTGTCCATATCCTCTTGTTTTACCTTTGACTTACCTGGAAATCCTCCTGGAAGCATTTCTGCAACCTTTCTAAGGGAGCCCATACCAGAAAGCATGTCCATCTGGCTGTACATATCGTGAAGTGTAAACTTACCTGACATAATACGTCTTGCAGTTTTTTCTGCATCCTTTCCTTTCATGCTTTCTTCAGCTTTCTCAAGTAAGGATTTTATATCACCCATCCCTAGCAGTCTTGAAATAAAACCAGCTGGATCAAATTTTTCAAAATCACCAGAGTGCTCACCTGTACCAATAAATACTATTGGTGCACCAACTTCTGCAGCTGCACTTAGTGCTCCACCGCCCTTTGCTGTTCCATCAAGCTTTGTAAGAACTATTCCAGTAATTTTTATTGCATCATTGAATGCCTTTGCCTGGGGACCAGCTTGCTGACCGGTTGCAGCATCAATTACAAGTAATTTTTCATCTGGTTTTGTTGTCTTGAAAATTTCGGTCATTTCAGAGATTAGGTCATTTTCAAGTTTATGTCTTCCAGATGTATCAACAATTATTACATCACTTACCCTTTTGAATTTATTCAAACCCTCTTTAACTACCTTTACAGCATCCTTTTCAGATTTATCCCCATAAAAAGGAACCTTAATTTGTTCTGATAATTGTTTTAACTGTTCATAAGCTGCAGGTCTATGCACATCACCTGCGATAAGAACTGGTCTTAGACCTTTCTTTTTAAAAAAAGTAGCTAGTTTTCCACAGGTTGTAGTATTATGAACAATAATTCCATTTGCGATAAAACTATGATTATCCTTAACAGATAAATCATACACATATTCAGGTGATTTTAAGGGTTTTATATCTCGAATTTTAATCAAGCAAATATCAGAATCTATTAAATTATTAACAAAATTTAAAGCTGAATTTTTATCAAAGCTGATAGATCTTTCTAGGGAATTATTCCCTTTTTCAGTTAGAAAGATTTCGTCATATTTTGTTTTCAGATAATTATTTTTAGTAAAATAGTACAAAACAGCATTTACCTTACCTATCTTATAATTTTCATAGGGATTTTTTCCCTCCTTAAAATTCATAAGGATTTCTTGCATATCTCCATGTTTTTTCTCACTATAAAATTTAAAAAGTTTAGTTAGAGTCTCCCTAGATATTCTTCCAGTTTTTTCATAGATGTCATAACTAGAAACAAATTCTTGGATCTGACTAATAGAAAATCCTAGGGAATTTCTTAAATCTTTCAATATATTATTCAAGGGCATCATGTCATGTTTTCCACATCCTTGCCTAATACCTATCTTAGAAAAATTAGCTAAACGAGATCTTTTTTTCTTTACCAACGAACCAATCTTCTCAGAATAGACTTCTGTGTATCTGCTTTCTATCTGTAATTTCCAATATGGTTTAGAATGTATATATTTTTTAGAAACACATGAAAAAATACCAAATCTTCTCAAAAGCATATTAACCTGTTTTATAAGATTTTCACTTTCTGATATAATCTCAATATTCCTATAACTCTTACAAACAGATCCGTCACAATCAAAGTATGCTCTGATAAACTTTAATAAAACTACATTTGGCGATGTTAACAAACAATTTGGTATCTTTAAATTTTTACCTTTTTTACCATACTTGAAACCAAATATGTTTTTAAATATCACTGCAAGTGTTTTTGAAGAAAAAAGGATTCTAAAGACATTTCTTCGTTTATCTTTTTGAATACTAGGTTTGATATCAAATAAATTATTACCTAGTGTTTTTAATCTTTTAATTATCTCATTATCCGCATTGAAAATTTCTATAGTTCTATTTGTTAAATGTCCATCTCCAACAAAATAACCAATAAATTCTGCTAGTTCTTCTGTCAAAAACCTTGGAAATTTCAAATTTTTTCTAGTATTATAGAGTTTGATTTTAAAAGATTCATCAAAAATCAAATCGTTTTCAAGAAATGATATCGGTATTCTACCTTTTTTAAGGTTAGTTGTAAATTTACAATAATTTCTATCTATTTTTTGTTGAATTATCGCATCCTTTATAGTATCAAAATTAGAATAAATGCATGATTTAACAAAGGCAGGTTCTAATAAAATATCTAAGTCAATTTTTTTTAGATCATCAAACATATCATAATTCTTGCTTTCAACATAATATTCTCTGGGAACAGCAATGAAATCATCAAGTGCTAACTCATCAGCTCTTTTCTTATGAATACTTCCATCTCTAATGACAAAAAATGGATGCTCTGGAGTAACTTTTACCGAAAAATCATTACCTGCATCAAGAAAAACTTCTAATAGATCTTTACCTTTTAATTTCCAAAGATGTGTTACTTTTTTATTCTCTGTTTTTAAGGTATTTGGATTGAAGGATGGCACAAAGAGATTTTCTTTTGTTATGTCAATTATTTCACCGTCATCTATGACCTTTTTATTATATCTATTGTTATAAAGTGAATATAATTTTTCAGCTTTTACAATATCACCAGATCCAAGAACAATATCGCTTTCTCCATGGACACATTTTCCCTGCCCATATAGACCTACCATCATAATTATTTGTTTTTTTATTGGCAGTTCTCTTGAATCTCCTAAAATGTTCACTAGTTCATCATAAACAATATGAATAACATGCTCTCTATTGCTCATTCCTGCTGGAGGTTTTTCTTCAAGTGCACGCTTTTCAATTTTTTTGGTAAGTTCTAATACAAGCTTTACATTTACATCAGCTTGAAGTAGTGCTCTTTGAATATCTCGTACTACTTCTTTTACAAGTTTTGAATCTATATGAACTGCATTTGCAATTTTTTTAAGTGTACCCCTTAATGAGTTACCAAGATCGTCTAAAACCATATTTTCTTCTATCTCCAGATATAAAAAGATGCATTAAAAGCTATCGCTTATTATTTTTCAATCATCTGTAATTTCTTTGGTTCTACTGATTTTTTCAATCCTTTAAGATTATATAGGATATTACCCCATCTTTCCAATATTTTTTCAATATCTTCTTTACTTTCATTATATAATTTTGTTAATTCTTCAAGCGCCTCTGAAAAAAATTCAACAGTTTGTGAAATATCTGTTTCTGTAATAATTCCTACAATATCATTATTTAATATCACTGGTAATTTTTTAATATTATTTTCTTTCATTATCTGAACTGCTTTTTCTATTGGAGCTAGAGCATGTATTGTTTTAATATGTGGTGACATTATTTCTCTTATTTTTGTTTTTGTTGGATTTTTCTTCTGAAGTATTGCTCTTTCAATAATATCTCTTTCAGTAATTATTCCAACAATCATATCTCTATTCATTACAACTAGAGATCCGACTTTTATTTCACTATAAGTCTTGCAAGCATCATAAACAGTATCATTACTATCAATAGTCACAACATTACGTGTCATTACCTCCTCAACAAGCATCTCCAAACCTCAAAAAAGTAACATTATTCAACTAATTATAAATTATGGTGTTTTTTTTAAAAAAGTTCAAATTTCTACTAAATTTTGTTTTTTATTACAATAATCTATTTATATTATTTGTTAATTAACTATAGTTAATTTTATTAAAAATTTAATAAAATAAATAGAATTAAATAAAATTAGGAAATTTTATATATAAATGTTATATATATAAAAATGGAAGTTACGGGGGTAAATATATGATGAAAAAACAAAAGACATTTTGTCTAACAATAATATGTATATTACTTTTTTCTATGAATGTTTCAGCAATACAGATTGAAAAAAATAAAGAACAAATTAATCTTGAGAATAATCATAATCCAATTGAAAATTGTTTGGTGATATCATCTGGTGATGATGAAGAGGATATAGACCCTCTAGTTGATCTAGAGGTTACAGTCACAATCAAAGAAATTAGAGCACTTGATAAAATTGATTTTATTGGAAAACCAGATTTTTATGTAAAAGTTTTCATAAACGATGAGGTTAATAAAAGTAAAACATGGCGAAATCAAAAATATGTAAATGAATCATGGTCAACAACAGTTGATGTTAATGATACTGAACAAAATGTTTCTATCAAGATTCAACTGTGGGATAAATTTCTTTTTATAGATAAATTATGCGATCTAAGTGAAAATAATGAGTACTTTAGACATAAACATGATATTGAACTTACATATAACCTTAAAACAGGCAAGTGGAGAGGTGATGATTTTATTTATCCATTTTATGCCTGGTCTGACCATAGTGGATACGGACGCTTAAATGGATGTGATGATAATTCAATATATCAGAGAGATAGAGATTGTTTGATTTTATTTGATATAACTCAAAATGATTATGACGGAGATGGTATTCCCTACTGGACAGAAGTAAATGTCTATGATACAGACCCTATGGTTGATGACACTGGTAGTGATAATGATAATGATGGTGTACCAATTGAGTGGGAACATAAATGGGGTAATTTATTTTACCGTAATTGGCACACTGGAAAAATTGATTTTTATTTTTATTATCACCCTAACGTAACTGAAGACCATGATCATTTAGATCCTGATAATGATGGACTGGATAACATTGAAGAATATCTTACATCTGAGTGGGGATCAGATCCTTTTAGGCAAGATATTTTTGTAGAACTTGATCAAATGGAATCAGGACCAGATGGAGAACCAGCAAGTGTACTAACAGATGAAGCAAAGGATTTACTCAGGGATGCATTTGACAAACAAAACATAGTTCTTCATATAGATGATGGATGTATGGGTGGTGGAGAATGGATACCTTTCGAACAATTATTAGATCCTGAAGAGGGTGATCTTGAACGAATATATAGGGATTATTTCTTACATGGTAATGAAAGCAACTGGCGAAAAGGAGTTTTTCACTATGGATTAGTTGTTTATGATGCAACATTTCAGGGTTTTGTATTTCATGCAGCAGATGATTATAGTGGTGCCTTTCAGATTTCAAGTAAATATGTAGATAAAAAGGATTTTATTCCAACAGCGAGACGAAGACATGTATCTTATGCAAGTGTATATATGCATGAACTTGGTCATACACTTGAAATTAATATACCAGGCGGCCATGACGAAAAATCAAAAGCGATTTGGCAACCTCATTGGTGGAAATTCCGGCCTTATAAAAGCTGTATGAACTATGGATACACATATTTCTTGGTTGATTATTCTGATGGTTCAAGAGGAAGAAATGATCATGATGACTGGAGTAACCTTGATCTAGTTGCTTTTCAAAGAAATGTCGCTAATTAAGAAATAAAATCACATTCTTCTAACATTTTTTTTCAAAAAATTTTAATATTATATAGCTTGTTACTAAAAATCAGATGATTGGGAAAGATGAGGCAATAGTTCTTCTAAAAAAATACATAAAAGATAAGAATTTAATTGTAAAATCTATAATTACTGAAACTCTTTTAAGGGAAATAGCAAAGTTATTTGGAAAAGATGAAGAAATGTGGGGCCTTACTGGCCTTTTACACAACGTTGATTATGAATATACTAGAGAAACTCCTGAGAGACGAGGAAAATTATCTTCTGAACTTTTAGAAAATTTATTACCTGAAACAAGTATCAATGCAATAAAGGCAAATAATTATTTGTATACAGATTACATACCAATAACATCACTTGATAAATCATTGATATCTGTTGCTGAGTTTTCCAGTTTTATTGTTACTGTTGCTCAATCCATGCCCTCAAAGCACTTAATAGATGTGGATTTAAAGATACTTGTTGATAGATTCAATGACGAGGAGTTTGCAAAAGAAATTAATAGAAATAGAATTAAATTATGCGAGGATGTTGGATTACGTCTTGAACATTTTTTTAATATATCCCTTGCATCCCTAAAGGATATATCAGATAGATTAGGTTTATAGTTTTATTTTTGGTAAAAGTATAAAAACATATATCTGTGTACAGTATAAGAGATTGTGATTTTGTGTATCAAGAAAATCCTGATGAAGAGTACATTCGCCTTCCACTTCCAAAAAGAGACAAAAATGAGATGTTTGCAATAGCAGATAGACTGATGGGTGGCTCAAGAATTAATGTTGTTTGTGCAGATGGAAAGTCAAGACTAGCAAGAATACCTGGTAGAATGAAAAGAAAACAAAGAGTAAGAGCAGGTGACCTAGTAATTATTAAACCTTGGGATATTCAAAATGATAAAGCAGATATTGTTTTTAGATATAGAAGAACTCAGGCAATTGTACTGAGCAGAAGAAAACTACTTCCAGAGGAAATTGATGTCTTCTGAAAAATTTTTGGATAAAAAAAGCCTTAAAAAACTTGATAGAGAACTTGAGGCATTGATTAGCAGAATCGGAATCGATAGAAAAACTCAAGATGAGGTTTTTGATAAATCAACACTTTCTACTTTTGAAAAACTAATTTCAGATAGAGTAATTGATATTCTTGACTTTCCAATTTCAACAGGTAAAGAAGGAAATGTTTTTAGAGGAATAACACCTGATAAATCCCTTGTTGCAATAAAGGTTTATAGAGTATCAACTTCTACATTCAAACATATATCAAAATATATTTTGGGTGATCCCAGATTTAAATCTTTATCAAAAAACAGAAGAGATATAATACATGCTTGGACAAAAAAGGAATATAAGAACCTTCAAAGGGCAAAAAGAATTGGAATAAATGCTCCAAGACCAATAAAAAGTATAAATAACGTTCTTGTAATGGAGTATCTTGGTAGTAAAAACCTTCCTGCACCTCTAATGAAGGATGTAGAGTTAAAAAATCCTCAAAAAACTTTTGATACAATTATTAATTTTATCTCAAAAATGTATAAAGATGCAGAACTTGTTCACGGGGATGTTAGTGCATTTAATGTGTTAATGCATAAAAATAAGCCGTATATTATTGACTTTGGACAAGGAGTACTTGTTGAGCATCCTAACTCCCTAGAATTCCTAAAAAGAGACATCTATAATATTGTAAGTTACTTTAAAAGATTAGGCGTTAAGGCTGATGAAATTAAAATATTTGAAGAAATAACAAAAAAATCGTGATATAAATATGAAATATCTTAAAATTCCTATGGATCGTGTTGCGATATTAATCGGCCATAATGGAGAAACAAAAGATGAAATTGAAAAAAGATCTGGATTAAAAATTGATATTGATTCAAAGCTTGGAGAAGTAGTTATTGATGATCATAAGGTAGAAGATCCTTTGATTATTATTAAGGTTGAAAATATAGTTAAGGCAATCGGGAGAGGTTTTTCTCCTCAAAATGCATTTGTACTCTTTAATGATGATTCAGATTTTTTTATATTTGATCTTTATGATTATGTTGGTAAGAAACCTTCCCATATTAGAAGGTTAAAAAGCAGAATTATAGGTAGAGAAGGGAAAACTAAAAGAGTTCTAGAGGAACTTACCGATTCAAAGATTTCAATTTATGGTCATACAATTTCAATAATATCTGATATTATGAAGATGAATATATTGAAAAAGTCAGTTGATATGCTACTTACAGGTAGTAAGCATGCAACGGTTTATAGGTTTGTGGAGAGTCAAATAAAGGAACTGAGAATGGAGCAAAGATACGGTTTTTAAAACCAAATATTTTAAAACGGTATTCTATTCAGGGTTTCTACTTGCCGCCTTAGCTCAGTTGGTGGAGCACTCGGCTGTTAAAGGAAATCATAGATTTCCTGTAGATACCGAGCGGTCACCGGTTCGAGTCCGGTAGGCGGCGTGCCGGAGGGGTTTTTCTCCTGTTAAAACGTCAAAAATTGTAAAAATCATGAGGCGGCCTCGAACCCAAAATTTATATAGTATTAATTTTTAAAAAATTATGTTCAGTAGT
>Ga0209536_100009320_pt1 | contig 14605 bp, 15 predicted proteins | sample DeeMarSeWOR28_12_FD_187461 | JGI IMG/M metagenome (GOLD analysis project Ga0209536, IMG submission 187461) | Marine sediment microbial communities from White Oak River estuary, North Carolina - WOR-2-8_12 (SPAdes) (version 2) | ecosystem: Environmental > Aquatic > Marine > Intertidal zone >...
TCATCAATAAAAGTAGAAGCATAAACTAAACTTAATGATAATAAAACCAAAATCATAAAAACAAATAATTTCACTACATCTTTCATCTCTTTCCCTCCTCCATCTCTTCTTGCATCCACAATTCAATCTTTTTAGAAAGCATAATGGCATGGTCCTCGCAATATTTTTGAAAATGAGAATAAGTTCCTTTGTCTATGCTTAAAGTTACCTTTTGTTTAGACATAACACCATTAACCTCTTTTAGTGAAGAAAAGTATTATTTCTTTATAAACCTTTTTACTTCTATATACTTACATAGAAATATAGACAATTATTTTAATTAATAATCTATTGGTTTATTTCTTGAGAAAAATTTCTTTTTTCTTTAAGAAAACAATTAATCCAATAACAATAATAAAGAAAATAAAAACAGTGAAGAGCCAAATATTAACGCCGGTTGTCGGGGCAACTATTGAAGAACCAGTAACTGCAGCAAATTTGCCGGTAATAGTGCCTTCATCAACCAATAAAAGAAGAAAACCGGCTGCTAAGATACAAGATATGGTGACTGTCAGTGATTTAATGAACTTATTTAAAGCCATTTTCAATTATAGAGAAAATTTCTTTTCTTTTTAAATTTATTGTATATAAATCACAAGTTTAAAACAAAAAATTAAAATACTCTTTAAAATTATTAACTGAAACAGGGGTGATACAATGAGTCTATTGAACCGGATACTCGGCCGAAAAGATTACCTTGAATGGGATGAATACAAGAAAAAAATAGAGGCAATTGAAGAAAAGCACTGGCAGGAAGCCAAACCTAAATTTCGAGTTTCTAGATAACCATGAATGATTTTTACACAAAAGAGGCTGATTCAGTATTATTAGAATTAAAGACTTCTAAAGACAGAGGGCTGAGCAATGAAGAAGCTGAAGTCAGACTTCATGAATACGGCCTGAACGTGCTTCAAGAAGAAAAAGGCATGTCAGCCTTTAAAATTATTTTAGACCAATTCAAAAGCCCGTTGATTTGGATACTAATTGCAGCAACAGCAATTTCCTTGTTTTTACATGAATATATTGATGCAGGTGTGATCGGTGCAATTGTTATCTTAAATGCTGTGCTTGGTTTTTTCCAGGAATACAGGGCAGAAAGAGCGATTGAAGCTCTGCGGAAAATGGCTTCGCCCAAAGCCAAGGTAATTCGCGAAGGCCAGGAAGTAGAAATTGAAAGCAGATATTTAGTGCCTGGCGACATTCTAGTTTTAGAAACTGGCGATAAAATTCCAGCTGATGCACGATTATTTGAAATCCATGCTTTAGAGACTCAGGAAGCTGCTTTGACTGGCGAGAGCACACCTGTGATTAAAGTTTTGAAGCCATTTCATTTAAACACACCAGTAGCTGACCGTTCTAATATGACTTATTTTGGTACGGTTGTAACCAAAGGCAGAGGCAAAGCAATTGTGGTGGGCACAGGCATGAAAACAGAATTTGGCAAGATTGCCAAACTGATTCAAGAAGCTGCTCCAGAAGCAACACCTTTGCAAAAACAACTCAAGAATTTAGGCAAATGGCTGGGCTTGGCAGTAATTGCAGTGGCGGTTGTGGTTTTTGCAGCTGGTCTGATCAGGGAAGCAATTACTAACACTCTTGATTTTGGAATTATTCAAAAATTATTCTTAGTGGCAATTGCCCTGGCAGTGGCAGCAATTCCAGAAGGCCTGCCGGCAGTAGTAACTATTTCTTTAGGCCTGGGTGTGCAGCGCATGGTCAAAAGAAATGCTTTGATTAGAAAACTGCCAAGTGTAGAAACCCTGGGTTCAGTCAATGTAATCTGCTCTGACAAGACCGGCACTTTAACTAAAAATGAAATGACGGTGCGCAAGATTTGGGTGGGTGACAAGCTTTATGATGTAACTGGTTCTGGCTATGCACCTGATGGTGCTTTTGTTTTAGACAATAGAATGGTGACACCAGATGAAGATTTGAAAAAACTACTTTTGGTTGGCAATCTATGCAATGATTCTAAAGTTGCTGAAGAAGAAGGCAAAAGAAAAGTAATTGGCGATCCGACTGAGGGCTGTTTGTTAGTCAGCGCTGAAAAAGCAGGCATTAAAAAATCAGAAACAGATAAAGAATATCCAAGATTGGATGAGATTCCTTTTTCTTCAGAAAGAAAATGCATGACTACTATCAATAATGTTTATGAGAAAAAAGTGGCTTTGACCAAGGGAGCGCCAGATATTATTTTACAGCTTTGCGACAGGATTTTGATTAACGGCAAAGTAGAAAGACTTTCCAGAAATAAAATCAAAGAGATTATGGATATGAATGAAAAATTAGCTTCCCAGGCTTTAAGAGTTTTGGGTTTTGCTTACAAAGAAATCAAGGAAGTTAAAGAAGCTGAGAAAAACATGGTTTTCATTGGCCTGCAGGCTATGATTGACCCGCCTAGAGAAGAAGTCAAAGAAGCAATTCAAAAATGCAAGACAGCCGGCATTAAAGTGGTGATGATTACCGGCGACCATAAAACAACAGCTGTAGCTATTGCCAAGGAACTGGGTATTGAAGGCCGGGCAATTACAGGGCAGGAATTAGACAAATTCATTGATGTTGATTTTGCAAAACAAGTTGATTTTATTGGCGTCTATGCCCGGGTTAATCCTGAGCATAAAATCAAAATTGTTTCAGCTTTGAAAAAGAAAGGTTATTATGTGGCTATGACTGGTGATGGAGTCAATGATGCACCGGCTTTGAAGCAGGCTGACATGGGCATTGCCATGGGCATAACTGGCACAGATGTTTCTAAAGAAGCTTCTGACATGATTTTAACTGATGATAATTTTGCTTCGATTGTCAATGCCATTGAAGAAGGCAGAAATATTTTTGACAATATCAGAAAGTTTGTGATTTATCTGCTTTCTTCTAATTCAGGCGAAGTCATGATTATTTTGCTGTCAATGCTGATAGGGCTGCCACTGCCCTTAATTGCAGTCCAGATTTTATGGATTAATTTGATTACAGACGGTGCGCCGGCAACTGCACTGGGCGTTGAACCAGCAGAGCCAGGCACAATGCAAAGGCCGCCCAGAAAACACGGCGAACACGTAGTGACTAAAAAGAGATTTATCTGGATGCTGCTGATTGGTTTGATCATGACTTTAGGAACTTTGGGAATCTTTGTTTATGCTCTGCTAGCGAGCGGCTGGACCTGGGGTGTTAGTCTTGATATTGGTAATCCACCTCATTATTATCTTTATGCCATGACTTTGGCTTTTATTACTTTGATGCTGTTCCAATTATTTAATGTCATTAACTGCAAGGAATTAAGAATTTCATCTATAAGGCAGTTCTTTTCAAACAAATGGCTGCTGGGGGCAATTGGTTTGTCTTTGGTTTTGAAGTTCGCTGTTATTTACATTCCTTTTTTCAACAGACTATTCAGCACAGTGCCATTATCAATTGGAGACTGGATTGTCAGTATTGCAGTAGCTTCTTCAGTACTTTGGTTTGGCGAGATTTACAAATTGGTTACCAAAGAGAAGGTTAAACAATAAAATGGTCCTTGAATCATTTGCATTATCATATCCAAAAATTTATCTTTTGGTGGTTGTGGCAGCCAGCATTTTGATTATGCTGCAGAGCTCCAGGATGCTGCTGCACGGCATTACTGGCTGGGCCAAGAAATTGGGCCTTTCTGATTATTTGATTGGGTTGTTTGTGATTGCAATTGTGGCTTCTTTTCCTGAACTGGTCTCTGGTATTTTTGGTTCAATTGAGGGAGAACCTGGTTTAGTAATTGGTACAATTCTGGGATCTAATATTGGCGGCTTGACTTTTGTTTTAGGAATTATGGCTTTAGTAGGCAAAAAAGTAAATATTAAAAGCAAATTATTTGACAAGGTTAAATTAGTAGTTTTTGTTTTTACAATCCTACCGGTCTTGCTTTTGATTGACGGCAAATTAGGCAGGATTGATGGTGTGATTTTAGTGGCTGCTTATCTGGCTTATGTTATTTTTCTCTGGAAAAAAGAAGGTGAAATGGGCACGATTAAAAAAAATGTTAAACTAAAAAGCATTTGGCAGCACGGCTTGATTTTTATCCTGGCTTTAGGAGCAATGCTGCTGGCTGGACGCTGGCTGGTTTTTGGTTCTGTAGAAATTGCCAAGAGATTAAATGTGCCTGGTTTTATTATCGGTGCATTTCTTTTAGGTATTGTTTCACAGTTGCCGGATTTGTCTGTGGTAATCCGTTCTGAATTAAAAGGTCATAAAGATGTAGGTATGGGTGATTTATTAGGAAGTACATTGACTAAATCGCTTTTATTTTTAGGTGTGCTGGCAATTATTTTTCCCTTTTCAATCCCTTTTAACACAATTTTGTTTGCCGGAATAGTCCTGGCAGTGGCTATGGGCCTGACGCTTTATTTCATGAAACAAGGCTGGGTGACTTGGAAGCATGGTTTTCTGATGCTGGGGCTTTACCTGGTTTTTATTGGATTAGAATTAATCAAATATTATGCTTAAAAACCGAAAGGTTTATAAATAAGTAATCTATTTGTAACTTAATAGTTACAACACATTGGTTATTCAAAATGGAACTAACAGACCTTGTCAAAAACGAGAAACCAAGTTTTCTTAGACGAGCTTATAGCACTATAGGCAGAGCTGTGGGTTATACCTTGACAACTGTTGCTTTAATGGCTATGCTTGGTATTGCTGGATGTAACACTAAATCCAGAGATGAGCTTGTTTTAATTAATGGCAGGCCTTATTTGGGAGACCTTTCTAATATTGTTGCTAATGAAGGAGATTTTATTAAAGTAAATCCAACTGCCACTGACCCAGACGGCGACCCGGTTTCTTTTGCTTATTCATCCCCTTTGGATGCCAATGGTGAATGGCAAACTGATTATGATGATGCTGGTGTTCATGCTGCAACTGTTACTGCGGATGACGGCAATGGCGGACAAGATTCTAAAAACTTTCAAATTACTGTCAATGATGTCAACAGAGACCCTGTTTTAGGTACTATTGCTGATATTGTGGTTAATGAAAATGATTTAGTGGCTTTGTCACCAACTGCCACTGACCCAGATAATGATTCTTTAAATTTTACTTTTACAGCACCTTTGGATGCCAGCGGACAATGGCAGACTGGTTATTCTGACTCTGGAATTTATTTTACAACTGTAACTGTCAATGACGGCAAGGGCGGACAGGATTCACAGATTGTTCAGATCACTGTTAATAATGTCAACCGACCACCTGTTATGGGCAGTCTTTCCAATGTTACAGCCTGGGAAGGAGACACCATCAAAGTTCCTCTTAGTGCAACTGACCCAGACGGCGACACTCCATTGACTTTTAGTGTAACCAGCGGAAATGGATTTGTCAATGGCAGCAATGAATTTGAATGGACTCCAAATTACAGTAGCAGCGGTCCAGCCACTTCTACAATTACTGTCAGTGACGGCAATGGAGGACAGGATTCCCAGAATTTAAATATGACTATTAAAGATAATGTGATTGTTTTTGACAGCAATACTTCAGGCAGCACTCAAGTCCATACAATGGACCCTGACGGCAGCAATGTCTCGCAATTAACAACTACTTCAACAAATTATGAACCAGCTTGGTCACCAGACGGCTCAAAAATAGTATTTTCATCTTATAGAAATGGAAATTGGGAAATTTATGAAATGAATGCAGACGGCTCTGGCCAGACAAGACTGACAAACAATACTGCAACTGATTTGTCACCCCAATATTCACCAGACGGCTCAAAAATAGTTTTTTGTTCTGACAGAAATACAACTGGAATATTTGATATTATAGTTATGAACTCAGACGGAAGCAATCAAACTTTTTTAACAACTTCCTCAGACAATGCTTCACCCCAATATTCACCAGACGGCACAAAAATAGCTTTTTCCCGTTATGATATGTCTGCTAGCAACTGGGAAATTTTTGTAATGAATGCAGATGGCAGCAATTTAGCTAACCGGACTCAAAATGCTGCTAATGAAAACTACCCTTCATGGTCTACAGACGGCAACAGCATTGTCTTTGAAAGAAATGGCCATATTTATACTATGAATGCTTCTGACGGCAGCAACCAGACTGCTCTGACCAGCGGCACTTCAACTAATCAGTATCCATTTTATTTGCCAAATGGCAGACAGATTGCTTATTCAAGCAACAGTCCAGGAAACATTGAAGTCTTTTTAATGGGCACTGACGGTTCAAATAATACTCAAGTCACTTTTACATCTTCTTCTACAGAAAGCAGGCCAAAAGGCAAATAAGCAAAAAATTTTATAAATTCCTGCCAATAATACTAGTTCTATGGACATTTACCAGGAACTGATTGAGAATATTAAGAAAAAAAAATTTTCAGCCAGACAATTGTCTGCTCTGAAAAGAGAACTTTGCAAGAAATATAATGTGGTGAAGCCGCCAACTAATTTTGAGATTTTGCTTCATGCTCAGGAGAAAGATTTGCCCAAAGTTCAGAGCAAACTGATGACCAAGCCAGTCAGGACTATTTCCGGGGTTTCGCCGATTGCCATTATGACGCAGCCGTTTAAATGCCCTCATGGCAAGTGTTTAATGTGTCCGGGCGGCCCAGATTCTGTTTTTGGTGATGTGCCTCAAAGTTATACTGGTAAAGAACCAGCAACAATGAGGGGCATTAGGAATAAATTTGACGCTTATCTGCAGGTTTTTAATCGTTTGGAGCAGTATGTGGTTTTAGGCCATGCAATTGACAAGATTGAACTGATTATTATGGGCGGGACTTTTCCTTCTTTTCCCAAAAAATACCAGGACGAGTTTGTAACATATTCTCTTAAGGCAATGAATGATTTTTCACAGCTATTTTTTGCTAAAAAGAAATTTAACATTAAGAAATTCAAGAAGTTCTTTTATCTGCCAGGGCCGGTGGGAGACCCTTTGCGGACTAAAAAGATTCATGAGAAACTGCTGAAGTTAAAGAAAAAAACAAGGTTAGAGAGGGAACAGAAAAAAAATGAAAATGCTAATGTAAGATGTGTGGCTCTATGCATTGAAACAAGACCTGATTATTCTATGAAAAAACATATTGATCAGATGTTAAGATTGGGAACTACCAGAGTTGAATTAGGGGTTCAGAGCACTGATAATAAAATTTTGAAAAAAATCAACCGGGGGCATAAGGTTGAGGATTCTATTCAAGCAACACAACTGCTGAAAGACGCTTTTTTGAAAGTTGGCTATCATCTGATGCCGGGTTTGCCTGGCTCTAACTTGGTTAAGGACAAGAAAATGTTTAAAGAGGTTTTTTCCAATCAGAATTTCAAACCAGATGCTTTGAAAATTTATCCGTGCATGGTGACACCAGGCACTAAACTGCATGAATCTTATTTAAAGAAAAAATTCAAGCCCATGGATACAGAAAAAGCAGCCAAGCTAATCAGTGAGATCAAGGGGTTTATTCCAAAATACTGCCGGGTGATGAGAGTTCAAAGAGATATTCCAACATATCAAACAGCGGCTGGAGTTAATTTAACTAATTTGAGGCAGCTGATTCACCAGAAATACAAACCAAAGTGTGAATGCATCAGGTGCAGAGAACCAGGAAGAAAAAATATTTCCTGGAAAGACGTTAAACTGCTGACAGAAAAATATTTGGCTTCTGGTGGAGTAGAATATTTTATTTCTGTTGAAGACATCAAAAATAATTTGTTATTGGGTTTTTGCAGATTAAGGATAAATAAAAATGCCGGCATTCGGGAACTGCATGTTTATGGCCAGGCAGCCAAACTCGGTGAAAAAGGAAATATTCAGCACCGCGGTTTGGGGAAGAAACTGGTTCTGGCGGCCGAGGCTTTGGCCGAACTTCATGACAAAAAGAAAATTTTTGTTATTTCCGGCATTGGTGTCAGGGAGTATTATAAGAAATTAGGTTACAAGAAAGAAGGAAGCTATATGGTTAAGGCCTTTTAACTTTTTCAGACCAGCTACCACCGTTTTTCTGAACATAATTTTCCCAATGACCATTCATCATATATTTGTGTAATTCACAATTTGATTTTTCGCAGGTTGCAGTTACTGTTTCTATGACTGGCAATAAAAGTTTATAATAAAATTTATTGCCCAAATCTGTTTTGATTACACAAGTATGTTTTTTACCCTGATAAATCCTTGAATCTATTTGAACCAAGCCAAAAGATTCTAAACGTCTAACATGCCTAAGATCCCAATGATTCCATGTAACCCCAAATAAATCCTGCATTTTTGATAAACCACTAAAATATATCTTTGTTAGTGTTTTAATCATTTTCATAGGATCAACTTTTTCATAAAGAATGTTTAAAAAATCCACTGAAGTTCCAAATTCCTCATTTAGTTCATCATTTATTATGAGCATATATCTGGCAATGTTCTGCATTTCTTTTCCTTCTTCATTCAAGCTAAGGGTCTTTGCTCTTTTATTACAGCCGCCCAAAATATCTTCCAAACAATAGCGAAAAGAAGAGAGATGTTCGCTGACGCCTGACTTAGTTTTAACTCCAAAAACTCTTTTTTTGATTAATTCTGACTGAGCAACCCCCTGGTCTGGAAAATGAGCTAGAAATTCACATTTCATCCTGTTTTTGAAATAGTTCCCAAAATAATACCTGGTCCGTTCATCTAAAGTTACTCTTGTCACTGCAAAAGCCAATTTCTTTGGAATTATTTATAAAGGTTTTGGAATTTTATATTCCAAAGCCCAGGGGATTAAAAATCCCCGCGCTTTTGTTCCTAATCATTTATCATGCCAAAAGCAATACCCAAGTCTGAAAAACTGGAATTTAAGGAGGAATTTGTTAAAAGATATTCGGCTTTGACTGATTTTGAAGAGTTTAAAAAATATTCTTTAAGTTTCTTAAGGCGCTCAATTAGAGTTAATACACTCAAAACAACTATTCCGGAGATTAAAAAACGATTAAAAGTCTGGAAATTAAAACCAATCCCCTGGTGCAAGGAAGGATTTTGGGTAGAACGGGAAGATAGGAGAGATGTTGGTAATCTAATTGAGCATCATTTAGGTTATTTCTTTGTTCAGGAAGCTGCTTCAATGATCCCGCCGCTTGTTTTGAAACCCAAACCCGGCGAAATTGTTTTGGATTTATGTGCGGCGCCTGGCTCTAAAACAACACAAATTGCGCAGTACATGGAGAATAAAGGTTTGCTGGTGGCCAATGACTATAAGGGTTTGCGAATGGTGCCTTTGAATATGAATTTGCAAAGGATTGGAGTAACTAATGCGGTTACTACTTTAATTCCCGGCCAATATTACAAAGATTTAGAGTTTGACAGAATCTTAGTTGATGCGCCCTGCTCTGGAACCGGCACAATCAGAAAATCTTTGAAAACTTTGGAGATTTGGAATCCCAATGTGGTTAAACGGCTTTGCGGCCAGCAGAAACAACTGATTGAAACTGCTTTTAAGATGCTTAAGAAAGGCGGAGTGATGGTTTATTCAACCTGCACTCTTGAGCCAGAAGAAGATGAAGGCATTGTTGATTTTTTGATTGGCAAATATAAGGATGCCAAAGTTGATGAAATCAAAGCAAATGAACTGCCTGGCTTGAAACGTTCGCCAGCTGTTTTGGAATTTGAAGGCAAAAAATATTCTCCTGAAGTCAAAAAATGTTTAAGAATCTGGCCCCAGGACAATGACACTGAGGGGTTTTTTGTTGCAAGGATTAAAAAAGTTTAAATAAACAGAAAAAATTACTTATTTAAAATGAAAAAAGAGACATTGTTTATTTTATTTATTATGTGCTTATTTTTATTAGGCTGTAATTCATCAAAAGATTTATTACAAATAAAAGTCAATTTGTTGGAAGGGGTTAGTGGAATAAGTTTAGATGAAGGAATTAGTGCTCAAATGCAGGTGTCATTACCTCGTGGATATTCTGAAATTTGTTTTGTTGATTGGGAGATAGTTAATAATCCAACTGAAGGCACTATTTTAGAAAATAAAGTTCCTAAAACCTTCAATAACAATGTATTCATTATTCCAGATGATATTGATAAAAGAATCATAGAAAATCAAAAAAATATTGACAGAGGCATAGATTCAAGTCCTTTGAGAAAAGGCGAATTTTTTATCTTATTAAATATTAAAGTTGAAGATGGCTACAAATGTTTTAATCAAGGCGATAAAGATGATTATGTTATGATTACAATAGCCAATATCGATGGGGAAGTTCATATTCAATAATCAATCTAAAGAGAGGTGTTTAACAATGATTAATGTTGCTATTAATGGTTTTGGCAGGATTGGCCGGATGGTTCTAAAAGCAGGTTTAAATGATAAAAAAATTAATTTTGTTGCTATCAATGATTTAACTCCAATTGAAACTCTGGCTTATCTTCTTCAGCATGATTCTGTTCACGGCAGATATACAAAAAAAGTAAGTTTCAAAGGAAATAATTTAATTATTAATGGAAAATCAATTCCTGTTTATGCTGAAAAAGATCCAGCCAAACTTCCTTGGAAAAAGAATAAAGTAGATGTTGTGGCTGAATGCACTGGCCGTTTTACTGATGTTAAAGATGCCCAGCTGCACCTTAAAGCTGGCGCTAAAAAAGTCTTGATTTCAGCGCCAGGCAAAAACGGCTGCCCAACTTATGTCTATGGCGTCAACCATCAGAAGTACAAAGGAGAAAAAGTAATTTCCAATGGCTCCTGCACTACCAATTGCCTGGCGCCTTTGGCCAAAGTTCTTAACAAAAAATTAGGAATTGTCAGCGGTTTTTTAAACACAGTCCATGCTTATACTTCCACTCAAAATCTTGTTGACGGGCCTAATAAGAAGATGAGGCGCTGCCGCGCTGCTGCCCAGAATATTGTGCCAACTTCAACTGGCGCTGCGATTGCTGTGGCTGAAGTTGTTCCTGAATTAAAAGGAAAAATGGACGGCATTGCCATGCGGGTGCCAATTGTTGACGGGTCAGTAATTGATTTTACTTTTATTGCCAAAAAAAAGACTTCTGTTGAAGAAGTCAACAAATGCATTCAACAAGCCTGCCAAAAAGAGCTAAAGAATATTGTTGAATATTCAGAAGAAGAATTAGTTTCCACTGACATCTTGACTAATCCTCACTCTGCAATCTTTGACAGCAAACTGACTGATGCCCACAACGCTTTGGTTAGAATCATTGCCTGGTATGACAATGAATGGGGCTTTAGCTGCAGAATGATTGACATGTTCAAGGTTATGGCTAAGCAATGAATTCCCTAAAGAAATTCAAATTAAAAAACAAATATGTTCTAATTAGAGTTGATTTTAATGTGCCTTTGGACAAGAAAGGCAAAGTTAAAGACAATTCCCGTATCAAAGCGGCTTTGCCGACAATTAATTATTTGATTAAACAAAAGGCCATGATTATTTTAATGACTCATCTGGGCAAGCCCGAGGGAAAAATTGTACCTGGGTTGAGATTGGATGGTGTTCACAAAGAATTGAAGAAATTTCTCAGGAATGTTTACAAGTTAGATGATTGTATTGGAAATGAGGTTGATTCTTTTATTGACAGGATGACTCCAGGAGAGGTTGTGTTGCTGGAAAATCTGAGGTTTTATCCAGAAGAAGAGAAAAATGATGCTGGTTTTGCAGAGGAACTGGCCAAGAATGCAGATTATTATGTCAATGACGCTTTTGCAACTATGCACAGGGCTCATGCTTCTGTTGAAGCTGTGACAAGATATTTGCCTTCAGCAGCCGGGTTTTTAGTGGAAAAAGAAATCCAGGAACTGAAAAAGGTTTTGAAACCAAAAAAACCTTTAGTCTGGTTAGTTGGTGGAATTAAAGAGGACAAATATTTGGCTTTGAAAACAATTACTAAAAAAGCTGATTATGCTTTGGTGGGCTCTGGCTTGGTTGATTTGATTAAAATAAAAAATAAAAAAATTATCCTGCCAGTTGACATGGTTTATGACAAAAACAAAAGACATCTTGATATTGGGCCAAAAACCATCAAGCTGTTTAAGGGTTATCTAAAAAAGGCCAAAACCATTGTCTGGAACGGTCCTTTGGGCATGTTTGAAGAGCCTAAATTTGCCAAAGGCACTAAAGCAATTGCCCAGTTTATTGCGAGGCAGAAAGCAGTCAAGATTATTGGCGGCGGTGAATCAGCTGAGGCAATTAATAAGTTTAAACTGGGAAAGAAAATGACCTGGGTTTCAACTGGCGGCGGTGCTAGTTTGGAGTTTTTACTTGGTAGGAAATTGCCAGGGTTATTGGCTTTGGAGAGGAGTAAGAAGAGATTCAAAAAATGAAATTAGAAAATTTTTTAATTAATAAAAAAACCTTGTGGATAAGTCCAATTGTATTTATTTTAAATATTTTTTTTGGTATTTTTGGTTATGGTGTTATGGGTAATAGCTTTGAAATAAGGTGTTATCTGTTTTTTTTCAAAATAAACTGTAATTTTCATTCTAGTTATGCTCATATCTTTATTATTATTCATTTGATCATTGCCGGCCTCGGTTTAATTATCTTTTTAACTTCTTTAGGTTATAATCTGTACAAGAAATTTAAGAAATAGTCAATTTCACCCTAAACACTTCAAAAACCTTTTCTTTAATGGCTTCTTTGATTTTTTCCAAATCTGTTTTCTGCAGCAATTCTTCCAACTCTCTGATTTCCTGCTCCAAGTCAGCGATCTGAGTGTCAAGGTGTTCGAGACGGTATTTTAAATCACTTAATTTCATATAAACATGGCTGTTATCAATCTTTTTTGAAACAATTGATTTTTCATCCATTAATTGATGATGAGCTTGTTTTATTTTCTTGAGATCCTCTTCTGTAACCTTGTTAATAACTTCAATGGTTTTTTCCATCTTGCTTTCTTTCAAATCAATGCCAGATTCCAAGTTCTTTTTAATTCCTTCAAGAATTTTTATAAAAATCAAATCTTTGTCTTTGAAAAATGTCTCGATAGGATTTTCAAGATATTCTCTAATCAAATTTAAATTTTCAGCAGCCATATGTTCATATTTTCTCAACGACCTTTCTAACTGGGCAAAAACCTGCAGGAATTTGCTCTGATTTTCCCTAATCTGGGATTCAATGCTTTCTTTTTTTTCTTTCAAGGCCAGATAATTCTGGTAATCTTCACCTTTTTCCAGATGGTCAATTTCATCAATTCTTTTTTTCTTATTAGTCCACAGTTCTTCTAAATTTGATTTTTTTAATCCAAGAGCCTCTTTGATCCTTTCTTTCTCACTGATTTTTTTGTTGAGCATTTCAACCATCATCCGGATCATTTCTGTTTCTTTAAGCTTGTTTTTTTCAATAACTTTTTCAAAATTTTTGGACAGATCGGCCATATCTTTCAGGGCCTTGGTGATTTCCTGAACTTCATTGAAAAACAAATGCTGGCTGGCAGCATAGCTTTTGGCAGTGGTTTTGCCCAAACTATCTAACTTTTCTTTTAATAAATCATTGAATTTAGTGGCCTGACCAGCGGTTTTGTCCTCTGGCAGAATTAATTCGTTGAGAAAAATATTAAGGGCACGAGCATAATTGTCCCGGTGACCAATCACAATGTTTTTGATTTTACTCTCTATTTTTTCTGGGTCTTTAATTTCAGCCTGTTCTAAATTTTTAATCCTTTCCTTAAGGATATTTTTTCTGTTTTCAATGCCGTCAAGAAGAAGTTTGATGTCATTATCAAGATATTTGAGTTTTTCATTTACCTTGTTATCAAACCAGAACAATAAATTGTCTGTTTTTATGGTCTCTTCAGCTTCCTTTTCTTGGAACAGTCGCTTCAAAAATTTGAACATAAAATCATCAAAAATAAGCTTATTTATAAAAGTTTTTAAACTTAAGTGTATTACTGACGACTATGAAAAGACGGCCTAAAAAACAAATCAAGGAAATAGCTAAAAAGAGAATTAAAGAGCTTTTTGCAGAAGCTGAAAAGACAAAAGACCAGGAGTTAAGTAATCGTTATGTTGAATTGGCCAGGAAGATTGCCGGCAAAGCCAGGATATGGATGCCTCGGGAATTCAAAAGGAGGTTTTGCAAGCATTGCTACTCTTATTTAAAGTCTGGCAAGAATGCCCGGATTAGGACACGGGCTGGAAGACTAGTGATCTATTGTTTAAAATGCAAGAAATACGCTAGGATACCACTAAAAAGTAATAAAAAAACATAAGATTTATATATTACTTCTCACCCCAAATTAAATACAATGTCATTCAAAAACAAAGTCAAAAAAGCTTTCAAAGCAGCCAAAAAGGATTTAATCCAGACTCGAAGGGCTCTAAGCAACGCTGTTTTTTCATTAAGCAATGAATATGCCAAAATGGCCATGAGAATCAGAGAACTGGAGCAAAGAGTTGAGGAATTAGAATCCAAGAAATATCCAGCTGATTTCAAAGCCAGCTATAAAGTAGAAAGTTATTAAAACTATTCTTTCTTTCTTATCATAATGGAATTAGATTTAGAACTGGAAAAAGCTGTCAATAAAATCAAAGAGACCAAAGCTAAATTAGTCTGTTTGCAATTACCTGACGGGCTCAAACCGAGAGCAGAAGAAATCAAAAAAGAACTGGAAAAACAGACCAGAGCAGAAA
>Ga0209536_100009321_pt1 | contig 14604 bp, 11 predicted proteins | sample DeeMarSeWOR28_12_FD_187461 | JGI IMG/M metagenome (GOLD analysis project Ga0209536, IMG submission 187461) | Marine sediment microbial communities from White Oak River estuary, North Carolina - WOR-2-8_12 (SPAdes) (version 2) | ecosystem: Environmental > Aquatic > Marine > Intertidal zone >...
CGGATGAAATAAGTTGTGACAGCACAGTTTGTTTTCAAGACAGGCGCAGTGTCCACATTATAGAGATACTTGGCTGCAAACCCGGAGACACCATCAGGGCAGGAGTGATAAACGGGCCTATAGGCAGCGGTGAGATACTTGCAATCCGGGGCGAGGACAGAAATGCCGAGGTGGTTATGCGTTTTTCACCTCTGGATAACATGCCTGGTTACCCTGCAGTGGATCTCATTATGGGTCTGGTCAGACCCATAATGCTTAAAAGAGTATTGGCCCAGGTCGCCTCACTTGGCGTGGGCAGAATATATCTCATCAATGGCAGACGGGTTGAAAAAAGTTTTTTTGAAGCCGGGCTTCTTCAAAATGAACAGTATCGGCCCTATCTGGTCCAGGGACTTGAACAGGCAAAAGATACCCTCCTGCCGCAAGTTACCATCCACAAGCGCTTCAAGCCTTTTATTGAGGATTATATCCCCACAGTTGCCGGAGACTATCACAGGATGCTTTTGGCCCATCCTGAAGCCAGTGCAGATCTTAAGAGGTCAGTTGGGAGCAGCGTTAGAGGTAGAACTCTTCTGGCTGTGGGCCCTGAAGGAGGGTGGGTTAACTACGAGGTTGAGAAATTCATTGAGCGGTCATTTGTGCCAATAAGCATGGGCAACAGAATTCTGCGGACGGATACGGCAGTAGTAGCACTGTTGGCTCAGCTGCTGCTGCTTCAGGGGTCATGAAAAGTTGATTAACCGGAGTATTGAAGAAATCTTTGCGAATCTCCCCATTACTTAAACGCTTCAGACAAAAGTTGTTGGCCCTTTTGATCCCAGCACCACTCAACCCCGGTCCCCCTATTTAAAGTTCCCAAAAACTTTATCCACCAGCATTTTGAACTCCTGAAGCTTGAAGAGATAAAGTGCGATTCCATACACCACAGCACCTGTTACGATCAAAAATATAACCCCGGGCAGTTCAAACAGGAAGCCCTTTTGCATCAGCTCCAGCAGCATAGCCTGAACCACGTACAGGTAGATCCCCATTAACAGGGCAGCGGCAAGCACTTTCCCGAAGCCGGTTGTCAGGTAGGAGAGAGAAAATCCCTCAAGCTTCCAGTACAGGATTACTCCCAGAAAAAGAAAATTTGCGGTCATGGCACCAGAAATTGACAGGGCCATGGCTTTGTGCTGCAGGGACGCTATGGTCAGAAGAATAATGAGGATATTGGCTCCTACTGCCAGAAAACTGCCGACAACAGGATAGCGTGTGTCGTCTAAAGCATAAAAGACAGGCACCATCACTTTGACTGAGGCGTAGGCAAACAGCCCGAGGGCGTAAAAGCGGAGTGCTTCGGCGGTTTTGAAGGTGTCAGCTGCACCAAAGTTGCCGTGCTCGAATATTATTCTGATGATGGGATCGGAAAGCAGCACCAGTCCTATGGTTGCGGGAATGGTAAGGGAAAAGGCCATTGTCAGCGAAGAGGTAAATGTCTCTTTAAGGCGGGTAAAGTCTTTAACAGCTGCCTGGCGGGATAAGAGGGGCAGGGCGGCTACTGAAATGGCGACGCCGAAAACTCCGACAGGAAACTGGAAAAAACGGAAGGCGTAGTTCAGCCAGGAAAGGCTTCCCTCCTGAAGAGATGAGGCGAAATAGGTATTGATGAAAACGTTGATCTGCAGGGCGGCAAGACCGAAAACTGCTGGGGCCATCAGCTTTAAGATGCGATGCAGTCCGGGATCCTTAAGGTTGAGGCGAGGCATGAATTTAAAGTCTGTGCGGAAGAGGGATGGAATCTGGCCTCCCAGCTGAAGCATGCCCCCTATGAGCGTTCCAATCGCCATGCCGATGATGGAGGGTTGGCCGTTTTTGCCCAGCAGGAATGCAAGGCTGACTCCGCCGATGATCGAACCGAGATTGAAGAAACTTGAGGCAAGGGCGGGAACAAAAAAGTGCCCCTTGGTATTGAGAATTCCCATGACCACGGAAGATAAGGAGATAAAGATAAGAAATGGGAACATGATTGTGGTGAGAAGGTGGGTTAATGCAACCTTGTCAGGAATTTTTTCAAAGTCAGCATCAACCAGGGCCAATACAATTTGATCGGCAAAAAGTATGCCGAGGAGCGTAATCAGGCTGAGCAGGATGGTGACAAAGACGAGGACATTGCCGGCTAGTTTCCAGGTTGCTTCCGGCCCGCGGGTTTCATCGTAATCTGAAAAGACGGTGACAAAGGCTGCACTTAAAGCCCCCTCACCAAAGAGGTCACGCAGGAGGTTGGGGATTCTGAAGGCTACAACAAAAGCGTCAAAAGCAAATCCGGCTCCGAATAAGACGGCAAATGCCTGCTCCCTGATAAGTCCCAGCACCCTACTGCACATGACAGCTACACTGACCTTTGAGGCTGAACGAGCTATTCTGCCGGTGTCTTCTGCGGGCTGCTGCATCTGGTAATTTTTTTAGTTTTTATAGTTTTATGAGAAAAAATGCGGAAAATTTTTGCTACTCTAGCAGGCTAATGCAAAGATGACAATGTTCTTGCTTGACTTTGGCGCAAGCTTCTGAATAGTATGCATACCTTTGTAATTCGTACTCATGTGCCCGTCTGTATATTGACAGACACAACTGTATGATTTTTAAAGAATAAACTGCGGGGAAGTATGTTGTTTCTTGCGTGCCCCGGTTGAGCAATAATTGTTTGAGTCATTAATTGGAGGTTTTCATGACGGACGTTAAGCTGGTTAGGAATGTAGCGATTTTGGGGCATGGTAATTGCGGTAAAACTACTCTGGCTGAGGCCATGCTTTTCAGGGCAGGTAAGACAAGCCGTTTAGGCAAGGTGGATGATGGTTCTTCAAATATGGATTTTGAGCCGGAAGAGATTAAGCGCAACATCACTATTGGGGCGGCATTCAACCATTATACCTGGAAAAAGCATGAGGTGTTCCTGGCTGATACCCCCGGTGATGACAACTTCATCAATGAGTCCAAGTTTGTTGCCAAGGTTACTGATGCTGCCCTTTTCTGCATAGGTGCGGCAACCAGCGTTAAGAACCAGACAACGAAATTCACCGATTTTATCGAAGAGAGAAAAATTCCAACGATTATCTGCATTACCCGGATGGATCGTGAGCGTGCCAATTTTACCGGTGTCATTGAAGGCATCAAGGCAAATCTCCCGCTGAAACCTGCCATTACCTATGTACCTATCGGTGCAGAAGCAAATTTCAAGGGTATTATCAACATCATCACCCAAAAAGCTTATATTTTCGATGATAAGGGAAAGGTTCAGGAAACAGAGATACCTGCAGACATGGCTGATGAAATCGGGGGGTATCGTGAAAGTCTTATGGAGCAGGTTGCCGAAACGAATGATGAACTGATTGAAAAGTTTCTTGAAGAAGGCGAATTGACCTATGAGGACTTGCTAGACGGTCTGAAGGCAGGGATTAAATCCGGGGAAATAAGTCCCGTAAGTGTCTCAGCTGCCCTGAATAACCAGGGCATAGAAATGCTCCTGGATATGATCAATGATCTCCTGCCTGCTCCAAGTGATATTGTTCCCCATGTAGGTACGAATCCGAAGACTAAAGAAATCACTGAAAGAGAGGCCAGGGCTGATGCACCTTTCTCAGCCCAGGTTTTCAAAACCATGGCTGATCCATTTGCCGGCAGGTTGACGATCTTCAGGGTATTTTCCGGAACCCTCGGCGGGGATAGTTTTTACAACGCAACCAAGGATATCAGTGAACGGTTCGGCCAGATTTTCATCCTGGAAGGCAAAAACCAGAGACCTGTAGACAGCGTTGGACCGGGAATGATAGCAGCGGTGGCAAAACTCAAGGAAACGGTTACAGGCGATACCCTTTGTGTTGAAAATGAACCCATAATATATGAACCGCTTACCCCGATTCCCGCAGTAATATCATATGCGGTAACAGCCAAAAAAGGTGACGAAGAGAAACTTTTCGGTTCCATAACCAAGATGCTGGATGAGGACCTGACCCTGCAGCTCACCAGAGACAACCAGACCAAGGAGATACTCATTTCCGGAGTCGGTCAGGTGCACCTGGAAGTTATCGGTGAAAAGATTAAGCGCAAGTTCGGGGTGGAAATGGAACTTCATACGCCGAAGATCCCTTACAAGGAAACCCTGAAGGGCAAGGCGCGGGTCCAGGGCAAGCATAAAAAACAAAGCGGCGGCAGGGGCCAGTTTGCCGATACCTGGATCGAGATAGAACCTCTACCCAAGGGTGGAGGCTATGAATTTGTGGACAAGATTGTAGGAGGCGTCATTCCCAGGCAGTATATACCTGCAGTGGATAAAGGTATTCAGGAAGCTATGGAAAAGGGCATTCTTGCCGGCTATCCCATGGTTGATGTCAAGGTCTCACTCGTTGACGGCTCTTTTCACTCTGTCGATTCATCAGAACTGGCCTTTAAGATTGCCGGGTCACTTGCTTTTAAGAAGGGAGCCCAGGAGGCAAAACCTGTTCTGCTTGAGCCGATTATGAATATCAGCATCAGGGTTCCGGAAGACTGTGTCGGTGATGTAATGGGCGATTTGAACTCACGCCGGGGCAGAGTTATGGGCATGGATTCAGAGGCAAAGAACGAAGTCATCAATGCCCAGGTGCCCATGGCTGAGATCCAGAAATATGCACAGGATCTAACCTCATTTACCGGCGGCAGAGGTTCGTTCACGGTAAGTTTTTCTCATTATGAAGAAGTTCCGGCCCAACTTGCAGAAAAGATCATAGAGGCGGTAAAACAGGAGGAGTAGGTGCTGGTCTAATTTCATTCTCTCTTGCCGGAGAAATAAAAAACTCGCCTGAGCATTGGCTCTCCGGCGAGTTTTTTTTGAACAGCTGAGGTCAGAAGCAGTCTATCTCAATCTGCGATGATTTCCGTTTGTCAGGCCGGGCAGTGATTTCACCCAGGTGGTAAGGGGTTTCACCAAGGGCCGAAAGCTGCTGCATGACATCCTCTAAAATATCATCGTCTACTATGACAACCATGCCGATGCCCATGTTAAAGGTCCGGCACATTTCCTTGGCAGAAATATTACCCTTCTCCTTCAGGAATTCAAAAATGGCGGGTATATTCCAGCTATCATAATGGATAATTGCTCTACTTCCCTGCGGCAGTATCCTGGGGATATTATCAATAAAACCTCCACCTGTAATATGGACCAAACCGCTGATCTTGAAATTTTTATTAAGGTTTAGAAGTGATTCACTGTAAATGCGGGTTGGTTTAAGCAATTCTTCACCAAGGGTGCAGTCAAACTCGTCCATGTATTGCGCCACAGACAGTCCCAGTTCCTCAAAACAGATTTTTCTCACCAGGGAATAGCCGTTGCTGTGCAAACCGGAAGAGGCCAGGCCTATGATCTGGTCACCGACTTTTATGTCAGAGCCGTCGATAATTTTATCTCGCTCAGCAATGCCAACGACAAACCCGGCTAAATCATAATCGCCTTCTGCATAGAGGCCGGGCATTTCAGCCGTTTCTCCGCCGATTAGCGAGCACTTGGCAATCTTGCATCCTTCGGCAATTCCCTGGATAATGCTGCTGGCAACATCAATGTCGAGTTTGCTGACAGCGAGATAATCAAGGAAAAAAAGAGGTCTGGCACCACCAACCGCTATGTCGTTAACGCACATTGCTACCAGGTCGATTCCTATGGTGTCATGCTTATTGCACTGCTTTGCAATATTTAATTTTGTGCCAACACCGTCAGTAGAAGATACCAGGACAGGATCATTAAACTGGTCTGGGCCAATGGCGTACAGACCACTGAATCCACCAATATCGGTAAGAACACCTCTGCCAAAGGTTGGTGCCACGATTTTCTTAATCCTGGTAACCAGTTCATTGCCTTTGTCAATATCAACTCCGGCTTCGCTGTATCTGGAAGTTTTTGATTGAGCCATTTTTATATATTATTTTTTCAAGTAAATTCAATAGGTGGTTTATAATGAAACAGGTTGTTTCAGTGGTTCTTTAAGCCTAAACTGTTTCGTCTGGAAAGCCATTACTTATAATTTTGGCACCGTAAAAAGTCAATTAAAATTGCAGTCCTCTGCAACTGCTTGAACGAATAAGTTTTGCACTAAATCTGCAGGGAGCTTACATCCTGTGAAATCGTTGAAGCGAACGCTGCTTATCAATTTACAGTAATTGTCATCACCGTGAAGAGGAGGACGATTGAAAACGATCAACGAACACACTCCACGCAGCTCGAAATACTCGCTTATCTAACGCTGGGAAAGGAAACCCCAATGACAGTCTTGTGTCTTGAAAAAGGAGATTAGACTGAGCTGGCTGCTGGAGGCTCCAAGGCTGATGGTTGTCGAACATGGATTTTTTGCAAGTGCAACGGGTGTTGTTCGTTGAAGTAGTCTAGTATTCCTGGTAGCATATCAAACTTATGAAACTTTTGTTCACGCTCATTGGTGTAGTTTTCATACTGGAAGGGTTGCCCTACCTAACATTTCCCGAGGCAATGCAGAAATGGCTGCGGCAGCTCATGGAAATGAGGCCGGCGCAGTTACGTATTGTGGGTCTTTTTGCCGTGGCGCTTGGCTTGTTGATCTGTTTTGTCACCCTGCGCACCAACCTTTTCAATTAAACACTTGGCGGTTCTTTTGTGGGAAGATGGTAAATTCTTATTCTTTTAAAAAGGTTTTTTAAATGAATCAGGAAAGAAGTAGCTGGAAGTCAAATATCGGGTTTCTCCTTGCTGCCATAGGTTCAGCAATCGGTCTGGGCAATGTATGGCGCTTCAGTTACATGGCCCATCAGCACGGCGGCGGCGCATTTTTGGTGCCTTACGTAGTTGCACTAATAATCGCCGGTGTACCTATCATGATCATTGAATATGGCCTGGGGCATCGAGAAAAAGGCTCATCACCACTGAGTTTTGTTAGAATAAACAGTAAATTCGAATGGCTGGGCTGGTGGATGCCCGTGGTCGCCATGTTCGGTATCATGCTTTACTATTCGGTAGTAATCGGCTGGTGTATCAACTATTTTTTCTACTCCTTCAACCTTTCCTGGGGCACCGACACCCAGGATTTCTTTTTCAGCCAGTTTCTGCAGCTGTCCCCTTCCGCTGCAGAAATCGGTGGAATTCGTATTCCGATCGCTGCAGCCACCCTGTTAGTCTGGGTCCTGTGCTGGCTCATCTGTTACCGCGATATCCGGCACGGCATTGAAAAGGCGAGTGTCATCTTTATGCCGATCCTCTTCCTTCTTACCATCATTCTGGTTTTCTGGAGTGTTTTCCTGGAGGGTGCAGCGGATGCCATTTTCAGCCACTATCTGCATGCCGACTGGTCAAAGATCAACCTTTTTGCCGCTGATCCTGTTGTGCGAGGTGAAGCAGGCAGGGTATGGGCCGCCGCCTTCGGTCAGATATTTTTCACCCTCTCTCTGGGATTCGGTATCATGATCACCTACGCCAGCTACCTGCCACGAAAAACAGATATCGGCAGGAATGCTTTTATTACCTGTTTAGTGAATTGTTTATATTCGTTTGTGGCAGGTTTTGCCGTTTTCGGCATAGTCGGTTTCATGGCCCACAGCCAGGGTGTTCCATTTGAAGATGCAATCAAGGGCGGACCTCAGCTGGCGTTTGTCGTCTATCCGCAGGCAATATCTTTGTTGCCAAGCATGAATGTATTGTTTGGAGTTATCTTTTTCCTCATGCTGGTGATTGCAGGCCTTACCTCCGGCATCTCCTTGGTGGAGGCCTTTGCCTGCGCCATCACTGACAAATTTGACTGGTCACGCGGCAAAGTTGTAACAGTAGTCTGTGTATTGGGTTTTCTGGGCAGCCTTGTTTTTACGACCCGGGGGGGGTTATACCTTTTAGATATAGCAGACCACTTTATAACCAACTACGGCCTGGTTGTCGGTGGATTTCTCGAATGTCTCATTATCGGATGGGCCTTAAAGGCTTCCGTGCTGCGCAAACATGTCAGCCGCCTTGGCACGGTTATCCCGCCCTTTTGGGACCTGTTGATCAAATTTATCACCCCGGCGATCCTTATCTACCTTCTCTACCTATCCCTGGCAGGCGACCTGGCCGAAAACTACAGCGGCTATCCTACAGATCAACTTATCCTATACGGAGTAGGCTGGATGCTTGTCTGCTTAGTCGTGGCTTTGGCCTTGACCTTTGTGCGCTGGAAACCGGAAAAGCTGAAGCGGCGGCATCGTCCGGAAGAAGACGAACTCTTAATTTAGAAAACGGCGGTTTTTTAAATTCTGGCTGTGCCGGTATAATACTCTGTTTTAGCTAATAATAGTTTATTGATTTCGCGAAATTTTTAATGGTTAAACATAGCCGAGCAGATATGGTGACCTGTGTCAAGAAATGTTATGATAATTGCCGGTGAGGCTTCGGGGGACCTGCACGGCGCAAACCTGGTCCGGGAATTGAGAATACTGGACAGCACTCTCAAACTTTCAGGTATTGGCGGTAGTGGGATGGCAGGGGCCGGTGTCACTCTTTTGTACGACATATCAAACCTGGCAGTCATGGGAATCATTGAAGTGTTCAAGCGCTGGAAAGATATCAGGTCCGCACTGAATATCCTTGAAGAGCGGTTTAGAAATGATCCCCCGGATCTGCTGATATTGATTGACTATCCCGGTTTTAACCTTGAATTGGCCCGCAGGGCCAGAAAATACAGGATACGAGTACTTTATTATATCAGTCCGAAGATCTGGGCCTGGCGTGAAGGCCGGATTGAACGTATAAAGAAATATGTTGATCGAATGGCCGTTATCCTGCCGTTTGAAAAAAAGTTTTACCAGGCTCGGGGAGTTGACGTTGACTTTGTTGGCAATCCCCTCCTGGATCAGGTCCATGCTGCCTTAACACCGTCGGAATTCAGGGCTCGATACGACATAGATCAGGACGCCGTTGTTATCGGCATCATGCCGGGCAGCAGGGAACAGGAAATCGCTCAACTTCTGCCCTTGTTCACGCAAACGGCTGCACTGTTGAACCGTGCAGTTAAAAATTGTGTTTTCCTGCTGCCTCTTGCCCCTACCTTGAAGACAGATGATTTGAAAGAGCACATTCGGCCGGATGGTAACCATTTGAAGATTCGCATAATACAGGATGAGCGTTATAGTGCCATGGCTGCCTGTAATGTAGCCATGGCTGCATCAGGCACCCTGACCATGGAGTTGGCAATACTTAATGTGCCGATGGTGGTATGCTACCGGGTTTCCAGGATAACTTACCTGCTGGTCAAGCCTTTTATTAAAGTTAAATATGTTTCTTTGGTGAACCTGGTGGCTAAAAATGAGGTGGTACCGGAATTACTGCAGAATAAGGCCACTCCAGATAATATTTTTGAACAGATTATGCTTCTGCTGCACAATAGGGAAGCCAGGACGGCTATGCAGAAGAAATTGACCCTGGTCTGCAGAGAGTTAGGTGAACCAGGTGCCTCAAGACGGACTGCACAGATAGCTTTTGAGATGTTGACAGCAGGGATGGTCTCACATGGCTGATATATCGGACACGGACGGAAATCGAATTGTACAGGTTCCCATTGACGGTTTCCTTGACCTGCATAATTTTTCACCCAGAGATCTCAAGCATCTGATTCCTGACTACCTGGAAGAGTGTCGCCGGGCAAATATTTTCCAGGTACGGATAGTCCACGGCAAGGGCATGGGCAATTTACGCCGCACTGTTCATGCCATCCTGGGCAGGTTGCCGGAAGTTAAGGGTTTCAGGTTGGCTGGCGACAGGGGAGGAGGGTGGGGCGCTACCCTGGTTGAACTGCAGCGGAAATGATATTTTCGAGCACTTGCTGAACGATGATAACTTTTGGCCACCGGCAACAGCATGATATTTTCCTTGCCGAGTTCAAACGACCTTACTATATGCAATCTTCCAGGGGAAACTGCAATTCCCCGGTATGAAAGAATGTTTCATATCTACTGTAATATGAAGGAACAGAAACAGAAAGTGCATCTGCTAAAATAAACATCCTCTGCGCAGAAGATTTTTCCGGGTCTCGAAGTCGGTATTTAGCGATGCTGAACCTGGGCAGGCGGCTGCGTTAAAGCTTCAACTTTTTGATATCATCTGCATGAACAAGCAACAAACAATTCCGCGCCTATTTACTTACTTGAGGCCATATCACGGCTGGCTGGCGACCGCCATAGTCTGCATGATCCTGGTGGCAGTTATGTCAGCAGCCCAGGCTTATATGGTCAAACCCATGCTGGATGATGTTTTTTTCAAGCAGAATGCATTCATGCTCAAGGTCGTCCCCCTGGCGATTATTTTTATTTTCCTGGTCCAGGGGGTTTTTGACTACTTCTATAAGTATCTCCTCGAAAAGGTTGGACAGTCAGTTGTCAGAGATTTGCGCAACAATCTTTACAGGCACATTCAAACTCAGTCCCTTGCATTTTTTTACAAAACTCCTACCGGCGAGTTAATTTCCCGCATTATTTCCGATGTGGCCCTTATCCAGGGAGCTGTCTCGAACGTTCTGGTTGGCGTTATTAAAGATTCCTGTCAAATTGTTTTTCTGGTTTGTGTGGTTTTCTATATGAACTGGCGTCTTGCTCTCATTGCCATGATATTGATGCCGCTAATTATCTATCCCATTGTTAATTTCGGGCGCAGACACAGAAGGCTCAGCAGAAGCAACCAGCAGACAACAGCCCAGGTGTCAAATATTCTATACGAGACGTTTACAGGCAACCGCATTGTAAAGGCCTTTTGTATGGAAGACTTCGAAATTGGCCGCTTTGCTGAAAAGCTGGACAAACTTTTCAGAATTGTCTTACGCAATACAAGGATTGGAGCCATTTCTCATCCTCTGATGCAGTTCTTAGCCGGTATCGGTATTTCCCTGGTCGTCTGGTACGGAGGCAGTCAGGTGTTAAACGGGGTTTCAACGCCGGGCACTTTTTTTTCCTTTATGACGGCTCTGATCATGATTTATGAACCGCTCAAAAAAATCAGCAGGGTAAACTCGATTTTGCAGCAGGGAATTGCTGCGGCAGAGAGGGTTTTTGAGATCCTGGACGTTGAGCCTGATGTGGCCGAGAAAAAAGATGCGGTAAAACTTCCGGCTGTCAAAAAACTGATTGAGTTTAAAGACGTGCGGTTCCGGTATGATGCAAAAACTGAAGTGCTGAAGGGTATCAACCTGCAGGTTAAAGTTGGGGAGGTATTGGCCATTGTCGGTTCGAGCGGCGGGGGCAAGTCCACCCTGGTCAACCTCCTGCCACGATTTTTTGATGTAAGCAGTGGTTCTCTCACCATTGATGGCAAGGATGTCCGTGATGTAACCTTAAATTCACTGCGCAACCAGATAGGTATGGTCACCCAGCAGACTATTCTGTTTAATGAAACGGTGCGCAATAATATAGCCTACGGCAGCCAGAATGCCTCCTTTGCGCAGATTAAAGCAGCGGCTCAGGCTGCCCATGCCCTGAATTTTATCAAGCAACTGCCTGAAGGCTTTGATACAGTTATCGGCGAGTCAGGTGCAAGGCTGTCGGGCGGTGAACGCCAGAGGATTTCCATCGCCCGGGCTATTTTAAAAAATGCTCCCATCCTGATACTTGACGAGGCAACATCATCGCTTGACACTGAGTCTGAACGGGAAGTACAGCAGGCCATAGAAAATCTGGTGCAGAGCCGTACCACCTTTGTCATAGCACACAGGTTGTCAACAATCCGCAATGCCGACCGCATCATCGTTATCAAGGACGGTAGAATAGTTGAGGAAGGCACCCATGATTCACTGCTGCCCCGGGGGGGTGTGTATACAATGCTTTATGACATGCAGTTTCAGGACAATGCCATGGAACTGATGAATGGAAGTTGATATTTCACATTATCGCTAGTGGAGGATACCTATGATCAGCAATGAACTGCTTGAAATACTGGCCTGTCCGAAATGCAAAGGTCCGGTGGAACTGACTGCAGAAAAGGATGGCCTGGTCTGCAAATCCTGCAGGTTGTTTTATGAAATACGGGATGATATCCCGGTCATGCTGATTGATGAGGCAAAAAAACTTGATGAAAAGACCGATGATTAGGTATCCTGTAGAAAAAGAAAACAGACCTGTAACCAAGACGGTTTCTTATCATGGAAGTTTCTGACCTGCTAAATCAACTTTCTCTCCTGCAGGAAAATATTCTGCTCAAGCAGCTTGTCATTGTTCTTGTCTATGCGGTACTGGCAAAAGCTTTGGATATCTTCATTGACCGGGTACTGCGCCGGATTGCTGCAAAAACAAGGATAAGCTTTGATGATAAGCTTATCAAGTATCTGCATGTTCCCATCTGCTGGACGGTTTTTGCCATCGGTTTATTGCATGCCCTGGCTGTAGGGACACTTGATGATCCATGGCAGGTGATCCTGCCCCAGATGGCCCGAAGCATTATCCTTATTCTCTGGCTCATAGCTGGAATCCGGATTTTCAACTGGATAATTGAACAGTATATGTCCGGTGCCCAAGAGCGGGGCAAAATCGGCAAGGATCTTTTCATGCTCCTGAAAAATGTTCTCAGGGTCGTGGTAATTATTGCCGGACTTCTCTGGTTCCTGTCTATCTGGAAAATAAACCTGACACCGCTTTTTGCTTCAGCCGGAATTGCTGGAATAGCGGTAGCTTTGGCAGCAAAGGATACCCTGGCAAATTTTTTCGGAGGTATTTCCATTTTTATGGATAACACCTACAAGGTGGGTGAATATATTATTTTAGACACCGGGGAGCGGGGCGAGGTCGTCGAGATAGGTATCCGGTCCACACGCATTAAGACTCGGGATGATGTTATTGTAACCATACCGAACTCCATTATCGCCAATTCAAAAATAATCAACGAAAGCGCTCCAATCCCCAGATTCCGCATCAGGGTTCCGGTGGGAGTGGCATACGGCAGCGATCTTCAACAGGTGGAAGAGGTCCTTTTGTCAGTGGCAGATAACAATAGTAATGTTGAAAAGTTTCCGGAACCGAGGGTGCGGTTGCGGGCCTTTGCAGATTCATCTGTAAATTTCGAACTGCTCTGCTGGGTGAAAGACCCCAGGGATAAAGGCCTGGAGGTGCATAATCTGCTGAAAGCTGCATACAATGCCTTTGCAGAGCAGGCCATAACAATCCCGTTTCCACAAAGGGATATTCATATTATCAATTCAGTATCTGAATGAACCGGAAAATGGGTGAGCAGGCAGCATTATTAAAAAACGAGAGGGGGATAGTTTGCGATACTATCCCCCTCTAATGGACATTAACAGCTGTCCATATATATAAAAATGTAATTCTAAAACAGCCCATTATCTTAGAATTACATACAATAGGCCGCTAAGAAACCACAGGCTCAAAAGGGATCCGACCCCGAAAAGAAATCCTATGAAAATCCTGCCCAGAACAACCATTTCCTGTTCGTAAACTTCTTTTGTCTGCTCAGCCATGATGTTGCCTCCTTTATAAATAATCCTCCATCCTTTGATTATTTCCCGATAATCCCTCATCCAGAGTATAAGCTGTCAGCTTATACTGATATGAGCAAAACATGTGCCATTGAAGGATAAATATTAAAAGATATATTGATTTCAAATAATTAAGCAGAATATTTCAACTTGGAGGATTTGGGCGTTAAAGGGGAGATTTGGTCATTTGGCCAGAATTGCCTCTGGTGATATCATCAAATGCAGACAAAAAAAGAGGGCCGGCAGTCCGACCCTCTTTTACGTTCAGTATCAGGGATGGCAAATTGTTATTCCGGGGAAACGCCTAGTTCCTTCTCCTTGGCAGCAACAGCAAGCCTTGTCTTGATGGCAGTATCAGGGATAAGACTCATGGAGTCAATGCCAAGCTCAACCAGGAAGGTGGCAAATTCCGGGAAATCAGACGGCCCCTGGCCGCAGATGCCGATCTTCTTGCCGCGCCGCTTGGCTGTAGCAATAACCATGCGGATCATTTCCTTGACAGACTCGTCCCGTTCGTCAGCAATACCGGCAATAAGCCCGGAGTCACGATCAAGACCATAGGTCAGCTGGGTCAGGTCGTTAGATCCTATGGAAAAACCGTCAAAGATATCGGCAAAGGCGTCGGCAGATATAACGTTACTCGGGATCTCGCACATCACATAAAGTTCCAGGCCGTTTTCCCCCTGAACCAGGCCGCAATCTTTCAAGACCTCAATTACCCTCTTGCCTTCTTCAGGGGTCCGGCAGAATGGCACCATGAGTTTGATATTCTGCAGGCCCATAACGTTGCGGGCCTTCAGGAGACCCTGGCACTCAAGTTCAAAGGCGGGGCGGTATTTCGGATCGTAATACCGGGAAGCCCCCCGCCAGCCGATCATCGGGTTTTCTTCCTCAGGCTCGTATAACACGCCGCCGATGAGGTTGGCATACTCGTTGCTTTTAAAGTCGGAGAGACGGACAATGACATCATTGGGATAGAAACCTGCTGCTATACGGCCAACCCCCTCAGCAACCTTGTCAATGAAGAATTGCTTTTTATCTTTATAGGCTCCTGTTCTCTGGTCAATCATCTTGACGATTTCCTGCTTTTCCGGATCGTCCGATTTTTTCAACTCTTCGTAATTGACCA
>Ga0209536_100009322_pt1 | contig 14603 bp, 10 predicted proteins | sample DeeMarSeWOR28_12_FD_187461 | JGI IMG/M metagenome (GOLD analysis project Ga0209536, IMG submission 187461) | Marine sediment microbial communities from White Oak River estuary, North Carolina - WOR-2-8_12 (SPAdes) (version 2) | ecosystem: Environmental > Aquatic > Marine > Intertidal zone >...
GTCCTGCCAGATCAGCACCTCTTCGAGCACCTCGTCGCCGACGTAGCGGGCACGCGGACCCATGTCGCGGTGCGTGAGCTTGAACCAGGCCTTGGCGAAGGCGAGCTCGAACTCCTTCGGGTTCTTCAGGAAGCGCTGCGAGATCTCGCGGTACGCCGGGTCGGCCTTCAGCGACAGGTCCGTCGTCAGCATGATCGGCGCGTGCATCCTGCCCTCGACGTGGGCGTCGGGAACCGAGTTCGCGGCCTGCCCGCCCTTTGGGATCCACTGGATGGCGCCGGCGGGACTGCGGGTCTGCTCCCACTCGAAGCCGAACAGGTTCGTCAGGTACATCATCGTCCAGCGCGTGGGCGCCGCGGTCCAGGCGCCTTCGAGGCCGCTGGTGACGGTGTCCTCGGCGTTGCCCTTGCCGCACTTGTTGGTCCAGCCGAGGCCCTGCTCCTCGAGGGCGGCGGCCGCCGGCTCCGGGCCCACGCAATCGGACGGCTTGTGCGCGCCGTGGACCTTGCCGAAGGTGTGGCCTCCGGCGATCAGGGCGACGGTCTCTTCGTCGTTCATCGCCATGCGTCCGAAGGCCACCCGGATCTGCTCCGCGGCCGCGAGCGGATCCGCGTTGCCGCCGGGGCCTTCCGGGTTCACGTAGATGAGGCCCATCTGCGTCGCGCCGAGCGGCTCCGCAAGCTTGCCCTTCGCGTCGCTGCGCTCCCGGCCCAACATCATGGTTTCCGGGCCCCAGTAGACGAGATCCGGCTCCCAGTCGTCTGCCCGACCCCCGGCGAAGCCGAAGGTCTCGAAGCCCATCTCCTCCATGGCGACGGTCCCGGCGAGGACCATCAGGTCGGCCCAGGAGAGCTTGCGGCCGTACTTCTGCTTGATCGGCCAGAGCAGGCGACGGGCCTTGTCGAGATTCGCGTTGTCGGGCCAGCTGTTCAGCGGCTCGAAGCGCTGCTGGCCTCCGCCGGCGCCGCCGCGGCCGTCGGCCACGCGGTAGGTGCCGGCGCTGTGCCAGGCCATGCGGATGAACAGGGGCCCGTAGTGGCCGTAGTCGGCGGGCCACCAGTCCTGGGACCTGGTCATGACCTCACGGAGGTCCTGCTTGACGGCATCGAGGTCCAGGCTGGCGAAGGCCTGGGCGTAGTCGAAGTCCTCTCCGTAGGGGTTGGAGGACGGGTCGTGGTCGCGCAGGGGAGCGAGGTCGAGCCGTTCCGGCCACCAGAACTGGTTGGACTTCGGCTCGTCCTGCGCCGCGGCCGAATTCGAGAGCACGACCGCCGGAATCGCGACCGCAAGCACGGCCACCAGGGGAAGGAAACGGCGTCTCATCGGGTTCTCCTTCGGGGATACGCGGGGCCCGGAATCCACCGTCGATGAGGTGGATCATCTGACACCAACGCCTCCAGCTAAATAACACTTGTTGTTGTCTAGTCAATGGGCGAATGTGAATGGACAGGGGCGATCCGCCTCAGATCTCGTCCCGACAGCGAAGGCACACGCCGCGAATCGTGACGTCGATCTTCTCGACCTGGAAGCCTTCCGGAAGCTTCGCACGTCCACGGATCTGGGAGTCCGCACTCGCCGGAAGGTCGGAAAGCCGCCCGCAGACGCGACACGTCGCGTGATAGTGGGGTTCCGGCCTCGCTTCGTATCGATAGGGCTCGCCGACCGCGGTCACGCGAGAAGCCAGGCCCGCTCGGACCAGGGCATCCAGGATCTCGTAGACGGTCTTCTGGCTGAGATTCTCGTGTTGCGGCAGCAGCCGCGCATGGAGCTCCGCAGAAGTCGGATGGCTCTTCAGGCGCCGCAGGAGGCGGAGCGCCGCGATGCGCTGGCGCGTGGCACGAAGGCCGCGCCGTGAAAGCTCCTCGGCGGCCTTCTCGTCGGCGGTGTATTGAGACATGGCGAACCGTGTTGGTGCTTGCCAGGCAGGCTGGCAGCGGGATCGGAAGGCTGAGCACCACGAACGCCGGACCGATCGGGCGGGGCGCACCGTCTCGCAGCATACCGAACGCATGTCGGTACCGGTGGTAACGGATTCCGTGGAACGAACGCGGAACCGGGGGCTACGAATCGGAGTTCACGAATTCCGGGAGCTTGCGCCGGTTCCATGCGGCACCGTCGCCAGGTTGGCGGAGCCTGGGCATCAGACGCCGTGCCCCGTGACGGGTCCCAGGCGAAAGGCGTGGGCCGGGCGATCCGCCCAGGCCCCCGGGATCTCGACCCGGAGATCGCCGTCGCCCTCGCGGCGCACCCGCGGCGGCGGATCGCTGCCGAGTTGGCGCACGAAAGCCGGCTCCGCGACGGGCACATCGACGAAGGTGACCGAGCGCGACGACGGCGTGCCGAGCAGGGTCGCGTAGAGCGCGCCGGCGCGCTCGGTGAAGCGCACCTCGATTCCCTCGCGCGTCGTCCCCTCGGCGCGCCTCCACGGCCGCGTTCCGTAGATCGCGTCGCCATTGACCTCGAGGAAGGCGCCGAGCCAGCGGAGCCGCTCGAGCTGGATCTCCGGGATCTGCGCGTCCTCGCCGCGCGGACCCACGTTGAGGAGCAGGTTCCCGTTCTTCGAGACGATGTCCACGAACGAGTGCAGCAGGTCCTCGTGGGTGAGGAAGTCCTCGGGGCGGGAGTTGCGGTTGAATCCGAAGCTCTTGTCCATTCCCCGGACGCACTCCCACTTGCCGCGTTGGATCTCCGGGAAGCTCGCGTACTCGGGCGTCCTGTAGTCGTAGAGCGCGGGGGGCGGCGCGCCGAGGAACCCGCCCTGCTTCCTGATCTGTCGCGTCAGGAGCGCATCGGCGAGCATGCGGACGGGTGGGAAGCGGAGCAGCCAGAGCAGCGCCGTGCGGTGGGTCCAACGGTCGTTGATCACGCCCTCGGGCACGGCGTGGTAGTAGTCGGCGACGAGGGAGCAGAGACGCTCGAGCCCTTCGGGCCAGCTGATGTCGTTCCACAGCACATCCGGCGATACGCGCTCGATGAGCTCACGAACCTGCGCGGCGGCGTAGTCCGGGTACGCACCGCCGGGCACCCGGGTGAGGACTTCGACGAGCGTGCGCACGGGTCGCGGCTCGAACGTCCAGTCGAGCCCTCCGGAGTAGTACACCCCGAATCGCATGCCCTCGGCTCGCACCGAAGACGCCAGCTCCCCGACGACGTCGCGTCCCGTATTCCAGTTCTTCCAGGACGCGTTCGGGTGGGCGACCTCGCTCGGCCACAGGCAGAAGCCGTCGTGGTGCTTGGTCACGAGGACGACGTAGCGCGCACCCGCCTCGCGAAAGCGCTGCGCCCAGTCTTCCGGATGCCACTGTGCGAGGCCATCGCGGAAGTCGGCCGCGAAGCTCGGGTAGGGACGGTCGCCGTAGACCTCGCGGTGATGCCGCTGGACCGCGCTGCCTTCGAGCTTGAGCGAGTTCCAGTACCACTCGGCGTACGGCGAGGCGGCCTGCCCGCCGCCCGTGAACACGTCCATGAGATCGCCGCGAGGCGCGAAGGCCGGCACGCTGGACACGCTCCAGTGGATGAAGATCCCGAGCTTGGCATCGTGATACCAATCGGGGACGGCATGGGTGCGCAGGCTGTCTCGCGTGGGCACGTAGCGATTCGACGACATGCTCTTCCGTGCCTAGTGAGGGGGGCGCAGGACGTAGATCGCACGGAGCCGGATCGTGGCCAGGGCCCCGTCATCGGCCTCGCGAAAGACGCCGACCTCGACGTCGGCGAACTCGTGCCCCTTCTTCTCGAAGAGCCCGTCGATCGCCGCCTCGACCACGATCTTCGTGCCCGGCTCGATGGCGGCGAAGTGCTGCGAGTGCGTCTCGAGATGCAGCCAGGGGCTCATCCTCACGTTCTGACCGAGCACCCAGTTCGAGAGCCCGAGGACGAAGGCCGGATTTGCCGCACCTTCCGCCCGACAGATCGGTGCCATGGCCGACGGATCGCGTAGATAGCGGGTGATCTCCGAGCTCTGGTCCCAACGGGCGCGCATGGCATGGAGGCCACTTTCGCGCAGTCGCTCCATGACCTCGCGTGAAGCCACCGGGGGCTCGTGGGCGCGCGCGACGAGCGGATCGCCGCGACGCACGGGGGGCTCGGGCGGGGCGGGTGGCAGGCTCACCTCGGCCGATGCGCAATGCGTCGCCTGCTCGTCGATCAGCTTCGCCTCGTAGCGCTGGTGCGTCGCCCTGCCGACCTCGACGCGGAACACCTCGCCATCGTACACCGGAGAGTGTACGACTACGTGCGCGTGGCCACGCTCGAGCCACGGGCGGCCCCAGGCCGCGGCCGCCGGATGCAGCAGATAGGCCGAGACGATCACGCCGGGAACGAGTCCGCCCCGGAAGCCGTAGGCGTGAGCGACATCGTCCGCATGGATCCGGTTCTCGGATTCGGGAACGGGATTGAAGGCTTCGGCGCTCCAGGACTCGGGCCGAGACATCGGGTCGAGTCTAGCCGACGCAGCGATGGCCCGTTCGAGCTCGAATGCGTCGTTCTAAGCGAGGCCTGACGAATCGCTTCGCTTGTAGACGATGGCGGCCACGCCCAATGGCGTGGCGAAACGCCCCGATGCGACTCGCCGCCGTCCTCTCATCGGCCGTTGCCATGGCCCGGATGCGGAGGGGGAGTCCATGACGGGAGTCCATGACGTCAAGGCCATCGGCGATGACGTCACGATCTACGACATCAAGGCGCTGACAGCGGGCGGCGACAGGCTGGACGTCAAGGGCCTCGAGCTCTCGACCGAGGGGGTCGAGTTGATCGTCAACGGCGTCCCTGTCCATGCGCACGTCAAGGCCCTGCCGCAGGTAGGGACTCCCTGGCGCGCCGCGGCTGCACGCTCGGCCGAGCGCGCCGCCCTGAGGTCGAGCGTCGACAGCGGAGTGCGTGCGGCCGTGAAACCCCGCGGTTAGACTCGCGCCCGCGATGGGGAGAACGCCAATGGCCCACGAACGCGACGACCCGCCGGAGTCGGCGCTGCCGGCGGAGCCGGTCCAGCGGATCATCGGGCCCCTGCGCGCCTTCGTGCACGTCGAGGCGGCCAGTGGCGTGGTGCTCCTGCTCGCGGCCGTTACGGCCGTCGCGCTGGCGAACTCGCCCTTCGCCGAGAGCTTCCTGGGCATATGGAAGACCCATTTCGCCATCGAGCTGGGCTCCTTCTCGATGGACCACTCGCTGAAGCACTGGATCAGCGACGGGCTCATGGCGATCTTCTTCTTCGTCATCGGTCTCGAGGTGAAGCGCGAGCTGGTTCAAGGTGAGCTGCGCGAGCTGCGTCAGGCCGCCCTGCCGATCGCGGCCGCTCTCGGCGGAATGGTGGTGCCCGCCGCCCTGTATCTCCTGCTGCAGGCCGGAGAGCCGGCGGCCAGGGGCTGGGGCATTCCGATGGCGACGGACATCGCCTTCCTCCTCGGCTGCCTGACGCTGCTGGGCAAACGGGTTCCGGAGGGTCTGCGGGTCCTCCTGCTCTCCCTGGCGATCGGCGACGACATCGGCGCGATCCTCGTGATCGCGATCGGCTACACGAGCGAGATCCATGTCGGGGGGCTGGTGCTGGCGGGCGGCGCGCTGGGCCTCGTCCTGCTGATGCGCCGGATCGGTGTTCGCTTCGTGCCGGTCTACGTCTTCGTCGGATCGCTGCTCTGGCTCGGCCTCCACGAATCCGGCGTCCACGCCACGTTGGCCGGCGTGATCCTGGGCCTCCTCACGCCTTCCTCGCCCTGGGTGAGCGGGAGCCGGATGCGTCGGATCTTCGACCAGACGGCGGATGTCTGGAGCGGCACGGGCGGGGAAGCCATCGGCAGTCGGCGAGGGCTGCTCGACGACATGCGAACGGCGGCTCGCGAAGTCGAAGCTCCGCTGGACCGTCTCGAGCGCACGATGCATCCCTGGTCGGCGTTCCTCATCATGCCCATCTTCGCACTGGCCAACGCCGGCATTGATCTCGACCCGGGCATGCTGCTCGACGACGTTGCCTTGGCGGTCGCGTTGGGGCTGTGTGTGGGCAAGCCCCTGGGAATCGTGGGCGTGAGCTTCATCGCGGTCCGACTGGGGCTCGCAAGCCTTCCCGCGGGAGTCAGCTGGAGGATGTTGCTCGGAGGGGGGATGCTGGCCGGCATCGGCTTCACCATGTCTCTGTTCATCGCAGGGCTGGCGCTGGAGGGAACGCTCCGGGAGACCGCAGGGGCGGGAGTGCTCGTCGCGTCCGTCGTGTCCGGAGCTCTCGGCATGCTGATCCTGGCGCTGTCCCCGCGCACCGAGGAGTGACGCCAGCCCGACGTCTGGGGGTCCGATCCGAGCGGCGTCGATCCGGATTCCCCGCTGTCGGCATCGAGGTGCGCGGGGGCTGGCCCGAGGACTCGCGCGTCAGGGCGCGAGGGCTGCGCCAGCCACATCGTCGACGCGCCGGGCGATGATCTCGTTGCCCCGTGCGTTCACATGGCAGTCGTCGATGTAGATGTACTCGTCGACGTCGAATGAGTCGGTGAAGTCGTGGAGCCAGGGGGCGCTCTCCCGGAGGATGATCTCCTGAACGAGCGGGTACACCGTGGAGTAGTCGACGCTGCGCGAGGAAACCAGGGCCGTGTCTCGGAGGTAGTCCACGCTCGGCCGGCCGATGGGAGCCAGGGGCTGGAGGATGGCGTGGAAATCCGCGCCGGCATCCAGGGCGAGCGTCCGCGCGATTCGCCAGTTGTTGACCATCGTCTCCGCGACGCGCTGCGCGTAGGCCGGATCCTCCTGGCAGGCCGAGGGGCCGTGACGCCTACTGCCGAGGCTCGTGCGCAGGAAGACGATCACCTCCCGCAGCGGGCCCACGAGGCTTTGCAGCGTGTGGGACGAGGGGCGCAGCTTGCGGGCGATCTGGTGCTCGCGGGAGTGACCGTTGATGGAGACGTCGGAGCGGCACAGGGTGTAGACGTCGTTGCACCCGTCGTAGAAGACCACCAGGTCCATCTCCGTGTCCTGGTTGCGGAGGTTCACCAGGCGTGCCAGGGACTGTCTGGAGACGAACCCGGACTCGCCATGGTTGTACACGGCGTGGTCCGGGTGGAGCCGGTTGAAGAGCGCGGGGATGGTCTCTTCATCGCCGACGCCCTTGCCCCAGATGGTGGAGCCACCGAAGAAGTGCACGCGGCCCCGAGGCCGGTCCGTGGTGGGGGTGTGGACCCGATCTCCGGTCTCGTCGACATGGGTGTACTCCCCTTCGAAGGGCTCCCGCGACCACGCCAGGTAGGGCACATAGCGGGTGCGTAGCAGGGAGAACTCGTGAAAGATCGTTCGCGCGGCCTGGCGGTCGCTGAGGCTGGGGCTGTCGGCCTTGTCGCTCGGCGGCACGAACCACTGCTCGACCACGTGCTCCCCGTCGAGCGCGATCGACGACAGCAGGTTCAGGGACCAGATGATGACGAGCAGCACCAGCAGGTTCCCGGCGACGAGCTTCGCGATCCTTCCTGCCACGGCGGCGGGATTCTAGCCGGAGATCCCGACGGCGCGCAGCGCCGCGCGGGCCGGAGCGGATCCGTCGCGTCGACTCCCCGCAGTGAAGAGGTGCCTCCGGTGGCCTAACGCGTCGGACGTCTGTGGTATACGAGACGGCATGACCGCGGATCGACGCTACCAGATCCTCTTCGAGTCCGTGAAGATCGGGCCCGTCACTGCGCCGAATCGCTTCTATCAGGTGCCGCATTGCACGGGCATGGGCTTCCGCATGCCCCAGAGCCTCGCGGCCATGCGGGAGACCAAGGCGGAGGGTGGCTGGGGGGTCGTGTGCACCGAGTACTGCTCGATCCACCCCAGCTCCGACGACTCCCCGCTGCCCTACGCCTCGCTCTGGGGCGAGGACGACGTGCGGGCGCAGGCGTTGATGGTGGAGAAGGTCCACCGGCACGGCGCCCTCGCGGGCGTCGAGCTCTGGCATGGAGGGGGCACGAGTCCCAACCTCTACACCCGCGAGCCCGGGATCGGTGCCCGCAGCCGGCCCGCGAGCGGCATCGAGCCCGTGCAGTGTCGCGCCATGGACAAGCGCGACATCCGCGAGCTGCGTCGCTGGCACGTGCAGGCCGCGAGGCGCGCGCAGCGGGCGGGCTTCGACATCGTCTACGTCTACGCCGCCCACGGCTACCTGCTCGCGCAGTTCCTCTCGCCGCAGAACCAGCGCTCGGACGAGTACGGGGGCTCGCTCGAGAACCGCGCGCGCCTCCTACGCGAGCTGCTCGAGGAGACGAAGGAGGCCATCGGCGACCGCTGTGGAATCGCCCTGCGGCTCTCGAGCAGCGTCGGAGGCGCGGACGGGGAGCCCGAGATCGGTGAGAAGCGCGAGCTCATCGGCCTGCTCGGCGATCTTCCCGATCTCTGGGACCTCAGCGTCCACGACTACAGTTACGAGATGGGAAGCTCGCGCTTCACCCGGGAGGCCGCGATGGAGAGCTACGTCTCCTACGTGAAGCAGCTGACCCGGAGGCCCGTCGTCGGGGTGGGGCGCTTCACCTCCCCGGACACGATGCTGCGTCAGGTCCAATCCGGAATCCTCGATCTGGTGGGCGCTGCACGGCCCTCGATCGCCGACCCGTTCCTCCCGCGCAAGATCCGGGAGGGACGCGTCGAGGACATTCGCGAGTGCATCGGCTGCAACGTCTGCTACGCGGCGGATTACCAGGGGATTCCGATTCGCTGCACGCAGAACCCGGCGATGGGGGAGGAATGGCGTCGGGGTTGGCACCCGGAGTTCATTCCCGAGGCGCGGAGCGAGAAGAGCGTGCTGGTGATCGGCGGCGGGCCGGCAGGCCTCGAGGCTGCGCGGGCGCTGGGACAGCGGGGCTACGCAGTGACGCTCGCGGAGAAGAGCCGCGAGCTGGGCGGCCGGGTAGGGCGAGAAGCGGCTTTGCCCGGACTGGCCGAGTGGTCCAGGGTGCGGGACTGGCGCGTCACGCAGATCGAAAAGCTCGAAGCGGTCGAGGTCTTCCTCGAGAGCGAGCTCGACGCGGAGCAGGTGCTCGAGTTCGGGGCGGATCGCGTCGTGCTGGCCACGGGTGCCGACTGGCGACCCGATGGGGTGGGGCGCTGGCACGCCGGACCCATCGACGGCTGGGACACGGCGTCCGTCCTGACGCCGGACGACATCATGAGCGGAGCGCTGCCCGAGGGTTCGTTCCTCGTCTTCGACGACGATCACTACTACATGGGCGGCGTCGTCGCGGAGAAGCTGGCGGGTACCGGCCGCGAGGTCACGCTGGTGACGACCTCGTACCTGGCGTCCGCCTGGACCATCAACACGGCCGAGCGCGACCGGATTCAAGCGCGTCTGCTTGGCCTGGGCGTGCGCATCGAGCCGAATACGGCCTTGACCCAGCTGGCAGGCGAGAAGGCGGTTCTCCGCTGCGTCTTCACCGGCCGAGAGAGCAGCGTCGACGTGCCCAACGTCGTCATGGTGACGTCGCGCGCTCCGCGCGACCGCCTCTACCGCGAGCTCGGGGCCCGGATCGACATCGAGCGGATCGGGGATTGCCTCGCCCCTGGGACGATCGCGGCCTGCGTGATGTCGGGACACCGCTACGCGAGGGAGATGGACGCGGGACCGGCTGAAGGAGCGCTCTTTCGACGAGAGAGCCCGATCCCGTAGCCCCAGATGGGTATGCCTCCGGGGGCTTGCAGGCTTCGACGCCCACCTGATCACCGCTGGGGGAGGAGCTCTTCCCAGCGATGCGGATCTCGCTTCTGGCCGTCGTGGTGACCGCGCTCTCGGTGTACGGCGCGGGAAACGATTGCCTAGACTGACGGGGCGCGGGACAGGAGGGCCATCGGTGCGAAGTGAGGCGCGGGTCGTTGTCATCGGCGGAGGCGTGGCGGGCTGCAGTCTCCTGTATCACCTGACGAAGCTGGGTTGGAGCGACGTCGTGCTGCTCGAGAAGGACGAGCTCACCAGCGGCTCCACCTGGCACGCGGCGGGCCTCTGCACCCAGTTCAGCGCCAGCTACAACCTGATGAAGCTGCTCCGCTACAGCCTCGATCTCTACGCAACGCTCGAGGCGGAGACCGGGCAGCCGGTCGACCTGCATCGCTGTGGCAGCCTGCGCCTCGCGAGCTCTCAGGACCGTCTCGACGAGTTCGCCCACCGCAAGGGCATCGCCGACATCCTGGGCATTCCCTTCGAGATCGTCTCGCCGGAGCGGATTCGAGAGCTCTTCCCGCTCTGCGACGTCGAGGGCGTGCTCGGCGCGGCCCACACGCCGACCGACGGCTACGTCGACCCGTCCGGGGTGACCCAGGCCTTCGCGAAGGGCGCGATCGCGAAGGGCGCCGAGATCCTCCGGTATAGCCCGGTGCAATCGATCACTCGCGATGGCGACCGCTGGCTGCTCGAGACCCCGAAGGGCCCGATCCGCACCGACGTCGTCGTCAACGCGGCCGGCCAGTGGGCCCGGCAGGTGGGAAGGATGGTCGGCGTCGAGCTCCCGATCGTGCCGCTCGAGCACCACTACCTCATCACCGAGCCGATGGACGCGGTGAAGGCGCTGCCCCGGGAGCTGCCCGTGCTGCGCGACACCGAGGCCTCCTTCTACGTACGCGGGGAGGGTGGGGGGCTGCTGGTGGGTCCGTTCGAGCGCCACACGAAGCCGTGGGCGCTCCAGGGGGTCCCGGACGACTTCCACGCGAGCCTGCTGCCCGCGGATCTCGAGCGCCTGGAGGAGGTGCTGGAGGGAGTCGCGCGCCGCATTCCGGTGTTCGCGGGCGCGGGCATCCAGAGTGTCGTGAACGGCCCCGACGGCTATACGCCCGATGGGCGCTGCCTGATGGGCCCGGTACCGGGGCTTAGCGGCTTCCACGTGCTGGCGGGCTTCAGCATCTTCGGAATCGTCTTCGGCGGAGGGGCCGGCAAGTACGCCGCGGAGTGGATCGTCGACGGTCAACCCAGCGACAACATGTGGGAGCTCGACGTGCGTCGCTTCGACGACTTCGCGGGCTCGACCCGCTACGTCGCGGAGCGCGCCTGCGAGGTGTACGGCCACGAGTACGCCATCCACTACCCGGAGGAGGAGCGCCCCGCCGGAAGGCCCTTGAAGACGAGCCCCCTCTACGATCGGCTGCTGGCGAAGGGAGCCGTCTACGGCGCCCGTTTCGGCTGGGAGCGGCCGCTCTGGTTCGATCGGAATGGACCCGGTCGCGACGAGTACTCGTTCCGTCGCGGGAACTGGCACGCTTCGGTGGGCGAGGAGTGCCGGGCCGTGCGGTCGCGGGTCGGTGTGCTCGATCAGACGAGCTTCGCGAAGTACGAGGTCTCGGGGCCGGGCGCCGAGGCCTTCCTCGATCGACTTTCCGCCAACCGGCTTCCGGCGTCCATCGGTCGCATCGCGCTGACGCAGATGTGCACGCCGCGGGGTGGCGTGGAGTGCGACGTCACGGTGACGAGGCTGTCGGAGGACCGCTTCTATGTGGTCTCGGCGGCTGCCACCGAGCGTCACGACCTGGACTGGATCGAGCGGCACCTGCCCGAGGACCGCAGCGTTCGGCTCGACAACGTATCGAGCCGCTACGGGGTGTTGACCCTGGCCGGACCCCGCTCGCGGGACGTCCTCCAGGCTCTCACCGACAGCGACTGCTCGCACCGGGCCTTTCGCTTCTTCCGCTGTCGCGACCTCCACCTGGGCATGGTGCCCGTGCGAGCGCTGCGCGTGTCCTACGTCGGTGAGCTGGGCTACGAGCTCCATCATCCCGTGGAGGTCCAGCGCACCCTCTACGAGCTCCTGATGGACGCCGGCCAGCGCTTCGAGATCGTCGACTGGGGCTACCGGGCGCTCGATTCCATGCGTCTCGAGAAGGCCTATCGCCTCTGGGGCGCCGACATGTCGGCGGACTGGACGCCGCTCGAGGCCGGCATGGAGCGATTCGTCGCCTGGGAGAAGGGCGATTTCATCGGCCGGGAGGCCCTGCTGCGCCAGAAGGAGCGCGGCGTCGAGCGCGAGCTGGCCTGCCTCGTGATCGAGGCCGCCGACGCCGACGCCCATGCCTACGAGCCGATCCTGGCCGCTGGGGAGACGATCGGCTACGTCGCCGCGGGTGGCTACGGCCACGTGGTAGAGAAGTCGATTGCCCTCGCGTACCTGCCGGTCGCCCACGTCGCACCGGGTACCGAGCTCGAGGTGGAGATCCTGGGTGAGCGCCGACGGGCCCGGGTCGTGGCACAACCGCTCTACGACCCGAACAACGAGCGGCTGCTCGCCTGATGCGGCTCTCGATCCTGGTCTGCATCGCGGCCCTCGCGTTGGGCTGCCAGCCTCGGGACGAGCGGCCGGGGATGTGGGTACGCGGGGAGCCCGTCGAGCAGCGCGTAGACGACTGGTCGTTCACCGGGGAGGTCGACGAGATCTTCATCGAGACCCGGTCGTGGTACGGCCTCCCCCACTCCACGACGATCTGGTGCGTCGAGCACGACGGCCGGCTCTTCATCGGCTCCTACGGGAACGAGAAGAAGGCCTGGGAGGAGAACGTCGCGCGCCGCCCCGAGGCGAAGCTCGCAATCCAGGGCAGGACGTACGCCGTGACCGTCACGCCGGTCACGGACCCCGACCTCAGCGAGGCACTCGATGCCCGCTACGCGCGGAAGTACGACATGCGCGAGGTCTTCGGCGAAGCGCTGCCCGACTGGTGGTACTACGAGGTGACCCAGTAGGCGGCGACCGTCCGTCAGCCGGCGGCCGGACAGGCGGCGGCGAAGGCCGCCGCCAGGCCGCTTCGCTCGCCGTCGCTGCGGGCGCGCCACGCGACGTGCTGGTCCGGGCGGACCAGCAGCGCGCCGGAAGGCTCGATGCCGGCGATCTCGAGCCAGCGATCGAGCTCCGGGACCTCCTTCCGGTCGAGGAGATGGAGCGCCAGCCGCGCGCCTCCGATCTCGCCCGCGGCGCCGCGCCAGGCGCTGCCGTCGGGGCCCGCGATCAGCACGAAGCGATCGAGCGGGACCCGGTCCAGCAGGGATCGAGGTCCGTCGCGGGTCTCGAGCCAGACATGGGGCAGGCGTCCGCCGGGTGTGCCCGAGGGCTCGAAGCGCCGGGGCTCCGGAGGCGGGGCGTCGGGGGCGTAGGAGAAGCCCAGCTGGAGGCCGGGCATGTCGAAGTGCTCGGCCTGATTCGCGATCGCCTCCCCGACACGCTCGTGGCCGTCGGTCGCGGCCAGGACCTGGGGGATCTCGATCAGCTTCAGGGCGTTCTTCAGGCTCTGATTCGCGTTGTGCTGGGCTATGGGACGTCGCTCGGCGTCGTAGGAGTCGAGCAGTGAGGTGCCGGCCAATCCCTTCGAGACGAACGCCAGCTTCCAGGCCAGATTGTGGGCGTCCTGCACGCCGGTGTTCAGGCCCAGGCCGCCCGTGGGCGGGAAGCGATGGGCCGAGTCGCCCACCAGGAAGATGCGGCCCTCGCGATAGCGCTCGGCGACCTGGGCGGTCATCGTCCAGGTCGAGATGGTCTCGACCTCGAAATCCAGGTCCGGATCCTCCAGGGCGTCGCGGATCAGCCCGGCGCAGCGCGTCTCGTCGTAGTCGTCGGGCGATTCCCGCTCCGCGTCGTAGGGGACCATGAGCGTCGCCTCGGTGTCGAGATCGTGGACGACGAAGACACTCGGCGTGGCCGCGTCGGTGACGAAGCTCAGCACCGAAGGCGGCGCCCCCAGCCGGTCGCGGAGCGCCGCGCTGAAGTGGATCATCACGAAGCTCTGGAGTCGATCGGGCCCGTTCACGGGAATGTCCAGCGACTTGCGTACGCGGCTACCCGCTCCGTCGGCGCCGATCAGGTAGCTGCAGCGCACGCTCAGGAGCTCGCCGCCCGCGAGGTCGCGTAGTCTCGCCGTTACGCCCTTCGCGTCCTGCTTCGCGGACTCCCACTGGCAGCTCCAGCGGGGCGGCTCGCCGAGTGCTTCGAGCAGCAGGGGCTCGAACCGGTTCTGGGAGAGATTGCGCAGCGGCGTGGGTGTCACCTCGAGCTGGTCGTCGCCCTGGCGTTCGAAGGGGAGCCGTCCCAGGCGTCGGCCGCCGAGCTTCGTCACCCATTCGACCAGGCCCGCGTCCTCCGGCGCAATCGCCGCCCTGCCCATCGCCTCCATGTCGACGCCGGCGGCGCGGCAGATCTCGAAGGTGCGGGCGTTCACGACGTGCGCCGCCGGCGCCCGCTGCGGGCCGGCGCGTCGTTCGACCACGAGCGCCTCGACGCCGAGTCGTTCGAGCATCAGCGCGGTCATGAGGCCCGCGGGGCCGGCGCCCACGATCAGGACGGGGACCTCACGCGGCAGCACGGGCGTCCCTCCCACCGATCAGGGCGAGCCAGACGCCCGCCATGATCGTCGTGAGCACGCTGAAGGCGAAGACGTTCTCGTCGATCCCGAAGATCCGGGTGTGGATGCCGGGCATGGTGATGGCGCCCTCGTAGAGCGGGTCGAAGAGCACCGCCAGCCAGAAGCCGCCGAGGTTGCAGCTCTGCCAGAGGGCCGAGATGCGCAGGCTCTCGAGCGCGGGCCGCCGCAGCCAGATGAAGTAGAGGTTCGCGATGCCGGACAGCACCATGAAGCCCAGCAGCCAGGCCAGGTGCACGCGCGCGTGCCCCACCCACTCGGGGTTGAGCACGTGGCTC
>Ga0209536_100009323_pt1 | contig 14603 bp, 25 predicted proteins | sample DeeMarSeWOR28_12_FD_187461 | JGI IMG/M metagenome (GOLD analysis project Ga0209536, IMG submission 187461) | Marine sediment microbial communities from White Oak River estuary, North Carolina - WOR-2-8_12 (SPAdes) (version 2) | ecosystem: Environmental > Aquatic > Marine > Intertidal zone >...
CCACGACCATCATAATAACAATGACCGCACATACACCTAAAATAAATGATGTTATTTCCATAATTTGTTAAAGTTTAAATATGTCAAAGAACTCACTTAGCTGATATGAGAGGATTTGAACCTCTTTACCTGAACTCCAATTATGGTTTCCGTGCCCTCTACACTAATATCAATCGACAGTTTCTAACCTGTCAGTCTTAAGTTAATTATACCGTTATATTTGTAATATAGCATAATTAATACTTAAAATCAAGTTTTGTATCAAAATCTTCATACCAATAGCAATCAATAAAATACCAAATACTCTCTCCATTATGGTAATACCTATAATCCCAATCTTATTCTGAATCCAAGATGCTGATTTTAATACTGCATATATGACTATCGAATTAACTAAAATTGATAAAATCACAACAAAGGTTCCAAATTCAGCATTTAATGACATAATGGTTGTTAAAGTACCAGGTCCCGATATTAATGGAAAGGCAATTGGAAAAATAGTTGCTTTTATTGCTTGTTTTTGTTTTTTGCTGTTTTCATCTAAACCCAATACCATTTTAACACCGAAAAATAATATTAAAAAAGAACCAGCCAAACCAAAATGAAAAGTTTCAATACCCAACACATTAAATAATGTTTCACCAACGAATAAAGTTATAATCATTATCATTGCCGATATGATGGTTCCTTGAAGTGAATCAATTTCACCGTGTTCTTTTCTTAATTTGATAATCAATGGGATATTCCCCACCATATCAATTACTGCGAATAATGTAAGTATTGAGGTTAAAATTTCTAATAACATAATATTATCCTATTGTTTCACCTCCACTGGTGTATATTTCTAATGTTGCCGCTTTTCCATAATTATCCAAATAGTCCTCAGGTTCCAGTTCTTTGTCTTTGAAGAATACTCGTGAAATAAAATCCCAATCACCTTCAGGTGTTTCAACGGTTCCACCCATCAATGAAAAATCAGATGTTTTGGGTAATTCGTCTGATTCAAAACTAGATTCGAACAAACCACCTTTGTTTTCGTCTACAACTAACAATACGTTATCGGTCCCATCCAAAAACTCAGGTAATGCAATATAATTCTCGTAGGGATATAACTCTTCGATTTTATCATCATCACCGATATAATCATACATATCACCCAAATCTTTGTAATCAATTTCCAATACGACATTACCATCCTCATCAAATACTTTACCCCAAAAGGCATCATTATAAAAAGGTTTTGATACGTGAAACAGGTCCCCTTCATCCCATATGTCAATACCGATGTCTTCCATTTCACTACGGATTTCCCATAGTTCATCATATCCGTTATCTTCCATAAGTTCACGGACCTGTTCTACTTGTTCATCACTGAGAGAATATCCTTGAGCTTCCATCTCCCAACCATAAAATTCTACTTTATATTTTGCCATTTTTTTTATTTTGTCATTTTTTTATATTAATCCCACCATCTTTCAATATTTTGTTCCATTATTTTGAATAATAGTTTACGAGCACGATTATGGTTGATATGTGCAATATTCATAGCAATAACCTGTTTATCATCTTCTCGACCTTCAAGATTAAATACACCCTCTCCATTTATAACTCTTTTATATATTAGAGGATATTTTGCAAAGTAATCATCAAAATTTTCTTCTAACTCTTTAGACTCCCAAGTTGAATAGCCTTCTTTATCTTTACAGGGTTCAAACCAATTTTTGGTCTTATGATAATCCATATATTCTGAACTATAAAACTCATCTTGGACAAGTTTCATTAGGCGAACACAGGTCATCATTACTTCAGCATCTCTCTTTGCTCTGGTATGAATATCCCTTTCTCCAATGTATTTTGATTGGGCTTTAAGTTTATGCATCATAATCTCAAAGATATAATGACTGTCCCAGTTACGGTCCTTCCAAATAATAGGAAACCAATAGATTATATTCTTAATGCCTGTTTTAAAGTTTATCCAATAGAATCGAGCTTCGTTTTTCCACCACAAAGAAATATTATCCATTATCTTTCTAAATAGGTTACGAGATTCTCTTTCTTCTCTCCATTGTTCGAATATGTCTTTTTCTGGTTCCATCAAGTTATAAAATATATGAGTTTTTGTTATTCCGTGGACAAATATAATATTATTCTTCGATTTCTACAAGTTCAATATTAAAATTTAATGATTTACCAGCTAATGGGTGATTCATATCCAAAATGATATTTTCTTCATCTTCACCAACAACAACTGCTTGAATTGGTATGCCTTCAGCTGTTGAACCTTGAACCATCTCACCAACTCTTACTACGAAGTCTTCAGGGAAATTTTTACGATTAACTGGTTGAACAGCTTCTTCATTTCTTTCACCATATGCTTCGTTTGGTGTTAATGTAACATCTTTAGTTTCACCTACTTCCATACCCATTACTGCGTTATCAAAACCGGCAATCATTTGACCGGCACCTACTGTAAAGTTTAGTGTTTCATTTCTAGCACGAGAACTGTCAAATTCTTGACCATTTTCGAATGTTCCTGTGTAATGTACTTTTACGTTTTTTCCTTTTTCTACTTTCATTTGTTTGTTATTTAATTTAATTTATATACTTATTTTTTACTCGTTCTGAGATTGGAACTGCGTCTCCTAATTCATCTATCTTAACGAATTTCACATTCGTTGATAGTATAACGTTTTGTTTACCGGAGTAAACATTGTGAGACCTTGCTTCCATATAAATGGTTAATGAAGTATTACCAAATGATTTTACCTCACCATATATCTTTATTAATTGACCCTCCTTTGCGGGTTTTTTAAATATGCATTCGTCTATTTTAATTGTGACCATTCTCGGTGTATCACACACTTGCATTGCGTAGGCAGCCGCACTTGCGTCTAACCATGCTAATAATTTACCACCGAATAAGTTTCCGTGAAATCCTAAATCACTTTTCTTTATGGGGTGAGTATTCAATAATTCCATTCTATCTTCCTCCATTAATATAATCTTTTGAAATAACCCCAGTCTTGACCTGAGACATCTTTATTAGGGAAATAAAAAACATATTCCTTATTGTCAAACATAATTTTCTTTACAAAACCTGACGGAATCGTTGCACCACCAGCAACAGTATCACAATCTTCATCAAATGTTACTATAATTTCAACCATTACGGTATCAAATATTTTAGCAAGACCACGTTCAAACTCTTCAAGTTCTCTCCATGGTCCCCTATTAAGTCCTTCGTGTTGAAGTGCACAATTCAAATAGGTAAATGTTTTCTTTAATGTTTCTCGGTCACAATTAAATGCTGCTGCAGGTGCTAAATGACCTCTATCCCATTCATTATTCCTGTAGTCTTCAACATCCGATGTGTGAATACTGTCAACACCATAAAAATCTAATCCACTTCTGGATTGTTCACCCATAGGACATTGAACTCGGTATCGAACCCATAAGGGTTGTTCTAATTGTTCTGAATACATTACCTCGAAAATGTCGGTTTTTATTGTGTCTATTGTTGAAATATCTATTTGACCAAAAGTTAATTTAGTCAAAATTATAAATGTGATAAAAAAAATTTTTCTCATTATTTTTACGTTTTACTTAATTATAATAAAATTATTTCAAACGGTAAACCTGTCTAAACAAATCTTTTGTTTCGGATAATACCGCATCTTTCGGCCATTTTTGTAAATCGTCATTATAATGAACGGTATCAAAACCTATCCAGTAACCATCGGAGAATCTGTTATTATCTCTCATATGTTCACTAAAAGTTAAACCACCGTGAACCGAAACATCAATATCATCATAACCTTTATCATAAAAACTATGACCCTCAGCAATACGAACATATCCATTACCCCAGCCACCATTTGACCACGTATTTTTTAAAATCATAACTGGTGGTGACAAATTTAAGTTTTCATAGGCGGTTAATACCTCATCAACAGTAATTGATAAGTATTTTGCATTAAGTAATGCATTATCACCTTCTTTTAACAAAAGGTCTTCGAAAAATGTAATCTTTGAATCTGACATATTTATTATTAATTAATCTTTTACAAAAATAGAAAAAAATATGGATATTAAAAAGCAATATTTACCTGAAAATGAATATTTTCCTGCAGAATATAAGAAAAAAACAATAGTTCTTCATCATACAGCAGGAAGTCATAGACCTGATTGGGTTGTTAGTGCTTGGGATAAAGACCAAACAAAAGGAGGTAAACCATTAAGAGTCGCAACACAATATGTTATTGGTGGTAAGTCTACTCGTGACGGAAATCAGGATTGGGATGGTAAAATTATTGAATCGTTTCCTATCAAATCGTGGGCACATCATTTAGGGACAAAAAATTCAAATAATACTGAATTAAATCAACAGTCTATTGGTATTGAAATTTGTAATTATGGTCCGTTAACAAAATCATCAAACGGAGAATATTTCACATATGTTAATAGTCTTGTTCCCGAAGAAGATGTTGTTGATTTGGGTAAAAATTGGAGAGGATATAGATATTATCAAAAATATACTGATGCCCAAATTCAATCAGTTAGAGATTTAATATGTATGTTAAGTGCAGAATTTGGAATTGATGTTAAAAAAGGTCTTGTTGAATTATTCGATAAGAAAAAACAAATAGACAAACTTTCAGTATTAGAAAGACAACAGTTTCTTAACGAAAGAGGTTATCTCGGCACTAATGGTAAAAAACTTGATGAAGATGGTTTGGACGGTAGTAATACTAGATATGCGACCAGAACTTATACCGACACAAAACGAGGTGAGTGGGGTGCGTTTGAATTTAATCAATTAGCTAATGAGGGTGGTGAAGGTATTTGGTCACACACTAACTATCGTAAGGATAAGTTTGATGTCTATCCTTATCCTCCTTTGGTGGAAATGTTGAAGTCTCTTTAATTTCGTATAATGATTCTTGATGGAAGTAATATTCTTCCGCCAATTTATTTAACTCTTCTTCCGTTAAATTATTTAAATAGTATTCTTTTATATAACTCATTTTTTTATATTTTAATACAATAATAATAAAACAATATTAGACTATCAAAATTAATATCCTTGATAATTTGATAATTTAGTAATATTTATGATTATGGAAACGTTAGAGTTTAATGATTATATAAGTGGTATTCTTGAAATGATTTATGAAAAAGTAGGTTCAAGAATGAATGCAAAACAATTAGTTAAAAATAATTATTTTAGAATTAAAACAGCATTTTATGAAGATGAAAAACCTGACACAGTTGTTAATAGTATTCTAAAATCACACAAAAAAAATATTAAAGAATCTGTTATGATTAATGAAGCCAAAGATATTAATGAACCTATTAGAATGATTGTTAGAGACATAACTAATATTATTAAGAGTAAAGAATACGGTAGTTACAATCTACCTGAAGATGTTTCAAGTTCACACAATTTAGAATATGATTTTGATAGTGATTATAAGAAATTTAACATTAGTAGAGCCTACAATATCCCCCCATTTAGTATCGAACTAACTTACGATGCTAACTTTAATATGGATGAACCTTATATGTTAAACGCGGCACTATTGGATGATAATGAAACTATAGGTATGGTTATTATTATTAATCCTGAACATTTTCCTCAATTAATGTATGATTTGATTGCGGATGTTAACGATTTAGTTGCTCACGAGATAGAACATATCTTTCAAGAATATGGAATGAGACCTGAGGATGAATCTAATTATAAATTGGATGGGGATGAAGAGACTAAAGGTATTAATTACTATACTCAGAAACATGAAATACCTGCTCAATTAAAAGGGATAATTAGAGTTGCAAAATTAAGAAAACAACCAATAGAACAAGTTATTATGGACTGGTTTAAAAGAAGTAAATATGCACATCAATTAAACGATGACGAAGTTATTTATATGGTTGATTTTTTAAGTAACGAATACAAACAAAGATATGGAACCATATAGTATAGAAGAGTTTAGTAAAAAGATTAAGAGGTCAATACAAATCTTGTTATATCTTTTTGAAGCTAAAACAGGTATGAGAGCTAGTGCGAGTAATATTTCTCCAAACACATTTGATATAGGTGCTTCGGTATATTTTGAAATTGAAGTAACTTTTGAAACTACGGACCCAGATACAGGGTCTTTAAGTTATAATTTAAACAAAGTTGATAATGTAATGTTCAATTTCTTTAGTAAAGTAGTTCTAACACCAAAAGCGGATTTTATAACTGTAAGTTTACCACCTGAAGAAAGTGATGATATGGTCGGTTTATTTCAAGGTCTTAATTATGATTGGTCAGGTCACGAAGGTCAAAATAATACTAAGGCTAAATTTGGGTTTGAATACAATTTATTCTATGATGAGTATGAACTATACTACGATAATTAATTTGTAATTTATATTTTTATTCTTTATCTTTGTGACATATGGAATACAATAGAGAAAATTTAAACAAATTATCACTTGTTGAATTAAAAGTAATTTGCAAAAATTTACGACTTAAACTAACAGGAACAAAATCGCAATTAATTAAAAGTATCATTGATTTAATGAAACCTCAACCTGAGGTTGTATCAATACCAAAAGATTTTAAAACACCACGAGGTAAAAAAATAATAGGGTTGAAACTTTCAGAACACGATAAGAGAATTCAGATAGGTAAATTAAGACAGAAAAATAATGTTACTGATTTATACTATTCTATGGGTGTTCACTATTATATGGTAGATAAAGATTTTAAATTTGATTAATATGGTTCGGTTTGATGATTTACCTAAAAATGTATTAAAAAAATTTATAATTGAGGAAAATCGTCTTAATGATTCTAATAGGTTATTCTTAATAAAAAAAAGAATCCCTATTTATGAGTGGAGCGTATATAAGAAAAAGTATACGACAAAAGGTATTCCTCATAAATACCAACAAAATAATACATTAGAGGAGGCATCTGAATCAATTAGAAATTATGTAATTAATGAAATGGGTATTACACCATCGTTGAAATACTCAAAGAGACCTTCTAAATTTAAGATTTTTTTGAAATTCTTTTTGCGACGTTTTGGAGTATATCTCTAACAGCAATTCCTGAAGTTGTAATTAAACCTGAAGTTATTATTGCTTCAATTAATGTTTTAAATTGAACAGAATCCACACCAAAATTTGTTACAACATTAATTAACATACCTAAAATAGGAAGTAAAAACGTATATGCTAGTATGTCTTTAGCGGTATAAATACTTAAACCCAAAACATTTAACATATTTGCAAATTTATCTTTTACCGATTCTGTTTTTTTAATTGCAGATTCTAACTCATCGTTAAGACCTTGAGATTCAAGGTCTTTTTTAAGTCTAGCATAATCTTTTCCGGTGTAATATACGATAGACATTGCTGCAACTACCAATGAAGATACTTGCCAAGGTTCAAGACCTTGATATTCGTTTTCTAAGTATTTTTGAACGGGTTCCATAAGTGCACCAATACCGGCACCATAAGTCAAAGCAAATCTTGCACTTACACCAAACTGATTTTTAACATCATTAACTATTTTATCTAATAAATCAGTAAATCGATTAGATATAGATTTTAAATCGATATTAAATTTTTCTGTTAAAATTGTCCTATATTGATTTTCAGTTATAATGACACGCATCTTAAATTGTTTAATAATAAATATACCATAAGTATTAAAGTAGTGTTACGTATATTTATGATAAAAGACTTTTTATGAGTAAAGAAGTAAATCCAGAAGTAAGACCAGGTGATAGAATCGTTTGTATTCATATGGCGGATAAGTATTCTCCGATTACAGGTGGTGTTGCAGGAACCGTTGTTAGTGTAGGTAGAGACCCATACGATAAAAATGAAAAAATAATTTCAGTAGAATGGGATAACGGAAGAACCTTATCATTAATATCTTCAGAAGATATATGGATGAAAGAAGAAGATTTAAAAAAAGAGGAAGATTCAAATTTAAGTGAAAGTGTTCAGGAGTTAACTGACAAGTTAATTGATAATGAGTTAAACCCTGAAGAATTTGAAGATTTGATGTCACAATTAAATGATGATGATGTTACAGATTTATTCTTAAGAAATTTAGACCGAAAGTTATTAAAATCAGGAGACAAAAATGAAAATGTTAGGGAATACATATCGAAATACTTGGATTCCATCGAAACGAGAGATAATGTCGAATCGGACCCATCAGATGATTTTGATGTTGAAGATGAGTTTTTATATGGAGGAATTGAACCGGAAAAATCAAAAATCGGGAGAAAACAATTCAAAAAAGAATTGATGCCCCTTCAAGTTGAATTATTAAAATTACAAGAACACGTTAAGGAAACGGGAAAACCTGTTGTTGTGGTAATGGAAGGTAGAGATTCGGCAGGTAAAGGTTCTACTATTCGCAATATGACTGAGTATTTGGACCCTAAGTATTATAATGTTATTGCATTAGGTATTGCCACACCTGAAGAGAGAAAAGATTGGTTTGGTCGTTATGAGAAATATATAGAACCAGGTAAAATCACATTCTTCGACCGTAGTTGGTATAATAGAGGTATTGTTGAACCTGTAATGGGTTATGGAACTGAAGAGGAGTATTTTGATTTTATGGAAAACGTAAATGATTTTGAACAATCATTAAAAGACCGAGGAGTTGAACTATTTAAGTTTTGGTTATCTATAACACCTCAAACACAACAAAAGAGATTTGAACTTAGAAAGAATTCGCCACTAAAATATTGGAAATTTTCCCCTAACGATGAGAAATCAATTGACAAGTGGGATGACTATACTGAGTATAAAGAAAAGGTCTTAAAACAGACGAAAGAGGCTCAGCCGTGGACTGTAGTGGATACTAATGATAAGAGGGCTGGAACGTTAAACCTACTTAGACACATTCTGCAAAATGTAGACTATAAGGGTAAAGACGAAAAAAACTTCGGTATGAAATTCCCTGAAGTGGTGACTACAGTAAATGAATCTAAAAATCCAATGATGGACGAATTAGTAAAATTGAAGGATATATTTAAATCAACTAACGAAAGAGTATTTTTTGATTTTCTAAGTAAGTTAAGAGATTCAAGTTTAGTAAATATGTTTGAATCAACACAATTTTTAGTTTCGGGTCCTGAATATCTTAAAAAGTTTATTGAAATGGAGGAACTTAAAGGTCGTGAATTTGATGAGGATATGGTTGAAGAATTATTAGACTTAGCAGAACAAACAAAATCAGAACTTATAAATGCTGCTTTAAAGTTAATAGAAGATGAAGGTAAAGATGATTATTCAACAAGTAACATTAATAGAAAACTAAGAACCTTAACAAGTATGGCTCTTAGGTATTATATTATGATGTATGGTAGGGTATAATTATAGACTATCTGTTACGGTAATTTTACCGATTTCAATATTAAAACTATTAACACCAAATAATCTTAAATATTTTTTTATTTCTTTTTCGGTGTGATTACGAATTTTTCTATTTCTTGAAACAGCACTTCTAAATCCTGCAGAATAATTAATGTTACTCATTCCGTTAACATCGGAATTCCAAGTAAGACCTTTCATTTTACCACAAACTTTAATATTTACTTTAATACTACAAGACCAACGTTCGTGAGATTTTACGTGTGTAATTTTAAAGGTTAAGTCGTGATTATCATAGTAATAATATGTTTCACTAATACTTTTACTTTTGAAAACAGGTTGCTTGATTAAATCTCTAACTTTTTTTGACTCTTTGTATCCTTCTAAAAAACTGTTCATCCTAATTCCCTTTTGTTAACACAAATATAAGGAATATAATTTAAACTACCATAGATGTTGTTAAAAAAATTGGTCCTCTTTCTCCATAATATCCACCAACCATATTGTAGTAGAAGTATTCAATAGCTTCTTCCTCTGTCATTAGGTCATTTTTAACCATTTTTTGAATGATACGTTGTTTTGAATAAACGATTCTCGTATCACGACCAAATTCCTCACTGATACCGACAATGCAGTCGTCATAACCATCCATTATTATTGCACCTTCTGCTATTTCATCAATATAATCTCTATCCATATTCTTTTTAAAAAAAAATAACTGTAAAATTATAATTAGTCAATTCATAATATGAACATATTTATATATAAAACTATTATTATGAGAGGATACACTATGATTTCAGATGAAGAAAAAAATTCTATTCTTCAACAACATTCATCTTTCTATAACGGATATGCTGTAGGTAATGTCCCAAACGAGCCACAACTATTAAGAGTTGGTAAAGGTGCAAGTGACCCTAACGGGATTACTGTCGATAACAAAGGTAACGTAAAAACTTATCAAAATCATAAAATTAATGAATCAAAAGAGATTAAAGAATTTGAGGTAGATGATATGGATATATCTGATGAGGAACCGGCATTTGATTATAAATCAGGTGGACCTGAACAATTTGACTCATCATACTCTGATGAGTCTTATGGTTTAGATATTGATTCAATAATGCAAATGTTTGGTGGAGATATGTCACCTGCAGAGTATGGAGATATGGATGATATGATGAACTCACATATGGATGGTAAAGAAAAATTCAATGACGAAGACGAGGCGTATGAATTTGATTCTGAAGGTGGTGACGCTGCTGTTTACTACGAAGAAGAGCAATGTGAAGGTTGTGGTTCAGAAATGGAAGAAGGTAAAGAAGTTTGTGAACAATGTGGTAGTAAAATGATGGAAGGTGAATGTATGGAATGTGGTTCTTTATATGAAGAAATGGATGAAGACTTATACGAATCTTTCAAAGAACAAAGAATGAAAATAAATGAAATGTTCAATAGATTTAGTAAATTTAATTAATATGAAAAAAACAATAACAGAATCTCAACTACAGGAGTTGATAAGATTAAAATTAAGAGAACAAGAAGAAACTTCAGTTTCACCGATGGAAGAATTGGCATCAAGATTGGTTCATTCTCAAACTCAAACACACATTTTCCATTTACAAACAGGTTCATATGCTGAACATAAGGCTTTACAAAAATACTACGAAAGTATTGATGGTTTAATGGATTCATTAATTGAATCTTATCAGGGTGAAAATGATATTATTAGAAATTATAAATCTTATTCAATGGATAACTATGACAGTAAAGAACAAGTTATCGAGTATTTTGAAGAATTGATTAATTTAGTTAGAAGTCTATCTGAAGATTTTCCATCTTACCTTAAAAATATAGTTGACGAAATTGAAGTATTAATTAATTCAACACTTTATAAACTTAAAAGGTTAAATTAAATCCATTTTCAAATAAAGGACCCAATTATTAAGTTTAGTCCCATCAAATTTTCTATTTTTTTATTCAAAAAATCCCTATAATTAAATAAGATTATTTAAATTTGTTCTCATAATTAACACACAAAATTTAACTATTATGGAACCACTATTTAGAGTAATTGGAATTGATGAATACGGATATTCGGAAGTAGAATCAGATGGATATGAGACATTTGAGGAAGCACAAACAGAAGCAGATGCAATGTCAAATACATTTGAGGATGTAGATTTCTATGTTGAACAGTACGAATATAAAGAACCAAAAGAACGTGTATACGCTTATCCTAATTCAGTAGATGGATGGGAAGATATCTACCCATTAGACGACTATTAATATTTATAACCCGTGTAACTCACGGGTTTTTTTATGTATATTTTTAAAATATTTTCGTTACAGTTATTTGGATAACTAAGATATTATTTCTATCTTTATTTTTTAAGTAATTAAAGATTTAAAAGTTAAACCAAAACAAAGATGAATAAATATGTTAGATATATATTAATATTTTTTTCAGCATTACTGTTGGAAGTTGGTAGCACAATGTATATTAGTTCGGTTTCAGATAAAGAAATGTCATCGGCAATATTTTGGGCTTTTTTAGGACCATTCATTGCATTGCCTTTCGCGGGATTTGTGGCGGATGAAAAAACTTGGAAAGGTAGGTTATTTTTAGCTTTATCGAGTAGTATGGGTTACTCTACTGGTGCGTTAATATCTATGTATTTTATCTTGTTAAAATAGTTAACTACATTTCGAAAAACTTTCAAATTCGTGAACTACCCAACCATTTAATTGGTTGGGTTTTTTCGTTTTAATCATATAAATTTCGTATTCACTTATTTTTAAAATACGGTAATGTTATTCATTATTAATATAAAATTATATGATAAAATCACAATCGTGAAAAAATTAATCAAGTATTTTAATTTGGTCTTTTGATATTTGATAGATATTTGTAATAAGAATTAAACTAATTTTAAAAATAGACAAATGGAAGTTAGAGAAATAATTTCATCTTTTATAAATAAAGAAAGTAACATATTAAAAGTAGAGTTTAGATTTATAGGTGATGAAGGAGTTAGACAGGATTTTATTGAGTTTGAATATGTTCAAGAATTCGGATATGACAATAGTAACATTATGGATGTATTTGAATCACTAGGTATGGATGATGAATGGGATGATTGGGATTCTGATGATTCTGAAGGTTTTATGGATGATGAGACAATTATTTCATTTTTAAATGAATATTATATTGTTTTTCCTGAAAAAATTCCTGACGAAGAATACATTTGATTGTATTTATAAGTATGGATAAGATGATTGACATACTTAATAAACTTTTGGGTAGGATATTTTTAAAAAAACCTACTTTTTTTGGTTTAGACGAACAAAAAATCACGATTTTAGTTAGTCCTAGCTTGAAAGTTTTTGGTATTTATACCAAACCAGAAAGACTTTCAAGTAAGTTTCCGTTTGAAGAACAAAGGTTTATTAATACGAAAGATTTAAAAGATTGGGCGAAAGATAATGATTTTGATATAACATATTCTGCATCATCCCCGCGTATGAAAAGGGTTTTAATGAGAGAACTTGGAGACGTGATGGTGGAGTCAGATAGTCGAAATAAAGAAAAAGAACTTAGTGTTATTGTTATGGAAGAATTGGATAAGTCACATCTTCCTGACTCGATTAAAGAATGGGCGAAAGATAACCCACAAAAATTTATTGAAAATTTACAACACGTTAAAAATATCTTAAAAAAATAAAAGGAGGGATAAACCTCCTTTTTTTTATGGACCTTCTCGGTATAGTGTCATTGAGTATTCAACCGCAATGGTTTCGTTATCGGTTTCCACATATTGTGTTGGTCGGTTCATTTTAATATATTCCAAACCATCTTCCATAATATTAAATGTTCGAGAGTAAGTATAATCAGTTATTGTGATACGATTCCAAGAACCAGTCATAAAGTCACTTTGAAACTTTATGTTGTAATCATACAACCAATCGCTACCCCAATCGTCTTGTTTATAACCAGCATAAAATGTTCTACCTGAGAAATGGAAACGAGTTTCATCGATGATAATTTCTTCCAATGGTCCATCAACACTTGCGAACCATACTTCTTCACCTGAATTGATATAATGTGTGGTTTCTCCTCCGATGACCGTCATAGTAACCGAAGATACACGATAAGTTCCATCCAAAGTAGGGAAAGTTTCCAATTCATATTGCTCACATCTCATTAGTGTGAAACCAACAATTAACATAAGAAGTAGTTTTTTCATAATTTCTATTGATTTTTGTATAACAAAGATAAGCTTTTTTATTTAACTGCAAAATGTAGATAAACATTTTTCTTGGTATTTATACTATTATGAGTTTATTAAACGAAGAAATATCACGTATAAAGAATGTTATGGGTATAACTGAATCGAAGTTTGATGATAATATTCAAAACTTAGTCAATAGGTCATTAGAAAAAATGCAGGATTATACATTTGAAATGGGTTTAGGTGAGATGGACGAATTAAATGAGATTAATTCGGTAGACGAAATAAAAGTTACAAATATTGTAATGGATGAAGTTCCATTGTTATACGTTGACCTTTATGTTAACAGTAATAGACGTGATTTTGATAATCTTATTTCTGAGATTGAAGTTGAAGTTTCAAGATACCTACCAAATACTCAAATAATAATAGATAAAATAGTAGATACTAGAACCTTTGGTCCTGGTATTGATTGGTAAAGATAATTTTATATGTCATTAATTAGTGAAATATCGAGAATTAGACAAGTAATGGGACTTAACGAAGAAGTTAAAACCAAAGGAGTTCAATTTGATTCATCAGAGAAAAAGACCATTGATGATTTTGTTGAATTTGTTAAAAAAGAATTGGGAATTAAAAATGAAGTTGATGTCCAATTACAAAATAACAAAGACGGAATCAGAACAACTGCCGTTTACAAATATCAAGATGAAGGTGATGAAGATTTTGAGCAATCAGAGATTAGAGTATTTGCCTTAGATAGAGCATTGGTAGATGTTCTTCGTTCAATCGCACATGAATTAGTTCACCATATGCAAAATGAAAAAGGTGACCTTAAAGGTAAGCATTCTAATGTAGGTGGACCTATTGAAGATGAGGCCAATGCGGTTGCTGGTGAGATGATAAAAAAATACGGTTTAAACCATCCTGAAATTTATCCTGAAGATAAAGAAGAAATGGGTGAACAAGAAGAAGGTGGTG
>Ga0209536_100009324_pt1 | contig 14603 bp, 12 predicted proteins | sample DeeMarSeWOR28_12_FD_187461 | JGI IMG/M metagenome (GOLD analysis project Ga0209536, IMG submission 187461) | Marine sediment microbial communities from White Oak River estuary, North Carolina - WOR-2-8_12 (SPAdes) (version 2) | ecosystem: Environmental > Aquatic > Marine > Intertidal zone >...
CTGGTAAAAGAAAAGGAAAAATTCTCACCGGAGATCTTTCGGCTGTTCATGATGGGGATCAACCATGAGTACCAGCATCAGGAACTTTTGGTCTATGATGTGCAGCATCTTCTGCAGGACCGGTACGAACCAAAAGAGCTAGCCGGATCAAAAAAACTGGCCGTGAATCATAATTATGGTGATATGATAAAAATACCGGGCGGGATATTTGAGCTCGGTTATGATCCAAACTGGCAACAGCCATTTTACTATGATATTGAAGCGCCCCTCCACCGTGTTTATCTGAATGATTTCATGATTGACCGATACCCGGTCACCAATGGTGCCTATCTGGAATTTATCGAGGCTGGCGGTTATAATGAATTTCGTTACTGGCTTTCGGACGGCTGGGATGTAATCCGGAAGAATGGCTGGCAAGCACCCCTCTATTGGGAACAGGATGGATCCGGAGAATGGGGAAGGACCGATTTTCGTGGCCGGAAGGCGATACGGGACCTGCGTGATGAACCGGTGACCCATATAAGTTATTACGAAGCCTGGGCTTATGCCAGATGGGCCGGAAAACGACTGCCCACCGAAGCCGAGTGGGAAAAAGCGGCAGCCTGGGATGAAGATTCCGGACGAAAAAGAATTTTTCCCTGGGGAGACGCATTGCCTGAGGCAGTTCATGCGAATCTTTTCGAAGGAAATCGCTGGGCACCTTCACCGATTGGCGCATATCCCGGGGGTAAGAGCTATTACGAAGTCGAACAGCTGGTCGGCGATATGTGGGAATGGACCACGAGTGAGTTTATGCCCTATCCCGGATTCAAATCGGGATTCGCGGAATACAACGACAAATGGTTCGGGAATCAAAAAGTGCTCCGCGGAGGATCATTTGCTACTTCGCGCCATCAGATACGCAATACCTACCGCAATTTCTTCCGCTGCCCGGAAAGATGGCTGATCTCAGGATTCCGCTGTGTAAGTGATTGTTAATGGACGCGGATCAGAGTGAGCGCGAAATAGGCGCTGGGATCTTTCCAGGTTCGGATGTGCCTGAATCCAGCCGATGATATCATTTGCTGAATCATTTGATCGGAAAATTTATATGAATTTTCCGTGTGGATTGATTCACCCGCGGAAAAGGTGAATTCACGTCCCAGCTCTTCTATAGACACGGTTTGTTCAACGCGGGAGATGAGGTGCATTTCGATCCTGCTGGCTTTCTCGTTAAAATAAGCGTGGTGCTCAAAATTATTTAAATTGAAAGCACCCCCAAGTTCGCGATTGATTCGTTTGAGCAGATTTAAATTGAAGTCACGGGTAACACCGAATTTATCGTTATAAGCGGCATTCAGTATATTAATATCCTTGACCAGATCAAATCCAATCAGCACATAATCTCCCGGATCGAGCGCATCATTGATTTGTTCAAGCAGCAGATTGCGCTCCGTGCGCTTCAGATTCCCGATACTTGATCCGAGGAAGGCAACCAGTTTGTGCTTTTCATCAAGAAAGGGGATGACCTTTAGGCCCGCTTCATAATCGGCTATAATGCCCGTAATTTTCAGATCGGTGTATCTTTCGATCAGGCTATTTGCGCTTTCGATGATAATATCCGACACATCTATCGGAACGTATCTCAATGCCTTACCGGAGGTCCGCAATGCACTAAGAAGTTCATGGGTTTTTTCAGAAGTCCCGCTGCCCAGTTCGATGAGTGAGTCGATTTCACCTGTATGTTGTCTCAGATCCTGCGCTATAGACCTGAGCAATTGTTTTTCTACCCTTTTGGGATAATATTCCGGGGTGGCGGTTATCTGATCGAACAGGATAGATCCCTCGGTATCATAAAAATATTTTGGTAACAGAAATTTTTGCGTTGCCGAAAGTCCCTCGGACACATCATCTGCAAAAGAATTGAGCATATCCTGTTTTTCAAGCGTATACAATTCAAAGAGATCCCCATCCGGACTTTCGTAGGCGAACTTACCCAGGACGTCATCACTGATCAATTGGTTGGATATTTGCATGGTTTCCCTTTTTTATCAATTCAACGTTCAATTAAGGTGAATTAATTCTTGTTACAGTATTTGCATCGATTTATAATTGCCGATATATTATGACCAGCCCTTTATCCCATTGAAAGGCAATATATGGATTTTGCACTAACGCCGGAACAGAAATTAATAAAAAAAACGGTTCGTCAATTTGCCGAGGAGGAAATCCGGCCGGTCGCGGAAGAACTTGACCGGACCGAACAATTTTCATATGATCTCACCCATAAAATGGGTGCATTGGGTTTATTCGGTATAACCATTGATCCCAAATACGGCGGTCAGGGAATGGATTATCTGTCTTATATTCTTGCTGTTGAAGAACTTTCGCGCATCGATGCTTCACAGGCTGCTACGGTGGCTGCCGCTAACTCACTGGGGATCGGACCCATATTTGAATATGGCAACGAAGACCAGAAAACCAAATATCTGCCCCCGCTCTGCTCCGGCGAAAAATTGTGGGGTTTTGGTCTTACCGAACCCAATGCCGGTTCAGATGCCGGCGGAACCCAGACCAAAGCACAGCTGGATGGTAATACCTGGACGATAGATGGCAGTAAGATATTCATCACCAACGCCTCAACGGATATTACATGGGGCTGTACGATCCAGGCGATCACTGATTCTCCAATGAACGGAAAAAAAGAATATTCCTGTATAATCGTCGAAAGCGATACCCCGGGCTATGAAGCTAGGCCAATGCATCACAAGATGGTCTGGAGGTCTTCCAATACATCAGAAATATTTCTGGACAACGTGAAGGTACCGGCAGAAAATCTGCTGGGAAAACGCGGTGAAGGTTTCCGCCAGATGTTAAGTGCACTGGACAGCGGCCGCTTGGCCATTGCTGCCATGGCAGTCGGCGGTGCACAGGGTGCTTTCGAGATGGCTATGAAATACGCCAAAGAGCGCGTACAGTTCGGGAAACCGGTCATACGATTTCAGGCGAATTCCTTCAAATTTGCCGACATGGCCACAGAGATCGAAGCTGCCCGCGCGCTGCTTTATCATGCCTGCTGGTTAAAAGATACCGACAAGCCTTTTACCAAAGAAGCAGCCATGGCCAAACTGTTCTGTTCTGAAATGATGGGTCGGGTGGTAAATCATGCCATTCAGCTGTTCGGTGGGTATGGGCTGATGGAAGAATATGGTATCGCACGGTTCTACCGGGATCATAAACTTCTGGAAGTCGGCGAAGGAACCAGCGAAGTCCAGCGCCTGGTCATCTCCAGGCTGATCGGCTGTAATGAATGAACATTCTGAAATTATTTTTATCTTTCTCCTTATTAAACCATGGAGAACACGGATATCTTTACGAATCAGACCAATGCATCATTTGAACAAAATAAATTGATTTGTGTGCCTCCGTGTAATTCCGTGGTGAAATAGCTATTGAGGGTAAATGTTCACCTATAACACAGAAGTCCAACTCCATCACACCGATGCGGCCGGAGTTCTTTTTTTCAGCCATCAATTCACCTTGGCCCATGACGCCTACCAGTCGTTTATGCACCATATCGGACTCCCGCTGAATTATTTTATTGATCGCGCCGCGTATTTTCTTCCTATCATCCATGCAAAAGCCGATTATAAATCCCCGTTGCATGTTGGTCAAAAATTAAAGATTGAGGTGGCTGTACATCATATCGGCCATACGTCCTTTGTGCTCCACTATCATCTTTACACCGAAAAGGATCAACATTGCGGGGAAGTAGAGACCGTCCACGTCAGCATGGATCGTAAAAACCTGAAAAAAATTGATCTGCCGGAGGAACTAAGAAATAAACTGGAATTTTATTTGTCGTCTGTAGACTGATGCCTCAGCCATGATATCGCCTTATCGCGCAAGCCTCTGCGCCCGGTCTTCAGACCCACCGTGTCAAAGTCACCAATAATGAAATAGGTTGGGATCTTATAGCGTGGAATGTGCTCTGACAAAAAGGAACGAATAAATTCTTCCTGCAAATTTTCAATGGAATGAATGAAGGCAAAAGGACGTGCTCCGTATTCACGATCAGGTACATCTACAACAATTGCCGAATCAACTTCCGGGATTTCCAGCAAAATCCGCTCTATTTCCTCAGGATGGATATTTTCGCCTCCGGAAATAAACATATTATCTTTACGACCCAGCAGACTAAGATAACCATCAGGATCAACCGTACCTATATCACCCGTTGCGAGCCAACCATTGCTCAGTTCAAGGTCCAATTTTCCTTCTCGCAGATACCCGTCGAAAAGTGTCTCCCCACGAACCATAATCTCTCCGTCCCGGGCACTTTTAAATTCACGGAACGGCAGAACCCTTCCAGCGGTAAACAGACGTTCAAGCCGGTCATTTTTTTGCGTTGTCGTAATCTGGGAAGACATCTCGGTCGAACCATAGGAGACGAATAGGGGAAATTCCTCTTTATAGGCTTTGGTGATCAGAGTTCGGCTGATAGGCCCTCCGCCGAGCAGGACCGCCTTCAGCCCCAGCCTGTCAAAGGATGAGGTCCGGTCATTGATCAGCCGGTAGAATTGCGTACCCACCAGGGACACATGTGTGATACCGTATCGTTCGATATTATTACCCGGGGCACGATCCTGAGTGGAGATGACCATGGTTGCACCCGCCAGCAGACATCTGAATACGATCGCCAGTCCACCCACATGAAAAAGTGGTAATGATATTAACCATCTGTCTCCAACACCAGGTTTAATATTTGTATTTGAGCCAAGGGCACTAAAAATATGATTGCCCAGATGGTGCATGGCCGCTTTGGATTCACCTCCGCTTCCCGAGGTGAACATGATATCACTTTTCTGATCAAACGGAATCGGTTCACTTTGAACCTTTTGGGCAGATGTGTTTTCATTTACCAGTCCTTTCAGTGAAAGCTGTTTCAGGTCTGGACGATCCTGAATTTCAGGAAAATCCCTTTCCAGTATCAGGATCTTACATTCTAATTTTAACAAAAGCTTTTGGATTTCAGACACCGGAAGGCGAATATTCATTGGAATCGGCACTGCGCCATATTGCATCAGTGCCAGTAATAGGATCACCATTTCGGGGCTGTTCCCGGACAGGACAGCAACGGTCTCTCCTTGCTGAATCCCGGATCTGTCGATATTCTGACAGGTACCCGAAATATATTTTGCGAGTTGGTTATAAGTGACATTACCCCGTTCTGAAATGATCGCAGATGCGGATCCGAACTCCCTGCAGATCTTATACAATTCAAAGGACGACATTGGGCTCACAACTTGATTTCTTTCAGCAGTGCCTGATCGAGGTCATTAAAGTTCAGGGCCTTATCCGGTAATGCCAATTGACCATTTTCAATTACCGGTGGATTTAAGAGGATATCTTCCGCCAGCCAGTTAAGTGTATCAAATCCCATAGCCAGATCCACCTGGCCCAGAGCGCCGGCCAGCTCGGCCAGCATGGAAATTCCCAAACCCGTCTGGAAAGTGTCACTCAGCACAATTGGAATTCCCCTCTTTCGAAAAGACCTCAACCGGGACATTACCGGTATGATGGTCGGTTTTATCACAAGTCCGCCGATCCAATCGGGAATATCCTCTTTAATATATAACGGCAGATGTTCATCCAGCGCAACTGGTATATTTACTTTTTCCGCCAGGGACTGCAATTGCCGGTGATCCATCAAAGGCTCCTCCAGATATTCAACCGGCAGTCCTTCGAGAGCATGACAGAATTCCAGAGCCGTTTCCATATCCCAGCGACAATTCGCATCGAACCTCAACCGGGCGCCTGCGGGCAGCTGCCTGGCAATGTCCAGTATCCATCTTAACTCATCCTTTTTGTCCAGACGACCGGTTTTGATTTTAAAGGTCCTGTACCCGCTTTCGGACCAGTCCCGGTTATCCTCTTCACCGGTAATCAATGCGTTTACCGGTATCTGATCACAGGAATTGTCAGACAATAAGGAACGTACTGTTTTATTGTTTTGACCTGCTTTTATCTGCAACATGGCCGATTGCATGCCAAACTCCAGGCCAGGAAAAATGTTTAACGATGCTGATTCACCGGTCCATCCATCCAGCAGACCAACATCATACAAACGTGAAAAAAAATGATTATCATTTAAGCTCTTAATTTGGTTGACGCAGTCATGTAAACTTTCGGCATGCAAACCAGGCAGCGGAGCGATTTCGCCCATACCGGTAAAGCCCCGATGATCCTCAAGGACAAGGACCAATCCGGTTCTGTCGGTCAGGGTGCGGGATGAAATCCGGAGCGGTCTGTTTAAAGCAATCTGGTATCGATAAAGTCTGATCTTATCGATCGTCACACAATCCACCCCAATGAAAATAATATGCTGTAGATCAATAAAATTTTTCCGGTTGTGGCCAGTACAGAATTTAATTCTGCATTGATATCATTAAAAAATACTGCCTTGATCGATGGCAGGGCGAACAAAAACACCAGCATTCCGGCAAGAATATAGGGATGATGTGGTTCGATCATCAACAGGGTAACCGGGATGATACACAATGCGATGAGCAGGGCAAGCAGATATTCCATCCGCGTAAATAGCAGTCCGAATCTTACCGCCAGTGTCCGTTTTCCGACCTTTTCATCGGTATAAATATCCCTGAGGTTGTTAACGGTCAGGAGCGCTGTTGAGATTAATCCGGGTGACAGACCTGCCAGTATAACCGGAAGAACGATTTCCCCGGTCTGTACATAATACGTACCGCCTACGGCAACCGGTCCGAAAAAGATGAGTACAAAAATATCTCCCAGACCATTATAAGCCAGAGGGTAAGGGCCCGCCGTGTAAAGGATTCCGAAAATAATGGACAATATCCCGATTATCAGGATCGGCCAGCCGCCCCGCCAGATAAGATATAAGCCGATGAGAAACGCGAGCAGGAACATGAGCATGAAAGCCCCGCGCATTACGGAAGGTCTCACCAAACCTGCGCTGGTTGCACGGACCGGTCCAAGACGATCTTTCTGATCTGCGCCTTTCCGGGAATCAAAATAATCGTTTGCAAAATTGGTGCCTATCTGAATAAAAACTGCAGCAAAAGAAGCGACCAGGGCTGACGGGATGTGCATTAATCCGTCGCTGTAGGCCATTGCGGTCCCAATCAGTACAGGCGCCAGTGCAGCCCATAAGGTTTTCGGGCGGGCCGCATCGATCCAGATTTTAATTCTGTATTGTTTTACCATCTTATTCGACTATTTTTGATCTGTAACCTGAATTTACCATAAACCACCGAAGAACACAGAATATATATATTCTGCCTCCTGACAAAAGGACTTTACCATAACTCCGGTCACAAATTTCAAGGTTCTATCTGGTCCTGTAAATAAATTTATTCAGAAGTCACACCAGATTGAAATATTACATATTTTATTAAAAATGTACAATTTTTGATACGAATTTCATATCTGTGATGCGATATACATTTATCATTATTGTCCGTGTATTTCTGTGGTCAACATAAATATTCCGCTGGCTCAGGGACGTTTCGGAAATTTGGAAAAATCCGGTTTGCGTTTTTCATTGAATGCATTTCGCCCTTCCTGGCCCTCCTCGGTCATGTAAAACAGCATCGTCGCATTTCCTGCTAATTCCTGTAATCCCGCCTGTCCGTCACAATCGGCATTAAGCGCAGATTTCAGACAACGTATTGCGATCGGGGAATTCGCCAGAATTTCTTCTGCCCACTGAATGGTTTCTTTCTCAAGATCTTTTAACGGCACGACCGTATTGACCAGTCCCATATCCAGCGCCTGCTGCGCATTATATTGCCGGCAGAGATACCAGATCTCACGTGCTTTTTTCTGGCCCACAATGCGGGCCATATAGCTGGCGCCATATCCCCCGTCAAATGATCCTACTTTTGGACCGGTCTGCCCGAAGATGGCGTTATCGGCAGCAATGGTCAGATCACACATCAGGTGCAGGACATGTCCGCCGCCAATTGCATATCCGGCCACCATCGCGATAACGGGTTTTGGACAGGTACGGATCTGACGCTGAAAATCGAGGACATTAAGACGATGAATCCCCTGATTGTCCACATAACCTGCATCACCGCGAATTTTCTGGTCCCCGCCGGAGCAAAAAGCTTTTTCACCCTCGCCGGTCAATATAATTACGCCGGTCTGAGCGTCATTTCTTGCATCCTCAAGGGCTTCCATCATTTCCGTAACTGTAAGGGGGCGAAAAGCATTACGTACCTTGGGCCGGTTGATGGTTATTTTTGCCATACCATTATATTTATGATACCTGATATCGGTAAATTTCTTTACCTCAATCCACTTAACCAAAGTCATTCAAAATCCTCCAGATCAATTAAAATGATATAATCTGTGCCAATTTACGGAATATTATTACAACCCGCTTTTCTCCACTTTAGTAAATCACGGATCGACACCGAATCTAACCACAACCTCTTTAAAAATTACTGCTGGCATCAATCACATTCGTTTGCCTTGTCTCTGTTCAAACTTCATTGACCACTGAATTGAATGTTACAGGAAATAAGTTCAGAAAATTATCCTTTAAAACAGCGACAGATGACTGGAAATATATCACAAAGCATAACCACTTGATATTATTGAATTAAAATATTCTCAATTTCTCCTTCGATAAGCAGTTTGGCGACATAAATTATGCAGCGAAATCTGTGTAATTCCGTTGTCAGAACAACATTTTCACACGAGTACTTCAATCCTGAGATACTATTTCCAGATTTTCCACAGCAAAACCGAGGCCTTTTGCTTTATCAATCAACATTTTTTGGATATCATCTTCCATTTTCGGTGTCCGGCTCAGAATCCAGAGATATTTTTTACTGGTACTTGTGACCATTGCATAGTTATAGTTTTCCTGATCCAGGGCAATGACCTTGTAGTCACTGGAAAATATCCAGAAAAAACTGACTTTTAGCAAAGCAGGCTGTGTGGTATCCGGGAGCCATGCCCGCCCTTCAGCTTCGTCCCATTCGCCCTCTTCCGGATCGTAACCCCGGTTTATAACCTTTATTTCGCCATCATCCTGCAGAGAGTAGGTGGCCGTTACTTTTTCCAATCCTTCTTCAAAACTGTTAGGCAGACGCATTATCTCGAACCACTTCCCCTGATAACGCTCCAGGTCCAGATCAGACACCACCGGAATACCATCTGTCCGCAACTCCTTTGGGGTTCCACAGGCCATGATACCAATTAATGAAAAATTTATCATTAAAATGCATAGATTTTTCATTCTGAAATATACAACGGAAAGGTTAAAACGCGTTAAAACTTTTTCAAATTCCATTAATCCTCCTTGAGATCATATAAAAACTGAACGAAAGCTGCCCTGAGTGCATCAGGGGCCTCAAAATGAATATTGTGTCCGGTTCCTGGCACCAAAACAGCCTTGATTTCCGGGTTCTGCTGCTGCATTTGCCGGACGATACGGAGATATTTTGGATCTTTTTCACCGGCAAGCAGCATCACGGGCATTTTCAGATCTGATAATTTTTTCCACAGGGGTGGTTGTAATCCCGTGGATATACCCCGAAGTACTGCAGCCAGTTGCTGCGGATCATTATTAAGCCGTCGCTGATAAAGCGACCGGTACTGTGGATGGGATTTGATCCCTGAGAATACCACCTGATCATACCACTGATTTAGTGTTTCGGGCCATGGATGAGATTCGAATTGATCGGCAAGTGCCAGATCATGTTTTAAGCGATCAGTGCGTTCGGCGACATCTTCGATACCCGGGGAAGCCGATTCAAGGATCAAGGATTTGACTTTATCTGGATGATGAATCGCAATATAAAGCGCCAGCCGGCCGCCCATCGAATAACCTGCCAGATGGAAGGATCTTATGCCTTTCTTTCTCAGCCATGCGATAATCTCCGTTTTCCAGTCAGGAAACAAAAAACCATCGGGCCATTCTTTCCTCAGATTTTTGCCGTGCCCCGGCAGATCCGGGGTTAGGCACAGAAAGTTCCCCTGCAGGTCTCTGATCAGGGGCAGCCAATCTTCACCGCTTCCCATAAAGCCATGGAGCAGAACGATTACTTCCCTTTCGCGATCGGCGGACAGGTCATCCATTGTATTAATCCATCTGATGCTCAACTTTTTCAATCAGTTGGCTCAGAAGATTACGATGCATGGTATAATTTTCTTCGCGATTTGTCTGTACTTCGATGATACTGTGATGATCCTGATCCAGGGCCGTTTGATATGCTTTTTGAAAAGACGACCCGTCGGTGACAACGGTATACTTCAAACCGTACATCCTGGCCGCGTGCTCAAATCTTAAGTCGTGGGGTGTGGCAAAAAACGGTTCAAATACCTCTTTATACTGAGCGATCGGGAGAAAGGAAAATATTCCCCCGCCGTTGTTATTGATCACCACAAGAATTATCCGGTTCGCGGTCTTATTTATCAGGTCAAGCGCATTGAGATCATGGAGAAAAGCCAGATCACCAATCACCGCTGTAACCGGTGCAGCAATCCCTCTCGCAAATCCGGCTGCGCTTGCTATGCTTCCGTCTATTCCGCTCGCCCCGCGGTTGGCGGAAACAACCACATTCGGGTTTTTGATCCGTCCGATCATATCAAAATCACGCACCGGCATACTATTGCCAAGATGAAGCCCCTGATTTGCAGGAACTAGTCCGGCTATTTGAATGGCAACTGATATTTCCGAGAGAATGGATTCCTGCTCACTAAAATTCCCGATCGTATTTCCGGCCTGCTGATTCAGGGCAAGTATCATGTTATCCTGATCATGGCGGTTCAGCAGTGGTTTCAAGCCGGAACAAAATTCTGATATGTCTGCTACGATCCGCTTTTTAACAACATGGGCCGGATCCTGACGCCCGTGATGATCATGTAAATGATAATATTCTACAGACGGATACTGCGTGATAAACTGCAGAAAGCGTTTTGAGGTTAACGGATCACCAATATGAAGGATCCGGTAGCTTTTGAGCAGCCTTTTAAAACGCTCCGATGCCAGGAGCAGGTCGTAATAATCAATCAGGCTCATCTGATCCCTTGTGGCCCGCAGACCGGATGTGATATCAGCAAAGACAGGCCAGCCCGTATGAATGGCCAGATCTGTTATTCGCTCCTTTGCATCCGGATCACCTGTGCGCCCGACGACAAGCAAGGTACGCCCACCGGTGTTAAGACGATCTGCAATTCCCGCAAATTCATTTGGATTTAATATATTTTTAGACGGCAGATAGTCTGTCCATGGTTCCTGATCCTCCTGCCAGCTTCTGATATCATCCAGATAGCTCTCCGGATACGGGACCGGTTTGGGTTCAAGCGGTTCCCGGAACATGCAATTGATCTGGACCGGGCCGGATGGCCTTTTAATTGCCTGAAAGACAGCCTGATCGACCGATGTAAGGATAAATCTTGGATTTATGGTCGTATCAGGTGCAGGCAGATCGATTGTCCAGTTTGTGTAGGCGCCATAGATCCCGACCTGATCGATTGTCTGATTCGCACCTGTATTACGCAGTTCGGGGGGCCGGTCGGCACTGAGAATGATCAAGGGCACGCGGGATTGATAAGCCTCAATGACGGCGGGATAATAGTTTGCGAGAGCTGTCCCGGAAGTACAGATCAGGGCTGCCGGCCGATGTCTTGCCCGTGCATATCCCAACGCATAAAATGCGCCGCTTCTTTCATCCAGAGCGACAAGGGTTTCGGCAGTCTTATTTGTTACAGCTGCAATGGTCAGGGGAGTTGAACGTGAACCCGGAGATATACAAAACAGAGTTACCCCGTGCCTGACCAGTTCTTCAATGATCAGGCCGGCCCATAAGATATTGATATTTGCAGAATTCTGTATCAAAAAAACTCAGAAGATTATGATCATAAAAGATTTAATATATCTGATTTATCCAATTAAAACAATGATTTCTGATGATAATATGCAACTCCCGGACACGGCTGTACAGATTTTCTTATCAGTTCAGAGATTAAGGAAAGATTGGGGTATTCGATAGAGAGTGGAGGTGGGAAATGGCCTGACCTGCTATAGCAGATCATTTATTTTTGGGTCATTGAGATAAATTCACTCTTAATTTCCAGGGATTCTTCTCCGTTGATATTCAATACACGCAGAAAATTTGCGATCTTATTATTGATTTCTTCCCATTCCAGATCTGCTTCAGAGCCCTCCACGATACCGGCTCCCGAGTAAAGATACATATCGGATCCCATGATCAGACTGGAACGAATAGCTACCGCAAAATGAGCATTGTCGCGTGACAGCCACCCGACGGGCGCCGCGTACCAACCCCGGCGGAAAGGCTCCAGTTTTTCAATTTCAGGAAGTGCCTTATCTGCAGGATAACCACCCACAGCAGGGGTTGGGTGCAATTGTGAAATAATATCTGCATCTGTAATTTCAGGCTTTAATTTCCCACGAAAATTTGTATAAAGATGCTGAACCCTTGACAATTTCAACACTGAGACATCCGGGCATTTATCGATATCGGTGCACAATTCGTTCAGAATCTCCTGCACATTGTCCATTACGAAGCGATGTTCCCGGCGATCTTTTTCACTATTCAAAAGTTCACTCTCATATTTCTCGTCTTCATGTTCATTCCTGCCGCGCATTCGCGTTCCGGCAATGGCCTCACTAAATATTTCATTTCCTGACCGCTGGTAGAGCAATTCCGGTGTCCCGCCAATAAAAACAGCCATTGGGCTTGGCTGGATCAGAAAATAAATGGATCCTGGATTAAGCGATTTCAGATTTTGAATAATTTCTACAGGACTGAGATTTTCAGTAAAGCTGAGTTTGGTTTTTCTTGCCAGGACGATCTTTTCATAGGCATTTCCCTGAATCGAATTCAGAGCCTTATCAATCATCCCACGCCATTCGTCCCGTCCGGGAAAGTGTTGATAATCTATCAGGGTTGGAGCGATCAGCTGATTTTCGTCCGAAAAATTAAATATCAATGGCAGTTCATCTATGATCCCGGGGACATCCTTTTCCTGATAGTTAATGGCAAATACCACCTTACTATCGGATTGTAAAATTTCATACCGCGGAAGCAAAAAATAGTAATCGCCAAAATCTTTCCAGATCGGTTCATGATGGTTATGCCGCGTAAAACTGAGTCCGCCATAGTATCTTATACGCGGGTCTGAGCTCCACAGTGCCTTACGGATATGTTCAAACAGATTTAAAAAGTCAGCCAGATCGGGACCATGGAGTAAATCGGTTTGGCCGAAGGCGGTAACTTCCATCTGACTACGGCGGTCTTTCCAGTGGATCCTCGGACCTGTGGTGTTGAATTTAAGCCATTCGGCCGGGACAGTATCTTCAATTTCTGTCTCGAAGCGATTGAACTGCCTGTACTGTTTATGCTCGTGAAGTTGCAGGTGTTTATTAAAAGACTGCGTTATCTGGTACATTCGCGTCACCGAAGAATCTCCTGTTTTATACCCTGATATACCGTTGCCACACCAAAACTCATAGGTACTGCCAGAACATCTGTAAAACCAGCCCGCTCCAGAAAGTTACAAAAGTCACTGCCAAATGGAAAGGTCTCAACGGTTTCATTCAGATATCGGTATGCTGATTTATCTCCCGAAATAATTCCGCCCAGCAGCGGTAGAATATTTCTAAAGTAGAAGAGATACAAAGCGCGAATCGCGGCATTTGTGGGCAGGGAAAACTCGAGGATCAGTACCATTCCGTCGGGTCGGAGTACACGCATCATCTCCTGCAAAGCCTTATCAAGGTTTTCGACATTGCGGATACCAAAGCTAATCGTTACCACATCAAAGGATCCATCCTCAAATTCCAGGTCACAGGCATCACCCTCCTGCAGGCTAATACGATCTGACAGATTCAGTCTTTCTATTTTGATTTTTCCCTTTTCCAACATCAATTTTGCCAGATCAATTCCCGTCGCATGGCGGATATTTTCGCGGGATTGTGCAATTGAAATCGCCTGGTCAGCCGTACCCGTTGCAATATCAAGCAGATTCAGGTTTTCTTTTACCGGGATGTACCTGACCATCTTTTTCCGCCAACGAATATCCTGGCCCATGGACAACAGGTGATTCAAGAGATCATACCGATCTGATATCCGGTCAAACATCTGCCAGACTTTAATGCGTGACGGGCTTGTGGTGGCAGCTGGTTTCATTTTTGTTTCATTTTTCAAAGACCACGAAAGGAAATCGAAATTAGGAATTAAGAATGAGGAATAAAAAAAAGACTATGTAATCCTCAAAAATTCAAATTTTGTTCTTTAAACCTTCAGTTCCTCTGTGTCTTTGGATCCTCTGTCGTATAGACAATTTAACTGCTTTTCTTATCTTAATATCTGATAACGTTTAAATTTTGAAAATCTTCCAATAATGCAGATCTTGAATTTAGGTATTCTGACAGTTGTCATCAATAGGTGTATTTGTGAATATCGGGAGATTACGTTAAATTTCCCCCTGATCATATGAGCCTAAATCAAAAATGAACACGGAGCACGTTATGTTAAAAAGGATTTTGATCCTGTTTTTTCTCCTGGGTGTCTCAATCATCGGCGCTCAGGATTCTGCCATGG
>Ga0209536_100009325_pt1 | contig 14603 bp, 11 predicted proteins | sample DeeMarSeWOR28_12_FD_187461 | JGI IMG/M metagenome (GOLD analysis project Ga0209536, IMG submission 187461) | Marine sediment microbial communities from White Oak River estuary, North Carolina - WOR-2-8_12 (SPAdes) (version 2) | ecosystem: Environmental > Aquatic > Marine > Intertidal zone >...
GATCTCGACGCCCTCCTGAGCCGCACGGTACAACGACTTGACCACCCTTCGGTCGGCGAGCCCGTTCACCTTGACCTGGATGCGCGCCGGGCGCCCCGCCCTGGCGTGCTCGATCTCTCGGTCGATCATCCGCTCGATCCCCTGCACCAGGGAATGCGGCGCGACCAGCAGCCTTCGGAACTGCTTCTGCGGCGGACCGGCCCCGCCGGTGAGCTCGTTGAAGAAGTCGTTGAGGTCGGCCCCCAGGTCGGGATCCGCCGACATCAGGCCGAAATCGGTGTAGAAGCGGGCGGTCGCGGCGTTGTAGTTGCCCGTACCGATGTGCACGTACCTCCGCACGCTTCCGCCCTCCTTCCGGATCACCAGGGCGGTCTTTGCGTGGGTCTTGAAGCCGACGACCCCGTACACCACCCGAGCGCCCGCCTCCTTCAGCGTCCGGGTCCAGTGGATGTTGCTTTCCTCGTCGAAGCGCGCCTTCAGCTCGACGAAGACGGAGACGTCCTTGCCCGCCTCCAGCGCCCCCATGAGCGCGTCCATGACCGGCGACCTGCGGCCTGTCCGGTACAGCGTCAGCTTGATTGCGACCACGTCCGGGTCGGTGGCCGCCTCCGTGAGGAACCGGCCCACCGTGCTCTCGAAATCGTGGAACGGGTGATGGCAAAGCACGTCCCCGTCCGAGAGGATCTCGAAGATCGACCGGTCCGGGTCGAGCGGGGACTCCGGCGTGTACGGGGGGAACAGGCCACCTTCCACGTCCTCCTCGCAGATCTCTGAGATGTCGGTGAGATCGACGAGGCCCGGAAGCTCGTATACGTCGGATCGCGTGAGGGTGGCCCCGTCCGCGGTCTGGTCGTCGCGGATGGCCTTGAGGATGTAGGCGCGGACTTCGCGCGGCATCGCGGCGGAGACCTCGAGGCGAATGACCGGCATGTACGCCCGCGCCTCGACCTCGTCGGCGACCTCGACGAGCAGGGAGCCCGCGGCGTCCTCGTTGATGGCTACGTCGCCGAGCCGCGTGGCCCGAAACGGGTAGGCCCGCTCGATGGTGGCACCCACGAACAGCGCGTCGCAGTTGGCGCAGATGACGTCCTCGACGGCGACCAGCGCCCTCGACCCCGGGACCTGCAGGAAGCGATCGAGGTGACTCGGGATCGGAACGTAGCCGAGCTCCGAGCGCTCCTCCCCACCCCGACGAAGCGCGACGGCGAGCGCGAGCCCCAGGCTCACGAGGCGGGGGAACGGGCGGCCCGGGTCGACCGACATGGAGAGGGGCGTGAGGAGGGGGAAGATGTCCGCCTCGAAGCGCTCGCGCAGCGCGGCTTGCTGCGCCTCTTCGAGGTCTCCCCAGGATCGGATCTCGAAACCGGCATCGGCGAGCGCCGGCAGCAAATCTCCCTGCAGGCACGCGTACTGCCGGGCCAGAAGGGATCGGACGCGCACCGCCACGATGTCGAGCAGCTGCTCGGGCGAGAAGTCCTCCTCCTCGTTCTCCCCCCCTCCGGCGGCCACTTCGTCCTTGAGCCGCCCCACGCGGACGACGAAGAACTCGTCCATGTTGCTGGAGAAGATCGACAGGAAGCGGAACCGCTCCAGCAGGGGCAGATCGTTGTCCTCGGCGAGCTCCAGGACCCTCTGGTTGAAGTCGAGGATAGCCAGTTCCAGGTCGAGGAAGTCGTCGGCCCCCTTCCCCGTCTTGAGGTCGGAAGCCCGCTCCTCCAGGGGCAGCTCCACCGGGGCCAGTCTCCGATGGGGGGCATCGCGCAGAATGCGAAGCCCCATCTCGGAGCGCACCAGCATGAGCAGCGTCGAGATCAGCCCCGGGTCGCGCAGGCGCGGGCCTCCGAGCCGCTGCATGAGCTCCATGAGCGGGACCCAGATGACCCCGTCCATCTCCTCGCCGCGCACGAGCTCGTGCAGCCACACCTCGAGATCGGATCCGCCCCGGCGGGCCGTCGCGAAGCCGACCAGGTCCAGGTCGAGACCGGCCGGGGACTCCCCACCCTGCAGCTCGGCGAGGTACTCCCGGGCGATCTCCTCTCCCGACCCCAGTGCGTGCGGCAGCGTGAGGCCGTCCACTCCCTCGACGAGGGCGACCTCCCAGTCGCGAAGCACCATCAGCGCGACTCTGACGTCGTTCGGGACCTCCGCCCTCGGAACGCCGCTCGCGTCCAGGAGCACCCGCTGGATCCTGCGGAACGTGTCCATGCCATCGGACGCGATCCCGTGGTCGGCGCCGAGACGCCCGCCGAGCGTCTCCAGGGTCGTCTTGCCCCGGGCCAGCTCGACGATCGTGACCTCCAGGAACTCGCGGGCCACCCCGGGCGCATGAGCGACCACCTCGTCGAAGAGGATCCGGTGCGTGGCCCGGCCCAGGGGGCCGGACTTGAGCTCGCGCGTTTCCCGATCGATGTCCACCGCCGCGAGCGGGCGCAGGGCGTCGGGCTCGGCCAGCTCGCGCACCCGGGTGGCCACCTCCGAGTCACCCGCCAGGGTGGCGTAGAGCCCTCCCCCGACGACCGGCGTCTCCAGCAAGCGCTCCTCCACGATGCCCTGCAGGTTCACGCCCTCGGCGACCGCGAGCTCGAGGACCGTGCGTCCCCGCGCCTCCGAGCGAAGCTTGAGCGTCATGCCCCGGTCGGCCAACGCGCCGTCTGTCGTGTCGAAGTACGTCTCCCGCAGAAGCTGATACTTGGGCCCGCTCGCTGACATGCCGAGTGGGCGGCGCTTCGCCGTGAGCTCGGCGAAGCGCGCCACCGAGCCGACCGGCACGTTGAGGCGGCGGATCATCGCGGGCCGTACGCGGTCAACCGCGCGTCCTTGCCGTTCTTCTCGTCGGAGATGTACAGCGTCCCGTCCGGCCCGATCGCGAGCCCCTCCGACTGGGGGTGCCGGCCCTTGCGAAGGGGCACGGCGGCGAGCACCGCGCCGTCGCGGTCGACCTCGATGACCGCGTCATGACGTCCCGACAGCAGGAGCCACGAGCCGGTCGGCGTGACCGCCACGGCCGATGCGTCGAACTCCCCCTCGAGGCCGAAGGGCTCGAGGAGGCTCTTGGGGATCCGCACCGCCGGGGGACGCTCTCGCCCGGGCTCCACGGGCAACCGATGCACGACGATCTCTCCGCGGTCCGGGAGCGAGACCTTGCAGGCGATCAGCAATTCGTCCTCGAACGGATCATGGTCGAGCCCCTCCACTTCGCACGTGTCCCCGACACCCGTGTCGGTGACGCGAAACGCCATGTTCTCCCGGTCCGCGCCCTCACGAAACTCGTAGAGTCGCCCGGTGCTGGACACCAGGAAGAAGCGCTCGCCTACGATGGCGAGACCCTCGAAGTCGTCACGGACCAGCGCCTCGCCGAGGTCGATCCGCTTTCCCACCTCACCCGAGACGGGATCGATCTCGTGGACCCGCCCCCGCTCGTCGTCGTGCGCGAAGAGCCTCCCGTCGGGAGAGAACGCGAGACCCGACACCTCGTCGAGGCGCCCGGGAAGGTCGAAGCGGCGGAGCCGCTCGTCGAAGTCGTACCCGGCCAGGAAGGACGCGGCCGCAGGGGGCGCGTCAGCCGCAGGGGGCACGTCGGGCGCGGGCGGCGCCTCCGGCGCGGGGCGTGCGTCGGGCGCTTCGTCCGCACCCGGCACCGGCTCGCACGCGAGGACGACGGTCGTCAGAAGGGCGAGGAGTCTCACGTGCGACGCTTCAACCCCTTCAACGATCGAAGCTCCGCGGCGGTGACGACGTCATCGGGGGCCGAGCGCAGCTGGTCCATGACCGCTCCCTGGGCTCCCGGGTCCTCGATGCGGGCGACGTAGATGAGGAGGTGCCCCTCCGGACCGGGCCCCATCTCGACCAGCTTCCACCGGACCGAAACGCCCTCGAGAATGGGCTCGACGTAGGCCTGCGCCGCCTCCGCGGTCCGACAGTGGATCAGAAAGAGCGAGTTCGCGCGCCTGGCCTTCTTCTTGGCACGCTCTTCCGAGATGTGTCGCTCGATGCGAACCGCGAGGTCCGCGATCTCGGACAGGTCCGACACGGACGCCGCTTCCAGCACGGCGGGATCTCCCACCTGCAGAGCCGTGTTCGCCGAGGCGGGCCCGGCGGCGATGTCGCCGACCCCGAGCGCGCCTGCCCGCGCGTTCGGATCCGCGTAGATGTTGCCGAAATGGGTGCGCCAAAGAACGAGCACGACCCCGTTGAAGACCAGCGACAGGGTGAGCGCGATGCCGAGGGCCTGGACGCCCGAGGCGAGTCCGACGCCGATCGCGAGGAAGACGTACACGGCGTCCTTCGTATCGTCGAGCGTCGTGCGAAACCGAACCGCGGCCACGATGCCCGCCAGCGAGAACGCCAGCGCGACGCTGTTCTGCACGATCATCACGATGCCCGTCACGGCGACCGGCAGGATGAGAAGCGTGTGGACGACTGACTCCTCGTAGCCGCGGTGCCTTCGCGTGAGCATGTACACCCACGTGACCGGCACCATGATCGCCAGCGCCCCGAACATGGAAAGCGCGGCCACCGCCGCCCCCGACCACGGACCCGCATCGATCGGCTCGCCCACGGGAGGGGGCGCATCCTGGCCGAACGTGCCGGAGAGGCTGCCCTCCAGCTCGCTCAGTCGCGTGCCGGCGACGACGTCACGGACGGACGGCACGAAGCGCACGGCGAGGATCAGCAGCACGGCCAGGAGCCCGTAGTAGACCACGACGCGTCCGAGACCGGACGGACGCTTCGCACGCGGGGGGCTGGCCATGGCGCACTTCCTCTGCGATGAGGGGGGACGGGTTGGCGCGCACAATCATGCGACCCCGGATGCACACGCTGCAAGGCATGACCCCGGCTCCGTCCGGTGGACAACTCCCGGACCCGATCGGTACTCTACAACACTCCCCCCGAGCCGTTTTCGGCGAACCGCCAGACCCGAGGATGACCATGGACCGTCAGGCCGCCCCTCTCGCCCTCCTCGCCCTCCTCGCGCTTCCCGCTGCAGCTGCAGGTCAGGAGGAGTACGTCATCCCCACGACGGAAGAATACGACGAGGCTCAGCAACAGGCGGAACGCGCGCCGCTCTTCCTGTCGGAGGAGCCGATCCGGATGACGCTGCGCACCGACATCGACTGGCTGCGCGACGAGCGGAACGACTCGGTCGAGGTCGAGGGCACTCTGACCTTCATCGACATGGACGGCTCCGAGGTGGTCAAGCCGGTCGACACACGGGCGCGCGGCAACTTCCGGCGGTCCAAGAAGAACTGCAACTTCCCGCCGCTCCGTCTGGACTTCAAGACGAAGCAGATGGAGGGCACCGTCTTCGAGGGGCAGGACAAGCTCAAGCTCGTGACCCCCTGCAACGACGGCCGAGACGACTATCAGCGCTACATCTTCAACGAGTACCTCGCCTACCGGATCCTGAACGTGCTCACGCCGGCGAGCTTCCGGGTCCGACTCGTCGAGATTACGTACGAAGACACGTCCGAGGACTACGACACCCGTACCAAGATCGGCTTCCTGATCGAGGACGAGGACGAGATGGCCGCCCGCATCCGGGGCACGCTCGAAGACGTGAGCCAGTTCCACCCGGCCCGCTCGCACGGCGAGTACTCGGTCCTGGTGGCGATGTTCAACTACATGATCGGCAACACGGACTGGTCGCCGGTCTACTTCCACAACGTGAAGCTCGTGCGCACCGAGGAGGCGCTCTACTTCACGGTGCCGTACGATTTCGACTTCTCGGGTACCGTCAACGCCCGATACGCCTCGGTCGACCCCTCCCTGCACGAGCAGATTCGGACGGTCACCCGGCGGCTGTACCGGGGGTTCTGTCGTGACGAGCTCGTATACGAGACGGCGGTGGCGCCCTTCCGCGATGCCCGCGACGAGCTGCATCAGCTCTACTACGACTTCGCGGCCCGAGGCTACGAGCAGTTCGACGAGGACCGGGCCGAGGACTCGATCAAGTACTTCGAGAACTTCTGGAAGGTCGTCGACGATCCCGAAGAGTTCGAGGACGAGATCTTGCGGGACTGCCGTCCGTGGTAGGTCGCGCGCGCGAGCTCCAGGCACAGCGCCGCATCGAGCAGGGCCTCGCCGAGATGGTGGGGCTCGTGCGGGGAGTCATCGCGGACGGGCGCGTCTCCGAGGACGAGGCGCACCGCCTGTCCGAGTGGGCCCGGGAGAATCCCGAGATCGCCACGCGCTATCCGGCGAACCTGCTCTCGCGCCGTCTCGAGCGGATCTTCATGGACGGTCGGGTCGACGGGCCCGAGCGTAAGCGCCTGGCGGCCATGCTCGAGCAGCTGGCGGAGAACCCGACCGGTCTGGGCGGCGGGTACCCGCTGGCGACCGACCTTCCGACCACGGAACCCCCGCCGGAGGTCAGCTTCGAGGGTCAGACCTTCGTGTTCGGAGGAGAGATGGCGTACGGCCCGCTGCACGCGTGCGAGCGGGAGGTCATCGAGCGAGGGGGCGTGGCCGAGCGAACGGTGAACCGGCGAACGGACTACGTCGTGATCGGTTCGCTCGCGGCGAACGACTGGGGCCAGCTCTCGTTCGGCGGACTCATCGACAGCGTGGTCCTCTATCGCTCGCGCGGGGTGCCCGTGGCGGTCATCACCGAAGACCACTGGACCGCGGCACTCACCTGAGCGCCGGGCCTCAGGGCTCGATCCGGATCCCCGCGAGCCTGGAGATCGCTCCCAGCGTCGTCTGCGCCGCGTTGAAGCCCAGCATGAAGTCCGCGTCCGAGAAGGTCTCGAAGAGGTCGGTGGTCTGGTGCCAGTGCGGGTTGGCCCGGTTCCCGGTCTCGTACAGACGCCGGTTCTCGCGCAGGCTCACCGCCGCGACGTGGTCCATGAACGGGCTCGAGTCGGTGTTGCTCATCGCATTGCTGAGCACGGCGGGGTAGTCGGTCGCGTGCATCCGGTTGGCGTTGATGAGCGCCAGCCCCAGCTGGGCCGAGGCATCGGCCATGGCCGAGTTGAGCTGGAACTCCACATCCACGTCGGCGTCCAGCGCCTGATTGTAGGTCACGGGGTTTCCGTGATCCCACAGCATCATGTCGTGCTGAATCATGCCCAGCCACCGCGGCTCCGGATACCGCCCGGACCCCGGGGGATCCTCGACCCCCTGCAGCTCGGCCCGCTGCTCCACGTACGCGCGTGCCCCGTTCAGCCCCGTCTCCTCGTTGTTCCAGAGCGCGAAGCGGATGCTCCGATCCGAGACGATGTCGGAGGCCGCCAGAATCCGGGCGATCTCCATCACGAGCGCGGTCCCGGATCCGTCGTCGTTGGCCGCCTCGCCGCCGCCGCGGCCGTCCATGTGCGCGCTGACGATGTACATCTCGTCCGGGTTCGTCGCGCCGATCTTCGTCGCGAAAACCTGCTCCCGCGGCTCCGGCGTGTCCGAGTTCCGTGGCGTGTAGCTGTACTGAACACGCTCGGTCTCGTATCCCCAGCCACGCAGCTGGTCCTCGATCCAGTCGATGGCGGCCTCGTTCCGCGGTGTCCCCTGCTCACGGTCCCCGAAACGGGTCAGGCCGTAGAGGAGTTCCTTGTACGAGTCGAAGTCGAGCCGCCGGACGATGCTCTGATGCATGCTGTCCGCCGGCGTCATCGGCACGCCGCCCAGGACGTTGCGCAGGCTTCGGCGCAGCACCGGCGGGTCGCTGACCCGACGCTCCTCCGCCTGCGGTCGGGCCTGGGCGTCGGCTCCGGCCGGCGAGGCCAGGGGAAGCGTGAGCGCCAGGGCGAGTACGACGACGGCCTTGGAGAGCGGGATCCCGTTCATGACTCGGATCGGAAGGAGGAAACGGCCAGGCTCGGCCGGCTGCGGCGATGCAACATCCGCCCTTCCGATTCCACCGGCAAGCCGCACCCGGCTGGAGTCAGAAGCGGATAGAGGACTCCAGGGTGATCGCCCGATACACGTAGAAGACGTCCACCCCGAGTGGCCCCACATCGACCCAGCCTACGATGCCGCCGAAGGGGATGATCGGAAGGTCCTCGGCCCACGACACGAGATTCTCGTCGTACCCCGTCACCAGTCCCGCCCGATACCCGATGCCCAACGCCAGCGGCTTCCAGCGTCCCCGCGCCCAGTAGCGCTCGATCCCCGCGATGAAGGACCGGTCGTCGTAGGAGTTGATGAACGTCGCTCCGAACCACTGCGAGAAGGCGAAGCCGAAGCCCTGCGTCCACTCGACCTCCGGGAACTGGGGCTCGAACGGGTGGAGGGCCCAGAGCCCGAAGATCGCCCGGCGGCGCTCCGCTCGCTCGCCCGCGAGGGCCGTCCAGAACGACCCGGGCTCGTCGTCTTCCTGCGCCCGGAGCTCGACCGTTCCGCAGCACAGCGCACACGCCAGGAGCGCGCCGCGGACCACCCGTCGGGTACGCAAGCTGGTGAACGAGCGCGAGCCCCGGGGACCTCGAATCCCCGGGGCTCGTCTGACTGCCCTGCTTCGAGCGGTCAGTGCGCGGGCTCGAGGCGGACGATCGGAGACGGCGCCCCGGACCGATCCTCGATGGCGACGTAGATGAAGCCGTCCGGCCCCTGCCGCACGTCGCGAATGCGACCCATGCGGTGCACCAGCGTCTCCTCGGAGACGACCACCTCGCCGTCCAGCGTGAGCCGGGCCACCATCTCGCCCGAGAGCCCGCCCGCGAAGAGGTTTCCACGCCACGCCGGGAACCGGTCTCCCGTGTACACCATGAGGCCCGACGTACCGATCGAAGGCACCCAGACGTGCGAGGGGTTCTCCATGCCCTCGCGTGTGGTGCTCTCGTGGATGCGACGGCCTTCGCCGTAGTTCACGCCGTATCCCACGACCGGCCATCCGTAGTTCATGCCCGGCTGGATGAGATTCACCTCGTCACCGCCCTGCGGGCCGTGCTCGGTCGACCAGATGCGCCCGGTGTTCGGATCGATGGCGAGACCCTGAGGGTTCCGGTGCCCGTAGCTCCAGATCGTGGGCTCGACACCCTGGTCCCCGATGAAGGGGTTGTCCGTCGGGATACGGCCGTCGTCGTGGATGCGGTTGATGGTACCGTGGTGGTTCGTGGGGTCCTGTGCCGGGTGCGACTCCAGGTCACCACTCGGCGGGGCCTGCCGATCGCCCACGCTGAAGTAGAGGAAGCCCTGTCCGTCGAAGATGATCCGGGAACCGTAGTGGCCCCGACCGTTCGTGTTGGCCACGAACAGCTCCTCGACGTCGGTCAGGCGGTCGTTTTCGAAGCGCCCGCGGATGATCGCCGTGGTCGACGAGTCCGGATCCGCCAGGGGCTTGGAGTAGCTCAGGTAGAGCAGCCGGTTGGTGGCGAAGTCGGGGTGCGGGACCACGTCCATGAGCCCGCCCTGCCCACGCGCGAAGACTTCCGGCACCCCGGGCACCGGATCCGCGAGCAGCTCGCCGTCCCTCACGATCCGGAGGCGTCCCGCCCGCTCCGTGACCAGCATGTCACCGTTGGGGAGGAAGGCCATCGACCACGGAATCTCGAACCCGTCGGCGACGGTCACCACACGGTAATCGTGATACTTCGAGCGCTGGAACTCGCCGGGCTCCTGACCGAGCGCGGGGGCCGAGGTCGAGAGCGCGAGAAAGGCGGCGATCGCCGCCGTCTTGGAGCGGTGCATCGGGACTCTCCTGGGTGGTCGCGCAGCGGGTGCTGCTTCGCAGATGTCGGTCGCGGCGGATGGACACCCTACGCTGCCCGAGGTTCCTCCCGGGTCCGAGCCCACTCCTGGCTTGCGACGCCCCAAGAGTACGCGGACCGTGTGGATCCGGCGAGACCGGCCGACGGGGCCGGTGACCGACCGGTCAGTAAACCGTCCGGGCCAGCACCGGGAAGAGCTCGTGGTAGGGCAGCACGCGTGGCCGAAACTCCTCTATCACGACCAGCAGCGCACGAAGCGCCTCGACGTTCTGCTCCGGAACCTGATGGAAGAAGATGTCCAGGAAGGCGCCCTCGTCGATCGTCCGCTGCAGGAGCGTCCGGAGCTCGTCGCGGCCGGTCGCGGTCGTGTACGGAAGGAGATCTGCCTCCCGGGCGGTGAGCTGGTGTGGATCGTCGGGCATCCACGGCACCAGGCTGTCGGGCACGAACTGGCTCGACGACACGCCCCGCGATGCGTCGTAGTACTGCCCGACCGCGGCGCGCTCGGCCGGCCCGTACGCATGGTAGGGGGCGACGAACACGTTCCACCCCTGGTAGCCGCGGTCGATGATCCACTGCTGGCTCGTGCGCAGATCGTAGTCCAGCTCGGACGGCGTGAGCGACGGGAGCGAGTCGTGCTCCAGGGAGTGGCTGACCACGGACCACCCGGCGGCGTCCAGCTCGTCGAGCATGGCGGGCGTGAGATACCCGGACCATCCGAGATCGACCGGCACGGGGTTCACGGCGATGTTGGCCGGGAGATCGAACTCCTGGAAGAGCGGCCACGCGTTCTCGAAGACGCTCACGAAGCCGTCGTCGAAGGTGATGGTGATCGCGCCCCGCCACTCCACGGTCACCAGGATCGAGTCCGTGGGACCGTCCATCGAGGCGACCACCCACGCGCTTCCTTCGGCGTCGGCCGTGAGGAGTCCGTCCCCGGTCACGGAGACCACGCCCGGGTCTCGTGAGAGCCACGACACACCGGAGCCGCCCGTCGCGTTGTCGTACTGGTCGACGTAGACGGGCAACAATAGCGCGGTTTCCGCTCGGCCGCTGAGCAGCACCGAGTCCGCGACGAGCGTGGCCGCCACCGGGTCTCCGGGAACGACGTCGGCCACGAATTCGAGCGTGTGCGTATCCCCGTGCGTGAGCAGGGTGGCGAACGCCCGCTGCGTGCCGGGCACGGTCCCCAGCTCCCACACGGCGGAGACCGCTCCGGCGGCGTCACTCTCCGTCTCCGCGGCCGTGGTGATCGTCCCGGAGGCGCTCGCCACGGTCCACGAGACGATCTCTCCCTGCACCGCCCCACCGATCGCGTCCTCGACCCGTCCGTCCAGCGCCACCTCGACCCCCACCTCCGCCGTGAACGTCAGAGGCCCGTCCGTGGTCAGAGCCAGAGCCGGCCGCACCCGGACGCGAACCGTGTCGCTGTACTCGCCAGCCGTTGCCCGAACGAGGGTGGCCCCCGTGGCCGCCGCCTCCAGGAGCCCGGCGCTCGAGATCCGGGCCACGGAAGTGTCGCTCGACGTCCACACGACCTCCGCGCCGGCGACGTCCGTCCCCCCGGGATCCCGGACCAGGGCCGCCACGGTCACCGTGTCACCCGGATCCCTCAGAACCACGGAGTCGGCGACGATCGACAACGAGGCGACCCTCTGGGCCACGGTGACCGTGAGCGAGGCCTCCACGTCGCCCGCCGAGGCCCGAATCGACGTGACGCCGTTGCCCGCCGCCGTAACGCGACCCTCGGCGGAGACCGCTGCCACCGAGGGATCGTCGGAGCTCCACGCCAGCGCGACACCGCCGATGGGCGTGCCCTCCTGATCGAGCACGCGCGCGGCCACGACGGTGCTCGCGCCGAGTGCGTCCAGCTCCACGAGGGCCGGATCGAGCTCGATGCTCGTGACCGCAGGAACGACCGGGCGGGCGCCGTCGTCGCCGCACGACGCGAGCACCAACGCGAGAAGGACGACCCCGAGCCCGGGGCGACGAATCACGCGCACGACGCGTCGGGCGCGATGAGGCAATCCGGTAGAAGCATGTTTCAAAGTTGCCGCCCCCACGGGTGGAGAACCACGCTTTTCACGCCGGCTCGACCGCCCGGAATTCCCGGGCTAGGTTGCCGACCTCACCCTGCCCCGAGCCGGAGCCGATCCATGACCCGAGAGCGTCTGAACGCCGACGACTTTCCCAGAGAGGTGCTGACCCTCTTCGACCGCTACGTGCACGGCCTGATCGACCGCCGCGCCTTCCTCGACGGCGCCGCGAAGTTCGCGGTGGGCGGGATGACGGCGGCGGGCTTCCTCGAGGCCCTTACCCCGGAGTATGCCTGGGCGGCCCAGGTACCCGAAGACGACCATCGGGTTCGACTCGAGTACGTGGAATACGACTCACCGCAGGGGTCGGGGACGATGCGCGCGTACATGGCGCGGCCCACCTCCACTCCCGCTCCCTGGCCGGGCGTCCTCGTGATTCACGAGAACCGGGGCCTGAACCCGTACATCGAAGACGTGGTGCGCCGCTTCGGGGCGGCCGGCTTCCTCGCGATGGGGCCGGATGCCCTCACTCCGCTCGGGGGGTACCCGGGCAACGACGACGAGGGTCGGGTCATGCAGCGCCAGCTCGACCGGGCCACGATGACGGAGGACTTCCTCGCGGGTGCGCGCTTCCTGATGGACCATCCGGAATCGACAGGCCGGGTGGGCGCCGTGGGCTTCTGCTTCGGGGGGAGCATGGTCGGCACGCTGGCGGTCCGGATGCCGGACCTGGCCGCCGCCGTGCCGTTCTACGGAGGCCAGCCCGCAGCCGAGGACGTCGGGAGGATCCGGGCTCCGCTCCTGATCCACTACGCCGGGCTCGACGAACGCATCAACGCCGGGTGGCCCGCCTTCCAGGAGGCCCTCGAGGCCAACGACGTCACGTACACGATGCACATGTATCCCGACGTCAACCACGGCTTCCACAACGACACCACGCCCCGCTACGACGAGGCGGCGGCCGCCCTGGCCCAGGAGCGGACCATCGCCTTCTTCAACGAGCACCTCCGCTAGGACCGCGTTGGACCCCACGGACACCGAACAGGCCGCCGCGCGGGCGGCCGCCGCGGTCGACGGGGACGCGCTGGTCTCCGCGGCGGCCGACCTGGTCCGCATACCCACCTGCGACGGCGGGGAGACCCCGGCCCAGGAGGCCGTGGCGGCACTCATGGCGGACGCGGGCCTGTCGACCGACGTGTGGGATATCGACCTCGAGGAGCTCTACGCGCACCCGGCCTGCTCATGGGAGATCGAGCGGAAGCGCGCCCTCGGCGTGGTGGGGGCGCTCGAGGGAGTGGGCGACGGACCCGTGCTGGTCCTCAATGGCCATGTCGACGTGGTCCCGCCTGGAGACCCCGGCCTGTGGCGTGACCCGCCCTTCGAGGGCGTCGTGCGGGACGGTCGCCTGTACGGTCGAGGCGCCCTCGACATGAAGGGCCCGCTCGCGTCCGGACTGTTCGCCATCCGGGCGGTTCGGGAAGCGGGAATCCCTCTGCGCGGAACGGTCCTCCTGCAGAGCGTGGTGGGCGAGGAGGACGGCGGCCTCGGCACCCTCGCGTCCGTCCTGCGCGGCCATACGGGAGACGCCGCGATCGTGATGGAGCCGACGGAGCTGGCGGTGGCGACCGTGCAGGCCGGCTGCCTCAACTTCCGCATTCGGGTTCCGGGGCGGGCAGCGCACGGCGCCGTGCGGGAAGAGGGCGTCAGCGCCTTCGAGAAGATGTTCGGCGTGTATCGGGCGATCGAGGAGCTGGAGGCCCGCCGGAACGAGGGGGCGAGCGCAAGTCCGCTCTTCGCCCGGTACCGGATCCCCTTCCCCATCAGCATCGGGACCCTCCGCGGCGGTGACTGGGCTTCTTCCGTACCCGATCACGTCACCATGGAGGGCCGGCTCGGAGTCCGACCGGACGAGTCTCCGGAGGATGCGCAGGCGGAGCTGGAGCGCTCCGTCGCCGACGCCGCGGCCTCGGATCCCTTCCTCCGCGCCCATCCGCCCGTCGTGTCGTGGTGGGGCGGCCGCTTCCTGCCGGCCCGGACCGCGCTCGACCATCCCGTCGTGCGCGCCCTCGGCGCCTCGGTCGCCGCTCAGGCCGACACGGCGCCCCGATACGAGGCCGTGCCGTTCGGTGCCGACGCCGGACTCCTGGAGCACGTGGGTCGGACGCCGACGGTCCTCTTCGGCGCGGGAGACATCCGCCGGGCGCACCGCCCGGACGAGTTCGTCGAGGTCGACGAGCTGATCTCGATGGCCCGGGTCCTCGCTGCGACGATCGTGCGCTACTGCGGCCCCTCGGCCTTCGCCCGGCCCTGCGCGATGCCGTCGAGCGCGTAGACCGTCGCGCTGAAAACCGCGAGCGCTGCGGTCGCACCCATCAGCACGGTCATCGGCCCTCCAGGGAGTCGGAGCGCTGCCCAGAAGAGCACCACGTGCACCAGCAGGCTCGTCGTACGACCGTGCCAGCGATGCTCCACGTCGATCGGCCCGTAGCGTGCGCGCAGCATCGACACCCCGACCAGCAGCACGAGGTCCCGACCGAAGAGCACGATCAGAAACCAGAGTGGTATCGACCGGAACGCGGGCCCGACGCTGAACACGAAGAACGCCACCAGCGTGACCTGGACGAGCTTGTCGGCCCCGGCGTCCACCACCGCGCCGATCTGGGTGGCGAGCTTATAGCGCCTGGCGATCCAGCCGTCGACCACGTCGGAAAGCCCCATGACGAGCAAGGTGGCGAGGGCGCCCAGGCGCCAGCCCTCGCCCGCCCCGCCGCTCCGACCCAGCTCCTGCGCGGTGAGCGCGAGCCAGAGAAACACCGGAATGAGGACGACCCGCAGCAGGGTCACGGTCCACAGGATCGTTTTCATCATGCAGGAGCCGTCCTCGCGGCAACGATGCCCCTGACGATACCCGACCCGCACCCGGCCA
>Ga0209536_100009327_pt1 | contig 14601 bp, 13 predicted proteins | sample DeeMarSeWOR28_12_FD_187461 | JGI IMG/M metagenome (GOLD analysis project Ga0209536, IMG submission 187461) | Marine sediment microbial communities from White Oak River estuary, North Carolina - WOR-2-8_12 (SPAdes) (version 2) | ecosystem: Environmental > Aquatic > Marine > Intertidal zone >...
TCCAGGTCAAAGACCTGCACCCGATGGTTCCAGGTGTCGGCCACGTATACCCGCCCCGCCTCGCTCACCGCGATGCCCCACGGCTCCTGGAACTGGCCCGGCCCACTCCCGGTGCTCCCCCAGGCCCGCACGAAGTCACCCTCCCCGTCCAGCACCTGCACCCGGTTGTTGCCGCTGTCGGCCACGTACAGCAAGCCATCCGGCCCCAGCGCGGCCGCCCGCGGCGCCGTGAACTGCCCGTCCCCCGTCCCCGCGCCCCCAAAGGCGCGCGCCGCCCGGATCTCCCGGTAGCCCTCGGCGTACGGCTCGGTCACCACCTGTTGGACCACCGGCCCGGTCTGATAATCCCACAACTCGTTGAGCACATCCTTGCGGATGTACATATAGTAACGATGCACGTACGGCCACTGGTTGAACGGGGTCGCGTGGCGCCGGTAGAAGAGCACGTTCCACAATTCCTCCCGGTTGGCCCGCACCTCGTCCCACAGCGCCGCCCGCGTCGCTTCATCCTGCACACCCCGCAACTCGGGTCTCAGGTAGGTGTGCCATATCTTACGCGGCGACTGACCCTTGTAGTCCTCGATGGGCCACCACACCAGCCGGTAGTCGAAGCGCTGGTAATCATCCCCCAGAAAGGGCTTGACCTTGCTCTCGTTGGGACTGCCCACGATCACAATGGGCGCATCCAACTGCTCCCGGCTGGGGCTGTCCGCATAGAAGGCCCGGTTGGGATACTCCCGGAAGTACCACTCCAGCGGCCAGGTCGACTCGTTGTCGTAGGCCACCTTGATCTGCTTATCGCCCACCGTGCGCCGCGACAGGTCTTCGATCTGTTCCATGCCCAGCGTCACATCCGGCGCGGCGTGGGCGTAGAACAGATACTCGCTCACGTAGTCGTAGTTGATGAAGGACACCAGCCAGGCGAAGCGCAGCGTCAGCAGCGCCAGGATCAGCACCAGGGTCACCAGCGCCACCCGCCCGGCCAGACCGCGGCCAAGGCGCCGCCCGTAGCGCACCAGGGCGTAGATCAGCAGTAGGGCCACCAGCAAGGACCCCAGCCACCGGCCGGTGTCGCGCAGGTCAAACAGCGACACCCCCTGGAAGGGCCGCACGCTCAGCAAGGTGATCAGCGCCACCCCGGCCAGGGGCAGCAGCAGCCCGAAGGCCAGCCCGCCCCGCGCCCAGGCTTCGCGCCAGTCCACGCCCCGCAGCGCCCGGTCCACCGTCCAGGCGGCCAGGAAGATGAAGGGCAGCGTCAGGTGCACCGTCAGCCAGGGCATCTTCTCCCCCGCCCAGCTGTAGATGAACAGGGCGTCGATGACCCAGTAGATCAGCAGCGCCACGAAGTAGCGATCCAGCGCCGGCCACGAACCGCTGCCATCCCTCACCCCCCCGCCCTCTGCGGCGGGCGTCGTCGCGCCCTCGTGCGTCTGCCGCCTGTCCTGGCCTTGCTGCGAGGGTCGGGATCGCAGCTCCCTCACCCGCCGCGCCAGGTACCAGGCGCCGCCGGCTGTGCCCACCAGCAGCGGCAGGAACTCGTACAGCGGCAACAACATCAGGTAGTAGTACCAGGGTTGACCACCCCGCTGCACGTCCTGCTGGCGCAGCCAGTAGCTCACCGCCCCCCAGGTGCCCGACACCACCCCATACGGGTTTGTGAAGAAGGTGGTATACAGCACCACGAACAGCACGGCGCCCACCAGCACTGCCATGCCCAAGGTGCGCAGCGGCATGGAGCGGATGGCCTCCCTCAGCAGCGGCCCCCGGCTCGCGCTCAGCGCCAGCGTCGCCGCCGCGAAGACCAGCCCCACGGCCAGCGTCAGCAGTTGGATCAGCTTCCAGGCCGAGCCGGTGCCCGCCGCAGGCGCCACCTCCTCAGCCTCGGTGGGTGGACCTCCCCCCACGCTGGAAAGGGCCTCGATCACCCGCCGCGCCAGGGGGCTGCCCGCCTCAGGCTCCGGCGCGGGCCCGGCGTTGCCAAAGGTCAGCCACAGCACCGCACCGCCCACCACCAGCAGCAGGATCAACCCGGCCCAGAACCAGCTCAGCCGCCGCCGCGCCGCCATCCCCTCGAACAGGAGCATCACCCCGATGAAGGTGAAGCCGATGAAGCCGTGGATGAAGGCCACCTCCTTGGTCGTCAGCGACAGCGCCACCGCCGCGGCGCCGATGTACAGCCAGCCCCACGCGCGCTGACCGGGATGGGCAGCCGCATTCTCCGCCTCACGCCAGCGCAGGTACTGGAAGAGGGCCATGAACATCAGCACGGTGAAGACGGCGTTGAAGACGTCGTGGCGCAGGTGGCGGCTGTAGTGCATCACCGCGGGTGAGATGAGCAGCAAGACCGCGGCCAGGACTGCCCCCAGCCGCCCCAGCCAGGGCCGAAAGCCGATCGGCAGCATCACCAGGATCACCCCAAAGAACGCCACGCCGGCGCGGGCAGCAAAATCATTGTCACCGAGCAGGAACAGGGAGAAGGCAGTGACGTGGAACAGGAGCGGTCCGTGCATCAGAGGGTCGTGGCGGTAGCCGTCGCCATTGTAGAGTTTGTAGGACCACAGCGCGTGCTGGGCGCCGTCATGGCTGAAAGCGCGGGCATCCAAATCGTGAAAGCGGGTGGCCAGCGCCAGTATGAAGATCAGCCCATACAGGACCAGTTCCCAGTTGAGGGTCACCACCCTCGATAGCGGCCGGTCCCAGGCACTTTCATATGCTTCGCGAGCAGCAGTCTGATGAGAAGATGGCACGGCTCTCAACGATCCCTGTAAGCCGACTCGGCAGTTCGGAGCAGCTCAGTTAGGCTGTAGTGCTGGTTCGGATCTACCAACATGTACAGAACTTCACCATCCTCCCATAACAAGACATTGATCGGCTCGAGGGAGGAGTCTTGGGAACTCCCCACCCGGGTTACCGTGCCATCTACGTCTTCGTGGATCAGAGCGCTGCGCGCACCGGCGATGAAAGAGGCGGGCACGCCTTGGCCCCACAGTCCCTGATGGCCACCCACATTGATTGACTCGAGCTGGGCATCTCCCACTGGCCAGGGTCCCGGCCGCCGCAGCCAGAAGGCTTGCACTTCCAGATAGCGGTGCTCCTCGTCACCGTACAGGCTCTCGACCCAAGCCCCGTCCTGCGTGTATGCCAAGAAACCGAGAAAGGTTACGCCATCTCGGTCGAAGGGGAAGTCGGTTGGCCAGTGCAGGGGAAATTCGGCAGCCGCTTGAACTTCTCGCTCACTGCTGAAAGCGACCGGCGACCGGGTCGGGGTGATCTCCGGCAGTCCGGTCGACCATTGGGGCATGGTTCCCGGCAGGAAGGTAACCCCGAAACGTTGCAGCATCCCCTGTGCCCAGGTGCCGGCGGGAGTCAACGTCAGACTGAAGATCAATGTCAAGCTTGCAATGAACGCAGCGCCCACCAGTGCCCGTCGCCGAAGTGGTACCCATATCCGGTGGTGCTTCGCGGCCGGAGTGGCTGTTATTCGCGCAATCCTGGCCACTAAGCGCGAGTTGGGCGCTGCCCTAAAGGCCAGCAGGCGGCGGGCCATGGCCAGGTCGGCTGCATCCTCCCCGGACAGGTTGTCTGGTGGCTTCTCGCCTCGCTCCACGGCGTCAAGCCAGGCCTCAAATTCCAGATCAGACAACTCACTCATGCGTGTCAACTCCTCCCAGGTCAGTCCGCATCTTGCGTAGGGCTCTGCGCAGGCGCTGCGACACGTTGGCCTCGCTCAAGCCCACCAGTGTGGCAATGGTTCGATTGGTTTCTCCGGCGCCAAAGCGCAGGGCAATGATCTCTTGATCCACCGCGGCCAGGCGGGCCAGCGCAGCGCGTACTTGTTGCCACTCCTCTTGCTCACGTATCTCAGCCGACGGATCATCGGATGCAGCCAGGTCCGCGGGCAGCTCAACTTGTGTAGGCGAGCGGCGCCGCAACCGATCAGTCACCAGATTGCGTGCGATGGCCCATAGCCAGGTGGACGGAGCCCCTTTGTGGGCGTCATACTTCTGGCGACGGCTCCAGGCCCGGGCGAAGATATCCGCCGTGACGTCTTCGGCTTCCTCGGCGCCCAGGCGGTAGCGTACGTAGTTGAAGATGCGATCCAGTTGGCTCTGATACAGGTCGCTAAAGGCGTCTTCACCCAAACCTGGTTGGCCGCCCATAAGGTGGCGGATACGTTGCGCGCTCAGGATGCTCATCTTCGATCTGTTCTTAGTGGGAGCCATCGCTGTACTAGACTATACGCGCAGCGGCTCAGAGTATGACACGAGCCGATTCGCGCATCAACTTACTGAGGGGAAAATGCAGGGCGCAGCTATAGTGGACTGAGAAATCCGCTTTTTCCACAGGAAGGGTTTCTGGAAGGCCTTGCGGGCAGTCGGCTGGGATGCCTCGCTTATTCTCTGCTCACCGTTTGCGAGCTTCTCTGCGTAGCTGTCGGGTGACCCGCTCAACGATTTCGTCAGCGGTGGTTTCGATAGGTTTGTCGGTGACATCTACAATGGTGAAGCGTCCCTGCTGAAACACGCGGCGCGCAATCTCCAGTTCTTCGTAGATCGCCGCCGGGTCGGTATAAGCTGAGGGCCCGGGTGCGCCCAGGCGCCGCTGTCTCTGCTGGCGGTGCATCACGAGTTGGCCGGGTTCTATGCTCAATCCAATCACCCGGCGCCGGTCCAACTGAGACAGCGCCGAAGGCGGAGGCACACCCATGACCAGAGGCACGTTGGCCACTTTCCAGCCCAGCACGGATAGATACATGCTGAGTGGGGTCTTGCCTACTCGCGATACCCCGACTATCACAATCTCAGCCAGGGGCCAGTCGTCAGGATTCTTACCGTCGTCGTGGGCCATAGTGAATTCGATGGCCCCCACCCGCTCAAAGTAGGCGTGGTGCAGTTGCCGGTATAACCCAGGGCGACCGATAGGTTCTTGACCCAGGGCCTCGGTCAATTGCGATAGCAGGTCGCCCATGAGGTCGATACAGGGCACGCCCTGGGCCCGAGCCAGCTGGCCCAGGGCGTGCCCTAGTCGGCTGTCCACCATAGTATGAACGATGATGCCGCCCCTGGCCCCTGCCTGAGTCACCACATTCTCGACCTGGTCCATATGCCGCACGCGGGATATCGTTACCACGGGCACCTCGCGATCCGGGAACTGGGCCAAGACGGTGTGCACCAATTGCTCGCCGCTGGCTCCCGTACCGCCGGAGACCAGATAGACAGGGGGCAGATCACTTTCTTCTCTCGTGTTCACGCTCAGGTCTCCTGTTGCGCTTCACATGTGAGTATGAGGGCTATGTTGCCGGCAGCCACGTAGCTGGCTTTGCCTGGGAAAGCATCACAGGCGTTTGGTAATCTGCCGCTCGTAATCGGGGAAGTACCGACCTATTACCGTGAGGTCGAAGGAGCGCAGGATGGATTCCTTGGGCTCACGTTCCAGGAGGAACCGAAAAGACTCGGTTACCAATCCCTCCGGGCTTGCCTTGCCACCAGACAGCCGCTCGTAGTCGGCCTTGCGGAGGGTCACGTGGTGACGTGTCTCACTCCCGCGCTCACTGACAGTGACCTGGCAATCATATGTGTCGCCTTGGTCCGTTGTCTGGACTTCAATGTCTGCCACAGTTGGAACCTCCTTCTCGCTGAAAATCCAAAAGACGCGTTGCGCGCACCGCTTTGGATTAGGAGAATACCATACTTCTTCGGCGCGTGCAATAGCCTACAACCCCCTGGCGAATCCTGGTCGTGGACAACTCGAGCGCCCCCATGTCTAATAACGAGCTAGGTTCATCTAACTGATGGTTCGAACTAACCTAATTCAAACCATTTTCCTATGATATTCAAACCAACTTCAAATCTTGTTGTGCTACCATGGGTCGTGACAGAAGATGTTCGAATACACCCAGATCAGTCCATCGCACCGATTGATACTCGTTCTGGGTAACAACAAGACGAAAGGAGGTGAATCAGATGTTGTACCTTCCGCGTGAGAAGGGCCAGGGGCTGGTTGAGTACGCGCTGATCCTGGTGCTCGTCGCCATCGTCGTCATTGCCATCCTGCTGCTTCTGGGCCCCGTCATCGGTAACGTGTTCAGCAATATCGTCAACAACCTGTAGTACAATTCATTCGAGGTGATGATCATCTTTCATTCGAAGCCCCGCCACCCGGCGGGGCTTCTCCTTTGACACTGAGAGTTAGAGGTCGGTCTCAGAACAGCCCTTCTGTGGCGACGATTTGCGATTCGTCCATAATCGTAGTATGATCCTTTTTCGTTCTCTGGCAGCTACGGCCGGGCAGAGAACGCCATCCCATACTGCGAAGGACAAGACCATGTCGAAGACGGATCACAAATCAGCATCTCATCAGCCTGCGCCCCAGCGAGGTGCTCTGCTCACCATTGCTATCATTCTGGTGATTCTCCACGGTGCCGCTTTCACCGCCCTTTCATATTCTGTTATTAAGGGTGAAGATCTGATACCAGCGCCGGTGCTCCTTGGCCTGCTGTTTCTGTGCTCCGTGGCTACTGCCGTGGCCGGCATCGTTATGTGGTTCTGGAAGAGATGGGGAGTCTACCTGTATGTAATTGCAGGCCTGACGACGGCGGTCCTCTTTTTGATGCGCACCGGCTCCATCTGGATGTTCTTTGGTGCGTTACTGCCCATGGTGATCGTGGGTTACATCCTCCAGCCCAGGCTCAAGTACTTCACCCAATAGCTTGTCTAATTCACCCTTCGCATACTGATGTTTTCTTGTGCCCCATCAGCGCGATTTCGATAAGCTGCACTTGGCCTTTGTAGGTACAATCCTGCTGATATCAAAATCTGTGCAGTGGGGGTACTAGATCTGTCCCACACTGATCATATACAGGGCTGCTTCTTGCTGCCCGTCCAGTTCCAGCAGGTTGTTGAGTTCATCGTCCAAGAAGGCGCCCACGGCGCAGGCACCTAGCCCCATAGAAGTGGCCGCCAGATAGAGGTTTTGGCCGATGTGGCCTGCCTCAAGCAATGCGTAGCGGTAGGTTCGTTCGCGGTATTTCCAGCGCAAGCGCTGGAAGAATGCCGATAGAACAAAGCATACCTGGGCCTGGCCCAACATGTCCTGGCCAATCCCAGCCACCACGATTGTCCTCCGAAGATTCTCGGCGCGCAACTGCTCCAGCGTGTGGTCAGCTACTGAATAGTGGTAAAGTCCCCGTTCCAGGCCGGCCACGTCGTGCACCACGGCGTAAGTCTCAATCGGGTAGAGGGCGCCAGCGGACGGGGCGGCTCGGTAGCCGCGCCGCTCGGCGGTGATGCCTTGAGCGGCGTGCAACAGGCGCGAGAGTTCCTCCAGGGATAGTGCTTCGTCGGCGTAATCGCGAATAGAGCGACGAGTCTCAATAGCTTTTTCAAGACTCAAGCCCTGGTATCCATTGGGATCGGGAAGGGCGATGCTTCGTGCTGTGGGGTAGGTTTTGTAGCGCTCCGGCTGTCCGCCCCAGTCGAGGATTATCCCGTGGGTCAAGGAGGGACCGGGCTTGCTCCACTGGTGGTATAATACGCCCACATCACCCTGTAGGTACTTCGCCGCCGTCTCGTCGGTCGGTTCCGCCGCCCGGCGGCCTGGAACCAGCCGCCCCAGAATAAAGCCGCCCGCGACCCCTAACAAGGAGATAAGCAGCACCCGTCGGCTCGTAGTCGGCGCGCTCTCCCCTCGCAGTGATGGCTTCTGGGCCGACGAAGGCCGAAACCTACGTCTCAGGTAAACCGTAATACGCCTCCAGTTGAGAGCCACGTGCACCATAGCCGCGACCGCCAACACGTAGCCGGCAAAGTTGTGGTAGGCGAATCGGTGCAGACCGAACCAATCCATTACCAGCCCTGTGGTCGCCACATACAGGCCGCTCAAAAACATGGCGGCGATGACCAGGTAATCCAAATCCTTGTTGCGTACCATATTGGGCCTCCTGGACCTCTCATCTAGTCAAGGAGTCTGATTCTGTCGAGTTGAACGTGACGTATGATTACAGCCCTGACACCATATTAACCCAAGCACGGCACCCGTGTCAAGGAGTTCGCGCTGGGCGTATATTCAGCACAGTTGCTCTGGCTGGACGTCGGTCCGGCAGGCAGGCCGTGGGCGACACAGTACATCGGGAGCGGCTGCCTGGGTTTCAAACAGAAGCCTTAGCGATGTCGAATAGGGTGGCTATCGTCCGGGGACGCTCCCAGGGGGATAGGCGGGATGCTCTATGCTGAAGGGGACGTGGGCTGCGAGGGACGAGGGCGGTCGTTAATAAGACCAGGTCAGTTTGTCCGCAGCCGCCGGGTCTCTGGCCCGATGGCGCACAATGAGGACAGGGAGTCGTCAGCGCACGACGAGCACCGGTCGGTCCGCCCCGACGATGATCTGGTGGGCCAGATCGTCGAGAAGGATGCGCCGCCAGCCCTCGCCACGATGGGCGCCAATGACCAGCAAGTCGTAGTCTCCTTCGCGCGCCTCGGCCAGGATTTCGTCCACCACCAGACCGTGGCGCACTTTGGGGCGAGCACTCAGATGCAGTTGCTCCAGGAGCTGTATGTCCTGCTCTAGCAATTCACCCTCTGGTGCGCGGAGTTCGATCAGCTCCTCGGCATCAGCCCGCAACTGCTGGCCGCTGACCCCCGGCCCGGCGCTGATCTGTGACATAACATGCAAGATGGTGATTTCCACCTCCCCCTCAGTCAGTGCGGGGAGTTGCGCGCTGAAACGGCTGAGCAAGGAGGGACTCTCAGCGCCGCTATCGCACAGCAAGATGTGATTGATCGAGCCGATCTTGCCCTTGGCGATAATGACCGGGCACGGGGCATGTTCCACGACGCGTGCCGCCGTTGAGCCCAGCAGGAAGCGCGTCACCAGACGATGGCTCTGCCTCTCTCCTACGACCACCAGGTCGTAGCTCCTCTCTTCCGCTTCACGGATGATCTCCTCGGCTGGATGGCCGACCCGGACTTTGGCCTCCACCTTCGAGATCGCGGGCTTCAGGAGTTGGAGGGCGCGAGCGAGGATCGCGTCGGCCTTGGGACGATCTGCCTCTCGACTGATGACGGTTAGGAGCGTAGGCGTCTCGCCGACCCGGCCTGCAATCTGGGCGCCGAATCGGAGAGCCGTTTGGGAGTGGGGCGAGCCGCCGGTTGCCATTAAGATCCGCACAGATAGGTACCCCCAGACACTACATCAATATCAGGACAATGGGGACGATGAAAATGGTGATCATGAACAGGGCCAGATGTAGGTTCGTGGTTGTCACCCATGCCACGAAATCGAGCATGGCTCGCTCATAGCGACGGTAGAATGTGATCAGAATAACACTGGATACCAAAGTAACACTAACCATTTGGACCAACACTACCGTGAAAGCTGCAGGGTTGCTGAGGAGCACAGAAGCCAAAAGGGTGTCTATGAAGGTAGTGATGTTGGCCCCCATGATATAGGGGATCACGTTCTCGCGGCGGATGAAGCCGCGATTACTCAGGGGCACCAGGATGCTGAGAGAGACACTGACCGACATTGAGATGAGGGTGATGGCCGCACCCAGGACAAACATCACCCAGGTTCGATAGACCAGGCGTGATACTCGTCCGACCTGGCTCTCTTTGACGGTCATCTGCGGCAGGCAGCGATCGAAAAGGTTAAAGCTCAGCATAATGATGCCTAGCCCAATGATAAAGAGTGACCAACCGGGCAGGAAACTGGCGAAGAGGCTGACAATTGGGTCAAAGACCAGGCTCATCGCCGAGTTGAGCAACATCCCTGAGCGCAGTTGCACCCCGTCCAGCGCGCCTGTCTGTAGCAACACAGTTCCAACGGCCAGGCCTACCAGGTAGGTCGTGCCGGTGACCGACAGCGGGAGCAGTCCCATGCTCAGATTGGTTGCCCGGTCCCGGCCGCGCAACACGTAGATGAAGCCGATAAAGAGGACGATGAAGCTGGCGCCCAGGCGACTACCGGTAATCATAGCAAAAGCGCCCAGTTCGTCAACCACACCGGCGTCAAAAAAGGTCAATGCCGCAGCCGCTACTGGTGAGCCACTCATAATCATATACGCAAAAAGCCAGCCGAAACCGAGGCTGTTGGCTGCGTTGGTGACACTAAACTGATCGCGCACTAGAGGGACCAGCCCGCGTGCTCCCTCTCTCATCAGGATGATGGCCAGGATGAACAGGAACAGGCTGATGATGAAGAGGACTACCTTATCCAGGCGAAGCCTCTCCCGCGCAATGCGCAGTGCCGCTGTCCAACTGATTGGCCCCTGCGTCGGCCAGGACAATTCAGAGTTGCCCGAGGCTGATGCGATTGGCTCCAACTCAGGCGAGTCGGTCATCCTAGTCTCCTCTCGAGTCCAGGGGCTGGGGAGCCGATTCCAGTCTAAGGCTTGGTTCAATACCTGTCTCCCACACATCCTCTACCAGTTCGTGGTAGGCCCGAGACCATCCGCCCAGCTCATCCACACTGAAAGGAGCGGTCAACGGTGGGAAAGCATTGCTTTCGAGATTTGCAGGTCGCAGCTGGTAGCGAGCCAAGGTCTCCTGGCCTGCGTCACTCACCAGGTAACTGATAAAGGCCTGGGCGACGCGGCGCTCGGCCGGTGTCACGTTGGCGTCCAGGATAACGACCACATGGTAAGCGACGATGGTGCGCGGCGGCAGAACGATCTCCAGGGGGACACCCCGCGCCAGAGCAAGACGAGCGTCTTGCTCATAAGTGACCAATGCATCGCCAGCGCCCAATTCAAATAAGGTCAGCGTCGTTCTGGCCGAGGGCGACAACAATCGGACGTTCTGCCAGATGGCTTCAAGTTGAGCCCGAGCTGCCGCCCGATCACCGGACTCCATCAAGGCGTTGCCGTACTCAGCCAGCACGGCCCAGTCGCCAGCGCCCGAAGTATGTGGGTCGGCGTGGAGTAGGTTCAAGTTAGGTCGGGCAAGGTCGCTGAACGCGGCTATTCCCATGGGGTTGTTGGGGCGGGTGACAATGACCATCGGGGTTGTGCTGACCACGATGGGTTGAGTTTCTTGCCGCACCTGCCGCCCAATCTTCAGCCAATTCACGTGTTGCTCATTACTGAGCAGTGCCACGTCGGCCGGAGCGCCCAGATTGATTTGTCCTGCCAGCGTCCCTGAAGGTCCGAAAACACCCTCAATGATCAAGTCCTGCCCCGTCTCAGCCTCCCAAGCCTTTTCAAAGGCGGGGAAAATGCTCTGAGTCAGCACCTCTTCCTGAGTGCTGAAAGCATATACCACCAGTCTGACCGGTCCTTGCGTATTAAAGAACACAGCTTGCCCGGCATACAGGGCCACGAGGAGCAGCAGCACAGCACCTGAGCCCCAGCTCGCCAGGCGGCGCCAGCCAATCTCTGTGATGGAACGAGAAATCGAGCCTGTCAACTCCCTATATCTCACCACAGCACCCGAATCAGCCTACCACTACCCAGAGCCGTGGACATACTGCCGATGATCACTGATTCTACCTCCCAAATCGGATCCTAGCCAATGTCGCCAGCCAGGTAGGCGCGGGTGCGTTCGTCCCTGGGCGCACCAAATACCTGGGCTGCCGTGCCAGACTCCACCAGTTCCCCCATCCACAAGAAGATCACGTAATCAGCCAGGCGACGTGCCTGGCGCAACAAATGGGTTACCACCAAGATGGTCATTTTCTCCTTGAGGGCCTGGAGTTGCGACTCAATGCGCTGCGCCGAAATCGGATCCAGGGCCGAGGTGGGCTCGTCACACAGCAACACTTCGGGTTCCACCGCCAAGGCACGGGCCAAGCAGAGTCGTTGCTGCTGTCCGGTGGAGAGGCGCGAGGCGGGCGCTCGTAACCGGTCTCTTACCTCATCCCACAAGCCGGCCTCCAGCAAGTGACGTTCCACAACTCCGTCCATGTGTCCACCATTCCGGCGGCTGTGAATGCGTGGTCCGTAGGCCACATTGTCGTAAATAGACATCGGGAGCGGGAAAGGCTTTGGAGCCAGTAGGCCCACCCGGGTGCGAACGTCAGTTACGTCTACACCCGAGCGGTAGATATCAGCGCCGTCCAACAGGACACTGCCTGTGACCCGTACTCTATCGGTCTCCTCCAGAAGTCGGTTAAGACTTTTCAAGAGCGTTGACTTGCCGCATCCTGAGGGCCCGACAATAGCCGTAATGCCATATGCCGGTACGTCAGCTGTGATGTCTTTCAGGGCGCGATGGGTGTCATACCAAACGTTCAAGTCTTGGATTTGAATGTGTGGCTTCAACACAGTCGTACCTCCTCATCGGATAATGTGTTTTGTGAAGCGGCTGGCTAGCCCGCGCGAGATAAGACTGAGGGCCAGCACGATTATTGTCAATACGAGCGCCGAAGCGTAGGCCCGCTCTTGCACGGCCGGAAATGGAGTGCCTAGTTGGAAGAAAACGGCCAACGGCAGCGAAGCAGCAGGGCCGAACAGGGAATCGGGCAGACGATCGGTATAGCCGGCCGTGAAGAGAACTGAGGCTGCGTCGCCGATGCCCCGGCCGAAGGCTAGTAGGATGGCTGTCAACAGTCCCGGCGTTGTCTGGCGTACGATGATCTTCAGAGCAGTCTCCAACCGGGTTGCTCCCAAGGCGTAAGAGGCTTCCTTCAGCGCGAGGGGGACCATGGCCATGGCCTCGTCCATACCGCGCACCATGATAGGCAATTCCAGCAAGGCCAACACGATAATGCCGCCCAGCAGTGAGGCTCGCATCCCGAGCCAGAGCATAATGATGAACCCAAAGGCTCCGTAAACAATACTGGGCACGCCCCATAAGACGTCCAAGGCAAGGCGGGCAAGTTCGGCGCGGCGGGAACGGGCTGCGTAGATCTGCAAGTAAAGAGCAATGGGCAGACTCATTACCATAGCCAGGATGGTCGCTCCGCCAGCTAAGTAGAGGGAGCCAACAATGGCGTTGAGGATACCGCCCTCTCTGCCCAGATAGTATCCCCCCTTGGGGGTTTGGGTCAGCATAGCCAGGTTCAAGGCTGGCAACCCTCTCCAGGCCACTGTCGCCAGGATGAGGGCCAGGCTTCCCAGCACGATCACAGTCGAACCCATCATCAGCATCTTGAACAGGGCTTCTTCCAGCTTACGTCTTTTCATTCCGGCACCTCCTATTCACTCCGCGCCAGGCGCACCAGCACGAGCCGCGAGGCGATATTGAAGGCGAGCACGATTAAAAGCAGGATCAAGGCTGCTCCCAGTAGGGCTGCGTCGTAGGAGGGTATAGACATCATCTCACCATAATTGTTGGCAATGAGAGCAGTCAAGGGATAGGCTGCATCGAAGATTGAGCGAGGAACCTGGGGTACGTTGCCCACCACCATCAGTACAGCCATCGTCTCCCCGAAGGCGCGAGAGAAGCCCAACACTACAGCCGCGATGACTCCAGGCAGTGTGTGACGCAGAACCACATGTTTGACAGTCTGCCAACGCGTAGCGCCTAACGCCAGTGATGCCTCTCGTAGGCCGCGTGGTGTAGCACGAATCACTTCCTCGGCAACCGCAATGATAACAGGGAAGACCATAACAGCCAGCACGAGACCCCCGGCCAACACACCGTAGCCAGTCGGATTGTCGGTCCGAAACAGCGGTAGGAATCCCAACCATCGGTTTAGGGCAGGGCCAGCAGCTTTCTCAATGAATGGCACCACGGTTAACACACCCCACACCCCGTAGACTACCGAAGGAATGCCGGCCAGCAGGTCGATAAGCGGCTTGGCCAGGGCACGAATCTGTGGTCGGGCATACTCGGCAAGATAGATGGCAGTCAACAAGCAGGGCGGGACAGCGATGACCATGGCCACTCCTGTTACCCACAACGTGCCCATGAGAAACGGAAAGAAGCCAAAAGCTCCCTTGAGGGGATGCCAGGTTGTTGACAGCAAAAGCTGTCCCAGTGGTTGGATTTCCAATATGGGGCGGGCACGCAAGAACAGGGCCAGGGCGATCAACGGCACCAGTAAACTTGCCGATAGAGTCAGCAGGCCTGTCGACGACCTGGCGAGCCGGTCCCATTGTCGTCGGTTCAGGGCCAGCGAGACTTTTGCCCGCTCTATTTGTTGCCTATACTGAATGGAACCCAAAGTCTGTTCCATACTTCACCTTACCTTTCAACTGCCCCGTCACTGTGATTTCGATAAGCTGCATCCGAATCTCATGGGCGCGGTCCTCTTCACAGGACAATCTGTGTGAGGGGTACTGGTGCTCCGTTCACAGGGGCCTGTAGGCATCATGCGTGTGATGGGGTACTAGTCCAGTTTCTTCAGTTCCGCAGTGAGCTGCTCTTTCGCAAGTGGGATGTAGCCTACCTCAGGCACGTATACTTGTCCGTCACTTAGGACCCACCGGACGAAGCTGTCCACTAAGCCATCGGGCTTCCCTTTAGTAACCAGGTTTAGGTCGCGGGCTGGCGGTGAGGGGTAGCGCCCTTCGGCAACCGCATTGATCGCCTGTGCCTTTGTGTCGAAAGCTTCGTCAGGGTCAACTTGGCCGTTGCCATTGAGATCAAGTGACATCGCATGTGCCCCGGTCACTGGCTCGCCAGTCTCGAAATCAAACACGTAGTTCAGATTGTTGAATCCGAT
>Ga0209536_100009328_pt1 | contig 14600 bp, 10 predicted proteins | sample DeeMarSeWOR28_12_FD_187461 | JGI IMG/M metagenome (GOLD analysis project Ga0209536, IMG submission 187461) | Marine sediment microbial communities from White Oak River estuary, North Carolina - WOR-2-8_12 (SPAdes) (version 2) | ecosystem: Environmental > Aquatic > Marine > Intertidal zone >...
CAGAAGATTCGCAATGTTACAGATGCACGAATAGTAATCAGAGAGACCGCTGCTAAATATCGCGTCATTGAAAACGCGACGACCCACACTGTGGAATGTGGTCCTGATCCAGGTGAACTTACAGAGTGGTTTGTAGCTGGATTGATACAAGAGATTGCTGAAGGATCTGATATACTCAAAGCTTTGCAACATGCCATAAAATATGAGAAGACCAAGTTAGCTGCTTGACGAAGCAGCTATCCAGAAGAAGAGGCCACCAAGAATCCACACAAAGAGACCTGCGCCTAAGATTATTCCAAGAGTTGCTCCCATTCCAGAGGAACCAAGGTTTACATGCATGTTCGTGAAGCTCTTGAAACCACCCACGTACTTCGTTTCGTAGTTGCAATGAAATTCTTTGTCAGTAACAGCCCCACAGATCTCACAGACGAACCGATTTTGGAGAACTGCTCCGAACAAGCTATCAAGATTACATCCAATGAATGCGGTCAATAAAGACATTGGGACGAGTACAACTAAGTGCACTTGTGAGGTGACAGCTGGGGCTAAATCGGGAGCAAGTATTGCAAAGAAGAGGGCAATAAGTCCAATAACCAGTCCTGCGAAGAGTGCAACTCCCTCTCCAAGAAGTGACACCGCTCCAATAGTCCCGCGAGGTACTTTTCTCCTAAGGTTTGTAATGAGTCGCGGCTTACTCTTGCTGAACACACCTATCTCACTTGCGAGAGTATCAGCACTTGTAGTTGCAACAGCTCCTATGTATCCACCGAACATCAAAAACGGCCAACCTGCAGCTGCAAGTTCAGGTGCAAACTCAGGTCCTGTCACATACATTCCTATTGAGAAGATCATGGGGATGATACCGCTTCCAAAGACATTGATCCAAGAACGTTTACCTTTTCCTTCCTGAGCAAAATCGTGTTTAGCTTTTTCCTTGTACTTGGTTCTAGTTGCCAAGCCTGCACTCAAAAAGAAGAACAAGATTATGACGAACGATACAACCCCTCCAGTATACCAGATGGTGAATCCTACAACAAATGCACTGATGAGACCTGATATATCGACGAAGTGGAGCTTGTAAGCTAAAGCTCCAACTAGTGTCATAACCAATAATCCGGATACAGCCGGATGGGTCAATATATCGAGCATTCACTCACATCCTTGCATTGTTAAAGGTTTCAAACATTGGTCATATCTATCGAAGTCGCCGTCGAATGTTCTATGAGTATATATCGTATCCTATTTGTTGGGTCCGGTTACCAACCTGCGGCTCAAAGTTTGCATTTATAGCTTTGCCTTAGGAATAGCAATTACTCGCCTCTTTTCAGACAATATAATGATTTTCATAAGGAAATCGGCATTCGTCGAATCATATTTTCACGAAGAATCAATCGGCAAAGGTCGTAATCACTGCATCATCCAGAACAAGCCCTCATAAGTTTCTATTCATTGAACAAGGAGATATGAGTATTTTATGAACATAGAACTTTTCAAACTTCAATACACAGTGAATTGCCGCCTGACTAGCTCAACAGCTCTAGCAGGCAAAGGTTTCCCTGACTGTAAAACAACTGCATCAACATAGTATCCTGTTACAACATCAATTGGTGGTGTAACCCAAGTGATCTTGACAACATTCGTCTTCAAATCTGGATCAGGCAACGGAACTTCGAACTCTTTGACAATATCTCGTCTTGACATGATTCGAATACTCAGGGACAAGTCACCAATTTTGTCACGAATACTTTCAACAGTAGCTGTGATCTCAATCGGCGATAACCGCGCTACTAAACCAGGGATTTCCTCTCCTGATTCATTCCGTATTGAGAATCCTATCTTGAAGAGCGGGTCCTCTATGGCTTTGATCTTGAACCTCTGCTTCTTCTCGTATGATCTATCTCCACACCTAAGTGTGGCCCTCAAGTGAGCCGTACTCATTTCTGCACCTAGTGGAATTCTGACTGGGATTGGAAACATACGTTCCTTGCCCGGGTCGAGGTTAAGTTCCTGAGTTAGGAGGTCTCTATTTCCTCCGACTGACTCGAGTTCAACAGTAAGAATACAACTTCTCCGCTTCTCAACGTTACTTGTCACTTGGACAGTTGGCTGGATCAATTCATCAGGAGCTGTGAAACTTGGAAGACCAATAAATTCAATCTGGGCAATATCCATGTATGGTCCTCCCATCAAATCGATTTCAGATGACCTCCTGTCAACCTCCACACCAGCATAACTAACTGCTGCAACTAAGGTGACTGTCCTATGATTTGCCTCAACTCTAGGTGCTGGTACGACTATTGGTCCAAATGCTATTGACAGGTTCTTGCTCTGCTTCACTGGTTGACTCAGAACATGGTGCTCATCACCATCAGGAAAAACAAATGTCATATTGAGTACAGCTGGTTCTCCACTTTCAGTGTTTCTTCTGATTCTTAACCATCCTGAAACCTTTCCTCCAACATGTGAACGTTGTGGAACTCTGAGGGAGTCAATATTAACTCTGGTTGTTACCTGTTCAATTCTCAGTCTATCTGATTCAGCTGAAGCAATGGACTTACCTTTTGTTTTGAGAGTTGCTTTTATTATTCCAACTCTATCAGCGGAGCTCTCGATTGACATGGCTGGAATCTTCCATTGGAATGTAACAGCGTTGCTAACAAATTCCTCTTTCAGAAACTCTTCAATTAGGTGAGTTCGACCAGAATCACTCCTGAATTCAAGAAGCAGTCTTGCGTCTGACGCGACTTTCTTTCCTAGATTGCTAACTACAATATCTCCAGAAACAAGATCTCCCAATTTATACGCACTCTTCAGGTCTGTATTAAGAACAACTTGAGGACCTCTTTTCACAAATCCGATATAGAACGGCTTCGACATTGCTTCAGCAATCTCTATTCCATCCTGATTGAAAAGACGGAGCTGTAGGATACATCGTTCTACTCCATCTGAAGCATCAGAAGGAACCAGAATGGGAAGGAATTTTGTGTTATCTATCTTAGTTAGTTCACCACTCTCTACCTGTAGAGCATCCTGAGAAGAAACCAGAATCTTCTCAATAATTGGAGCGATAATGTTGACTTGACATTGGACTTGTGTTTGTGTTGGATAGTTTGTTTCTATCTGTCCATCAAAGAGAACTGGAGTTTTTCCATCTGCAAATTGTGTAGTTGTTCCGGGTTTAATCGAAGCCTTCATCCAATACATATTGATTGTACTAGTTAGATTGATGACTCTTCCAGTAAAACCAACTTCAGCAATGATATTGTATGCTGTGATGTTCTTTCTTGTTTCGAATGAAATATCAGAAACTTGTATCTCTCCATTTTGGATACTAGGAATCGTTAGGACATTATTCTCAACAACATTTCTCTCGGAGTCCTCTATTGTGTATGAAATGGATATGTTATCTAGTTGCCGTCCAGTTGAGTTTCTTACAAGCACGCTAAATTGGACTTCTTGACCTGCAAAGACTCTATCCGCATCAATGACAATCTCTGGTTCGAGACCCTTCCACCAACATAACCACGTAGGTAGGTGTGGTGTTCCCTCTATTGGGTCGTACAACCAATTGGTGCTGCACTCTCTTGTTACCTCTGAGAGTCGCTTCATCAAAACGACCATGTTGTAATCTGACTTGGCATAGACCTCCAATTGGAAATCCGCACCCGTTGTTCTTGGTTCGGCATACTCACTACCAAAGACTGAAACCAACAATGCTTGGATGAACGGATTCTCGATTATATTCAGCTCTTCAAGTTCTTCCTTGATAAGATACAACATAGAAACAACGGCATCACCAAGAAACCGATTTCTCTTACCTTCATCTACAAGCCCGTCATCTGTTATCTGATAATTGTAAATCCTAGCATAATCTGATTCCTTGCCACCTTCTCCTGGTCGAAATGGTCCCCATAACCCTGCTGACAATGCCGACTCTCTGTTTGCCGCCAAAGTCTTTGGCCCCACATCAGGAATCGATTCTCCACGCTCGACCATTCTCTTCGCCTTAAGCGCTAGAGCTTGAAGTATCAGGGCTAAACCCATGCGTCGTGGGATCGATAATTGAGTATCGAAGACACGAATCTCAATGGTGCCATAGTCAGTGAAGGGATACATATCCACCATTCGTGCATAACTTCGGTTGACATGACGAGCAAAGGCTTCCTTGTCAGTACCACGAAGATGCGGAATTAACTCAAACTCATTTGTTGGACCCATCTGTGTGGTGTTTCTGAGTAATCTAATCGATCTCTTACATCGTGGGGCTCGCACTCGTCCTTCTTCAGATACTATCACCTCATCACTTGGTTTCTTATTCTCAAATGGTGAATTGACTGATAGCGCTATGAGATGTGGAAGAAAATTCCTTATCATGTTGTAGACTGCAATCTTTGTCTTCTCATCCGTGTTGTGACTCAATATATGATGATGTTCACCAAACGAGAGATTCCTTAGGTACTCTTGGGTGGGATTCAATCCAGTCGAAATCAGAATGGCTTTTGAATCGCCAGGTAGGGATTCTTGAGATATCGCAATCAATGTCTGAATCCACCACGCAAGCTCTTCGAGAGTTGTGCAGGGTGGAGTAGCGACTTCAAGTATCCATGTCAAACTGGTCACATTAGGGTCATGTCCTAGGAGTGTGTATTCCTTTGGTTCTCCGTTTGGGTCTTCGTAAGATGCTACAATTCTTGAGCCCCGCTCTCCCTCTTCTGTTTGCGCTGACTGCTTGTATTTTCTTCTTACAGAATCAACAGATGAATTACGAATCTTCTTGTCCAGTAAACCTTTCGCGCTGGATACAATCTTATCAAAGACCTGAAGTATGTCCTCTCCACGAATCCAAGTGCCGTCCTTCCTGATAACTTGGAGCTCAACTTCGATTCCATGAGGGAATGGTAGTTGCATCTCTGAGTTTTCCATCATTAAGCCCATAATGACACACCTAGATAGAAGCTAGCATGTTCAATAGCCGAATAACTTCATCTTGATTCTCAGCGACTTCACGAGATAGGGTCAATTCAACAACTAATAGCTCGTGTCTACCTTCAAATGATCTGATTATCTCATAAGCTAAAGGTCCTCCACCAAACTCGCCATTATCTAGCACTAGATTGAAACCATCTTCTTCCAATCCTCTTTCTAACTTTGTGATGCTCGTCCGGCTTCCAGATGCATATCTTGTTCCTCTTATGACAACCTTACCCTTCTCTAGTGGCTCAGGAAGCTCAGCCCACCGCAAGTTAATCACATATTCTAAACGCCATTTTTGATCTTCAGCATGGAGCATGTTCACAACACTCTCAACAGTCAATGGTGACTCACTACGATCACTTGCTTTAATCAAGGCTGGAATATTACCGCCCCTGCCTTTTTTCGCCAAGATTCTCTGCAACGGATCACTCTGAATCAGACCAGAGAGAACACAGACAATTCCTTTTGATGCTCCTTGAACGAATTCTCCACTCGAGGTAAAGTCACTGACTTTCATCTCACGTTCAATTGGCTTTAATGTCGAGTTCAAATTTGACAAAGTACTGAGTAAATCCTGTAAGACAGAAACTGCAAACTCAAGGTTCTTGAGAAGACTACTTTCACTATTAGATTTACTCATGTGTTGGAACCACTCTCTGACAACAGGGATTACTATTGAATCGTTATTATCTTTGTTAGCTCTACAACATCTTACTACTCGGCAATGAGCTCAAGGAGTTCTGCAATCTTCTCACGAAGTTCCTTCAAACGATACCAGGTCGATTCACGCCCAGTATGAGTCATGAGTTTCTGGATGAGAATATTGTAGTTCATCCCGGCTAAGTCTCCCAAAATTACCATTGCCCTTTCAGATGTAAAGTGAGACTCATTGACACGCCCGTCACTAAATCTCTTTGTCAAAGGGGATAGAGATTTCTCAGCTGAATCTACCTCGATCAATGCTTGTCTATAGTGTTCCGCTGGGTCTTTGATTGCATAACCTCCCACGAGTGGAGTCATCCCAACTCCCAATGAACCCTTAAACACCTTATCAAGTGCGTCCTGGGCAGCGCTGAAATGCTCATCACCATTTACCAAGCATTTCCTGATGGCTCGAAGGATTCTTGGTCTATCTTCATCCTCAGTCAACACTTCACCTCATTGATCCTAAAAGAGAAAACGGACACAGGCGGCCAAAGGCTGCACCCGTGGTTCAATGTCATAGTGATCACAGCTGTGCTTCTGGCAGCTCACCTGCAAAGTGACAAGCTACGAAGTGACCATCACCCATATCACGGTCTTCAGGAATTTCTCTCACACAAATTTCCTGTGCATATGGACAGCGAGGATGAAAACGACAGCCTGATGGAACGTTAATCGGACTTGGTGGCTCTCCCTTCAGTGACTCAACTCTACGCTTTACAGTTGGATCTCCTGATGGAACTGCTGAGATGAGTGCTCGGGTGTACGGATGATGCGGATTGAATGCAACATCATGTGCTGGACCAATCTCCAGGATCTTTCCTAAATACATGATAGCAATCCTGTCTGCAATGTAGGTTGCTACAGCTAGGTCGTGTGTGATGAACATATAAGTGAGGCCTAGTTCCTCTCTCAACGTGAGAAGCAGGTTCAAGATCTCTGCTCGGATTGAGACATCAAGCATTGAAACCGGCTCATCTGCCACCATGAACTCTGGATGAAGAATGAGCGCACGCGCAACTGAAATCCTCTGTCTCTGACCACCCGACAACTCATGTGGGAATCTATCGATATAGTCCTCTGCTGGAATGAGTGCAACACTCTCAAGTGCTTCTAGGACTCTCTGACGTCTCTGACTGGGTGTAAGTGGAATCTTATGAACTAGTATTGGTTCTTCTACAATACTGAAGATACTCTGCTTAGGGTTGAGAGACTCGTAGGGGTCTTGGAATGTGATCTGCATTCGTTTTCGTAGTTCTTTGATCTCATTGCGGTCTAGAGTGGACAGGTTCTGTCCCGCATAAACCACGTCACCATCGGTTGGAACCTCAAGATGGAGTACACATCTGCCTGTTGTTGTTTTTCCACACCCGCTCTCTCCTGCAAGGACGAGTACTTCTCCTTTTATGATATCGAAAGTAACGCCATCAACTGCTTTTACATACAACTCTTGCTTGTAAAGCAAAGAGGAGAGAAAACCAGTATTGACCGGGAACCATTTACGCATGTTCCTTACGGAAATCAATGCTTCGCCTTCTTTGATGTCCGCAGAACCTTCCAAGATTCTTGTATCGTCTACTGTCATCATCAATCACTCCAAATCTACCTTTATCTCTCCTTTGAGTTGCTCTGCAAAGTGACATGCCACAAATCTATCTGGTTCAATTTCTTCAAAAGGTGGATCTTCCTTTTTGCAAATATCTTTAGCATAAGGACATCTTGGATGGAAGCGACACCCTGATGGAGGTTCAATAAGGTCCGGTGGTGAACCTGGAATTGAGGTGAGTGTTTTCTTTTCAGCTTTGAGCATACTTGGAATTGCACCTACTAGACCAGTAGCATATGGGTGGATTGGTTCTTTGAAGACTGACACAACATCTGCAAGCTCTGCTATTTTTCCTGCGTACATTATAGCTGTCTTGTCGCACGTTTCCGCGATGACACTCAAGTCATGTGTGATTAAAATAAGTGATAGTCCAAGGTCTTTCTGCAGCCTCTGCATGAGCTTAAGGATTTGCGCTTGAATTGTGACGTCCAAAGCTGTGGTCGGTTCGTCTGCAATTACTAGGTCAGGATTGCAAGCAAGTGCCATTGCTATCATGGCTCTCTGGCGCATACCTCCGGAGAACTCGTGGGGATAGTTGTGAATACGGCTTGGATCAAGACCAACCATTTCGAACAGCTTCGCACAGCGGTCAAGGGCTTCTTCCTCAGTAACATTTTCATGCATTAGGATTGCTTCAGCAATCTGCTCTCCTATCTCGAAGACTGGATTCAATGCGTTCATAGCACCTTGAAAGACGATAGCCACATTCTTCCATCGTATGTCCCTCATCTGTTTGGCGGTCTTCTGAATCAGGTCGTCGCCTTTGAAATAGACATTTCCACCAAGAATGTTTGCAGCAGGTGGAAGAAGCTGCATAATAGAATAGGCAAGACTACTCTTCCCACAGCCTGATTCGCCTGCAAGTCCTATTGATTCTCCTGGTTCAAGTGTGAGGGATACATCATCAACGGCCTTCACTAAGCCTTTCTGAGTTTTGTAGTACATTCTGAGATTCCGGATATCAAGCAGGGGCATGTTTGTATTCTCCATCGAGCCATCAGCGGCTCTGGGGGTGGAATCACCTCACCCTATTGGGGTATCGCTGCCAGTTGGTTGGCTTAAATATGTTGCTTTCAAAGACATTCATGAGTGGATTGAGTAACCAAATCTTGTAATGGTTGGAGAACTCCTTCTTCGAAAGCTAGTTCGCTCAAGTAGAAAAGGTAAAAGGCTTCCCATTTTACCTCAGGAATGTTGATTGAATTGCCTGAGATCCGGTCCTTTCCAAAAACACGATCCGAACCACGAAAACGTATTCTTCTGGTTCCCATCTTTCTATTAGTAATTGGTTATCTCATGCTGGTCGAATGGTGGATTTTTGGTTTCCTTCCACTTCAATTCATTGGAGCGATTCTCTCACTTACCGGAGCACTAACACTCTTCCTAGTGGGTATGGTCTTCGCCGATCTTTGGGCCGCCCATAGACGGACCAAACGCATAATCAAGGAGCGAGAGGAAAGGGGTTTCCCCAGCGAGCATGATGAGGATATTGAGGAAGATCCATTCATGGAAGCCCTTGATGAGGAGTGAATGACATACCCGAACTAATTTTGTCTACCCGAACCAATTGCTTTTTTAGGGAAACTTTGGGGTTTTGCGTCTGTTGGACAGTACATAGCATGTTCATTTCAAGCTCCTGAAGGATTCTTCAAATTGAGTGAACTGCTGATTCATTGGAGGATTAACTTTGGCCAAGTCAGATAAAGGCTGGAAAGACAGTAACTGGTATGTCAGTTTGTCTGGTTTCTTGAGAGAATACCGCAAGCACAGAATAGGTATCATTGGGCTTATTATCATGCTTTCATTCTTCGGGATGGCTATTTTTGCACCATATTTGGGAACCTCTGATCCCAACCCATTGAAAGCAGTCGCTCCACCTTACCTAGCTCCAACATTCATGAATATCTTTGATACTCAGGGTGTTGTAACGGACTACTATTTGTCGGCAGAAGACATGAATACAGCACCACGAATGTATGTGAATGGCACCAGTAACGAGTTTAGTGCCGAATACGGACAAAATTTCGGGGATAATACTACAAGTCATGTGAACTTGACCTGGTCGCATACGGCTGGGACTCAGCTTGATTACTACGGTGAAGATCCAGAGGACATCATGCCTGACTATGGAGACTTTGTCTACTTCGACCAATCATATGACTGGCAGTGGAATGGCCAACCTACAGGTATCAATATGTCCATTTCACTAGCGACTTACCTTACAGGTGACTTCGCACCTGGTGCTCAGGAGGATAATGAGCTGATGTTCCGACTCTACGTCTGGTTTTTGGACTCTAATGATAATTGGTTCAGAGTCTATGAAACGGATGATGCAACGTATACCGATTATGTCCAAGTACGTCGTATCCCATTGTCATTCCTCACGATTCAAGACATATACGAAGGATTGATCGAGGTCAATGGTACGCAGACCGCCTTGAACGACACACTCAGGGTCCGTGTTGGTCTTGCTCCTCTTCATAATTTCGAAAGCTGGAAGGGCACTACACCTTGGCAAAACTACACGGGTACTGTCACATTTACTATCACTGGTGTGAGCGTTCTTGCTTTTGGAGGATACTATGGCGTACTTGGAACCACGACCTACGGCGCTGATGCCTACTCGCAGCTCATCTATGGAAGCAGAGTTTCATTGATAATCGGAATTCTTGCAACGGCACTCTCTACGGTTGTTGGTGTGATTGTAGGTCTAACGGCAGGCTATTTTGGAGGGCGGGTTGACGAGGTCCTTATGCGATTTGTTGACTTCCTTCTAGTCATCCCAGGATTGCCGCTTATGATGGTGTTGGCTATCTTCCTTGGAGAGTCAACGTCAAATATCATCGTGGTTATTGCGATACTGGGTTGGACGGGAACGGCACGCCTGATACGATCACAGGTCCTTGCTGAGAAGAACAAGGCCTATGTTGAATCAGCTAGAGCGATTGGTGCTACTGACACCTATATCATGTTGCGGCACATCCTACCAAATGTAACACCTATCCTGTTTGCGAATATTACACTCGGTGTGGTTGGAGCAATCTTGTCAGAGGCGGGACTGTCATTCCTTGGTCTGACTGATATTGAAGAGCCTAGTTGGGGGCGGATGCTTGCAGATGCTCAAAATGGGGCGGCTTTCATCAGAGGTGCTTGGTGGGTGGTTCTATTCCCTGGTCTCATGATAACTTTCCTCTCTCTATCGTTCACATTTGTGGGTCACACGTTGGACCAAGTGTTGAACCCAAGATTGAGAGAGAGATAGTCAAAGCTCAATGAAAAAGAGATGGCGGGTGTACCCGCCTCTCTCCTCCCTCTATTCTCTTCTTCCACCTCTCGGCCTTGAACATTACTTTTATAAGATTAGGAATAATTGACATCCCTCGCAGTACTTAGTATCGCTATGTACTTTGAACACCGGAGTGTCTAGAAATGGGTCTTCGTGAGTATGTGATAAGACGCAGCATCTACATGTTTCTTCTCATAGTGGTTGTGGTATGTTTCAACTTTTTCTTATTTCGACTTCCAACCTTTCTATTTGGGGTTGACCCGATCAGTATGATGATCAGCGACGACCTTCGTCAGAGAATGACTCAGGAATTTCTGGAGCGGATATATGCCAGCTTCGGGCTTGTGATGAACCCTGATATCCTTGATTGGATCTACATGTTCTGGCGCTATCTTGTCAACATGTTCACTGGCAATTTCGGAGTTTCATTTCTAAGTCAGCGACCGGTAATCGACACCATTGTTGAGCGTATGCCCAACACCCTCCTGTTGATGGGAACCTCCTCAATGGTTGCCATTCTTCTTGGTATCTGGACCGGTGTCAAAGTAGCTTCAGACCCTGGTTCAAAGAAAGACATTGGGGCTGTCACCATAGCTCTGTTCGTCTACGCACTACCTGTCTTCTGGTTGGGGATGGTCCTTCTCATGGTTTTTGGCTACATGCTTCCAGAGTGGACTTCAGCAACGTTTGGGGTCGAAATTGGATTCCCGCAGTTTGGGACCATAAGTTACGAGGTCTGGGAGGTGGCAAGAACGAGTCCCTTCGGTGCCTTGATAGTGGCTGGCGATGTTCTTCATCATCTGGTCTTACCCATGATAACTCTGGGTGTAGGTGGTTATGGTGGCTATTTCCTCTACATGCGGAACAATCTCATAGACGTCATGACTGAGGATTATATCCTGACTGCTCGTGCTAAGGGTTTGGATGAGAACCAAGTCCTATACAAGCATGGTATGAAGAACGCTATGTTGCCAATGGTAACCATCATAGCAATGACTTTTGGTTTTATGATTGATGGAGCAACACTGACGGAAACAGTCTTCACGTGGCGAGGAATGGGTCGGTACATCTTCGAGAGCCTGATAGCTCTGGATTACCCTGTAGTTCAGGCGATCTTTTTGATCATCGCAATAACTGCCGTTCTGGCAAACTTCGTGGCAGACTTGCTCTATGGGGTGCTTGACCCGCGGATTAAGTACGGATGAGATTCATCCTCATATGCTGGGTCATAAAACCCAGCTTATTCTCATTAACTATCGCTTGATATCACCAACGACACATCGGTTGCTAGAGGCGCAACCCTTTTATCGACCTATTTTGATATCTGCACATCCGAATTCGACTCGGACTGGAAAGGAGATAGAGAGAATATGCGTATTAACAAAAGACGTCGTCTCCTAGCTATGGCTTTAGTCGCAGCTTTTCTTTTCATGGCGGTTTCACCAGCATTTGCTGATGATGTAAAAGTTATATCCGAATCGCCAAGTGGTCTTAATGTAGGACCCTGGCTAGACAAAGTTGTGTGGAAGGTCATTACAGGAGAGGACCAGAGGATTCTCGCTCTCCAAAGTGGTGAAATTGATCAACATGATTCGTTCCTTGAACCACCTAGCGTTCCCATTTTGGCGGCAGATCCTGACATCGAAATAATGGACGACGTACTCCGTAGCGGGTATGGTCACATCAAAATAAACACTGCGAAGGCACCATTCAATTGGACGTCCTTCCGCAGAGCTTTCAACATGGCATTTGATAAAGCGAGAGTGAAAGCAGACATCTTCCAAGGACTCTGTGAAATGCTTGACTCCCCAATTCCGCTCACTCACACAGATTGGAATATTGAAGGCGAGCTATTACCTCACTACTATAACCCAGAGGTCATAGCGGGGAACCAACTGTTGAACGACACAGGGTGGGAATATGACCCTGTGAGTGGATACCGTCTTGATCCCAATGGCAACACAGTCCCTCTGATAGAAATTGGGTACTCTCCAAACTCCCCAGCAATTGCTGGAGGATGTGCTCAAGTGGGTGTTGATGCCCTAAGAGATTTGGGCTTCCAAGCAGAGACAAACCAAGAAGACTTCAACACATACCTCGGAAATCTGTACAATCACGAGGATTATGACATGATCTTCTACGCCTCTAACTATCTGACAACTGCGAGTGTCGGTTTCTTCCTGTATGCTTATGGATCAGAATACGCTGATGTATATCAACAGAACCCGACAAACTTCAGAAACGAGACCATTGATGAATTACTCTATGACCTGAGGTATGCAAGTACATTCGAAGAAGCCTATAATGCGTCTGCTTGGATGCAGAAATTAATCCACTATGAGGCTCCTCAAGTAGTTTGCTACGAGAACATGTACCTCCAAGCCTATAGGACTGACAAATTCAAGAATCATATCCTATATGACAACTCTAGGTACATCAATAGCATATGGAGTCTTAATCAGATTCGTCAGATTGATGACACCTATGGTGGAACACTCGATATTGCTCTCGGTGAGGAACCATCCACTTTCAACATCTACACATCTACATCTGCCTATGTGCAGGCTATTCTCGATATGCAGTGGATGAATCTGTATGACTGGGGTCCTGATCTGTATTGCTACCCACAGTTGGCTACAAGCTATCTGGAGGAAACCCATGCTACCAATCCATCTGTACCTGAGGGTCACCAGAGATTCACCTTTAATATGGTTCAGAATGCGACCTGGAGCGATGGTGAGCAAGTCACTGCTGAGGATGTGGCGTACACATTCACCTATGCATACGAGTCTGGTCTCTTGGGTAATCCTGCTGGCATAGACCTAGGTAACCTAGTGTCAGCTACAGCACCATCGACCTATCGTGTTGTCATTGAGTTTAGTGACACAAACATTTGGAACTTCTACTCAGCTGCAGTCGGATCAATCATTCCAAAGCATGTCTTTGAAACCATTGGTTACGACGGATGGAACAGCTGGAATCCTGGATTCAATCCAGAGGATCCAAATGTTGTATGTGGTCCGTACATACTCACTGACTTCGAGGCTGGTGAGTTCTACGAGTTGACAGCCAATCCATCTTGGGCTTACTGGCCAGTGGATAGAGTAGATGTGACCACCACACCAACCACACCTACAGGTACCGGGCCACCTGATTTCGATCCAACACTAGCTATCGTTGCAGGTGCAGTTGGTGCAGCAGTTGTGATTCTTGTTGGTGGATTTGTACTGCTAAGGCAGAAGTAGTTTATAATATAGGGGACAATTCGTCCCCTCCTTCCTTATTTTTCCATAAATAATCAATCAGACAATACGTCATCCTCTCAGCATATCATTAATTGCGTGAAAGAGAGTTCCTTTAATATTACTCACTGCTAGACAGTGAAGGGATTTTCAGATGAAGCTAGACAGACAGCGACTTGAATTGATTCTTCTCTCCATTGTCCCGCTTCTTATTGGTGCTGGACTTGCTTCCGTGATCACAACTTCTACTGGATTTGGTGATATAGTTGCTAGCAATTTACAAGACTTCTCACTGACTGATATTGTAATCCAAATCTTTGTATCAACAGGAATAGGGACACTTGTAGTGCTGTCTCTCTTCTACGTAATTCAGAAACGTGGACCTCAGGCAAGAAGAACAATAATTGCCTTTGTTGTTTCTCCATTACTAACCGTCTCCTTTTTTGTCCTCGGTCAGTCATTACTCCTCATAATCACAAAAGGAGCCACTCAATCAATCTGGCCAAGTCTTTTGTCGATTGCTACCCTTGGAATTCTACTCATGTCATTCGCATTTATCATGATGGACTCGATACCATCATACCTGAGGAACTTCTTTGTTGCTTTCTATGGAAGTGTCTTTGGGACATTTCTTGGAACAATCTTCCTCACTGCAAGCATGTTTGTTCTCGTCATTTCAGTTGTAGCTGAGGATTATTTCCTCACACGATACTCTCCAATAGCTGAATCTGCTCATCTTATTGACACTCCTGGTGCAGATCCATTCGATTATACAAGGATTGAAACGCCA
>Ga0209536_100009329_pt1 | contig 14600 bp, 13 predicted proteins | sample DeeMarSeWOR28_12_FD_187461 | JGI IMG/M metagenome (GOLD analysis project Ga0209536, IMG submission 187461) | Marine sediment microbial communities from White Oak River estuary, North Carolina - WOR-2-8_12 (SPAdes) (version 2) | ecosystem: Environmental > Aquatic > Marine > Intertidal zone >...
AGCCGGAGGATCGCCTCGGCGGCGCCCGCCGTGGTGCTGGCCGGATGTTGCCCGCGGTTAGTTCCGCGCGGCCTCCGCCTCCTGCTCCGTGCGGTAGACGCGTCCCGTCTTCAACTCGGCCAGGACCCGATCGAAGTCGTAGCCGTGCTCCAGCGCGGCTTCGATCGCCCGCACGTCCACCATGATGTTGCGACCGCGCTCGGGCAGGTAGATGAAGTCACGCGAGAGTCCCTGGATGTTGCGGTCGAAGTTGAGCCCTACGATGGCGAGATCCTTGGTGACCGCGGGCGAGCCCGAGTTCCCGCCGTACGTATCGGACGTCGAGATGAAGTTGAGCGGCGTGCCGAGATCCAGCCCGACCGGGGGGATGCGCCACCGGTACGGCAGCTCCCAATCAGTGCCGGATCCAAACGCGCTGTAGCGGTCGTACATCCCGAAGAACGTCGTGTACACCGGCGCCAGTGTTCCATTGTACTCGTACGGCAGCACCACACCGTCGGTGATCCGAGGCGACGAGGACGCATCCGGCGGCACGGTCTGTCCGTACACGGCGAACCGTGCCCGACCCAGTTCGGCCTCGAGCTCAGACTCCCGCGAGAGGATCTCCCGCAGGCCCTGCTGCATTGCCTCGTAGCGCTGGGCAACCGCGGCCCCGAGCTGCACGATAGGATCCTGCGTCGTGAGTCGTCCCGCCGCGACGGCATTCTGCACGCTCGACTGCGACCGCAGATCCGACTGTCCCAGCAGATGCTCCGCTGCATCTTCCGGACTCCGCGATCCGAGGGCCGCCTGAACCAAGGGATCCTGCGAGCCGAGATAGCGCTGGAAGTCCGCGAGCCGTTGGGTGAGCAAGCGTATCTCGAGGTCGCGCGGCGCATCCCGCACCAACTCCAGCTCACGACGGAGCTCCGCCACCCGCTCCGGCGTAGTCCCGGCCTGGCGCGCCTCCAGCCACGCCACCGCCGCCACCGCACGACGGAGCAGAGCAGAGGTGTATACCGGGGCTCCCATGCGGTAGAACGCCGCGTATTCGCTGCTGAACACGCGCTTGTCCGGTTGCAGCGCCGCGATCTCTGCGAACAGTCCACCGAACCGCCGCTCGAGTGCAGGATCAGCCGCAATGGCTTCCTTCAGCTGCCGCTCGGCATCGGCCTTCCGGGCCATGATGGCGGGATCCTCGAGGGCCGCCAGGCGCCCGGCGGATGCCTTCAAGGAGTTCGAAAGACCGAACGCACGGTTGCGGAGATCCATGGCTTCGGCTTGTTCGGGGAACGCCGCCCGGTAGTCGTTGAGCGTCTCCAGCCGGCTCGAGAGGAACGCCACGATCGGCGGCAGCAGCTCGTCGCGCTGGTACGCGAGCTGAGCGACGGTCGCGAGCCGGTTGGTCGGCCCGGGATTGCCGATCACGAACACCACGTCGTTCTCCTCGACCCCTTCACTGCCCCACCCGAAGTAGTGCTCCGTCCGGTACGGCCGGCCGTCCTGGTACACTCGCAGGAAGGCGAAGTCCAGCGCGTACCGTGGATACGTGAAGTTGTCGGGATCGCCCCCGAAGAAGCCCATCTGCAGCTCGGCCGCTGCGACCAGCCGCACGTCGGTGAACCGGCGAAACACATACGCTGAATGGCGGCCACCGTTATACAGCGGCACCAGCTGCACCCGCAGCTGCTCGCCCAGCTCGGCGTACTCCCCCTCCAGCCGATCCTCGATCTCGGCGTACGCGGCTTCCCGCGCCGCCGCACGACCGGAGTCGTCGGTTGCGCGATCGATCGCGGCGAAGACCTCGTCGCTCACGTCGAGTGCGGCAATGAGCTGGTCGGTGTAGTAGCCGGGGATCTGGCGCTCGTCCTCCAACGCCCACGCAACGAATCCGCTGTCCAGCAGGGTTTCGCCCGGGCGGGCGACCCGGCCGATCACGCCGCGAACGCAATGGTGATTCGTGACCATCAAGCCGTTGGGCGACACGAACGACGACGAGCAGCCCGGGATCCGGAGCGCCGAGAGCCGCGCACGTTCGAACCACGCGTCATCCGCCTCGAACCCGTAGGTCTCGGTAAAGTAGTCTCTCGGTGCGTACTCGAACGTCCACATCTTGCCGTAGTCGAACCGCCCCGCGCTGATCGTATCCAACTCGACCGTGCCCTGCGCCGTCAGGCCGGCCGCGCCGATCGCTGTCGATGCGGCAATGGCGAGACTGACACTCAACGCCCACTTCATGAATGCTCCTCTCGATCGTATGTGCTGACGACGGAGACGCCGGACGATTTACGCACGGGACCACCCGTCAGGCCCCCGCCCGGTTCCGCAGTTCCCGCGATGATGAACGCCTGAAAGATGACAGGGGGTCCCGTCTGAGGCGAGGGCGCAGCACCGACACGGCGACACCCGCGGCCGGGCATTATCGTTAGGCACGCGACTCGCCGGGGAGGATACGGTGGACCTGACGGTGCTACAGGATCTGGCCATTGCGCTGGGACTCGGCCTCCTGGTCGGGTTGCAGCGCGAATGGGTCGACAGCCGACTGGCAGGCATCCGGACGTTCCCGATCATCGGCATTCTCGGAGTCCTCGCCGGCCATCTGGCGACCAGCCTGGGTCCATGGGTCGTCCCGGCCGGACTCCTGGCCGTGGCAGCCCTCATCGTGATGGGTAACGTGGCCAAGCTCCGAACGGGCGCACCCGACCCCGGCCTCACCACGGAGATCGCGATCCTGGTGATGTATCTGCTCGGTGCCGCGCTCAGCGCGGGCTACACGACCGAGGTGCTGGTGGCCGGCGGCACCGTCGCCGTCCTGCTGCACTGGAAGCGCCCCCTGCACGACCTGGTCGACAAGATCGGCGAGGCTGACGCGCAGGCCATCTTCCGCCTGAGCCTGATCGCACTCGTCATCCTCCCGATCCTCCCGAATCGCTCATTCGGTCCCTATCAAGTGCTGAACCCGTTCAACATCTGGCTGATGGTCGTCCTGATCGTCGGCATCAGCATGGGAGCCTACGTCGCCTACAAACTGCTGGGCACCCGCTCCGGCGCGCTGGTATCGGGACTCATGGGCGGACTGATCTCCAGCACCGCCACGACCGTGAGCCTTTCCCGCCGGAGCCGGACCGCATCGATCGAGACATCGGCAGCCGTCGTGATCATCACCGCATCGGCCGTCGTCTTCGTCCGCGTCCTGGTCGAGATCGCTCTCGTGGCCCCTGCTGTGCTCGGGGCCACCGCCCTGCCACTCGCCATCATGCTCGCCACCATGATCGGAGTGAGCGCGGTGTTGTACCGCCGGACACGCGGTGAGCTCACCGGTCCCACCGACGAGGCGGAGCCACCGTCGGAGCTGGGCGCCGCCATCGTGTTCGGGCTGCTCTATGCCGCGGTGCTGCTCGGGGTCGCCTTTGCGAAGGCCAGGTTCGGCCAGACGGGGATGTACGTGGTTGCTGCGCTGTCGGGCCTGACCGACATGGACGCGATCACACTGTCCACGTCGCAGCTGATGCGCACCGATCAACTCGGTCCGGAAACGGGGTGGCGGCTGATCATGGTGGGGGCCCTGGCGAACCTCTGCTTCAAAGCGGGCATTGTCGCCGCGCTCGGGCCGCGCGGCCTGCTGCGCCGCATCGGCGCGGCGTTCGGAGTCACGGGAGCGGTCGGCATCGCCCTACTGTTCTTCTGGCCCGGCTGATCCGCGCACCGACCACGCTCTACCGATCCCGAGCGGGGAGGCACAACCCGACCTCCCGCTAGGGGACGTACCGCTGGACTCCCTCGGCTGGCCGCCACGGATGCCCGGATTCGAAGTGATCCCACAGGATCGCCGACACACGCCGGAGCAGCACGAAGCCCGCATTGTCATGCTCCCAGCGCTCGTCTTCCTGCTCCCTGGTAATGACGCAGAACACGTAGTCGCCCGACGGTGCATTGACGAGCACCACCTCGGACCGCGAGCGGCTCACCGCACCCTGTTTGGAGGCAGCCTGAACCCACGGGGGGATCTGCGACAACGCCTCCCCCGTCCAGTAGATGCGCGTGAGGTGCCGGTACATCGCCTCGCTCGCGGCGGCGCTCACCGCACGGCCCTCCCGGATCGTGACGAGCAGCTCCGCCATCTCGCGCGGGGTGGTCTGCCCCCACCCGTACACTTCGCGGTCCCGCTCTCGGCCCGGGGTTCGCGAGTTCACCCGGGTATGCTCGAAGCCATGCGCGTCGAGCCACGCGTTGATGCGCGTGCCGGTCCCCGCGAGATGCTGCGCCCACAGCGCGGCCGTGTTGTCGCTGGTGGTGATCATCAGCATCAGCACCTGGGCAAGCGGCACCGCCGCACTGTCTCGGTAAGAACCGAGGATGTCCTCGCCGGGATACAGCAGCGAGTCCCTGTAGACGAGAGTGTCCAAGAACCCCAGCTCGCCGCGTTCCATGCGATCGAACACGCCAACCAGGATCGGCACTTTGATCATGCTCGCCGTCGGGAAGAGCTCGTCCGAGCGGATCGCGACGGTCGCACCCGTGTTGAGGTGCCGCACGTAGATGCCGGCCGCCCCACGGAAACCATCTACGAGCTGCATGAGTCGCGCCTCGAGTACCGAATCGGCATGGGTGTCGGACGCCACAGGCCGCTGTTGCGCGGACGCCGTCCGATCCGTGCCGACGAGCGTGAGGGCGATCGTGACGAGCGCGAACGTCCGTGAGCATGAAGTGGTCATCGCAGTCCCCCGGGGATCGACCGACCGTGGCCGGCGCCGTAAGCTTCTAGCATGCTGCCGAACCCTAGTGACGAGATCACGCGCGCTCAAGCCGCGCGACCTGAACGCACGCGACCGTCGCGATGCGGGGGGATCGTCCTTCTCTGCGCGGTCTGTGCCTGCACGGCATCACCATCCTCTACCGACGAATTTCCCGAGCTGGGCGGGCCGTACCTGGGCCAGAGTCCACCCGGCGACGAGCCCGAGAACGGGAATCCGGACATCTCTTGGGTCGACGCGAGCTTCCTCGACGCCCTCCCGCCGACCCCGCACTGAACACCCGCCGACGGAGACCCACGATGCGCTCCACCGCCGCACTGCTCATCGTCCTCGCATCAGGCGACGTTTCGCTCTCCGTCGCCCAGCAACCTACTGCCCCGCCACCGGAACTCGATGCATACGTCGCCAGCGTGTTGGCCGCATTCGAGGTACCGGGCGCCGCGGTCACCATCGTCAAGGACGGGCAGGTGGTGCTGGCGAAGGGCTACGGCGCACGCGCGCTTGGCAGGCCGGACCCCGTCGATGCGCGTACGCTCTTCGGCATCGCATCGAACACGAAGGCGTTCACCGCTACTGCGTTGGGTATGCTGGTCGAAGACGGCCGGCTCGAGTGGGACGTGCCTGTCATCGAGTACCTGCCGTGGTTCCGGATGTCCGACCCGTACGTCACGAGTGAACTGACCGTGCGGGATCTCCTCGTGCATCGGAGCGGGCTGGGTCTGGGGGCGGGTGACCTGCTGTGGTGGCCGGCCTCGACGTACGACCGTCGCGAGATCGCCCGCCGGCTCCGTTACCTCCCGTTCGCGACCAGCTTCCGCAGCGCGTATGCGTACGACAACGTGCTCTATCTCATCGCGGGCGAGGTCATCGAAGCCGTGAGCGGCTCGACCTGGGAGGAGTTCGTCTCGGAACGCATCCTCGACGTGATCGGGATGACGTGCAGCAACGTGCTCCACTCGGCAGCCGGCATGGGTGGCAATGTTGCCGCAACGCACGCCAGAGTGGACGGCACGGTCAGGGCGATCGCTCCCTTCCTCAGCGACAACACGAATCCCGCAGGTGGTATCAACGCGTGTGCCGACGACATGGGCCGCTGGATGATCGTGCAACTCGATTCGGGCCGCGTTGGGGACCACCGGCTGTTTCGGCCCGCGACGACTCGCGAGCTCTGGTCCCTCGTGACCCCGATGCCGATCGGTACCCCGCCGCCAGAACTGGCACCGCTGCACACGCACTTCAACGGGTATGCACTCGGTTTCCGCGTCAACGACTACCGCGGACGGAAGCTCGTCTCGCACACCGGCGGGTTGCCCGGCTACGTGTCCAAGGTCGCGATGATCCCCGAGCTTCGCCTCGGCGTGTCCGTGCTCACCAACCAGGAGTCCGGCGCCGCCTTCGAGGCCATCACCTATCACATCCTCGATTTTTACCTTGACGCACCGACACACGACTGGCTCGCGGCGTACCGACACGTGACGGAACGATCCGCTCGGCGGATCACCACTACGGAACAGGGCACGGCAGCCGAGCGGGACACGACCTCACGGCCGTCGCTCCCGCTCGGGCGCTATGCGGGGGGCTACACGGATCGGTGGTACGGCGACGTCGCGATCCTGCTCGAGGGCGATGGGCTGGTGATTGATTTCCGCCAGACCCCGTCGCTGGTCGGCGACCTGCACCACTGGCAGTACGATACGTTCGTTGCGCGGTGGCGCGACCGGGAGCTCCGGGCCGACGCCTTCGTGACCTTCATGCTCGGCCCCGAAGGTCGGATCGAGCGCGTGCGGATGGAGGCCGTATCTCCGGCGACGGATTTCAGCTTCGACTTCCACGACCTGGACCTGCGGCCGGTGCGGCACCCCTGATGCAGCCGCGGCGCACGAGCCGACGAGGATTCTGCCCCGTGCACCAACCGAGATCGATCGCGATCGAGCGAAGGAACCGCGCTGCTTGGCAGGCCGTGGGTCGCGGGTTCCTACTGCTTGACCCAGGAAGGACGCAGGTCACGCGTGACCTCGTACACCAGAACATCAACGAGCCGCCCGTACGCGTCCTCCGGATCTTCTGCCGAGAAGTAGACGTCACCGGCGGTGAGACTCAGCTGCCCGACGGTTTCTTCGGCACGGGCACGGCTGCTCCACAGGGTACCGCCTGACTCGGTCGACACGAGGCGCACGGTGAGGTCGACGGATACCGTTGCCTCCATGTGTGGCAAGGAGATGCCGGACAGCACGCCGCGAGGTTTCACATCCGAGACCGTGATGTGGCCGAAGAACACGGCCGGGACCTCATGCGCCCCACCGATGGCGCGCGCGGCCCGCGGGCCGAGCTGCGATTCGCCGATCTCATCGAGCACCGCGTCTGCGACACCCAGCTCGAGGATCTCGATACCCGGCTGGCCCCCGAGCACGTCGGTCATGAAGCGCTCTGTTGCGAGACGGTTGAGCTGATCGCCCTTCGCGTTCTCGATAGTGAAGGTCACCAACCCCAGCCGATAGTATTCGACCAAGTCCATCCGAGGTGGCACGAGCACACGCTTGGAACTACAGCCGGCAGCGATAAGCACCAGGATCGCGGTCGTCACCGCCATCGCAGCGCCCCGTGGTGAGGCAACCAGTCGCAACCAGGCGGTCGCCCAGCGACGCCGCGCCAGATCGGCGGGGCGGTGTTGGGACGCCCGCGGCCGGCGCCACACGGCGGCCCGGAGCGCCGCCGCCGCATGCGGCTGCGTCGTATCGACAAAGCGGGTCGGTCGGAGTTTGCTCACAGCCACGGTCATCGTTGCCTCCCCCAAGGACTTCGCGTGCGTGACGTGTGAAACCACGCCTGCTGAAAAGCAAGATGGATACCACATCCGACTCAAACCTAACCGCTTGCTTGGCAACAAGTTGTAGATTGGTCCCGAGGCCGCGGGCGGCGGCCCCTGTCCCCTGGTGCGGACGCCACCGTCTCTCCGGGACACGCGTCGCCGCACGAGCGGCGTCGAACGCTGCCTGTGCGCGCAGCAGCTGCCCCGGCTGCTTCGACCTACCGGAGTGGGATGGAGACCGACACCTGGTGGGTCAGCACGGTTGCGTCCTGGAGGGTCAGCGGCCCGGACGGCGCGACCACGATATCGTTTGCCAAGCCCGCATCCATGGCCCGCTCTGCCACGGCGGGAGCCCAAGCAACTCCCGGCCGACCGGTTCCAGTGGTGACGCGCCCCGTGTACCGCACCTCGACGTCTCGCAACAACACGCGGAGGCCCCAGGTCGGCATCCACTCCATCCAGTCCTCATCCTGCCGTCGCGAGGTCTCTGCCAGATTGTCCCATTGATCGAGGTGATAGTCGTAGGCACGAACCTGGACGCCCGCTTGGACCTCGACCGGGCCGATCCGCTGTGCTGCTCCAGCACTCACCACGGCATTCGAGAACGAGAACGAGTTCTCGATCGTCTTCTCCCCTTCGCGGATCACTTTCCTCGAGACGCTGACGGTGTCGACCGCGGCCTCCGCCCACGTTTCGCTGGACGCCGGCTCGTAGATCAGGTCGAGGGCGAACGTCGTGGATCCTGCGGTTCGCCCGATGCCGACGCCAATATCGAAGGCCGTGCTGTGCCCCGGATCCCGAGGGATGTTCACCAGCTCGTAGTTCGGGATCTTGGGGTGGCCCTTGCGGTTGAACGTCAGCATCCCTCCGGCACGCCAACCCTGCGAACCGATGGGCTGTCGGTACTCGAGGTGTGCACCCCACGTACGAGTCTTGTCGAGATTCGTCTCGACTCGCGTCTGCTGCTCCCACTCCCACCCGGTCGAGTCGACGAGCACCCAGTCGACGTATACGACGTCGTGCTGCATGTCGAACCGGTTGTGCACCACGACGGCCTCGAGCGTCTGGTCCTCGTCGAACGTCTTGACCAGCCCCAGCCGGAAGTCCTCGGTGTGCCCGGACTGCCGGATGTCGGAGCTCATGGCGTACAGGTGCTCGACGCCGTCGACGGCATCCAGATCGGCCAGCGAGACGCTCGCTCCGATCGCCACGTGGCCCGGCAGCACCGTCCCGCCGAGGATGGTGGCATACATGTTCGTCGCCGAGCGTCGCGAGAGCGCGTTGGGTGGTAGTGGCGCGACGTCATCGAGCGTCGGCACCTCGAACCACGGCACGGCAAAGAACTCCTCGCCAGCTTCGAGCTGCTGCAGGGCCGCCGATACGCCGCCAAACCACCCGGAGGATCGAAACAGCGCCCCGACCGGGAGCGAGCGTCCGTTGCCCGCCTGGTTGGAGATACTGTAGAACGTGGGCGCAGCGAACAGTTGCGCACCTGAGAGGCGCGAACCCGCGGCAGGGTTGACGAAGGGATCGTGCAGCGTGTCGTCGATGGCGATGACCGTGCCGCCCATCCCCATCTTCGCGTAGGGGAACAACAGGAACTGGTCTCCCGCAGCGACCGGCACGGTCTTGAGGGAGATCAGCTGCGCCCCGAGAGCGCACGGCAGCAGCAGCCCGGCGGCAACTGTGAGGCAGCAGGTCGCGACGAACGTGTGACGATGCACGGTGGCTCCGAAGGGTGGAGGTGATCAGCGCCAGATGGCGGTCGACGTCAGGGCTTCGCTTTCGATCCGCGACTCGGCGGGACCGGGAGTCGTGAGGATGGTGGACCACGTCGTGACCTGACCGCGCTCGATTCTGACTGCTGGCCGCGTCTCGGATGCGAGCGCAGCTGAGCTGGGGGGATCCACCTGAACGAGGTAGGTACCGGGGAGCAGGAAGCCGATCCGGTATGCACCTTCGGTCGTCGTGTGACCGGTCGCGACCACGAACCATGGTGCCAGCGTGACGGCATCGCCCTTGATCACGCTCACGCTGGCATACGCGAGCGGCTCGGCCGTGCCGTCCCCGTCGGCATCACCGGTCACCGAGCCGGACAGCGCTCCAGTGGCCGCGCTGTTCACGGCGCGGAGATGCGCCAGGAATACAAAGTCGTACATCGGATCGCCGAGCACGCGCACGAAGCTGCGACCGACATCGATGTCGATCACGATCTCCGCGCCCGTATCCGCGACCATGACCGGCTCCGGCACCCATGCGTGCAGCGAGAACTCTCCTGCCACCGGCCAACGCACGGCTGCCTCGCGGCCGTCGTGCATGATGACGTGCGACGAGTCCCCGACCAGCGAGACCCGCACCATGCGATACGAGCCCACCGGGAGGTCGCCCCGACCTGCGAGCGCGGTCTTGCCCTGCTGCACGCCGAGCAGGTCGAAGGCCCGCTTCGGACGCGTGATCGGCACCCACTCCTGGACCTCCGACGTGTCGGCGTCGGTGGACGCGGCAATCTCCGAGACATAGACTTCGACCCGGTCCACGAGGTCGAACGGGAAGCCGGCATCCGTGAGTAGCACGGTCGCCAAGCCGGTCTCGCGCGGCGCAGCGACGTCGTCCTGGTAACAGGCGAGCAGGGCTACCGCGCCGAGCGTCAGCACACACCTCACCGGGACGTGCATCCATGGCTCCTTCGCCGATCCACCGTCGATACCCGAGCCCAGGCGCCCACGTCACGGGCCGGCCCAGCGGCTCCACCGTGTGACGCGCAGGCGGCTCGGGAGGTATTGAGGGCGTGAACCGGCAGAGCGACGCAGCACTGGTCCGGCGAGTGCTGGCCGGCGACACCGGAGCATACGGGGAGCTCGTCGCCCGGTACCGCGACCGGCTGGGACGCTATGCGATGCGGATGTTGGGCAACGAGGCCGATGCTGAGGAGGCGTTGCAGGATGCCTTCGTTAGGGGATACCGCTCACTGCACCGGTGCACTGAGCCCGAGCGGTTCGGGGCGTGGCTGTTCGCCATCATGGTGAACCGCTGTCGGACCCTCGGAGCGCAGCGGGCGCGGCGCCAGCGCACGGTGGTCCACGACGAGGGGATCCTGGCGCGGGCGGCCGTCGCTGATACGGCGGAGCGGCATGCGTGGAGGGAGACAATTGCGTGGGCCCTGCGGCAGATCACGCCCGCGCATCGAGAAGCGTTCCTCCTCAAGCATGTCGAGGAACTGAGCTACGAGGAGATGGTGGAGGTGACCGGCGCGAGCGTGCCCGCACTCAAGATGCGCGTGATGCGAGCTCGCGAGGAACTGCGCCGGCTGCTCACGGAGGGAGAGCGTGTCTGAGCATGACGATTGGCTCGCACAGGCAGTGGAAGTGCTCCGCGAGCCCGTTCGGATCGATCCGGCGCTCGATCGGCGGGTGATGGCCGAGATCGAGCGGGGCCCCGCACCGGACCGCCCCGGCTGGCGGGAGGTCCTGCGGCGACCGTTCGGCGGGCAGCTCGCCGTCACGAGTCCCCTGGGCGGCCTGGCGCTCGCTGCGGCGGTGGCGCTGGGCGCGCTGGTGGGCCGCACGTGGCTCGCCCCCGACAGTACCGAACCGCCGTCTACGCTTGGCACGATGGCGGCTTCTGTCGCGGAGGCCGTACAGTTCGTGATCGTCGTGCCGGGTGCCACGTCGGTCGTTCTCGTGGGAGACTTCAACGATTGGAGCCGCACCGCCACACCCATGCGGCCCGCAGACGGAGACGGCGTGTGGGCTGCGACGGTGCCGCTGGAGGCCGGACGGTATCGCTACGCGTTCCTGATCGACGGCACGCGCTGGCTGACCGATCCATCCGCGCCACGCAGCCTCGACGACGACTTCGGCCCGCCGAACTCCGTCGTCACTGTAGGAGCGACATGAGCATGCGACGGATTACTCGGTGGACGATCGCCCTCGTCGGGGCGGTGACGGTTGGCTCAGCATCGGCGCACGCGCAGGAGCCTCGCCTCGAAGGTCGCATTCCGGAGCCCGCGCGGCAGACCATCGACCTGCTGCTCGACTCGGCTCGGGCACGGGGGTTGCCGACCGAGCCGCTCGTGGACCGCGCGCTCGAGGGCGCGATCAAGGGCGCGCCAGGCGATCGGATCGTTGCTGCGGTACGCCGCCTCGCCGGGGAGCTCGAGACGGCACGCGCAGTACTGGGCGATGCATCCGCTGCCGAGGAGTTGATCGCCGGTGCAAGCGCACTGCGCGCCGGTGCCGATCCGGATGCTCTGGCCGAACTCAGACGTGCACGGCCAGCGCAGTCACTGACGGTCGCTACCTCCGTCCTCGCCGACCTCGTGGCAGTGGGAGTCCCGGTCGACACGGCGGTATCGGCCGTGCTCTCCCTCGCGACAGGAGCGGAGGACGCCGACTACATCGCGTTCCGGCGCAACGTCGAGCGGGACGTCGCCCTCGGCGCGTCTCCCGTGGCGGCACTCGGGGTACGGCTCGATGCGGTCGCCGCCGAGGCGGACCTCGGCACCGGAGCTGGCCGCACGGTCGCCGCTCCCCGCAAGCCGTAGCGGGTGACCGGTCGCGGCCTTCGCGCCGTCCTCGCGGCCGCCGCGCCGCTCCTCGCCATCGGTGACTCGAGCGATGCGCAGACCGTGGGTGCGATCGACGCGGGCGTGTCCGCCGTGGAGTACGAGGGCTACCTCGCCTCCGGCGCGGTGTTCGTCAACCCGCTCCTCAGACATGACACACCCCAACTGTCGCTCGCCGCGCATGGCAGCTGGGTCGTGTTCGAAAGTGGCAACCACATCCTGCAGGGCACCGCGGCCGGGGGATGGCGCTCGCCGCAGCTGGGTTCGTGGCGAGCGGAGTTGTCCGGGTCTGGCGGGGTGTCATCCTACGTCGTGAGCGATACCGCCTTTCCGACGTACGGGCACGTGCTCGGTCGGATCCGCGTCCACCACGGCGGCCCGCGCGCCGGTTGGTGGGCGGGGGCGGCATCGGGACATTCGTTCTTTGGCGACACCACCGGTACACCAGTCGAGATCGGTGCGGGCGTGTGGGCTGCGCGGGATCGCATCGTGATCGGCGGCACCGTGACGGGGACGTGGCTCGCCGACAGTTCGTATCTGGACCTGACCGGCTCGCTCAGGTGGCGGTTCGATTGGTTCGAGCTGTACGGCACGGCGGGACTCCGGACCGCAAGTGAGGGTGGCGGGAGCGGAGTGTGGGGCGAAGCGAGCCTCGAGGTGCCGGTGGCACCGCCGTTGACGGTGCTGATCGCGGGGGGACGCTATCCGTCGGACCCCGTGCGTGGCGTGCTCGCCGCCAGCTATGTCAGTGCTGGCATCCGCATCACGCCATTCCGCAGCGCGACTCGCCTCGACGACGCGCTGGGCACGGCCTATCGGCAGGCCCTGGACGATCGTGTTCCCGCACGAGCCTCCGCGGCAGCGGTGCTCGCACTCGGCGACGTCACTACTGCCGGCCGCGAGATCCTGGTACACGTTGCCGGGGCCATACGGGTCGAGCTGACCGGTGACTTTACCGACTGGCAGCCACGGGCCATGGTGCGACTCGATGACGATACGTGGTCCGTGCGTCTGACACTTCCTCCCGGTATCCACAGGCTCAACGTTCGCGTCGACGGTGGCCGGTGGATCGTACCGGCAGGACTGACGTCGATCGATGACGAGTTCGGCGGCCGGGTGGGGTTGCTCGTGATTCCGTGACGGATCGGCCCGCTCCGTCAGCGTCGTGTCACCCTGCCCCCGGGAGTGTCCGGACGGCTCGAAGTGTTCCTCATCGGTGCCGCAGCACATCATCCGGCCCGACCCGGGGGACACGTCACGCACGCGCGATGGCTCACCGGGGTTTGCAGTGCTGGCGAGTCACGGCCACCTGCCTGCATCTTCCGTTCGGGCGTAGCGCGGTACGGGATGGGCTATCCGCCACTCTTGTCCGAGCGAGGGGAGCGCGATGACCGAACCGTCTGACGTGACACAGGCGTTGATCGCCCTTTCAGAGGGCGAGTCTGCAGCGCTCGATCGCCTGCTGCCAATGGTGTACGACGAGCTCAAGCGGATGGCGGAGCGCGAGCTCCGGCGCGAGCGGGTCGGACACACCCTGAGCCCAACGGCGCTCGTGCACGAGGCCTATTTGAAGCTGGTGCAGCTCGACCGGATCTCCTGGCAGGGCCGTGCACACTTCTTTGGCGCTTGCGCGCAGGCCATGCGCCGTATCCTGATCAGCTACGCGCGCATGAAGAACGCTGAGAAGCGCGGCGCCGGCTCCGCACACGTCCCCCTCGAAAACGTCATAGTGGCATCCGACGCACCTCCGCAGGACCTGCTCGCGCTCGACGCCGCACTGACGCGCCTCGAGCAGCTCGATGAGCGGCAGGCGAGGGTGGTAGAGTGCCGGTTCTTCGCCGGTATGGACGTGAAGGAGACCGCAGAGGCGCTGGGGATCTCGCCTGCCACGGTGAAACGGGACTGGACCGCTGCTCGTGCCTGGCTCAATCGGGAACTGACGAGGTAGCCACGGGCTGACAACCCCGCGCGTCAGACCGTCTCCCACCAGGCAACTTCGGCCGTGAGACCGCACTTCGGACATGTCTCGCGTTCCGGTCGGCCGATGATGCCGAATCGCCACCGACAGGTGGGGCAGACACCGTAGTGGCGTCCGAGTCCGAAGCTGTCTCGCTTGCCGGGCACGTGATCCAACCGATGGATCACCGCGAAGCGGGTGGGGCGCTCCGGCGAGATCTCCAGGATCCGGCGGGGCACGACGACCCGTCGACCGGCGATCTCCAGGGTGACTCGATCGGGCCGGTCATCGTCGATGACCGGGTACCACGCTCCATGCCGCAACTGCTTCGAGTGCTCCCGCTTGGTGGCGGGCCAGACCCTGGCCCAGGCGCGGGTCTTGACGGTAGCTGCCCGGGACCCCCCCGGCACGTCCACCACAGCTGAGACGTCGTCTCGCTCCATGGCGCGCAGGATAGCGTGGCGTCCCGAGGCGTGCTGTGACGCAGATCATCGATCCCACCGGCGGGGGGTGGCCCCCTGCACATCGCTAGGGCGG
>Ga0209536_100009331_pt1 | contig 14598 bp, 25 predicted proteins | sample DeeMarSeWOR28_12_FD_187461 | JGI IMG/M metagenome (GOLD analysis project Ga0209536, IMG submission 187461) | Marine sediment microbial communities from White Oak River estuary, North Carolina - WOR-2-8_12 (SPAdes) (version 2) | ecosystem: Environmental > Aquatic > Marine > Intertidal zone >...
ATGGGGGTTCCCGTAAAGTTAAGCAAGAAAATTCGCGGTAAGGGGTCTGTTCGGGAGGTACTTGCCCAACATATCAAGCAACTTCTCCTAAAAGAGAAGGAGAACCACGAAAAACTTGTAAAAAAGATACAAAAATGGAACAAACAGTTCCGTGGTATTAAGAAAAAGAAGAACTTTCCCTATCCAGATTGCTCCAACGTAGCGGTTCCGCTGACAAGAACCTTCACCGAGGCGATATTATACCGCCTTATGGACGCTATTTTCTCACAGAAGAAGGTCTGGATGGTGAGAACGCTCGACCCAGAGGTGATTTCGCCAGAGGAGGCTGCCAAAATCGAGGACGCACTCGACTGGTGGCAGAAATATAAGCTCAATCTGAGGAAGAAGATATTCTCACCGCTGATGCAGAACGTGAAAACGGGGTTAGGGGCGATATATTTTGAATACAGCAGGGAACAGCGGGTTATACCCCGCTATGCGACTGCCGAGGAGACCAAGAACGACGGAATCAAGAAATATCGGGACCGCTCCAACCGATTATTTGTAAAAATGCCCGTAACCGTGTACGAGGGACCGCAGGTACACCCTATCGACAGGGTGGATCTGTTCTCATCCTCGGAGGCTGACGAGATAGAGAAGGCGGCTATAGCAGGTTACATAGTAAGGATGCCCAACCATGAGTTCAAAAGACGAGTCAGGTATAAAAACCCTCAAGGGGACCGCATGTATCCGATTTCCAAGGAGGAGGAACAGGCGATTCTCCTCGGTGACGAACTCGATGAGACGAAGCAGAAACGGATTAAAGACTCGAACAAAGACTATAAGGAACGATATGAAGATATAGACGTCCATGTTTGCTGGCTGAAGTATGATGTGGACGGCGATGGCGAGGTAGACGATATAAAGGTGAGCTACCACCTGAAAACGGGGACTGTGCTAAACGCATGGTATAACGACTGCTTTTACGGATACCGCCCGATACAGACATTCGTGTTCAAGCCGATAGAATACTCGCTCGATGGCGAGGGTATCTGCGGTATCTTGGAACAGCTACAGGAACTGATGGACACGATGTTCAATCAGCGTGTGGACAGATTGAACCAGATTAACGCACCCGTGTTCTTACGCAGGTCTAACTCACTTGCCAAGAATGTACAGCATGTACGACCAGGCATGATTATCGACGTTGATGAGATGGACGACTTTCAGGAGTTGGCGTTCCATGACACGTATCCTGGGACTGAGAGGATGGAGGCATCCATCATGCAGTTTGCCCAGTATGCGAGCGGTGTGAGTCAGTTATTGATGGGGCAGAACACAGCCGAGCGTCCCGTCGCACGGGACACTCTGGCGTTGATACAAGAGGTCTACAAGGGGATTAAGCAGGGTATAGAGAACACGAGGTACGACCTTGGTGAAACGGGGATGCGGGCGGTAGAGATGATGGCTCAGTATTCACCCGTGTATACGTATAAGATACCCGTTAAGGGACAGAACGGGGAGGATACATTCGCCAAGCAGTCGGTAGATTTATCGAAGATGGGATATATCAGGGATGCTATTCAGGTCGAATTGATGGCATCGTCTGAGGTTTTGAATACAGAGATTCAGCGTGAGATCGACCTCACGCTGTACCAGATGCTTTCGGATTACTTTACGAAGATGGCGGGTATGCTACAGGCTATGCCTATGTTGTCGCCAGGTATGCAACAGTTTATTGCCAAGGTGATAACCATAGGGTCAAAGTTATTGAAGCGTATAGTCAGAGACTTTGGTAATCTGGATGCGGACGAATTAGTGCCTGATTTGGACGACATAGATATGCAGTCGATGTTGATACCGTCGCCAGCACAGCAGGCACAGATGCAAGGAGGGCAGGTTGGAGCACCAGGTGGACAGGGCGGTCCGCCAACGACAGCTTAGCGACTATACCAAGATACTCGATAACGAGTTTTGGCATGGTTTCTGGGAGATGATAAAGAAGGAGCGGAACACCCATTTGCATCAACAGCTTGGGCGTGGGTTTTCACACACGCACGAGCGTAAATGTTTTGACCAAGGAATCTACGAAGCGTTTAATCGCTTCATGGAATATCCTGACCGATTCTTGTCAGAGATTCGGCAGGAACTCGACGAATAGAGGGTATGCCACGTAGAGTGGTCCCTCAAGGGGAGTTGATGATGGCAGATACGGTTGAGAAACCGAAAGAACCTACGAGCACGCCTGATACAGAGGTCTCTGAGGTTCAAACAGCCGACGATGGTTCCTCGAAAGAGGCAGGACCGGATGCGGCTGAGTTAGTTGAAAAACTAAAGAGTATGGAGTCCGAACTGGGACGGTTTAAGCAAGAACTAGGTGACGAAAGGAAGAAGTCGGAAGAACTGAACGCCTACAAACTGTGGTATGACCAGAACGCCCTACGGCAACAACAGGTTCCACAGCAACAACAGCAGAAGCCCAACTATGACGAACAGTGGTTTGATAAGCCTACGGAGACTTTCGAGCAGCTTGTTAGTCAGAGGGAGGCTAGACTGATGTATCAGTCGGCGTATCAGCAGGCACCGATGGCAAAGACTATTGCGAGGATGCAGAATCCTGATGCCTTTGATGGCATCACGGATGCCGAGTTGGACCAAGCGATGTATGGAGGGGTACAGTCGGGAACGACCAACCCTGCTATATTGAGCGACCCCAACGCCTGGATAGGTGCTGCATGGATTCTGAAAGGACCAAAGACAGGATTCAAGATGCCTACTGTGCCTCCGGCGGGTCTGAGCACTACGCCTAACGAAACGCCTAGTGGCGGTTCACCGCCTAGCGAGGAAGATGAAATCCCTCCATTGGAGGGTGATGACTTGACGGCTGCGTTCATCGAGAACGCAAGACGTCATGGCATAACGAAAGAACAATTAGAAAAACGAGTACACGAGAAAAGATTGCGGGAGGGGAGGTAGAAATGTATCCAATAGTTGACCTTAAACGTTCAGAGTGGGACAGAAGGAAATCGAACCCGAAAATGGGCGAGTATTACTTCGATAAGAAAGTCATGTATAAGAACAAGGATTTCAAGGAAGGCATTATCCACCCCTACAAAATCAAATGGTGTAAATATTCCGAACAGGATTACCCCAGACCGTTTGCTACTCTGTATGAATGGAAACTTGAGTTCGGTGCCGAACTCCTCACCGTTGGTGATGATTACTGGCCCGATGGATGGGTTCCGGACGCGGAGGGTAAGTACGTCAGGGGGGATCTGGTTTGCGTAAAAATTCCTATAGGGAAGCACATGCAGAAGCGGAGAGAGGCATCAGACTTAGCGGAACGGATGGGCAGAAGCATGAAAAGCACGTTCAAGGGGGAGATGAAACAAGAGGGTGCCGACATCCCCGATGAGTGGATTGACGACAAGGAAGAAAAGACTCGCAAGGAGTTTGAACGATACGGAATGTAGCATCTAGCATCGTGTACTAGAGGAAAGATACGATGACAATGGGATGCGAATGGGCAGGCATTGGTCCCGTACCGGATGTGGTTGAAGTTCTGGAGATAGACTCTGCGAGCTTCGCTGCTAACGAAATCGTTACATTGAGTGGTGGCTATGCCACTATCGGTGCTGATGATGGAGTTTTCGGTGTGGCACTCAAAGCCTCGACCAACGTTACTACAGGAAACGCGACTATCCCAATACAGGTGATTACACCTGATACTATTTGGATTATGCAGGCTGACACGACTACCGCCGTGACCCAGGTTGGAGAAGATTACGGAATCAACTGGACCACGGGTAGCCAGGCTGTTGATCTTGGCGATACCACAACCCCACAGGTTAGGATTCAAAATCTCGATACTAGAGATGGTGCGACTACAGGAGCAGGTGGACGAGTTCATGTGAAGTTCTGTTCTGATGTGATTATCGGTAGGATGGGAGGATAAGGATGGCTGGCATAATTAGGACAGATTGGGATACAAGTGTCAATAAGGATACCCTAAAGACACTGGTTGATGTTTGGTTCGACAGTACAGACCATCCGCCTATGGTCGAGTGGGAGAGGGTTGCGAAACCTTTGAAAACTAATGACGACTATGAAAGGCGGGGTAGGTTTGCCGGACTGGATTATCCTGGTGAGGTTGCACAGGGGGCTGAGATTCCTATTCAGTCGCCTAAGTTCGACGGTGTAAAAGATTACACTCAGGTAGCCTATGGTACGGGATTTAGGATTACAGAACGGGCAAAGCTGACTAATAAGATTGACGCCATGGAACGATGGACGAAATCTTTGAGCAGGGTGATGAAGGAAGGTAAGGACGTTGAGATTGCCAAGATGTTTAACAACTTGACATCCACGACCTATGCAGACGGGTTTGACGGCTTGGCTGCCGCCACTAACTCTCATACCTGTTTGGACGCTACGCCCACGACTTACGACAACTACGGTGATACGGCACTAGCACAGACTTCTTTGGAAGCGGCGTTACAATACTTTGATTATCTTTATGATGACCAGGGTAACATTTTTACCGCCACTCCGGACACTCTCGTAGTGAACAGAACTCTGAGGCAGGACGCGGATGAACTCTTACACAGTAAGAACAAACCGTGGGAGATGAGTAACACGAAGAACGCCATTGAGGGCGAATTGACTCCTTTTGTGTATCACAGACTTACAGCGACGACTACGTGGTTTGTGATTGCGAGGAATCATCCGAAATATGGTTTCTTCTGCTACACGTTGAAAGAGCCTGACAAGTTAGTGTATCCTGCCCCCGATAATTCGAGGGACACGGTTGTAAGTTCAGACCAATACTTCAAGTACGGTTTCGACGACCCGAGGTTGTTATACTTGGGCGACGGGTAAGGAGGGAACAAAATGAGTGGAGTTCCTGATAGATTTACACACTTAGGTGGACAACCCGTTAGCGGAAACCCGTATCTTGGGATGTGGGGTGAAAAGACATGGTTTGTTGACTACGACAACGGAACTAAAGGTGGACCTGGGAATGAACCTGGAAAGGCTTTTAAATACCCCGATGATGCAATCACGGCCGCAGCCGCAAATGATATTATTTATATCAGGCCACGGTCACCCAATACCGCAAACTTTGATCCGAATTACATTCTTCCAGAAAGTACCACCAATTCTACGATTGCTTCGACGCAACATGGATTAGCGATAATTGGTACTGGCTATGGGAGAGGTCAAGGTTCTCAGTTTTATACGTATTGGCGAGGAACTGCAACTGCAACGGCTACTCCGACTCTCAAGATAAATGCACCTTGGACACTAATTGAAAACCTATCATTCCATGATGGGGCTAGTACTTCAAGTGAGTGCGTGGAGTTAGACGGACAGACCTCTACTGGCGGATATGCTTGTGGAAATACTGTTTCTAACTGTATGTTCAGATTTTCGAGTTACACTGCTCTTAGCATAGACAGTGTAATGTGGGCGACAGTTCTCGGTAACACATTCCACAAGGGTGCTGGAATTTTGATTAGCTCGAATGAACAAGTACCTGATGGCATTGAGATTGGATGGAATCACTTTGTTACTGCTACTGCTGCTGAAGTTGATTGTGATATTTATATCGCTGACTGCGATATGATTAATATCCACAATAACTACTTTACGCACGCACTTCCAACTGGTGGAACCAACAAGTACATCTATTGCCACACTGCTGCGACTGGAATAATCGCTCACAACTTTTTCGGTGATGACGATGCGACTGTAGCTAATCTTATTACGGCTAATGGTCTTTCTACGGTAGGGAATTGGTCAGTAGACGCTGTTACTTGATAGACTTGAATAGATTTTAGTTGATATACGGGGGAGGGGGAAACTCTCCCCCACTTTCTCATGGAGGGCATTTTTGGCTAACATCATTATTCCAGGCAAAAGGATAGGTAAAAACCGCTCAGAACAAACCGAGATACTAAAGAAAGAATGGGGTGGACACGGTGGCTTGTCTGAGGAGCAACTGGATAAGTGTAAGTTCTTAGAGCGGAAAGTAAAAGACAAGTATGGGGAAAGGGCTTCTCGTTTCTTTAGGGATGCTGATATTCGCAAAGTAAAGTCCGAGTATGATAAGAGATAAACTTCCTGACGATATTGTCTTTGTGCCACCGATGGATACTATTATAGAATCTATCGAGGCGTTAGAGAAGATGATCTCCACAAACACGGCTATGTTAGCCGACGTTCTAAGGACAACGGCAGGGTATGTGGCAAAGGTAGATAAACTACAAGAAGATGTAGACCTCATCACGAAGTATGTGAAATGACGGAAGTACCCCATTCTCAGGTCATTTTCGACGGCAGTATCACAGCAAGCGGAAACACACACTCTACTCCAGTAAGATGTCGCTGGTCTAAAGAAGCCATTTTCTTTCTCAATATCACGGCTATCTCTGGTAATCTTGATATAGAGATACAGACCAAGGATTCCCGTTCAGGGGAGTGGCACAAACTAGCCACATTCGACACCAAAAGCACACTCGGCACAGACGAGGGGTTTGTCGATTATGGGATTGGAGAGCAACTTGCCATCGAGTACGAGACTACGGGGAGTGCGACATTCTCTCTGAATGTCTACCTGAAACCATGACACTGAGAACGCATAACCGCTTAAAGGGACACACGCTGTCCTTCAGGATATGGATACCTAGACCGCCTCTGTGGAGGCGTGTTTGGTGGTGGATAAGGATGAAACTGAAATGAGCACATTTCATTTACATAACAGGTTGGGGGCAAATGGTGATTCGTCATCGAATATGGCTTCTTTGGAAGAATCAGCCCGTGACCGCAAGAACCAGTTGGAGAATGTTATTTTCCAACTGAAAAAGATGGTAACTCACCTGTCGCTTGTGACAGATGAGGAAGTAAAAGAAGAAGATATTTTGGAGGATTAGATGCAAATAGAGGGAGGGACAGGTAATAGCTATAAGGCGAAGGTAGATAGCCAGAACAGGTTATACACGTTTGCTACGTCAGAGAGCGAGATGCACTTCGCAGCGGAGTCGGGAAACGCATATTCATGGACAGCCGTAACTGAAGATTTGGGTGCTGGGGCTACAGCTCTCTTGCTGTGTAATACTGACCCGAACAGGAGACTGCATATTGATATGGTTTATATGTATTCTGACGTACCCACGCAGTTTAAATTTCATTATCCTGCGTATGCTGCTTTTGATGGTACTGCTGTGACTGGATTGAATTTTAATAGGACATCGAGTGAGATAGCATTGGCGACTTGCTTTGCTAATGAAACAGTGAATACCTTTGCAGCAACGAATGTGTTTTTAACCACACATTCGAATGAGTTGACTGGCGACCAGTTTGGCTTAGACCTATCGTTCAGGAACTCGGTTATACTAGGATACCATGATTCGATAGCAGTTGATGTTATTGCTGATTCGGCAGCTTTTGAGGCTACAATTTGGGGATATTACAAACCGTATGATGTTTAATGCTTAAAGTAAATCTTACCCACGCTAAAGATGGGACTGAAGCTGAAATAGCTCATACCCCATTTGGACATATTCTTGTTACTTCGACACCGTGTAAACTATACTCGCATTTCAATGCAGCCACTAGAACAACGGCAGGTACGACAATACTCGTACAACCCACAAGCGGAAATGCTATAGCCCTGACAGATATACTTATTAGTGGTGAGAAAAAAGCAGGGACTCTGACAGTACGGTTTACCGATGGAACGAATACAATCAACATCATTGTAGTGCCGCTTACAGATGCACCTGCGAATTATGCGATACCATTTGTCGGGAGATGGGCTGGGTGGCGTAATGCACGGGTAGAAATGGTTACAGATGCCGTTGCAAACATAACGGTAGCTGTTGGGTATGTTAGGATTGGGTCTGAGTTTACTCAATCGTATGCTGAGTGGGATGCAGAGAGATGAGGACTGAGGACCTTCAGATATACAGTGGCACGGTTACGACCAATGGGAACTCATACTCTACTCCGATTAACGTCAAGAGTGCAGGAGAGGTCGTTCTGTTTCTGGATGTCACAGACGTTCAGGGGAATACCCCAGGGCTTATAGTGTATCTGATGACACAGGATTCAATCAGTGGTAAGTGGTTTATCATAGGGAACTTTGATTCAAAATCGGCAATCGGGACTGATATAACGTATATAATCAACGGTCTCGGTTCTTACATAGCGTGTGCGTGGGCGGTGACTGGGGTAGACCCCGTTTTCTCATTCGCCCTTAACGCAAGTATAAAGGATTAAAATGGCTTTTACATTCAACAATAGGGAGTTGGTTGTAAATGTAGATGTGGGAACGGTGCAGACAACTGACGGATTAACTGTCGCACCGCCAACAGGGAAGTATCAGGTTACGAACCTCTATGTTGACCCAGATACGGGTCGGCTGGTAGTGGAGTACGATGATACACCCGTGACTTAGGAGAATAATATGGCGATTCAAAGTATGCAATTAGACCCGAACGCAGCGGCTTATACCGATGATGAGATTGTCGGTAAGATTAATGCAGCGACAGCTGCTATCACGAGAGAGAGTGCGTTGAGTCAGGACGACCTTAACATCGTTAAGACCGCTCCCGCTGCTGGAGAGTTCGCGGTGAAGAACATCCACAGGGATTCGACGGGTAAATTGGACATCGAGTACGACGACGTTGCAGTCTAAATGGCATTAACATCGGAGCAAGTAGCTCACAGTGAGTTAGTTGGGGGAAGTCAAACTTCCCTCCACTCTCATGCGGGTGGTGGAAGTCAAGTTATCAAGGCGGGTTCTGTGACGACAGGGGGTGGCGGTACGGCAGGTGTGACATTCGGTAGTGCTTTTGCCGACACGAGTTATTACATCTCCCTAACGCCACAAGACCCTAGCGATGCTGTGATGGCTACCTATACGAGCAAGGCTACGACAGGGTTCACCGTGAACACATACGAGGACAAGGGACAGACAGCAGAAAGCGTGACGGTAGATTGGATAGCGATACATCTTGGTGGATAAATATTGTGTCTACTGCTTTCCGATAGACCTGAGTTCGATAAAGGGTACGATATTTCATCCTATAGGAGAAAAGGTTAAATGCCCGAACTGCTCTCGGACGGTAAGAAAAAAACAGATTGTAATTGCGGTGTATCTACCTGCCAAAAAATGAAAGAAGTCGTATGTTTAGTACCGTTGAGCTGGGATTTTGTACCTGCCTGTTTTCTGGACAGTTGGACGAACATGACCGACTATGCCAACGGGCGGTACAGGATACGCATGGTGGCTACACGATCGCCCTATCTGGACTCGCTACGTGACCTTCTCGTTAAACAGGCACTAGCAGGGCGACCAGATTACATCCTGTGGTTGGATGCCGACCAGAGGTATCCTGCTGAAACGCCCGAAAAGCTGATGAAGCATATTGATGACGGGAAACTTGTGGTAGGTGGCGTGACCCCACACAGGGGCACAGGGCAACCTATGGTCTATGACTTCATAGAGCATAAGAAATACCTGTTCCAGTGGCGTAGCAAGAACAACCACCTGCACGGAATACAGAAGGTTAGCGGTATGGGTATGGGGGGTGTCATGGTAGACCCCAAGGTTTACAGGGAACTACTGAAGCCACCGTTCTTTCAGATGTCATGGGACCCAGTCAAGGGGCGAGAGTCGGGTGAGGACGTTGTGTTCTACAAGCATTGTGAGAAGGCTGGCATAGACGTTTGGTGCGACTATGACCTGCTTTACAAGCATATGGCGCAGGTAGAGATAGGAATAAGATGGGACAATCCAGACATATCGTAGCGTGTATCCCGTTTGCCAGAGAAACGGTCTATGTGCAGTTTTTTATATCATGGTCAAAGATGTTTGCGTTCTCTCGCGGTAAATACGACCTGTCGATGGCTTCTATCTATGGTCCGTATATAGACGCTAACAGGGATGCGCTGATACAAGAGGCGTTAAAGATGGATGCCGACTATGTGCTATTCTTGGACGATGACCAGACCTACCCGTACAATACCGTAGACATCCTTCTTAACTATGACAAGGACATCGTTGGCGGAATAACGCCAAGGAAAGAGACGGGCACCCCGATGATATGGGACTACGATGGTCAGGTCAAAATATGGGACTCGTTAAAAGGGAAGAAAGGGCTAACCAAGATTGATGGTATGGGCATGGGCGGAGTCCTGATAAACTCTAAGGTGTTCGATAAGTTGGAGTATCCTTATTTCAAGAGGCACACAGACGCGACATATCAAGGGTGTGGTGAGGATATATCGTTTTACCTCAAGTGCAAACAGGCTGGTATCGAGGTATGGGCGGATATTGATTTACAGTATGGTCACTTGGGGGTAGGGGAGAAAACCTTTGCAGGGTGAGTCAATATTTGAATCTCTAGGCAAACGTGAGAAGAAGGCTGTGGTAGACAGGCTTGAACGCATGGGGGATCTGGAAGTCAGCCCGATAGAGGGGTGGATGGATCTCGACGAACTCGAATGGCTTCACGATACGGCACACAATATGAATACGGTTGTCGAGATAGGCGCATGGAAGGGGCGTTCAACGATAGCGTTACTCAGAGGGTGCAAGGGTTTTGTATTTGCTGTAGACCCGTGGCATGGTGGCACTCAGGGGTACAGCGAGTTTGTGTATAATACGATGGAGTTTGACCATCTGGTGATTTTCAAGATGCCCAGTCTGAGGGCGGTCACGATGTTTACCGCACCAGTAGACATGGTGTTTATAGATGCGGACCACAGCTATGAGGCTGTGAAGTCTGATATAGAGGCATGGCTGCCAAAGACGACAAGGATTATCAGCGGGCACGACTATGGCGATACTCTGTCGCCTGGAGTAAAACGGGCGGTAGACGAGAAGTTTGACGATATAAAATTAGTGAATAGTATCTGGTATAGGGAATTATGAATTTCGACGATATGCCTTATAGGTTATGGGCAGGTGATGAGAAAGTCACGACAGGGCTTAAATGCCTGTTCACGCCTCAATGCCCGTTCTGTAAACGTGGAATGGAGTTCTGGAAGGCGTTTCCACAGAGGTTCGCCATAAACGATGGTACAAACAAAAAGAACAGCCACGCCCTAGACATAGTTTTGTGGTGCCCAGAGTGTGGGCACATCAACCTGTTCGGGGTAGCAATTTCAAAGGAGCATTATGAGTTTATTCAGAGAAGGCTTAAATTTCTCCCGCATAAAACAATACCTGGGTCTACTCAAGAAGAAATGTAATCTAGGTGATAAGTGGGTACAGACCAATGATATATATGCCCATTCGCCCACGTTCCCTATTATCTGTGGGCATTGTGGCTCGAAGATGATGCTTCGCTACACGGAGATACTGCCCCATCGTGGCAGGGTTGGTCGTATCAATGAGGGCGTAAACAACATGGCGTATAAATGCCCAAGGTGCCATGTGATGTATAAGTTCTTTATTCCAGATGATACGGCTTATTTGGCAAGAACGATTGATAAGTTCAGGGATGGTTTTGGCTTGTACCTACCCCCCAAAAGTGAGTGGGAAAAGGAAAACGAGGAAATAAAAAAGAGGCTTGAAATCCTAGGATATATGTGAGGATAATATGAGTATAAAAACATGGTGGAATAAATTATTTGGGATTGAGGAAGATCCGGTTAAGAAGGAAATCCAAGTAAAGCAAAAAGAAATCCTTGAAAAAGCTAGGCAAGCAGAACCACCCTCCATGGAAGAAGCAGCACAACGCATAAGGAATAAACGACAAGCTGAGAAGGGGCGGGAAGGATTAATCAATGCTTTTTATGGAACACTTGTTGATAGAAAAGAATATAATGAGGTGAATCGCTATAAAAAGAAACATGCCCATGATGGTTGGCGGCACGGTAAGAGTCACCCGTTTAAGTTCAGGGGTGCTACTTATGATGTGCAGAAAAGGAGTGATGACAGCCTGGAGTTGTTTCAAACACTTATGGCTAAATTTGATGAATTGGAGAGTGAATAATGGCTGCCTATAACAAGTTCGAGGGGTTTGTAGGATATTTAGGCACGGGTACCGTTGATTGCAATACACACACTTTCACGGTTTACCTCACCAACAGCGCACCATCGGCATCTGCCGATGATGTGGTTGGCGACTTGGTAGGTATTACCGAGGAGAATAACTACGCTGCTGCCGATATAACGAATACGTATTCTGAGGCTTCAGGCACAGGAACGTGTGCTGCTGTCGATGTCACATGGACGGCAACGGGCGGTGGTTTAGAGGAAGCTAGGTACGTTGTGGTATATGATGACACACATGCTTCTGACATTCTTGTGTGTTGGTGGGATTACGGGTCTGCCTTTACGGTGGCAGAGAACGAATCTTTTGCAGTTGATTTCACGAACCTGTTCACACTTGCATGATGAAGAAAAAGCGGAAGATAAAGCCATGTTGTCAGGACATGGCTAATCGTGTGCCTGTCCCCAGCGATAGGTCTGACTTGATTATCGAGGAATGTAGCAAGTGTGGGTGTAGGCATCGCAGGTTGGTTTTAGACCCTGGAGTGTTCGGGGTTATAGGACAAGATTTGGGGGGATAATGCCCGTTAATTGGCCACCACCTACTGCCCCGTCATGGCCTCCGCCTGAGATAAGCGATACATGGCTATCGTGCAGTGACTTAAAAACGCTGATAGCCGTTATGACTGAGGCGGGGTTTACACATGAAGCACCGACAGCGGCAGAGAAGAATCTGTATTTCAAGGATGCTCAGTGTGACCATTTGGATAGCGTCAAGGGGAGGATGATTATATCGCCAGATGGGTTAAGGCGGTATCCGTTTGCGGTTTGTGACGATGGGAATCACAGGGATGTTCTAGTGCTTTGGCCTCCGTACTATTGCGGTGCAGGGTCGGGGAACTTTATTTTCGAGTAAGATATGGCAACACCTGTTTGGATAACTGGATTTGAGCATGGCGTTGCGTCTACTAACGGTGGTGGGCTAACAGGGGGAATTGTCGGGTCTGCATCTGTCCAAGGCACAGTAAAGAGAAGCGGTAATTATGCCCTTGAGTTTGATACAACGGGCGGTGATGCGGCGTGTGGCTTTTATGCCCCGTATAGTCCTCCAGCAAGTGAAACGGATTTAGTCGGGAGATTCTACGTTAGATGGGATACAGAACCGAGTGCAGAGGAAACATTTCTGTATATACCGTTGGGAATAGGTGATTGCTATTTTGATTACAGTCCGGCTACGCATAAAATCGGATGCTATATTACTGGGGTGAGCATAACGTGGAATAATGAAGTCTTGTCAACTGAAACATGGTATCGGGTAGATTTCCACCTTGATGTTTCGTCCAATCCGAACATCGTTGATTTTACCGTTGCAGAGGACGGGCAGAGCGGAACGGCGGCACAGCACTCAGCGACAAGGGCGGCAGATACGCTTTTTACGAGTGTAGTTTTCCGTCCATATTGTCCAGACTCTAATACACGAAAAATGTATTGGGACGACATTATCCTATCCCTCACTCCTGGCGATTATCCCATAGGAGCGGGTGAGGTCATAGGATTAAGCCCCGATGCGGACGGTACACATAATAATGCCGGTGGTGATATACAGGACAATGACAGTAACGTGATTGACGGTTCTACACATTATGCCTACACCCACCTCGACAGCGTTCCGCTTTCCGATACTACAGACCATATCCAGCAGGAAACGAATGATGATACAGCATATGTAGAAGTGACCTTCCCCGATATAAGTGCCAGCTCTGTGAACGGGGCGATGGGTGTACTGGCATACTATTCTGCAACAGCTGCCGCCAATGAAGGTGCTTGCTATACGGTAGACTCCGAGGCAACAGAAACGGCTATCTGGGGTGACTCCACAACACAGCAAGACTATTCAGAGGAAACCGTATTTTATAAAAGTGCAGTAATCACAGAGCCGTCCGGCACATGGGATGATGCAGAAGTAGACGCACTCAAGATAAGGCTCGGTCATTCTGGCGATGCCAACCCTGACCCGTACTGGGTCAACGTGATGATTGAGGTTGACTATGTGGCAGCTGGTGGTCCAACTTACACGCTGGAATGTGATGCTGGAACATATGCAATAACAGGCGCAGCCCTAGCACCAAAGCATGATAAAAAGATTGCCTGTACCGCAGGGACTTACGCTGTCACAGGCGCGGCACTCGCGCCGAAACACAATAAGAAACTTGGGTGTGTGGCAGGAACATATGCCGTGACGGGTGCGGCATTGGCACCAAGGCATGATAAGAAACTATCGTGTGCAGCAGGTACGTATGCGGTAACTGGTGCTGCCCTAGCACCGAAGCATCATAAGAAGATAGCCTGTGACGGTGGGACTTATATAATGACGGGGGCAGCCGCAAGTTTGGTCTATACTGAGGGTGGGGCTGTTCAGTATGGAGGTGGGTGGCATCAGTTTCAACGCATGTCACAAAATTAACAGGAGAGAAAATGGCAGATCAAGTAGATTTTCCTGATATATATATAGATGGCGTATCAGGTGGGGATGGCTCACAGGCAAGCCCATACACTAATCTGAGCGACATAAACTGGACGACAGGCGGAGATAACTCTATCTTCGATTATCTCGC
>Ga0209536_100009332_pt1 | contig 14596 bp, 9 predicted proteins | sample DeeMarSeWOR28_12_FD_187461 | JGI IMG/M metagenome (GOLD analysis project Ga0209536, IMG submission 187461) | Marine sediment microbial communities from White Oak River estuary, North Carolina - WOR-2-8_12 (SPAdes) (version 2) | ecosystem: Environmental > Aquatic > Marine > Intertidal zone >...
AGCTTTTTTATTTCATCTTCAACCAGGTAATGTGTGCCGCCGTATACCGTGTCGTCAACAATAATATGATCTCCGGCCTTGGCGGCGGTAAATATAACATTCGATACGGCAGCCATTCCGGAAGCTGTTGTTAGGCCTGCTTCAAAACCTTCGAGAACAGCGATTTTTTGACCCAGAATATCCGTATTAGGATTACCAAGCCGGCTGTAAATATAGCCTTTTTCTTCGCGCTTAAAACGACGGGCACCCTGATCTGCATCATCGAAAATGAAGGTGGAAGTCTGATATATAGGCATAGATAGTGCCCCTGTGTGCGGATCAGATTGATGAACACCATGTACTATTTCTGTTTCAATATGATATTTCATTTTAAATCCTTTTTGAGCTTATTACATTAATACGAAAAAGTATTTTGTATCGGAAACCAAATGCATAATAATAATTATTGAATACGCTGAAATTGAAATATAATACATGCCAACTTAAATTGCTGTAAGTTTTTGGATAAAAACCCTAAATTATATAATAATTACCACCCGGATCCAAGCTACTTTTTCAGTATGGCTAGAAATTTAATTATGTCTTACCCCGAAATTGAGAGATAGGGATAAATTTTCGTGAAGAAAACTGCACCTGCTGCTGTCATCGTTGCCGCCAGTATGTGGGGAATAGATAGTATTGTCTTACGACCCAGTTTATATACGCTTCCCGTCTCACTTGTCGTATTAATAGAAGCCGGGCTTGCCACTCTCTTGTTGACACCTTTTTTTATTCGTGATCTTAAAATATTAAGAAAATTTGGCGTCAGAGACTGGTTAGCATTTCTCGGGATGGCAATTTTAGGTGGCGCCATCGGTACAATGGCAATTACCAAGGCTTTATTTTATGTTAATTATATAAATCTTTCTATTGTCGTTCTGATACAAAAACTGCAACCGGTTTTTGCATTAATTGCTGCGGCACTCATTTTGAAGGAAAGACCGCCCAGGATCTTTTTTCTCTGGTCGGCAATAGCTACTACCGGAGCATATATTATGACATTTGGAATGGCAAAACCCAATTGGGATGCCGCCGATATGATAGTGCAAGCGGCAGTGTATGCGACTTTGGCCGCTCTAAGTTTTGCTTTGTCAACAATCTTCAGTAAAATGGCATTGCAGAACGTGAATTTCGGAGCGGTTACCTATTTGCGCTTCGTATTTATGGTAGGCGTTATGCTACTGACGGTTCTTGGATCAGGCACCTATGATATGATCGGCCAAATTACCGGTCAGCAAATATTGATTCTTTTAATAATTGCGCTTACTACCGGTATAACCGCCTCATTTTTATGGATTAAAAAATATATCCGCTTCTTTAGCTACAATCTGTGAGCTGTCTTTTCCGCTAACGGCTGTGATCCTCGAATATTTAATTCATGATAATATATTACGAATTGAGCAATGGTCCGGCGTATTCATCCTGTTCTATGCAATAATGCGCATAACTCGTCTTAATGAGCATGTACCGCAATCGGTTCCGCCGGTATCTTAAGCTCTCTTAATAAAATTTTTTGGGTAAAATCGCAATATTATATCCGGGAAAATTCACAGGCATGTAACTCTTAAAGCTCAAAGTTCAAAATATTGTGATATGCAATCGGCCAGGAATATTTTATTTTTATTCCCGTTGTTCTTAATTTTATCAATCACAATTATTTATGATAGGCTAAAATGAAAGGCGAATTATCATTTAAAATACGGGAAACATATAAGAAATCCACAAAAAAAGCGGCGATTACCCTGATGAAATATCTGGGGAGTCAGGTTAAACCGGAAAGTAAATTTAACATCAGACCCCGGTCCGTTGTGGTTTTAGCACAGGAAAGATTCGGCGATCTACTCGTTTTAACTCCGCTTTTTAAACTACTGCGACAGGCCTTTCCCGATTTGGACATAACGGTTCTTGGCGTAACTGAAATTATTAAAATTCTAGATCATGATAATAATCTTACTTTTGTAACGAATATTAAAAGAGCCTCCGAGGCTGTTAAGAAAAAAATATTTTCCTGCAATTATGATTTACTGTACAATACAAAAGATCATCCTTCCTTTACTTTTTTGAAACTCACCGGGAAGTTACATGCTGATCATAAGGTTGGCATTTTACACCCATGGCACCGTGGCTTTTTCCATCACATGTTACCCCTGGCGGATACCATGCCTACTGTCGAAAAAAATTGTGCTTTACTCCCCTATCTTGGTATATCGCTGGAGGATAAAGACATGCAGCCTTATCTGCCACCGGGCCCTGTAAATGATAATGTCAAAAAATTCGTCAGTCAGCTGCGAGATAATCGTGTAATTGGGATAAATTTGAGTGCTTCCAACCGATCAAAAGAATGGGGTATTGAGCGATGGAAGTTTTTTCTGGGACAGATCAACGAGAAGGTTGTGGTTCTGGCGACCGAGGAGCATGAAGCAGATAAAAAAGAACTTGAAAAAAGCTTTGCTCATATTCTTGCCTCTCCTTCAACCCCGACTATTTTTGATGTCGGGTGGATCATAAAACATCTCGGACTACTTGTTACCCCGGATACAGCACTGGTACATGTGGCATCCTGTTTTAACACGCCGATCGTAGCTCTTTATCGCTTACAGAGGGATCTGGAAAAATTTAAACCGCTATCAGAAAATAAAAGAATACATGTTACGGCAACCGGTGTCATTGACGATATTTCGCCACGGGATGTATTGGTGTCATTTCATTCCCTGTGGCGGGAAGTTAATAATTAACTTTTCCGTTCCGGATATGAAAATAATAGAAGAACAACGTGATGTTTAAGCAAAATTTTGGTTACCTCCCAGCGCTTATTATACGATCAAGATCAATTTTAATCTGCTTTACCGGAGTAATTATATTCAGTTCTAAATAAAATTCGATACGGTCTGATAATTCTCCGATTAAAATCGTTGTCAGGAGCAGCCAATTTAAACCGCTAAGTTCGATATGCCAAAAAAGTGGCGGTAGCAGAAATCCAAAAATAATACGAATAACCGCCGGTATAGTCCGGAGACTCTGATACATTAATTTGCGTCGGAAAAACAGCGTAAATTTGATCAACAGGAACAGGCAGAACATTAAATAAATATCAGAGGAAATTGCACAATACAGCAAACCCGTCCACAGCACCTGGGCACTATGTAGTTTGATTTTTTGTCTGCCCGGAACCACTAGATAAACCATATCCATAGCAAACAATGTAAATAATCCGGTAAACACGGCTAGGAATGTTACCGGGCTTAATTCCGGCGCGATGTATATAGTGAAAAATGTTATTATCAGAAAACTAATGTATCCTGAAATTTCACGACTCAGCCAGGAATGCCGCCAATTTAGTACAGCCCGCCATGAACGGATTTTTTTCCCTAAATGCCAGCTGGTCAGTAAAAGATTGACTATACCAAAACCGAAGAAGATATAGGAATTTAAAATATATTCTCCGGTCACAGTTCCAAAGTAATATGCGACCATCATTGGGAAAATCATGGTAAACAGCAACAACGTCCATTCGTTTTTCAGAGTAATTTTTTCCTGATTGTCAGATTTTGAATTCTGCCTTGCTTCAAGTATGCCCGCCCCGAATGTTAATGATTCAATCGGCGGTGGTTTACGGCCTTTTCTTAAAGGGATTATTTCCAATGCAGGTCCAATTGAGCTGGGTGTAATTCCGGGTATATCTTTATTCTCTGGTGGATTCGTAAAATATCCTAATTTTAGGGCACCGGTAGGACAAAGTGCGATACAGGCGGGATCCAAACCTTCTTCCAAACGGGATTTACAAAGGCTACACTTGGTCATGATGCCCTGTTCACTATCATAGTAAGGAGCGTCATAAGGGCATACCCAGGAACAGTATTTACACCCGATACACTTTATATCATTGATCTGTACCGAACCCCATTTTGCTTCTTTTTCATAGGCAAGAGCCGGGCAAAATTTTTGGCAGGGGGCATCGGCACAGTGATTACATGCCATCGAAATATGAAAAACCGGAGCCATTGGGTGGAAGAATTGATTATATGTAATCACCTGGCGCCAGCGACTGGAAAAGTCCAGTCCATTTTCCAGAATGCAGGCAATTTGGCACGCGTTACATCCGGTGCATTTATTGGAGTTAAAAATAAATCCCGTTTGTCTCATTGCAAAGCTTCCACCTGTACCAGGTTGTCATGAAATGCTGCGCCATAACCTATATCGGTTTCGCGCCCGAAGGAGCAGAAGTTTACTGTTCCGCCTTTTCCGATCCACCAACCATTGTGCAATGCTACACATCCCTTTTTTAAACTCAGATTGTAGGTAACCTTAATTATAAGCTCACCCCGGTCATTGTAGATCCTGACAGAATCTCCCATCTTTATGTTGCGTTCGCCCGCATCAGACGGGTGCATTTCCAGGGAAGGAGCAGCACTGAAGTTGCGAATAAGTTTCAGGTTATTAAATTGTGAATGGATGCTGTTCTTGGTGTTAGGTGTCAGAAAGTAAAGCGGATATTTTTCCTTTTCCGGGCCGGTACGAACCGATTCCTCAGGTTCTTTAAAATCAGGTAATGTATTTATTCCCCACATTTCCTCAGCCTGCAAAGAAAGCAATTCGATTTTTCCTGAAGGAGTAGCAAAACGAAAATCACAGAAAGCTATCTCCTGATTTCCGGGGGCCAGAATCGGAGCTCTGGCAAGGGCCTGAATCGAGAGCCCGGGAAAGGCTTCAAGTTTTTTGTTTAAAAAGTGTTCGGTTTGGTCATCGCCGGGGGAAGGTATCAGGTCAGGTATATTTTTGACCTCAAAACCCAGTTGTCTGGCCAGGAGGTAATATATTTCTGATTCGGGTTTTACCTCACCAGGAGATTCAATAACCTTTTGTTTTAATTGGATATAGGGATGCCAATATGCCCCGATAATATCGGTTTGTTCAAACATCGTTTTGGCCGGTAAAACCAGATCGGCTTCCTGCGCTGTATCGGTTAGAAACTGATCAATGACGACACGATATTCAAGTGAACGAAAAGCGGTGCGTACTTTATTAGTATCCGGATTTTGTGTTACAGGATTACCGCGTTCTACCCAGATCATTTTAACCGGAGGATTCGTACTGTTCAGAATGTCGGTTCCCAGTTTGGAAGTTGATATCGAGATTCGTACCACACCGTCGGATTCCACCGGCGGGTAAAAGGCTATGGGATCTTTGACCGGATTGAAAATATGGCTTTGCAGATTGGCAAATATCCAGCCGGAGCCGGGTTTACCGATGTTTCCGGTTAACGCCAGGAGAGCAATGATTGCGCGCATGGTCTGACCACTGTTTGTGTAGCGTTGCATCCCGAAACCAGCATTAATTGTAACCGGTTTGGTCATAGCGATCAGTTCTGCCAGTTGGTCTATCTGACTCTCGGGAATTTCACAAATCTCTGCTGCTCTTTGACCGGAATAATTTCGCACCAATTGGGCGAAGGGTTTAAAGCCGGCAACATACCGGTTTATAAATTTGTGATCAATTTGATTTGCATTAATCAGTAAATTGGCAACAGCCAAAGCCAGTGCACCATCCGTACCCGGGCGTGGCTGGATAAATAAAGTTGCCTGTTCACTGCTTTGTGTACGACGGGGATCTATTACAACCAGTTTGGAGCCCTTTTCCAATGCCTGCTCCAGAAAAAGCATTTGGTGAATATTTGTTTCAGCCGGATTTTTACCCCACATGATTATCAGTTTGGCATTGGCAAGATCCCACGGTGTGTTATGTTTGTTTTCGCCAAGCGTAAGACGGGTGGCTTCGAGACCAGCCGGCCAGCAAAGATCTCCGTAAGTTGCGGTACAGCCGCCGAACAACCGCCAAAAATTCATACCAATCTGATTTAAAATCCCTTTTGTACCACTTCCAGTATAGTATAAAATACTCTGCGGTCCGTGTTTATCACGCAACCGGATCAAATGACTGGAGATTAGCTGGAAAGCATCGGCCCAGGAAATGCGCTCGAACTTACCCGATGTATTTTTTACCAGAGGATATAATATCCGATCAGGAGAATACACACGTTCTATATAACTTAAACCTTTCAGACAGACGCCTTCCGGGGTAGCCAGGTTACCGGGGTGTGGCTCGATCATACGCAAACGTCCGTTGGTAACACGTATTTTCATGGTACAGGTGCTGTAACAATTTCGCGGACAGGCAGTGATGTATTCGGGCATAATGAAGTTGGTTTATCGCAAGGATTGACGATTATACAATGACAGAGCATAAAATGCAATCATATATAGCAGACCTTCTGATAGTAGCTAATTGCTTGTCTTTATTTTCCGTTGATCATTAGAGTAAGTAGTGGAAAAATGCTGGATAATCATGTACTTTTCCTGAAACCTAAATACGGAGTGCTAATTTATGCTGTTAAAATTATGGTTTATATTTTTAATGATCGGCATGGCTTCAGATGAAATGCAGACTATAAAGCCGGTAGCCGGGGGATTCAGTTTTCCCGAGGGCCCGGCCTGGCATGCCCGGAAAGGTATACTTTATGTTTCAAATTGCTATGGCAACTGGCTGGCGTCCTATTCAAATGCCAGGGTTGATACCTTTGTTCTCAGACCGACCTATCCGTTTGCATTTCAGGCCACAAATGGTCTGGTAGCGGCACGGGATGGTTACCTGTATGCCTGTGATTTTAAAGCAGGGGCAATCGTTCGTTTTGATGAAAAAGGACGTTGCTATGTTTATGCGGATAAATTTAATAAAACCAGATTTAACCGTCCTAATGATCTGGCTTTCGATCAGGAGGGCAATTTATATTTTACCGACCCTAAATCATATGACCCGGAGAACAGAGACGGAACTATCTATTTTGTATCCAGACAGACAGGTAAGGTAGCTAAAAAAGCTGATAATCTGGCATATCCCAATGGAATAGCCCTGTCTGCGGATGGTAATTATCTTTATGTCTGTGAGTCGGCTATGCAGCGTATACTACGCTTTCCGATTCAATCTGATTACTCATTAACTGAATATACTGTTTTTGCCGTTTTGCCGGGGGGAGATCCCGATGGAATAGCGTTTGATGAAGCCGGAAATTTATATGTTGCTCACTTTGGATCGGGAACGGTTTTCATCCTGGATCACGCAGGTGAAATTGTATCGCAAATAAAACTGCCCGGGATGAAACCAACAAATGTTGAATTTGCTGATAATGACCTGCAGACTTTGTATATAACCGAGGCTGAACAAAATGTGCTTTACAAAATGACTGTAAAAACACCGGGATTAAGATTATTATACTCCTATTAATGCTGGTATTTCTTTATGGCATAGACTGTGTGTATAAAATCTTTCCACCGACTATTGTATACAATATCTCCGTCTGAGGGATCTTTTCCACCGGTATCGTTAGAATATCCTGTGATAATACGACGATATCCGCCAATTTCCCGGCTGTTATTGATCCCTTTATATCTTCTTCAAATGCAGCATAAGCAGCATCGAAGGTATAGGATTGCAGCGCTTCCTCCCGGGTCATGCATTGTTCGGGATAAAATGATCCGCCATGGGTCAGGTTGCGTGTTACGGCTGCATAAAAATTGGCGAAAGGGTTAATATCTTCCACCGGGGCATCGGTACCGTTCGCGATGATAGCTCCCGATTCAAGCAAAGAACGCCAGATGTAGGCTCCCTGTTTACTTCTTTCAGGGCCCAATCGCTTTGGGACCCAGGGTCCATCTGATGTAGCATGAACACTCTGCATTGCCGCGACTACACCCAGGCGGGCAAAGCGTGGTACATCATCGGGATGTAAATGCTGGGCATGCTCGATTCGCCAGCGCAGATCTTTTTGGTCAGGATGCTGCCTGAAAACGGATTCATAAATATCGAGTGTTTCGCGGTTGCCACGATCACCAATGGCGTGGGTGCACAGCTGTAAGTCATTTTCTATGGCGATCCCGGCTGTTTCGCGTAATGTGTTCAGGTCAATTGTGTTTAGTCCGGTGCTGGCAGGAAGATCAGTATATGGTTCAAGCAGCCAGGCACCGTGCGCGCCCAGGGCGCCATCCATAAAGCGTTTAATGGCCCTGACCGTTAACCTGTGGTCACCATAATTAATAAGCCTGTAGCCGGGCATGTGGGCGTGAATCTGGTTGTTATCAGCTCCGATCATTACCCATAACCGAATCGATAATTTATTCTGATCCACCATCTGCTTAAAAAAATCTATTTCGGCAAATGATGCACCTGCATCATGGAAACCGGTAATTCCATTTTGCAGGCAGGCAGCCACAGCCAGCTCAAATGCCTTGATTTCATTTATTTTTTTCACACTATCCGGTTGATCCTGAAGATATTGCCGGTAGTGACTGTAGATTAAATTATCAGCATTTTCCAGGAATACCCCTGATGGCTCGCTGTTTGGTTTACGTAATATTGTACCACCGGGTGGATCCGGAGTTTCTTTTGTGATGCCGGCAAGTTTCATCGCAGCATTGTTAGTGACGATAGCATGACCGCTGGCATGGGTTAAATAAACCGGGTTGTTTGGTGCAACACGACTGAGCAAATCATGAACCGGGTACCCTTCAACATGCTCACCGGGAATTTCTTGCCATTTTTCCTGATGCCAACCGCGACCGATGATCCAGATTCCGGGCTTGGTTTGTTTTACTGCATCGGCCACCCGGTTTACAATATCATTCCAGTTTTTAGCTCCGGCCAATTCCAGATTCATTTTGGCATAACCGAGACTCATAAAATGAGCATGACCATCGATCAGGCCCGGAATGGTAAGATGTTCCTCCAGATCCATGATGCGTGTTTTAGGGCCGGCCAGCCTTTTTATTTCATCGTTATTACCCACTTTTAGAATCATGTCTTTACTGACGGCAACGGCCTCGGCCTGAGGCAGATTCGTGTCAACGGTTACCACTTTCCCATTCAGCAGAATCAGGTCGGCAAAATTTTGTGTTGTACAGGCCTCAAATAAAAATACGATAAAGAGTGCTAATAAATATTGCTTCATTATTCAGCTCCAATTAGTGTTCACTTAATATATAAATTTTGTCTCAGTGTCTGGCATAAAATAATTGTAAAAATTTTGCCACTCTCTTACTCCAGGCAGTTTCATTATGGTCTGCATTTATTACCCGACACCAGCTATAGTTAAGTTTCATCTGATCGAGTATTCGCAGCATCTGGTCTATGCCAGGTTGTAATTCGGCGTCAATTCCTAATTCTCCGTTATCGATATAAATCTGTATATTCTGTAAGGGAGGTGGGGATTGTTTAACATACGTCAGATAGTCAACATAATCAATTTTGAAAGGGACAGATAAACAGGCTGCTTTGGAAAAAATCCCGGAATGTTCCCAGAGTAACATAAATGCGATAAGTGCACCCAGTGACGAGCCGGCGGTTGCCGTAAACTCACGTCCGGGCAGAGTCCGGTAATTACTGTCAATTAATGGTTTAACAACCCCCACGATATATTTCATGTAATTCCTGCCGGTATCGCTATGCGTATATTCATGCCGCCGGTCAATTGTATTATAGATTCCGACAATGATCAGCGGCTCAATTAATTCTGCCCGGATCAGGCTATCCGCTGTTTCATCAACCTGCCATTCTAAACCGAAGGCGCTGGTAAGGGGATCAAAAATATTCTGCCCATCATGCATATATAGCACAGGATAACGCCGCTCGTAGTCTGCTTCGTATCCGGGAGGAAGCCACACCGACAGATTGCGTGGTTTTAGGTTAAATCCGGAAATACTGTCGTGATGAATAATTTTACCTCTGATGTAGGCTGTTTCCGGAAATGGTATTTTATCACGCCAGGAAGGGATATGAAACCGTACCAGGGTATCCCGACTGGCCAGTAAGGCATGATTCGGTGGAATTTTATAATCCTGATAGACAGCCTCCTTTGCCCATGAGCCCCGGGTAAATTTGAAGGCTAATTCGGTATCTTTAGCTACAGAAATCATCTTTGACCAGGTTCCGTCATTGTTAGATACCAGATTTACCGTTCCGGGATCCCATATGCCCAGCAATCTGTGATTCCCGGCAATATAAATCGTGTCCGAGGCGGAAAGATTTTCGGCTGTAACGATAATAGTAATATTCACTATATGCGATTGTATGGCAAATAGATTGAAACACCAAAGGTGTAAAATCGAAAACAGAAAAATATATTTGGCTGAATTAATCATCAGCTTATGGGTTTACGACTTAGCGGCATTGTCATGCAGCGACAGCCGCCCCCACCACGGGCCAATTCAGAACCGGCAACCGATATTACATACTTTTCATAATCAGCCAGATTTGTTTTTTGGGCTAGAATGTCCGCTGCCGGCAATATTGCCATACCACGCTTATTGAGTTCTTCCAAAGTACGGTAATTGCGATTGTAACCAAGCACGCGACCGGGACCGATTGAAAAAAAATTAGTACCGCTATGCCATTGTTCCCGTTCCTGAATCCAATCGTCGGTTTTTCCACCGCAAAGGGCCAGCTGACCCTCAAAACCGAGTTTTTGTAATACCGCAGGAATGTTTTTCTCCTCGCGAATAGATTCAACTTGTCCGTTATCCAGTATTATATGTACGGTCTGATAGTCGTACTGATTTAGAATAATTGGCTCATAAATCATGTACAAATCAAGATCGATTACGGTAAACACCATATCGAGATGAATAAAAGACTCAGGTTTAAGCGGCAATTGTTGTACTATAATATGCTTCCGGGATTTATTTTTACGCAGATGATCAATAACAAAATCCACTCCCTGGCTCGTAGTACGGGCACCAATGCCGATTAATATAATATTCTCGCTAATGATCAGAAAATCACCACCTTCAAAATAAATGGGCGAAGCCTCGGCCAGATGGCTGGAAGGTACTAAAGATTTTGATCTTAGTGCCGGGTGGTGGCGAAAAATAACTTCCATGATCAGTGCTTCACGTTCACGGACCTGATTTCCCATCCGGGAAATAAAGATTTCCTGATTAAAACACATGGCTGCATCACGGGTGAAGAAAAAATTATGCAGCGGTTGCAAGGTATAGCGCTCATTACTTAGAAATTTAGTCAATGTATTCTTATTTATCGGCACTCCTTCAATGAGTTCGGCCGCCAGTCGATCAGCGGGCAGGTTCAGAAAATAATCTTCGAGGCACTCGATATGTTCATTCTGGCAGATCTGTGACAACAGGTCTTTTCGTGCCCCCGGTGCCTCAAGAGTCTCGGTAAGCAGTGTCTTGATTTCGTAAGTTTGAGTTATGAGCTTAAGGATTGATTTGAATTCATGATACTCGGAATTTACAACAGCGAGATTTAAAATATCGCTGTAAAGGGCACGTTCTGCACTCAACGGGGTCATATTTTCAACTTCCGGGCCGGGTGTGTGTATTATGACAGATGTCAGTTCACCAATTTCAGATTGTATATTTATGTCATGCATTTTTCACCTTAATTGATCATATTCGGGTACTTTTTATAGCAAATAAAATTTAATATTATCTTTATTACAGGGCAATTACAAGCTGCACCCAGCCGGGAAACTAAAGTGCGCGACTACAATTAGGTAAATAAATTAAAGAATTTATCAGCAAAGTTTCATATAATTGGAAATATTAATTGACAGCAATTTGCTGATTATATTTACGGAAGCTGAAAATGAAGCCTTTTTTAGAGATGACGTATTCCGATTATGCGGATTTGGGCCTTAAGGCCGGTTTAGAAATACATCAACAGCTAAATACCGAGAAAAAATTATTCTGCCGGTGTCCGGCAGGTCATTACAGTCAAACATTTGATGCCGAGATTTTGCGCCACATGCGTCCTACGCTCTCCGAATTAGGAGAGTATGATGGAACGGCACTCATGGAGTTCAAGACAAAAAAGGAGATAATTTATCAGATTAACCATAAAACCGTATGTACATATGAAATGGATGATACCCCTCCATTTGAAATTAACCAGCAGGCATTGGATATCGCCCTCGAGACAGCTATTCTTTTAAATTACAAATTGGTTGACGAGATCCACATAGCGCGAAAGCAATACCTGGATGGTAGTATTCCGACCGGTTTCCAAAGGACAACCATCGTCGGCATTGATGGTTGGATTCCGTTCAAAGAAAAGAGGATAGGATTAATTCAATTGGGATTAGAAGAAGATGCCTGCCGTGAAGTATCTGATTTTGGCCATCAGAGAGTGTTTCTCACCGATCGGCTCGGAATGCCATTGATTGAAATGGTTACCCGGCCTGAAATGCAAACGCCACAGGAAGTTGCTGAAGTAGCCAATCGGTTGCGCTGGCTGATACGCAGTACAGGCAAGGTACGTACCGGCATCGGAGCTGCCCGACAGGACGTAAATGTCAGCATAACAGGTGGTACCCGTGTTGAGATTAAGGGTGTATACCGAATACCATTGATTCCGATGCTTGTTTATAATGAAGCACACCGGCAAAACGCGTTGCTTAAGATTAAAGACGAGCTGCTCAAGCGCGGTATAACGGAGAAAACATTCAGAGCATTCAACGAGGATGTAACAAACCTTTTGGTCAACAGCACTTGGGATCCAATCCGTCTTGCTCTTAAACGAAGAGAAGAAATTCACTGTGTCCGATTACAAAATTACTCTGGTATTCTCAGTTACCCCACACAGACAGGTAAGGTTTTTTCCCGTGAGATTTCCGATCGGGTTCGTGTGATAGCCTGTCTGAGTCACTTACCGAATATTTTAACGTCGGAGAATACAGAGGAAACAATTGACAGCTACCTTTGGGAAAAAATACGTAAAACGATGAATACGACATCGCGAGATTCTTTAATTCTGGTTTGGGGCAGTGCTGAAGATGTGCGCTTAGCGGTTAAGGAGATTATGATCCGAGCGCGGGAGGCCACTCAGGGGGTGCCAAATGAAACCCGACAGGCCCTGGCAGACGGTACCAACGGTTTTGAACGCATCTTACCCGGTCCCGACCGTATGTACCCTGACACCGATCTTCCTCCACTCGAAATAGATGGTAACCGCCTGAAAAAAATCGAAAAAATTGTACCGGAGCACCTGTGGACAAGAATAGACAAATATAAAGCATGGAACGTACCGAAGCATCTGTGGATTAGCATCGGTATATCTCCGCAGGCTGACCTCTTCGAACAAATAATAAACGGGACGAACATTAAACCGGGGCAAATTGTGCGCCTCATGTTCGAAGCAAGACGTAACTGGCAGCGGAAAAACCTGGAGGTCAAAAAATTGGGGTCTGCGCAGTGGCACCTTTTATTTAGTTTTGCGGATGAACATGAAGCCCTCATTGAAGCTGCAATCCCCTTGCTGGAAAAGTATTTGCTTTCAAATGAACGGAATCTTGAAAAATACTTAAAAAAATTTTTAGCCAAATCCCGAAGCGAGCAAAAACTAAATGCGGACATTACATCTGAATTAAATAAAATACCTGAGAATCTGGAATATTCACAATATCATAAATACTTAATGGGCAGGCTTATGCCGCTATACCGCGGATATGTCAGGGGCGAAAGGGTAAGTACCGTACTTGCAGATTTTCTTAATGAATCAGCCCCAATAAAACAGGGTTGATGTAGATCGGAATTTAATTTAAAACAGAGGATTTTGATGAGTGAAACTCATAAAGGGTACCGTGATCCTGCCCGGTCAGTATTGAGCAAAAATAAGGTCAGAGTGTGGAGTGATGTCGAGATGACTACTTCACGAGGTCTCTTTAAAGGTATTATATTACCACGATCAGAAACCGCGGATGCAAACCATATAGTACTTAAACTGGCCAATGGTTATAATATTGGTATCGATGTTAAACATATCACGAAGATAATTGAGACGAGTCACAAAGAAGCACATTATAAAATTCCGGAGAAGGATTTCCCTTACGATCCAGGCAAACCTAAGGTGAAATTACTTGGAACAGGAGGAACGATTGCCAGCAGACTTGATTATCGGACCGGAGCTGTGATTCCGGCCTTTTCTCCAGGCGAATTATATGGTTCGGTTCCCGAGCTTGCCGATATATGTAACCTGGAGACTGAAAAATTATTTGGTGTTTTCAGTGAAAATATGGGTCCGGAGCAATGGATTCGTACCGCCGAAGCGATTGGTGATGAAATCGCGAAGGGCATTGATGGGATTGTGATCGGACATGGTACCGATGTGATGCACCATACGGCGGCGATTCTTTCCTTTATGGTTCAGGATTCACCGGTGCCGATTGTCATGGTGGGATCGCAACGATCATCAGACCGGCCTTCATCAGACGCTGCGCTGAATCTGATTCATGCTGTGAAAGCTGCGGCAGAAAGCGATATAGCTGAAGTAATTGTAAGCATGTTCGGACCTACCTCGGATCAATATGGCTTACTGCATCGTGGAACCCGTGTGCGAAAAATGCACTCCAGTTACCGGTCTACATTCCGGACAATTGGTGATATCCCACTGGCGATGATTGACCAGGAAAAAATTGAACTATTGCGTAATGATTATAAACGACGCAGGGCCGATCGTATGGTTAAGGTTAATACTGCCTTTGAACAAAAAGTCT
>Ga0209536_100009333_pt1 | contig 14595 bp, 12 predicted proteins | sample DeeMarSeWOR28_12_FD_187461 | JGI IMG/M metagenome (GOLD analysis project Ga0209536, IMG submission 187461) | Marine sediment microbial communities from White Oak River estuary, North Carolina - WOR-2-8_12 (SPAdes) (version 2) | ecosystem: Environmental > Aquatic > Marine > Intertidal zone >...
CCGGAAGTTTTTACAAGGCTGACAATATTTGATGATGTGCTAAAATATTTCGTAGTCAATAACAGGGCCCTTAAAACAATTATATTACGGGCCTGACACCTGTTGGCCGAAAGTTTTTCGAAATCTCATTTCGTTCCCTATAGGAGAGGCCGACAAAACTTGCTGCAAGATAGTGCAGAATATTTCAGTGTATACTTACACTGAAAACCAGTAGAAATACGAGGTAGCTACCCTAGCAAAGTTGTTTGCAAAAAACAAGATTTTTGCAATTGAACTCGGTACAATATAAGACTTTTTTAAGCTGATTGAGAGAAAAAAATGACGCAAGCCGGATACCTTGTCCTCCATAAGCAGGGGGAATTGGCCGACCGCATTGCAGAAGCCCGGAAAAGGCTGTCACCGTGCACGGTATGTCCCCGGCAATGCAAAGTTGACAGGCTTGCAGATGAAAAAGGGATCTGCCGGACCGGGGCTAAGGCGGTTGTTTCCAGCTATGCCCCCCATTTTGGCGAAGAAGCCCCCCTGGTTGGATCCGGCGGGTCGGGGACAATATTTTTTACCCATTGCAATCTTCTCTGCGTCTTCTGTCAGAATTACGAGATCAGCCACCTCGGGCAGGGGGTTGAAACAGATGAGGGTCAGCTTTCATCAATGATGGTGAGCCTGCAGCGCCAGGGTTGTCACAATATAAATTTTGTCACTCCGTCCCATGTGGTCCCCCAGATCATTGCTGCCCTGCCAAAAGCCGTTGAAAAGGGGCTGACGGTGCCGCTGGTGTATAACTCCAGCGGCTATGATTCTGTTGAAACCCTGCGGCTGCTTGAAGGTATATTTGATATTTACATGCCGGATTTCAAGTTCTGGACAAGGGAGTCGGGAAAGCGTTTCGCCAAGGCCCCGGACTATAGGCATGTGGCCCAGAAGGCCATTCTGGAAATGCGCCGGCAGGTTGGCGACCTTGTTATGGACGAAGAGGGGGTGGCGGTGAGAGGGCTTCTGGTCAGGCATCTTGTCATGCCCGGAGGACTGGATGAGACCAGGGAGATACTGTGCTTTCTGGCCAGGGATGTCTCGGCTGACACCTATGTCAACGTGATGGATCAGTATCGGCCCTGCGGCAAGGCGCGTCAGTATCCGCCCATTGACCGGAGGCTGACAAACGAAGAATTCCGTGAGGCCCTCAAATTAGCCGGAGAAGCAGGCCTGCACAGGCTTGATGAAAAAGACTGGGCCATGGTGCTGAAGAAACTTTTTTAACAGGTAGTATAAGGACAACTTTAAATCTCTAACTTATTCCATCGGCATAATTGGTTGGGCCAGCTATATTATGCATGTAGTTTAGAGATGGATTAAGAGGAGTACATTTATAGTATGGCATATTCACTTAAAGTCATTATTCGTTCATTTCTTTGTCGGAAAATAAACTACTTCCGACGATTGACAGCTTGCACAAAGAAACGAACCAACATTATGTGCTACGTAAACTCAAACTTTTTGTTGAAGCAATCAGGAAGTTTATTTCCCCCATACCGTCAGCAGTATTGTATGCTGACAAAAAAGTGCAGCCAATCACTTGGCCTTCGGCTGCCCTGCGCTGCTCGCAAAAAACAGGCGACATCGGAAAGTCGTTTCACTCCGCCGAGTCGCTGATCTGTTTTTTTGCTGTACTGCTCGGCTGCGTGAAATGGCATTAATAAATTTTTGCAGAAAACAAAACAAAGACCCATTGAGGGTCAACCTAATAATCCCCCCTTTTTTATATTTTCCCCATTGGCAGCTTGACACCATTATCATATTGGGCTATATAGTCTGTTTCGTTTTTTATCCCTATAACTGCTGCTTCCGCAAGGAAGGATTGAATTATAACCGTATTTGTTGAAAGTAATATATTGAGGAGGAATTTGAGTTGGCTAATCATAAGTCTGCATTGAAAAGAAACCGGCAGAGTCTCGTGCGCCGTGACCGCAACAGAATGAACCGGACAAAGGTTAAAACCGTGGTTAAGAAAATAGATGCCGCTATCGAAGTCGAAGGTTCTGTGGAAAAGGCCCGGGAGGCACTTGTTGCAGCTGTACCCATAATTGAACGTGCTGCCGTCAAAGGAGCATTTCACAAGAAAACCGCAGCCAGAAAGGTGTCAAGGCTCACCAGGAAAGTGAACAATTTTGTCAAAAGCAAGGAGTCTGCTGCCTGATATGGTTTGAGGCTTTGGGTCGCCCGGTAAGCTGAAGTGATAACAGGAAATAAGAGCCATGGGATTTTTCTATTCCCATGGCTCTTTTTGTTTAGTATCAACAGGAGACAGAGTTAAAGTTTTCCTCCGAAATACAAGTGCCCATGCATAGACCCGATCTTGAAACATTCAGAAACCTGGCAGGCGAAGCCGGCCTTGTCCCAGTCTCTCGGGAAATAGTGGCTGATCTTGATACGCCGCTGACTATTTTTGCCAAGGTGGCTGCCTTCGATTCCCATGCCTTTCTGTTTGAAAGCCTGGAGGGCGGCGAAAAATGGGGCAGGTATTCGTTCATAGGTTTTGATCCCCTGATGACCTTTTCCAGTTTTCGGGAACGCATGGAGATCAAAAAGAACGGCACTTCTGAAGTCCGCAGCGGCAACCCGCTGCAGGAACTGCGCAACCTGCTCGCCTCTTTCCGGGCCCACCAGTCGGAACATCTGCCCCGTTTCTTCGGAGGGCTGGTGGGGTATCTCGGCTATGACATGGTCAGGTTCATGGAGCGGCTGCCGGATACGCATGTTCCCCTTGATCTGCCTGACAGCTCTTTTATGGTGCCCAAAACCGTCCTCATCCATGACAGCTTCAAACAGAAGCTCCATATTGTCAACTGTGTTGAAATCAGGGAAGGCGATGATTATGAAGAACTATACAACGGGGCATGCCGCCGCATAGATGAAGTGGCCGCCCGCCTGAAACAACCCCTGCCGTACGAATTTGTAGAAAGCCCTTCAGGAGTCCATGAGCACCGGTTTGCTGCCAACATGGATGAGAGGAGTTTTAAAAACATGGTTGAGGCAGCCAAGGAATATATCCTGGCAGGTGATATTATCCAGGTTGTCCTGTCGCAGCGGTTCCATGCCAAAACCAAACTGTCGCCCTTTGCCCTTTACCGTGCCCTGCGGCACATCAATCCCAGCCCGTACCTGTTCTACCTGCAGCTTGGGAATGTCATCCAGATAGGATCGTCGCCTGAAATCTTGGTCAGGCTTGAAAATAATGAAATAGAATTGCGGCCCATCGCCGGAACGCGGCATCGGGGTACGACTGAAGCGGAAGACAGGGAGCTGGAAGAGGAACTTCTGGCTGATCCCAAGGAAAGAGCCGAGCATCTCATGCTTGTTGACCTGGGAAGAAATGATGCCGGCCGTGTTGCCAGGCCCGGCTCTGTGGAAGTGCGCGATCTTCTGGTTATCGAACGTTACAGCCATGTCATGCACATAGTTTCCGGCGTGCACGGGCTGCTGGCTGATGACAAGGATCAGTTTGATGTCATGTCAGCCTGTTTCCCGGCCGGCACGGTGAGCGGTGCCCCTAAAATCAGGGCCATGGAGATAATTGAGGAACTTGAACCGGAACGGCGCGGGCCCTATGCCGGAGCTGTTGGGTATTTCGGCTTTTCCGGCAATATGGATTTCTGTATTACCATACGCACCTTTGTCATGCGGGATGATGATTTGTGGATACAGGCCGGGGCCGGGATCGTGGCGGATTCGGATCCTGAAAAAGAATTTGAGGAAACACTGAATAAGGCCAGGGGGTTGAGGCATGCGGTTGAACTGGCTGAGAAAGGGCTTTAGGGATGATTGTCATAATCGATAACTACGATTCCTTTACGTATAATATTGTACAGACCATCGGCGGCCTTGGGGCTGATGTCAGAGTGTTCAGGAATGATGCGGTTGATGTTTCCTTTATCGAGGGATTGAATCCTGACCGGCTTCTGATCTCGCCGGGGCCCTGCACTCCGTCCAAGGCAGGGATATCCATTGAGGCTATCCGTTATTTTGCCGGCAGGGTACCAATTCTCGGCGTCTGCCTTGGCCATCAGTCCATCGGTGAGGCTTTTGGCGGCGAGACCATACGTGCTGCAAGGCTTATGCATGGCAAGACCAGTCCTGTCAGCCACGATGGGAAGGGCGTATTCACAAATCTGCCGAATCCTTTTGAAGCCATGCGCTACCACTCCCTGGTAGTCAGCGAGGCGACCCTGCCCGCGTGTCTGGAGATTACGGCAAAGACCGACCAGGGGGAACTCATGGGATTGCGGCACAGGGAACTGCCGATAGAAGGGGTCCAGTTCCATCCTGAATCCATCATGACTCCTGACGGCGTTCAACTGTTGAAAAATTTTCTTGCTGTTGATTATGAGAGCCTGCTGCGCTGAATGCTTTTCAAATATACCGAATCTACTGCGTCATCGGTTGCTTCGCATACTCCAGTATGGCGAAGCAGCCTCTTTCTTGTATCTCCGGTATATTTGAAAAGCATTCAGTTTATATAGAAACAATTACTTTTTAAGAAAATATTTTGATGAAAGAGGGAAATGATGATCAGGGAAGCCATAGGTCGGGTGATTGAAGGAAAGGATCTTGATGAAAAAAAGATGGTCGGGGTAATGAACGAGATAATGAGCGGGGAGGCAACCCCGGCCCAGATCGGTTCTTTTATTACGGCCTTGAGAATGAAGGGCGAGACCATTGAGGAAATCAGTGGGGCAGCCATGGTCATGCGTGAAAAGGCAACCAGGATTGACACCGGTGTGGCTGTTGACAAAGGTGAGATCCTGGTTGATACCTGCGGCACAGGCGGGGACAGTTCAGGCACCTTCAATGTTTCAACTGCTACGGCTTTTGTTGTGGCGGCTGCAGGCATTCCGGTTGCCAAGCATGGCAACAGGTCCGTTTCTTCCCATTGCGGCAGCGCGGATGTGCTTGAGGCGCTGGGGGTGAACCTTGACCTGACGCCGGAGCAGGTGGGAAAATGCGTTAAGGAGATCGGCATAGGTTTCTTGTTTGCTCCCATGCTGCATGGTGCCATGAAATATGCCATCGGGCCGCGCCGGGAAATCGGGATCAGGACTATTTTCAACATTCTTGGCCCTCTGACAAATCCTGCAGGGGCAAATGTGCAGCTGCTTGGCGTTTATTCTCCTGATCTGTGCGAAAAGCTGGCCAGGGTCCTGGGCAGGCTGGGAAGCCTGCGGGCCCTTGTTGTCTGCGGTGCAGACAATGTTGACGAATTTACCGTAACAGGAGATACCGAAGTTGCCGAACTGGCAAACGGTGAGGTGCGGACCTATACCGTTCGTCCTGAAGATACGGGCTTAAGCTGCTCAAGATTGGTCGACCTGAAAGGTGGAGCCACCCCGGAAGAGTCGGCGGCTATCCTGAGGGATGTCCTGGGGGGCCTTGAAGGCCCGCGGCAGAATATGCTTCTGCTGAACAGCGGGGCGGCCCTCTATGCGGCCGGCATTGCTCCGGGATTAAAAACCGGTGTTGAACGTGCTGCAAAGGTAATTGATTCCGGCGCTGCCCTGGCCAAGCTTGATGCCCTTGTAAAATTTTCACACAATGTCTCCTGATGAAAATCCTTGATACCATTGTGGCCCAGAAGAAACAGGAGGTTGCTCAATTAAGGGCGGAAGGCGTAGCCGGCCCGGAGCAGCCTGTGGATCCACCCCGGGGCTTTATGCAGGCCCTGACGCAATCATCTGAGATTGCAGTGATTGCTGAAGTGAAAAAGGCATCACCGTCCAAGGGTGTCATCTGTCCTGATTTCGATCCCAAGGCAATTGCAGCCAGTTATGCAGAAGGCGGTGCGGAAGCGGTTTCCGTGCTGACCGATGAAAAATTTTTTCAGGGCGCCCTTGAGTATATTCCATTGGTCCGGCATGCCGTAAAGCTTCCTGTTATCCGCAAGGATTTCATCATCCATGAACTGCAGATCAAAGAGGCCAGTAATTACGGGGCTGATGCCATTCTGCTCATTGCAGCTATTCTGGACCGGGAGCAGATCAGGGATTACCTGCAGATGAGTGCGGAACTGCTCATGGATGTTCTCGTTGAGGTGCACGATGAGAAGGAGCTGGAAAAAGCACTTGCGGCCGGAAGCAGCTTGATCGGCATAAACAATCGCGATCTCAGGGATTTTACGGTCAACCTGCATACAACAATACGATTGCGGAAGGAAATACCAGCCGAAATTCCTGTGGTAAGCGAGTCGGGAATAAAAGACCATGCTGACATGCAAATGCTCCAGGACCACGGCGTAACCGCAGCATTGATTGGGGAAACCCTGATGCGCTCCGGAGACCGCGCAGCAGCTTTACGGCAACTGCGGGGCAGGCAATAAGCTAAAGTGGATTAGAAATGGCGTTTCGTACAAGGATCAAGATATGCGGGATTACCTGCCAGGAAGATGCCCGGGCGGCTGTGGCTGCCGGAGCCGACGGGCTCGGGTTTATTTTTGTGGAACAGAGTCCGCGGCTGGTTGAGCCGGACATGGTGCGGGCCATAGCAGGTGAACTGCCCCCGTTTGTTGACCGGGTAGGTGTATTCAGGGATGCGGAAATAGCGGTGGTCCAGGAAATAATTCAATATTGCCGTCTTTCCCTTGTACAGCTCCATGGCTCTGAATCGCCGGAATATTGCAGGGATATCTCCTGCAAGGTGATCAAATCCTTCTCCATCCGGCCCGAGTCTGACAGTGAAGAACTGGCAGCCTACGCTGATGTGGCCAGCGGCTTTCTCCTGGATACCTATCATAAGCATATGGCAGGTGGGACGGGCATGGTATTTGACTGGGAGCTTGTTGAGCAGGTAAAGCCTCCCGGTCCGGTAATACTTGCCGGCGGACTGACCCCGGAAAATGTCGGCGCGGCAATCCGGCAGGTAAAGCCGTTTGCCGTGGATGTGAGTTCAGGCGTGGAGTATCAGCCGGGTCGAAAAGACGCCGACAGGCTCAAAAGCTTTGTCCATGAAGTCCAGAAAGCGGATGAACTGGCCAGGAGGGCCGGCACCCCCTTTCTCGGCTGATCTTTTGAAAGTCGGGCTCAATGCTTGTGCATTGAGCCCTGATTTTACTCTTTCAGGTCTATTATAACAAATCGGGTATGCTGGTCACGTTTGATGAGCAGCAGGATACTTTTCTTTTCCTGGGCTGCCTGGACGGCTTTTTTGTATTGCCCGACATTTTCAACCTTCTCCCGGTTGATTTCAAGAATTATGTCGCCCCGGAGAATTCCCGCTTCCGCTGCAGCGGACCCGGAAATGATGTCTGTAATAATCAGGCCTTGTGTCTCTTCTATGCCAAGGGATTCGGCCAGTTTCGGCGTCAGCTCCTGGACTGTGATGCCAAGTTTTTTGCTGGTGCCGGTTTCGGTACCGGCGATAACCGGCTCCTCATCTTCCAGCCTGCCGATTTCAACAGTGATATTTTGTTTTTTACCGTCACGGATCAGGATAAGCTTGGCCATTTCTCCCACCGGGGTGTTTGCAACCATAGCCGGCAGCATGCTCATCTGTGAAACTTCCCTGCCGTTGTATTCAATGATTACGTCCCCTGCTTTCAGGCCTGCTTTAGCAGCCGGGCTCTCAGGTACTACCTGGCCCACAAGGGCACCGATCGGCCTTTCAAGGCCGAAATTCTCTGCAAGCTCAGGGGTGACCTGCTGGATCATTACCCCGAGCCAGCCCCTGGTTACCTTGCCGTGTTCTTTAAGCTGGGCAAAAACATTTTTGGCCATGTTGCCAGGAATTGCGAAACCGATGCCGATGTTGCCGCCCGTGCGGCTGAAAATAGCCGTGTTTACGCCGACCATCTCGCCTTTGAGGTTGAAAAGCGGGCCGCCCGAGTTGCCGGGATTGATCGAAGCATCTGTCTGGATAAAGTTGCCGTAGGACTCGTTGTTGATTGATCTGCCCTTGGCGCTGACAATGCCGGCGGTTACCGTTTTCTGCAGGCCGAATGGATTGCCAATGGCCAGCACCCATTCACCGACTCTCAGCTTGTCTGAGTCGCCGAAGGTAACGGCAGGCAGGTCCGCCTTGGGCTCAATTTTTATCAAGGCGACGTCACTTTTGGGGTCGCGCCCTACAACAGTGGCTTGGTATTCCTCGAAGGTGTGCAGCGTGACATTTATTTCATCCGCATCCTCAACCACATGGTTATTGGTAAGAATATAGCCGTTCGCAGTGACTATGACGCCGGATCCAAGGCTTGTTCTTTTCATTTCCCGCTGGGGCGCCTGCTCCGGCATATCCGGAATGCCGAAAAAGCGCCTGAAAGGTTCAGGTATATCCATGTCATCGGGGAAAAAGAACTGGTGCGGCGATGAAGAAACCTTGACGGTCTGGGTCGTGTAGATATTGACAACCGTAGGGCTGAGTTTCTCTGCCAGGTCGGCAAAATCAGGGGGCGCTGCACCGCTGGCGCTTCGGCTTGAAAAAAGGGTAAGGGCGGCACCCATTATTAAGAGTGCTGCTGCGAGAAAAAAGTGCTTTCTGGAATGAAGTGCTTGCACCATGGTTGGTCTCCTTATTGCTGCTGCATCAAATTTTTGCCTGCATGAAACGAATTTCATTAACAATGATAATAAATCCGTGCTCAGAATTAATTAGTGATAATGATAAACATTTTATTCCTCAAGGCAAGAAGGCAAAATTACGCGGCATAATTTTTCATTACTGTGAAGTTGGCGAAGCAGGATAAGAAGATATTGCGGGAAAGTCGGGCAGGGAAATCGTTTTTCTCATGTGAACCCCCACGAATGTTCCGAATTTTAGGAAGTTTTTCCGAAACTATGGAAGATTTGTCCGAAATTTCGGAAATTATGCTCAAAAACAATCCCGCTTTTCTGCCGTTTTATTTCTAATATACTGATATTATTATCAGATTTAAAAATCAAAAATATCAGGTATGGTTTTTGCAAAAATTACAGTGATCATATTTGTTGAGCAATTAGCATAAAAAAACCATGAGAAGGTAAAAAGAAATGAAGAAAGCCATTTTAGTTCTCACTTTGCTGTTCTTGGGTTTACCGGGTATTTCCCAGGCTGTATTAATTGATTTTGACTCCCTGGCTTTAGGTTCTGTCGATGGGGTAGATCTCGGTGGGGTCACGTTTACAGGCTCAAATAATGATGCCATGATATTTTATGGCAATCAACATGATAGAGGCTACATATCTCCTGATAATACTATTTCGACGCGGAATTTCATAACAACTTCCGCCCTAACAATGACCTTTGTTCCCGGCGTTTTTTCTGTGGCTTTTTATGGGGGTGATTCAGGTGGGGATGAAGACCGATTTTTCGTTGATGTATATAGTACCTCCTCAAGCCTTCTCTCCACGATTGATACCGGTGTCTTTGGCGGGAACCCTTTAGCCGTAAATAACTTCATGGTAGATAATTATCATGTAATGATTTCCGGTCTGGGCGAGATTGGTTCGGTGGTTGTACGAGATGCTCTGGAAGCTGGAATTTTTATTGACAACGTGGAATTCTCCCAGAGCTCCTCCCATACCCCGGAACCAGCCACCATGCTCCTACTTGGCACAGGCTTAATCGGTGTTGCAGGCGCTGCAAGAAGAAGAAAAAAGAATCAGGCATAACTGTTTTTTACAACAAAGTCTTTACAGTTACGGGAAGGCCAGGATCAGAAATGATCCTGGCCTTTTTTATTTTATAATTGAAGTTTCCTGCTCTTTGAACTCCAGGATGCTTCTTGCAATGTCTACATATCTATTGGACACGTGAACTGTCGTCCTAATAGTCATTACTGCCCAACTTTCTAGAATCACAAGTTTTTTTTGAATTAATGCATTATTCTGTTCCTGTTACCCCTCCTCTTAACCAGGTTGCTAAATCTAACACACCCATTATCATCCTTCCTGTTAGCCGGGCCCTTTTAAAAAAACTTTCTGGTTTTTCGTTTTTTATCATTTTGCACATCATCTTTAGTTGAACAGTAAAACGTATTGCTCCAGTTTGATGAGAATATGCCTTGTTTTTAAAGCAGCCTTGATTTCAGGTATGGACAACAATTATGGATACCTGATGCCTGAAAAATACTGTATGTTTTCTAAAGTGGAAGGAATTGGTTGTCGCAGGCAGATAATTTAAACAGATTTTGCCACTGGGGATGGAACAAGAGAAAATAAGCTTTCAGATAGTTTTTGCTGCATCACTAATTCTACTCCTTGTAGAATTTCTGTTGGCTGGAATAATTTCCTGGACGGGCCTCCACCCTTTATTTGCAATCGGCATTGCGCGCGCTGCTGAAATTGCTGCCATGTTTTTTGTTTTTCTAAGATGGGGCAATGGTTTGGAATCAACCGGCCTTTCCCGAGAAAAGATCGGGCCGGGATTAAGGAAAGGTCTTGCCTGGTCCACGGTCTTGGGGCTTTGCGGGTTTCTGCTCTTCGGAGTTCTGCATATTGCTGGGTATAATTTTAAGGAGTTCTTCCCATCCCCTGTACAGAAAACTGCTCTCAGCCTTTTCCTGCTCTTTCTTGTCGGAGGCCTTATCAGTCCCGTGGCGGAAGAGATCTTCTTCAGGGGGATAATGTATGGCTACCTGAGAAGATGGGGCGCAATACTGGCGATTCTGGGCAGTTCGGCATTGTTTGCAATGGCGCATCTTATGACTACGGGAGTTACTTTTGTGCAGATTATCGGCGGCCTGGTTTTTGCCGTTGCCTATGAAAAAGAGAAAAACCTTATTGTGCCCATTACCATACATGTATTGGGGAATATGGTCATTTTTACTCTTACCATTCTGCTGGTCCCATGAAATATTCGGAAATGAACAGATACCTGTATGTTTGTAAAGCTGTTCTGGCGGGGTTGATTACAACCCAGGTTATAGGGACTGTACATGTGTATCTGTCCAACATTGGTTTGTACCATAGCATGCAAATGGTCAAGAACGCCGGTTACTTTCCGGTGCCCAACGAGCATTTGTGGGGAGCATTGCAGGGATTTGGGGCTGCCTTCTGGGGCGGGCTTTTCTTTGCACTGAGCATCGGCACCGGACTGTCCATAGGTGCCCTGCTTTGCGCCTGGACATGGGACCGTTTGTTTAAGCGCAGAAAAGCGGTGGTGTATATTTATCTGGCGCTATGGCTCATGGGCATTGGGGCCGTTAATGTAAACGGCTTCAGCGCCGAAGCGACAGCCTATATCATCATTGTGTGTCCGGTTGTATTTCTTGCCGCCATATTCTGGATGCCATCCGGGAAGGGGCTGGAAACTAGGCTGCATAGAATCGCCTTCCTTGGTGCGCCCGTGCTTCTCATTCTATTTTTTCTGCCCCTGGCAAAAAGATCCGTATTTCTCGATATCAGGGATATGGTTTTGCTCAACAACGCAATCGGCAGGAAAATAAACGATTTCTACTATGACTACACCCTTTATGCCGCCCAGGCGTTCAAGTCTCTGGAGCAGAAAACCCTGCGCACATGCAGACTGGCCCTGGCAGAAAATGAGTCACACCGCGACGCCATTGAAAATATTTTTCTGTCCCGGGATTATATCATTATTGCAGGTGACACCCCTGTTGACCTGTCAGTCGTGGAACAGGATGGCAGGCTCGTTTTTCTTTACGGGGGAAAGGCAATTCTCAGCACTAGCCTTCGTGAGTTTTCTGCAAACCCATCTCTCATATTTCAGCAGTTTTCCCAAAAGACAGACCGGTTCGGGCCCTTGCGGCTGCTGGCCTTAATCTCAATGGCGGTTGGAGGGCCTCTCTGCCTTTACATCATGGTGAACGGTTTGTTTTATCTGTTATTCATTTTATTCATGAAGCAGAAGAGGGCAGGATATGCAGCATCACTGCTATGCCTGCTTGCAGGCATTTTCATTGCTTTGCCGCTATACAGTCTTAAGGCGCAAAGTATGAACATAAAAAATCCAAGCGCAGCCCTGGAATCGGAGCTTTGGCAGGAACGAGTCGCCGCCTTGCGCTATATTGAAAAAAATGGCTTGGCTGATGACCATTTCTTTGCTGATACGCAAGACAGATTGGCAAGCCCTCACATAGCGGAGCGCTACTGGTATGTCCGGGCCCTCGGAAGCAGCAAAAGCCCGGCAGCACGAAAAATACTTCTTGACGCACTTGATGATACAAGCACCAATGTTGTCTGCATGGCTTTTAAAGCATTGGGAAGACTCAAGGAAAAAGCGGCAATTCAGGAAATCATAAACAGAATGGAAAAGTCTGATAAATGGTATGAGCAGTGGTATGGCTACCGTGCTCTCAAGTCTCTTGGCTGGCGTCAGACAAATGTAAGATAATCCTGTTTCCTGAAACCCGGAAGTTTCAGGTAATTTCTAAAATCCGACTGCAATTACAAAATCGGGTAAAATTTTGACAATTTTTGTCAAAATTCCAGTCCGTTGTTTCATCTTATGCCTACGCTGTTCTAAGGAAATTCCGGCCCAAATGCTTCCAGGCAATAGATTGCGCAATTCCCGCCAGTAATATTCCGCTGGCGGCCTGTTTTTTGCATATAATTATACGACGATTACATGGTGTTTGTAACCATGCAAGAAAAAGCCAAACCTGCCGCAAGTCAGGGACGGAAAGCCACGGGTTTCAATGAGACAGCCGGGTTGCCAAAAAAATCAAAAAATTTATTTACCGAGTTGCTCTGTAGGTCGGGTAGCCCGGTTTTTTTAGGCATCCTGTAATATAGAATAATAAATGAAATTTTATTCTTTAAGGTTCCTGCCATGAAGTCAAAATATTTTGCAGCCTCAATTGTTGCTGTTCTTTGTGTCGTTCTTTTTGTAGTTTTTGCAGGCAAAAGGATTGAAAAGGATACAGAACGGGAATCCAACCAGGTTGCGGTTATTGAAGAGCAGCAACCTGCAGCAGTAAATAAAGCTGTTACTTCTCCGGCAAAAACTCCTTTGGTTGCAAATCAGGCTGTTCCAGGGAATCCCTTTCCCGTTCAGGAACAAACAGCAGAAAGAGAAAAAACTGCACCCGAACCTGATCCAATAGCTGCTTTTGACAATTGGCTGGACAATTATCTGGCATCTGACAGCGCAGACCGTCAGAATTTACTGGAAAAGGGTATGACCCTGGCCGAATCCCGCAAGCCTGTCATGGCCCTCCTCATCCAGGCAGACCCGGAATCGGCCCTCAGAAGCGCTATATCATATTATGAATACGAACTGCTGCCGGATGCGTTGCGGGCCCATGTTGAGATGCCTTTCACCCGTCGAGTCAACGTTATTCTCATACCGGACCATACCGGCAGCGGATCAGGTCCCACCGCATTCATGGAGACAACGGAAGGCGGCTACAGGCACCGGCGGCTGTTTCTTTACGGGCAGCGGCAAAACATCTTGAGCAAGAACGGTATTGCCGCCCAGGGGATCATTCTGGACGACAAAGCCGCTGTTTATGACCGAGCCCTGCAGGTAATCACAGATGCTGAAAATCTGGCCTGGGCCGCAGAGAACCTGCCGGAGGCAAACAGGGACGCGACAAGGGATTACTTCACCGGTGAAGTAATCAACAATGTGCCTGTTGTCGCCGTAGCCGGCGGACGCTCTTTCTATTTTGCAGATGAAAAAAATGTCCGGTTACTCAACAAAAAACTTGCTGAAATGGAGAATCAAATCGGTCCTGACATCGGCTCGCAGATATTATTTGTCAGCGAGATGGCAGCCGGCGGAGGGGATGATGTGCCCATGGAAATCCTGCTGCAGGATTTTACAGTTGCCGCCAGCACCTGGACAGAAACACCCAAGGCGGTCTTTTTCATCCGCATCGATTTTTCCGATCTGCCCGGTGCATCGGTGAGTAAGGCCGACCTGCTGGCTAAATTGAACGGGAGTGTCACGGATACAATTGATGAGTATTCCTATGGCAAAACATGGCTTACAGCAGACGCGAGTGATGCTGTGGTGCGGGTCCCGCAGGTGAGCAGTGATTATCTCCCCGGCAGTAACTATTATGATCTTCTCGATGATGCCAAGATCGCTTTTAATCTTTTGGGTACGGGCATTGACCTGACAGATTATGATGTCGTCGGTGTGCACTTTGCTGATATCGGTTATCCCTGGGGAGGGCTTTCCAGTATCGGTGCAGGGAACATGTGGATTCAGAATACTTTGTCAACAAGTTTGCTGGTGCATGAGTTCGGCCATAACTACGGCCTGCGGCACGCTAATTACTGGGATACGGGGGGCACATCCGTTGTTGGTGCCGGTTCGAGTGTTGAGTATGGCGATATTTTTGACAATATGGGCAGTGCTGGTATTGAGGGGCATTTCAATATGTTTGGAAAGGCCCTGCTGAACTGGCTGACCGGCTCCCAGGTTGCCGATGTATCCGGTTCAGGCACTTACCGCGTGTATCGCTTTGATCATTATAATGCCAGCGGCCTGAACCAGCAGGCCCTGAAGATTGATAAAGGTGGTGGTGACTATTACTGGCTCGGCTATCGACTGAATTTCACCAGTAACAACTGGCTGCAAAACGGTGCGCATATTATCTGGGAAAAGGCAGGTTTCTTCCCGACCTGGCTTATAGACACAACCCCGGGCTCGGCAGACGGTAAAAAC
>Ga0209536_100009334_pt1 | contig 14594 bp, 11 predicted proteins | sample DeeMarSeWOR28_12_FD_187461 | JGI IMG/M metagenome (GOLD analysis project Ga0209536, IMG submission 187461) | Marine sediment microbial communities from White Oak River estuary, North Carolina - WOR-2-8_12 (SPAdes) (version 2) | ecosystem: Environmental > Aquatic > Marine > Intertidal zone >...
TTCCTCCGGATTGGGGTGCCGCTGCTTCTAATCATGTGGGTGACGCTTTCCTTCTTGCTTCCGACCCTTTACGGTATTAACTAATTGCGGCAATTCTAAAATAATCCTGCGCCACGGAAACCGCAAGCCGCGCCACCCAATCCCTGATTGACAGGTTACCCCACAAGTTGGATGGCGGCTATGCATCTCAAATACGCCGTTTTTGCCCATATCAGCCGGGAATCTAATTTAAATTGCCCACCCCACAATTATGGATATCGTCTCCACGCCACCCCTATAATCATATACGCGCGCTTGCAATCCAAACACGACGCCTTCTTATTTTATAATGCCCTGCCGATGAACCGTTACGTTGGGAACGATATCCACTAGAAATAAGATTTGACCCACGGCAGCACAATGTAGTACGATTTTTTTGTTATCTATTTCATTTTCCCGTCATACAAACCGCGTTTTGATGAAATCCATTAAGGCATGATACCTTATGCCCCATGTCTCTGATACAAATACCTGCTGCCCAGCAAGGTGACGTTAGATCGAATGGAACAGGAACGCGCATATAAAGATTTAGATCGGAGTTTCCTTTCTGTTTTCATGGGCACCATGCTCAGAAGGCCCATGATTGTGGTGCTCATATTCACAGCCGTCACGATTGCCTTTGGATGGCGTATCCCCCACATTTCATTTCGCACCTCCGTCTACGATATGGTGATAAAAAGTATGCCCGAGACCTCCCGATACAACACGTTCAAGGAAGTTTTCGGTTCCGATGAAATTATTCGACTGGTCATCAGGACGGCGGGTATATTCACGTCCCAGAATTTCAGCCTGGTGGAGGACATGTCAGAGGCTGTCACAAAGATTCCCGGCGTGAAGCGGGTTATTGGCTTGCCGGTTGTTAAAAAAGCGGTTGAGATATCCGGCAAATGGGAACTGCAAAGGTTTAGAGAGACAATTCAACCGGTTAGCCTGTTTAAAAGAAACCTCATCTCCGACGATCAAAAAACGACGATATTGACCGTCGTATTGACCGTCGATGCCGATAAGGAGCGCGTCATCCGTGATATCGAGGCCCTGATAGATAACATGCCGCAATCGGTCAGCGCTTATCAGATCGGCATGCCGCTCGTGTCGCAGGCCATGGCCCGGTATACAGAAAAGGACTTCAGACATCTGCCGCCCTTGACCCTTTTGCTGGTTGCCGTGCTGCTCTGGTTTATTTTTCGCAATATAGCACTCATCATCTTGATTTTAGGGACGGTCGTATCGGCATTGATCTGGACCATCGGTTTGATGGGATGGTTGGAGATGCCCCTGTCCATGATGACCATGGTCGTTCCGGTTTTTTTGATCGCCGTGGGGACCGCTTACTGCATGCATGTCGTCTCGACCTATTTGACCTGTGTTCACCATGCCGGATCACGCCGCCAGGCAGTATTGGAGTCCTACCGGAGAATTTTTTTACCCACCATCCTGACAGTCTTGACCACTGTATTGGGCCTGACCTCCCTTCTGGTCAACCGCATACCTGCCATAAACGAGTTCGCCCTGCTTTCATGTTTTGGTTTATTCAGTCTCCTCGTCGTCCTGCTGACGGCTTTTCCGGCCATCCTTGTGCTGGTACCCCGGCCCAAATTGCCAATCACTCAGCAGACCAGGGGCAAAGATCGCTTCGATCAGTTTCTCGATCTCATCGTGCGGCTCCACCTGAAACATCGCAAGATTATCCTGATTTGCATCGGGGTTATGGTGCTGCTGGGCATCTCCGGGGTGTATTTCATGCGTGTTGAGACCAATCCAATCGGTTTTTTCAAAGCTCACACAACCATCAGCAAACACTTTCACGATATCTACCAGGACCTTTCCGGCAGCTTTCCCATCAATGTCGTCATGGATGGCGGTAAGGATGATTTTTTTGAAAATCCGCAAAATATTGCCTTTATTCCGAAGCTGCAACGCTATCTGGAAACACTTCCGGGGGTCGACAAAACGGTCTCCTTCGCCGACTACATGCAACTGGTCAACTACGCCACGAATCGCTACAATCCCGATTACTACAAGCTTCCGGAAGAAGATTTTGAAGTTCGCATGCTGCTCAACAGTTATGAAACCATGCTGGGCGAAGACATGCTGACCCGTTTTGTGAATTCCACCTACTCCAAGGCCAATATACTGCTGCTAACGCACATCTCCAGTTCACGAGATTTTTTAGCCATCAAAGATGCCATTTTGAGCCATGTCAAAGCCGCATTTCCAGAGGTGCCGGATTGGGAGGTGACCGGCTTCGGGGTGGTCGCAGCGGCCAGCAGTCATCTGTTGACATGGGGTCAGGTAAAGAGCTTTTCGTTGACCATGGTATTTATCTTTGTGATCATGCTGATTCTTTTTCTTTCTTTCCGGGTAGGCTTGATTGCCATTCTGCCGAATGCCTTTCCAATCATCATAAACTTCGGTATAATGGGTTGGTTCGGTATTCCCCTGTCAATGGTGACAAGCCTGATCGCAAGCATTGCCATCGGATTGGCCGTTGACGATACCATCCACTATTTGTACCGGTATAACAGGGAGTTTAAAAAAGATCTGGACAAGGATCGGTCGTTAAGGGATTCTATCCTGCATGTCGGGCGGCCGATACTGTTTACGACGATCGCAATTGGCCTGGGTTTTGCGGTACTGCTTTTTTCCAGTTTCAAACCCACCGCCATATTCGGACTTTTGATGGTCATCACCATGCTGGCAGCCCTGATCGGAGATCTGCTGATCCTGCCGGCCCTGATGCTCAATGTGGAGCTTGTCACAGCCTGGGATCTGCTCAAGCTGATGCCGACGCTGAGCGGGATTTCAAACGCTGCCGCACATGAACTGAACCAACCGTTGAATGTTATAAAGATGGGCAGCGACTATTTGAAAATGATGATCCAAAAAGACAAAGCCGTAAAACCGGAGCATTTAGACCGGGTATTAGGTGAAATCGGTACGCAGGTAGATCGGGCATCCGATATTATTCGGCGGTTGATGGCCTTTGGCAACAAACCGGGGTTCAGCAGGGAACCCACCGATGTCAACAAAGCTGTTCAGGAAGCCCTGGTGCTGGTCGAAAATCAATTGAAAGTTGAGGATATCGACATCAATCTTGAGTTGGACCCTTCGTTGCCGCATATTTATGCCCATCCCACGAAAATCAGTGAAATCGTTTATAATCTCCTGGTCAATGCCTGCGAGGCAATAGCCGCGAAGAAATCAATCCAGACGGATGTTCGTGACAGCGCCCGAATCAATATCCGGACATCCAGACACGGAGAGTATGTCAGCATTTGGGTCAATGACAATGGAATCGGCATCCCGGCCCATCTGATCAACCGAATCACAGAGCCATTCTTTACAACCAAAGAAGCGGGAACCGGCCAGGGGTTGGGTTTGTGCATCAGCAAAGAAATTGTTAAAAGTTATGACGGTCGCTTAGAGGTCAAAAGCCAACAGGGACAACAAACCGAATTCATCGTGTCATTTCCTGCACATATGGAGTCGGTCAAGCAATGAGCCCATCCACCGATTCAAGAAAGGTGAAAATCGCAAATGCTTAAAGCCCTCGTAATCGATGACGAGCCATCGACGCTGTTCATGTTCAATCTTTTCCTGGAAGCTTATGGCTGCGAAGTGATAACCGCCGAAAATGCTGCCGCAGGGATTGAGAAATTTAAAAAAGAGCGGCCATCCATCGTGTTTACCGACATCAAAATGCCGGGAATGGACGGTTTGGATACGCTTAAAATGCTCAAATCGATCGACCCTGAAGTACAGGTAATCGTCATGACCGGTCACGGGGATCAGGATTTGATGCGGCAGGCCATGGAATTCAAAGCGACCGCGTTCTTGAACAAGCCGATTGATCGGGCGGCACTGGAAAAAGTGCTTGAAGAGGCGGCGGGTAACCTGCCCAAAAAGGAATGAACTTCATCAGGAAACGGCACGTGCTGGTGATAAATGCGTTTGAGGAAGGATTTGTATAATGAAAAAGACCCTTTTTTGGCTGCAATGCGGTGGTTGTGGCGGTGATACGTGGTCGATGTTTAACATCGAGTCGCCCAACCTGGCCGAGCTGTTTAAATCGTTGGATATAGAGATTCTGTGGCATCCCACCCTATCCGTAAAAAGCGGTGCAGATCAGCGGCAATTGGTCGCCGACGTGCTGTCAGGGCAACAGCCACTCGATTTCCTTTGTATTGAGGGGGCTATCATTCGTGGCCCGCGTGGTACCGGGCTGTATGACCTGGTCAACGGCAAACCCAAAAAAGATCTTGTCGCCGCACTGGCAAGACAGGCGCAATATGTGATCGCCGTCGGCACCTGCGCCAGTTTCGGTGGTTTCGGAACCGATAGTGAAATTGAAGCAACCGGCATGCAATTTTTAAAATGGGAAAAAGGCGGTTTTGTCGGGGAATCCTTTCAATCCAAAAGCGGGCAGCCCGTGATCAACCTGCCGGGATGTCCGTGCCATTACGACATCATCGGCGGGACCCTGTCCCTGGTGGTTTCCGGCACGCCACTGAAGCTGACAGAACACCATTCACCGGCGGAATGGTACAACATCATGGTTCACCAGGGCTGCACACGGAACGAGTATCATGAGTATCGCGTCGAGGATAAGGCCTTCGGCGAGAAGGGGTGCATGTTTTTTCATCTGGGTTGCCGTGGCCCGCTGGCCCACGGCCCATGCAACAAACTGCTCTGGCACCGGCGCTCCTCCAAGACACGTGTCGGCGTTCCCTGTTTTGGATGTACCCGCCCCGATTTTCCGCAGCCCTATCCTTTTTTCGAAACCCGTAATATCGAAGGAATCCCGATGGAGCTTCCTGAAGGTATCAACCGTGCACATTACATGGCCTATAAGGGAATGGCGGCGGCTGCCGCCCCGCGAAGATTGAAAACGAGAAAAACGGGCATATAGGATGAATTCTAAATGACGCGTAAAATTGAAATTTACCCATTGAATCGAGTTGAGGGTGATCTGGAAATCAGTGTTGAACTGGAAGACGACGTTGTGATCGATGCACGCAGTGCCGGGACCATGTACCGCGGGTTCGAAAACCTCATGGTGGGGCGCGCACCGCTGGACGGATTGGTCATAACGCCCCGCATCTGTGGGATTTGCAGCACTGCCCACCTGTATGCGGCCGCCAGCGCGCTGGATATGCTTTTCAATGTCGATGTTCCTCGCCAGGCTACCTGGATCAGAAGCATCACGGCAATGGCGGAAATGCTCCAAAACGACCTTCGCCACGCCTTCCTGTTGTTCATGTCCGATTTTACCGACCCCGCCTATCAAAAAGAGCCTTTGTATGCCGACATGGTCAAACGCTATGCCCCGATCGAAGGATCCTCCGTGCGCCAGACCATTGACGCAACCCGCGGCATACTGGAAATCATCTCCATACTCGGCGGGCAGTGGCCGCACTCCTCATTTATGGTGCCCGGCGGCGTCGTGTCCATGCCCAGCAACAATGAACTGAACCGCTGTGCCTACCTGCTGAATAATTTTAAGCAGTGGTACGAACGTCAGGTATTGGGCTGCAACCTGGAAAGATGGCACGCTGTTCAGACAAAGGCCGATCTGGTTGCCTGGCTCAAGGAAAGTGAAGCGCATTTTAACAGCGACCTCGGGTTTTACATCCGTTTTGCAACCAAAACAGGACTGCACCGCATCGGCAAAGGACACGGCAACTTCATCAGCTTCGGGATGCCCGGCCTGGCGGCGAAGCCGGAAACAGCGGCGAAGGCCGGTCAGATTCTTTTAACTGCTGGCGGCTTTTATGCGGACAATCAACTATGGCCCATGGAGCAGGAGAATATTACCGAGGACGTTTCGCACGCATGGTTTGCCGGCACTGACACCAGTCAGCATCCCTATCACGGACAGAGTTCACCTTATGCCACGGGAAGTGAGGACCTGAGATATTCCTGGGCGAAAGCGCCTCGCTACAAGGCAATACCTGCTGAAACCGGCCCGTTATCCGAAATGGTCATTTCTTCGAGTCCGCTGTTTAGCGATTTTATGCAGGTCGACGGTCCCAGCGCCTTTCTTAGAGAGTTGGCCAGGCTTGTGCGGGCGGCCAGCATCATCCCTGCTGTTGAAGGTTGTATCGAAAACGCCATGTCGACACCGGGTCGGTACTACACAAGCCACGGTGAATTGGAAAATCAACAGGGACACGGCTTGATTGAAGCACCCCGGGGAGGACTGGGGCACTGGGTCAACATCAAAGACGATAAAATCCTATCTTACCAGATCATAACGCCGACCGCATGGAATGCCTCACCCCGGGACGCCGAGGGCATCCGGGGGCCTATGGAGGAGGCCCTGATTGGGACACGGGTCAAAAATCCTGAAAACCCGCTGGAAATTCATCATGTTGTCCGATCGTTCGATCCGTGTCTGGTGTGCACCGTTCATGCGATTGATTTGAGGTGACCTTTATGAGCAACCTGGCCATGTTATCAACAAGAGCCCAAGATACGGTAACCGGGTTTTATGAAGAGCTGCTGAGAGAAAACGAGCTGTTACGGCAGGAGATTCGCGAAGCCCGCAAAGCAGCTGAACTTACAGCTGACCTGGTCGTCAAGCAGTTTGAAGAAACGGAAAGGGTCTTGAACCGCTTTCAGGTAGCCAACGCCATGCGCAAAACCGTACTGGACTCGGCCACCCAGATATCGATCATCGCCACAAATCCACAGGGAATTATCACCGTTTTCAACAAGGGTGCCGAAAACATGCTGGGGTACAACGCCGCGGAGGTCATCGACCGGCAGAGTCCGTTGATTTTTCACCTGGAGTCAGAACTTGAAATCCGCAGCCGGCAGATGCGCAAAGAGTTGGACCGTCCGGCAGCAAACCTCGACTTGTTTTTCGCTTATGGGGCCCAGGAGCCGCCGGGCTATTACGAGTGGACCTATGTTCATAAAACCGGAAGACACATCCCTGTCAGAATGTCTGTAAACCTGTTGCGCGGTCCCCATAGTTCGGTCGAAGGATTCCTTTGTATCGCCCTGGATGTCAGTGAAAAAAAGCGGTCGGAAAAAGCGCTCATGGAAAGCGAGCGCAAGTATCGTCTGCTCGTCCGCAACCTGCCGAACATCGTTTACAAATCCTACCTGAACGGGAACATAGATTTCTTTGACGACAAGATTGAAATTTTGACCGGCTATGGCCGGCAGGAATTCGATGCGCGCCAGGTGAACTGGTTTGACCTTATCCACCCCGATGATCTTGAGTACGCCAAGGATATTTTTAAAAAGGCGCTCAGAACTGACCAAATGTACATTCGCGAGTACCGCATTAAAACCAAAAACGGCAACATCGTCTGGGTGCAGGAAGGCGGGCAGATCATCTATGGTGAGGATAGCGAAGTCGAGTTTATCTCCGGGGCCTTTATGGACATCACGGAGCGCAAACTGGCTGAAAGAGCGATGCACGAATCGGAAAAGAACTATCGCTCGCTGTTCAACAGCGGGCCTGACCCCATATTTGTGCTGGACTACGATCGGTTCGAAATCCTGGACGCCAATCCCAGAGCCGAAGAAACCTACGGCTACAGCAAAGAGGAGCTCGTGGGGCGCCCCTTCTCGACTCTCGGTGCGCCCGGCAATAAACAGTTCAACGAAACAATGAAGATCGAAGTGGAGAAATCCAAAGAGCGCATGCGCGCCTGCGTGATCAGTCAAAAGGAACAGCACTTCAAAAAAGGCCATCAACCGTTTTATGTCCGCGTGATCGCCTGCCCGACGCGCTATAGCCAAGGTGAGGCCATCATCGTGGCGGTCACGGATATCACCGAAATGCTCGAAAAGGATGCCCAGCTCGCCCAGGCCAGCAAGATGACCACCCTCGGGCAGATGTCTGCCGGTATCGCCCACGAACTGAACCAGCCGCTGAATGTCATCAAAATGGGCAGCGAGTACCTGCAAATGATAATGGAACAGAACCACCACAGCCTGAAGCCGGAGCTGGTCGATGTTGCCAGAGAAGTCAGTCAGCAGGTTGATCGCGCATCCGCGATTATCAACCTGTTGCGTGAGTTCGGCCGCAAACCGGATTTCAAAAAAGAGCAGGTGAATATAAATGACATCATCCGGGCCGTTCTGGGGATCATGGGCCAGCAGCTCAAACTGTATGATATCGAACTTATTCTTGATCTTGGGGATTCCATTCCACCGGTTCTGGCACAGGCCAACCGCATGGAGCAGATATTCTTCAATCTGCTGGCCAACGCCTCCGATGCCATCCTTCAAAAACGAAAAGCCGCCGGCAAAACCTCCCCGGAACAGATCAAGATTGCTACCAGCAGAAGCCAGGACCATGTTGTCGTGACCGTTTCGGATACGGGCATCGGCATTCCCATAGAGATCAAAGAGAAAATCTTCGAACCTTTCTTTACAACCAAAGAAGTTGGCAAAGGGATGGGACTGGGGCTTTCAATACTATACGGAATTGTGAAAGAATACGGCGGCGAGATCGAAGTCGAAAGCGAACCGGGCAAGGGGACGTCCTTCAAACAAATTTTTCCGGTCGCCGTTTCGGAGGCAACTGATGGATAAGCGCCTGCCTGGAGCACTGGCCTGAGGGAAAAGGGGTCGGACCAGGGTAACTTTTTGAAATGCAGTTATATAAAGTAAGAAAATGGTCCATTATTGCCCTTAAACGGTTATTTTTAGGGCCAAAAACGACCGTTTAAGAAATAGACAAGCCTCAATCCATTCAGATTGCGGCTCATTATTTGCAAATGGTGCCGAAGGCCGGATTCAGCTCAATTGTTGATTTTATTAACAATTCTGGATACGGCGGGCCAAGCCTATTGTTTTAGAGTTCATTTTAAGTATTTTTAGTAATTTTAAATGGCCAAGCCAATATAATTAGGCTGATTTGCGGGAGCCGAATCCGACATATAGGAAATAGATGGCCGTCAAAAAATCCTAATTTTCTATCTTGCCAAAGTTCCTTTATATTCATTTAAGTTAAGGAAAATGCAGTTCATATAGTGAAAGTTTGGTGAAAGTCCTTTAATTTAGCAGATTTCGCCCGACGTTCTTACTTGTATTTAAGGGTTCACCCTTTTGAAGGATGGACCCTTTTTTTGTCCCGAAAATTGCGCGATTACTAAGGGGAACAGTTTTACGATGAGGTCAGGGGAAACGCGAGATGTGCAAGCGGGCTATTTACAGTTTCGCAGGAAACTAATTTTTGATTGGTTTTCGTTTATCACACCAAATTCAATTCATACATAATCATAATATAATCAAATCAAAATATTCTGTGATTACCGCAAACCGAAACGTCATTAAAGCAATATAACGACGGCATAACAGCGAATCGTCCGGAGAAATAGAGCCAAGTAAGTGAAAACCATTAATAATAATATTTACAATCAAATCAATGTACATTGCTGTGATAATCCAAGCCCGCCTTTGAGCTGATTCACCATCCAGTCATCAGTTTAATTCTTCATGTCACTGGGCTGAAGGTCAAACAAACTGACTCACTCGTGGTTACCAATGTTAATCGGTTGCAGTTCAACAATAAACGGTGCTGAAAGGAGTATGGAGAAATGGAAGCAAGAGTAAAGTTAGATAAATTGGCATTGTCAGCCAGGGGAAAAGGGCAAACCTACTATCGATACCAAGATGGTCTACCCAACTACCACTATGACGGATTTTTTAATCCGAATATAGATACGGTTGAAGACAGAACCGTCCTTAAATATGAGAACATTGTCAAGTTTCAACATGCAGAAAGTGGCAATAGATTGATTGTTTGTAACAAACGAATAAAGAATGCACCGAATGCCTCACCGTTGTACCTCATCTTTTATACCGATTATGATCAGAAGATATCATACAGGGATGCCTATACGGTTTCAAAACACTTCCATCAATTTCATGTCAGTCTGCGTGTATCTCAGATTCATTTGGCTACAGACCTTATTAGTGAACAAAGAATGGATCTATACCATTCTGTGATTCGTGCCATTAAACCTGGCTTTAAGAGGAAACCTTCCAAAATATATGATACCAGCGTGTATTTTGGCAAAGCCGTCTCATCCAATGCCCTCATCGTTTACGACAAGCTTGTGGAATTGGCCAATGAAAAGGGGATACATTTACCTGGGGATGTATGCCGTGTCGAAACGAGATTAAAACCTCCCAAGCTTTTTAATTTCGTGCAAACCATAGAGGATTTAGCGGTTCAGGATTGGTCCTTCGTTTTTCCAAAGTACTTCTCCTTTCACCAATTAAAACCAGACCTCAAAAAGGGAATGGAATCAATTGGCATTGAATGTAGAAAGCCCATATGGGATTTGCGGGATATAATGGAGGAGCGATTTGGTATCATACCATCCAACTTTTATCGTGATTATCTGATGGACCATCCTTTATTCTCCGATCCTGTCCGCGAAGCTTTATCCGATTATCGTTGGTGCCGCAATTATAAACAATCCCAATCTCTGTAATCTCTAAATACAATCCCCAATTATAGCCGTAATCCTAAAACCCCTTACAACAGGAGGTATTATCATGTTTAAGCATTATGAAGAGCAAATTAAAGTTATTCTTTCAACCGCCAAAAGAATCCTTGTCAATGCTGGAGCCGGTACTGCCAAAACTACCGTGTTGGGCTGTTATGCCATCAAACAAGCTATTGAACTGATTCACCACCGTTTATCCTGGGCCGTTGGAAATGCCAAGGTCCTATTGATTAGTTTAACAAATAAGGCTGCCGATGAGGCCAGGGAAGCTATCGAAAAATGGATTAACGATGAGAATGTACAATTGTTAGTGGGTTTTAATGGAGATGAACAAGCCATTGGCGATAGAATTGTCTGTAACACGATTCACAGTTTTGCATTTCAGCAATTAAGGCAATACGCAAATAGCAAGGACTTTAACGGGTTTATTGTGGATAACGAATGCAATGAGGAAATATTGAATGACATATTGGAAGACATCAAACCAGCCTGGCTGAATGATATGTCAATCATGGCAGCCTTGCTGGACACTAACCACTTGCATATTAAGGATGCTAAGGAGATAGCAGATGTCATTCGAAATAATTATCCTCAATATACCCGCCATATCAAAACCTTCATCCAAATCCTTGAGACATTGGAGCAGAAAAAGCGCGAGGACAATATCATCACCTATGATGACATGGTGCATCGGTTCTTTAAACTCCTTAATAATCGGAAAATAAGGGAACAAATATACCGGAAATTCCCAGTGATTATAGTGGATGAATTCCAGGATACTGGTAGCCTGCAGTGGAAGGTATTAAAGAAAATGGTTGGTCCCAAATCGAAATTGTTGTGTGCCGGGGATAATGGCCAAACGATATTCACGTGGGCCGGTGCCTCTTTCTATCGTTTCAAACATTTTATAAAGCGATACCCCAATTGCGAAAGGCCTATTTTAATAACAAATAGGAGGAGCACAGAGTCCATTGTTACATTGAGCACCTTATTAATTGCTCAAAGTGCATTTGCCACTAAAAAAGAAATAGAGGCAGAAAAGGAAGGAAAGAAGGTACAAATTATCAATAACCCTAATAAACTGGAGCGTTACGAATATATCATCACTCAAATTGAAAGGCTGGTTAAAGAAGGAATTAAATATGAAGATATGGCAGTACTTTATCGTTCCTATCAAGATCTCCAGGATTTTAAGGAATTCCTGACCGAATCAGGTATACCGTTTCAGATATTCGGAGATAAAAGCAAAAGAGATCGGCCCATTATTAAAGTTGTTTTCTCACTGATTAAAATTATTGAGTCTTCAACAATTCAAGATGCAGATTGGAAACCGGTGCTTCTGTTTTTGGAGCATGTCGGAAAGAAGAGAGTTGGACCAATCATTAAATGGTTAAACATAAAGAAACCCGAAGATACTGTTTACCCAAAACCTTACCAATTCACTAAACAGTTACAAAAACTAATTGAATTTGTTAATGCCTTGAAAAATTCAACCGCATCCAACGTTGATAGGTTATCGGAAATTATTGAATACGCTCGCAAATTACCCAAGGTCAATAATTCCATTAAAGAGCACATCCGGCCCACCCTTCTTAAACATGCTCGCAAATGCAATTCTCTATCCGGCACCATTAATAGATATTTAGATCATTCTTACTCTTTGTGTTATCCAGTGGAAGACGAACCACCGTATCCAAATTCTTACCTGACTCTTTCAAACATTCACCGCTCCAAAGGCGATGAATTCCACACAGTCTTTTATTTGGGAACCCAGGATCATCTTTACGAAAAATATGGCTTATTCAAGAGTAAAAAGAAAAAGGAAGGTGAATTACAGCTGATGAATGTGGCTATCACCAGAGCACGCCGGGAGTTACATCTGCTGTTTCCAATTGATATGGAAACATGGAGGAATAATGAGGAGGCGTCCAATCCATGGAGGTTTGTGAGGGATGCTTATATAGACACGTAGGATACCGGCAGAATTATCCACTATTGCTCGCCCGATCTTATTTCACCAGTATAATCATAAGATATGAAAAACACTTCAATAGAAGGAGGTTAATTATGTTGAATAATATCCCATTAGAGCTAAGCAAATTTAAGCAGTGGGTGTGTTGGAATAGTGCGAAAATGCCAATAAACCCCAAATTAGAATCGATCACTCTGGCAAGCGTCACAAATCCAGCTACATGGGGTTCGTTTGCGCAAGCACTTGAGGCATACGAGCGGTTTAAATTAAGCGGTATCGGTTTCGTCTTCAATGAAGATGATCCGTTTATTGGTATCGACATTGATGGCTGTCGAAATCCGAATAGCGGAACAATGAAAGGTGAAGCGATTGTAATCGCCAGTGAAATGGACTCCTACACCGAGGTTTCACCTTCTGGGAAAGGTCTGCACATCATTGTTAAGGGTTGGTTACCCTTTCGCGGAAAGCAGGGGGATATGTTTGAAATCTATGGACACGGCAGATACTTCACTATGACCGGATGGCACTATGAGCCAACGCCAATAATTGTGAAAGACAGGGATAAGGAGCTGGTAAAATTAATTGAAAAATATTTCCCTGGCAATGTAATCATGAAACCTTTATGGAAATAGGGATCTATTATACGATATGGCAAAAGGAGGTAATTAAAAGGATCATGCAAAATTGATACAGGAAAAACCGCGAATTGTTTTCAAGTTGAATACATTCAACTTGAAATGTCGTTACTTTGCATTTCTTAATTTTCATTATTCGGATAAATCACGATACACGACGGAAAATAGCAATTTCGTGAACAACCGCGATCTGGAAGGGTGGTTCCGTACCAAGTATCGGAAACGTGCTGCAAACCATCATTTTGCACCCAATTTAGCGCGGAGATCCTCAATAAACCCGGCTTTTTGGCGCGTAATTTTGACATTTTCATCAACAAACTTTCCGGATCCAATGAACCATAACAATCTATCAACTACTGCTGGCACCTCATTATTGATTCTGCCCATCCGAACCATTGCTCTATACACCACATAATTTTCCTGGCTCGCTGCTACTCCGGTTCCATATAAAATGTCAATGGTGTGTGTATCTGGTTTACCGTAATCGCCGTAACCCATCTCTTTTAACCAGTCACACCCAAGCGGAAATCCCATTCCATATATTTCCTGATCCAACAAAATCGGAAGCGCGGCAATCGATATATCATTGAATGCAAAGCTGTTCACAAATTCATCAATGGAATTAAAAGATTCAAACCGGGATAGGAATTCAGCTCCGGATAAAATACCTTTGCAGAATAGAACCCAGTACGAGCTTCCATTTGCAATATTCATAGGCCCTGGGGGTTGGTGGCTTTGCTCAATCGTTCTAAACAATAGCTGCCAATCATCCTGATATTTGGAATGGGTTTGCCATGGATCAAAGCCAAACAAAAATGGTTCCAGGGGATCTATGGCCCCGATCGTTGCTCGCATCCCCACTTTGTTTGTAAGTGAATTAACCAAATGCCAAAACACGTCCTGCATGTTGTCGACCCTATACTGACGATAATGGTTCAGCTTATGTTCAAGTGCTTCTTTCCCAATTTTGGATTCAAGATAATCGTAGGCAGCGGCATACAACATTTTGAATTTGCGATCCTGGGTCATGTGGTGCTCTCCATTAAAAGGTGAGAAAATACGTATCTCAGAAAACACAAAAGGAAGACCTTTGGCCTTCCCATTCGTAAAAAAATATCATGATTTTTATGAATTAATATCAACTAATATTTAGGTTGTCAATATGTAATTTACTGATATATTTAGAAATTAAGGACGAGTTCCGGTACAGCCTTAAGAGTAGTTCGGGCAAAATAGAGTAATGTGAGGGATTTTGTCTGAAGGGGAATCTTTGGATATTGTGGAGAACGGTGGTCGGTTAACCTCATTGCATATTGGTAAGCGCAATCGAATACTCAAAACTCATAAAACGGATTGTGTAAGCATAGCCGGAATCTCTAAAATTGCCCTGTTAGAGATTGCGTTACGGAATATAAACGACAGATCCTAAATAGATCGTGTCTAAAAAGCATTAATTTTTAAAATTTCCAG